>Ga0164243_10002919_pt1 | contig 27709 bp, 31 predicted proteins | sample OricompcompostOP_FD_108781 | JGI IMG/M metagenome (GOLD analysis project Ga0164243, IMG submission 108781) | Organic Plus compost microbial communities from Emeryville, California, USA - Original compost - Organic plus compost (OP) | ecosystem: Engineered > Solid waste > Mixed feedstock >...
CGCGTGCCGTGGCCGGCGCGGCGACGCTCGAGACCAAGGCTGATGCGTTCAACCAGATCGTGTCGCAGGATTCGGCGGCGGGCAGCCGGACGTACACGTACGACGGTCTGGGCCGGGTGATCCGGCCAGGCTTCGCGTACACGGGTGAGGGGAACACGCTGGCCGCGGACGGCACGGCGACGTACGTCCGGGACGCGGGCGACCACCTTTTCGCGGTCCGACACGGCACCGCCAGCCGGTTCGCGTGGACCGACCTTCACGACGACGTGGTGGCGCAGTTCACGGGAACGGCGACCGCGCTGGACGCCTCGACGACGTACGACCCGCTGGGCAAGGTGCTTGCCACGTCCGGGATGTGGGGCAGCCTGGGCTACCAGTCCGAGTGGACGGACGAGTTCACCGGCCGGGTCAACATGATGGCCCGGTGGTACAACACCGACACCGGGCAGTTCGACACGAGAGACGCCGCTTCCGTGTCGCCGGTGCCGGAGTCGATCGCCGCCAACCGTTTCGCGTACGGGGACGGCAACCCGCTCACGACGACCGATCCGACCGGTCACTGGGGCCTGCCGTCGTTCGTCAAGAAGGCCGTCTCGACGGTGAACAGGGCGGTCAGCCACGTCGCGTCGTACACGTACTCGGCGTACAACTACGCGTCGTCCTATTCGTCCCGGGCCTACAACGCCGCGAAGACGACGGTCAGCAAGGCCGCCAAGACGGTGAAGACGACTGTCAAGCGGGCGGCCAAGGCCGCGAAGAACACCGCCAAGCGGGCTTACAGCTCGGTGAAGAAGGTCGCCAAGAAGACGTACAAGGCGGTGAAGAAGGCGGTCGACAAGGGCCGCAAGTACGTCGCCAACAAAGCCCACCAGGCGAAACAGAAGGTCAAGGCGGTCGCCAACAAGGTCAAACAGGCCGGCAAGAAGGCGGTGGCGAAGGCCACCAGAACGGTGAAGAAGGCCGCCAGCGCGGTCAAGGACGCGGCGAAAGCCACCGGCGAATGGGTCAAGGAGCACAAGGACACGATTCTCGAGGTCGCGGCCATCGGCGCCGGGATTCTGGCCGGGCTGGCCTGCACCGCCGCGACGGCGGGCGCCGGCGCGGTGGCGTGCATGGTGGGTGCGGCCGCGTTGATCAATGTCGCCAAGGACTACGCCCAGGGTGACATCCACAGCGTCGGGGATCTGCTGACGTCGGCGGGCACCGGGGCGTTCCAGGGGCTGCTGGGCGGAGCCGGCGGAGCGATCGGAGGCCGGGTGGCCGCGGCGGTGGCCGGCCGGATCGGCGGCACCGCGGCGTCGCTGGGCGGCCGCGTGGCGACCGGCGGCGTGGTGGCCGGCGTCGAGGACGCGGTGTCGCAGCTGGCCACGACGGGCCGGGTCGGCCTGACCGGGGTGGCCATGTCGATGAGCGCCGGTGCGGTGACCGGGGGCCGCGGCCGTGGCGCACGGGTCTCTCCCGGCGGCGCGAGGTCCGCGGGCGGCGACGCCATCGATGTGCCGGGCCGGCGCGCGGGCGGAGGGACCGGCTGCCGCACGCACAGCTTCCACCCCGACACCCGGGTCCTCATGGCGGATGGCAGCAGGCGGCCGATCAAGGACGTCAACGTCGGCGACCGGGTCGCGGCCACCGACCCGAAGACCGGCCTGACGTCCGCCCGACCGGTCACCAAGCTCCACATCAACAAGGACACCGCCCTGACCAACGTCACGGTCAAGACGGCGGGCAAACGGGGGCCGTCGCGCGTCACCGCGGTCAAGAGCACGATCGCCGCGCTGGCCACGACAGCGGTACTCGCCTCCGGGACCGGCGGCGCCTCCGCTGTCCTGGAGACCACCGCTCACCACCCGTTCTGGAACGACACCACCCAGTCCTGGACCAACGCCACCGACCTCCGCGCCGGCGACCAACTCCGCACCCCCGACGGAACCACCGCCACGGTCACCGTCGTCTCCGACCACACCGGCGCCCAAACCATGCGCGACCTGACGGTCGACACCAACCACACGTACTATGTGCTCGCCGGGGACGAGCCGGTTCTGGTTCACAACTGTGGTGGTAGCGATCCGACCCATGCCGATTCGTGTAGGTGCGCGACTGGAGGTGCGCCCCGTGACGCAGTGCAAGAGGGCGATGTTGGTCGGTTCGGCGACTTGAATGACCGTGCCAGAAGGGGCGACGGCTTGACCCCGAACCATATTCCTCAAGCCGCACTGGACTTCTTTCCTTATCGTGACTACCTGGCGGTCGTGATGAAGCATTCTGATCACGTACTGACCCGGACTTACGGGTCGGCCGGAAGACGAGCTGCGCGGCTTGATGCAGGCCTTTCATTTCGAGAGGTGCTCGCCAAGGACCTATGGGACCTGCGGTCGATTGGTCAGCGAAACTACGGGGATCCGGGATACTTCAATGAGCAGATTAAGGCTATACTGAACGGGTATAGAAGCATGGGCGCGCTCTAGGAGAAGGTAATGTCAATCCGGGAAGAAGTGCGGCGATTTTCCCAGTTTGGCCGGCTCCCGCCAGAAGTAGACAATAACGAGTCGGACGATGCAGTCTTCGACGAGATGACTGAAGCGCTGCACGCGATTGTGCCGCCGGTGACCGATGAGGAGGCTGCGATTCTCGTAAAGAGCTTTGGGCCTGATAATTGCTTCGGATTGGCCTGGACTCTGGTCCACTTAATCGAGAGTTCGCCGAACTCGGTCATTACGACCGAACCGCCTGCTGATGCAAACCCTTGGGTCAAGACTCTGTGGCAGCGCTATAGGAATTCTCTGGCCTAGAGTTTCGCCGCCCAGGAAGTCCTTCAACGAATTGGCGTCTGTTAGTGTTCCAACGCCCCTGCAGCGCTGTTTGGCCGCCGCCTCATGTGCCTAGTCCAGAGCAGCGATCCGGACATTCGGTTCGTGCCGGTCGGTGCCACACCGGTCGCGTGCGACCCGAGTGGCTCGACTCTAAACGCTGCCCGGAATGATCGAGCATCCAGAAGTACCGCGCTGTCGCCCGCCTTGTTGAGCGAGGTCGGCCCGGGAGATGGTCTGCGACACGGGTCGCACCGCTGGATGTCTGGTAACGCGGCCCCGTGCGATGCGGCGGAGCGCCGCCGCATCGCACCGGCCGGCGTCAGTACGAGAAACCGCCCGCCTGTCCCAGCAGGGCCGCGCCGTGGCCGCCGAGCCAGCCTTCCGCCGCTGCGGCGTGTTGGCTGAAGGTGTGCATGTCGCGGAAGCGGCGTTGGATCGGGGACGCGTCGCGGGCCACCTGGCCGCCGCCCGCGCGGTAGCAGGTGTCGACCACCGACAGGCCCGCGTCCGTCACCCACGACAGGGTCGCCGAGACGCGCGGGCCGATCGCGGCCAGCGCCGCCGGGTCCGGGGCCGAGAGCAGCGACCACACCTCGTCCGCCGTCGCCGCGAGCAGCGCGCGGGCCGCCCGCAGGGTCAGGTCGGCGCGGCCCAGGTTGACCTGGAAGAGCTGGTTGTCGGCGAGCCGCGCCTTGGCGTACAACCGCTGCTTGCCGGCCGCCGCCAGTTCGACCGTCGCGTCCAGCGCACCCTGGGCGATGCCGACCCCGACCGCGCCGAGGTGGAGCACGAACTGCAGCAGCGGCGCCACGAAGCCCGGGCCCGGCACCGACGGCAGGCCGGCGAACAGGTCGAACGTCCGGGTCGCGGGGACGCGCAGGTTGACCAGCTCGATGTCGTTGGAGCCCGTACCCTTCAAACCCAGCACGTGCCAGGTGTCGAGCACCCGGACGTCGGCGGCGGGGACCAGCACCGACCGCATCGCCGGTTGGCCCTCGGCGGCGCCGGGGAGCGGCTGGCCGTCCGCGCCGACCAGCACGCAGTTGCCGAAGACCCAGTCGGCGTGGGTGACGCCGCTGCCGAACGCCCAGCGGCCGTTGACCAGGTAGTCGCCGCCGTCGACGGTGGCCGTGCCCTGCGGGTTGAAGCCGCCGGCGACGATCACGTCCGGGCCGGCGGCGTACATCTTGTCGAACTCGTCGCGGCCGAGGAGCGCGAGCAGGTGCGGGCTCTCCGAACCGATCATGACGGTCCAGCCGACGGACGCGTCGGCGGCGGCGAGGGTGGAGAGGACGGCCATGCCGGTACGCAGGTCCACCTCGTCCCCGCCGTGCGAGCGGGGCACGAACATCCGGAAGAAGCCGGCGGCGCGCAGCTCGTCGACCAGGTCCGGTGGCAGCCGGCGGGCGGCGTCCAGCTCGGCCGCGCGGGCGGCCAGCGCCGGTGCCAGCTCCTGCGCGGCGCGTACCACATGATGCATGGGTCCTGCTCCTCCTCGTGGCGATGGTCTCGGGCTCACCCAACCGGTCCGGTGTCCCGGTTCACCAGGGACCGAGGTCCCGGGCGGACCGGGACCCGGCGGCCGCTACCCCCCGCAGCGGCCGACGGCCCGGACCAGAAACGTACGTGGGCCGCTCGTAACGCGTCGTCAGCACACCGGGAGCGATCGTGTCCGTCGTGATGCGGACACCGGTCAGCCCGCAGGCGGAGCCCGTCCCGCATCGCGGGAATCCCTATTAAGTCGGTAGACTTAGTGGGCTAGTCTGGTGGGCATGTTCACCACGCACTCCGGGCGGGGAGACCTGCTCGACGTCGCCCGGCGTCACGCCGCCGACCCGGCCGCCTGGCCGGTCACGCCCCGCTTCGACCCGGTCGAGCGGTGGTACGCCCAGATCGCCACCACCGACGCGTACGAAGTCTGGCTCCTGACCTGGCTGCCCGGCCAGCACACGGACCTGCACGACCACGGCGGCGCCGCCGGCGGGTTCACCGTCGTCTCCGGCACGCTGACCGAGGAGACGGTGCACCGCGGCACGCTGCGGCCAATGGCACTGCCACCGGGGGCGGGCCGCCGGTTCGGGCCGCGCTACGTGCACCGGGTCGCCAACACCGGCACGGTGCCCGCCGTGAGCGTGCACTGCTACGCGCCGGCGCTGACCAGCATGACGCGCTACGACCTGGTCGACGGCCGCCTGCGTGTCGCCGCGGTGGCCCGGGCGGGGGTGGCATGGTGAACCCGTCCTGTGACTGTCCACGAAGGAGTGGTCCGAAGTGAGTCTCGCAGCGCCGCCCGGGTCGAGGGGGATCGACCAGATCCTCGCGGAGGCCCGCCAGAAGCTGGTCCGGCTCGACCCCGAGCCCGCCCACCTCGCCGCCCGGCGGGGGGCGGTCCTGGTCGACACCCGACCGGTCGGTCAGCGTGAGGCCACCGGCACCATTCCCGGCGCTCTGATCATCGACCGCAACGTCCTGGAGTGGCGGCTCGACCCGCGCAGCGACGCGCGGCTTCCGGTCGCCGACTCGTACGACATCCACTACATCCTGTTCTGCCAGCAGGGGTACGCGTCGTCGCTCGCCGCCGCGACCCTTCAGGACATCGGCCTGCACCGGGCCACCGACCTGGCGGGCGGCTTCGTCGCGTGGCGCGCCGCCGGCCTTCCCGTGCTCAAACCGGCCGGCCCCCACCGGGGCGACCGGCACCTCGTCAGCGCACACCCCGTCGCTCACGTCGCACCCCGGGAGGATCCGTGACCGTCACCGCCCTGCCCATCCGGCGACCCTCACACACCTCGGTCCTGGCGTTCGCGCCGCCGCCGGGCCGCGACCCGGCGAACCGCCCGCCGGCTGGCCGCGAGCCGGCCGCCGCCAACACCGTCTCCGTCACCGTCGACATCGCCCTCGACGCCGGCCCGGAGGCCGACGGCCTCCTCCGCCTCGTGCGCGAGCTGGTCGACCGCGGCGCGGGGTCGGTCACCATCACCCGGTACGCCTCCGGCGGCCAGGACGCGCCGGCGGCCGTACCCGACCGGCCGTCGACCCCCCGCCCGCGCGCCGTGCCCGACGACGAGCCGGACGCGGTCTGGATCGACGCCGGGGCCCGGCAGGTCCGGGTCGGCGGCCGCGAGATCACGCTGACCCGGCTGGAGTTCGACCTGCTGGTCTTCTTCGCGCGCCACCCCCGCCGGGTCTTCAGCCGGGAGCACCTGCTGCGCAGCGTGTGGGGCTACGAACTGGCCGGCCCGCGCACCGTCGACGTGCACATCCGCCGGCTGCGCGGCAAGCTCGGCGACGCCCTCCCGCTGGTGACCACCGTCTACGGCGTCGGCTACCGCCTGGCCGACGGCGCGGACGTCACCATCGTGGGCGAGCCGGCCTAAGTCAGCAGCGCGGCGACCACCAGCAGGGCGGGGACGGCGGCGAGCGTCGACAGGACGATCGCGTCGCGGGCGAGCGCCGTGCCGCGGCCGTACCGCGTCGCGTACACGAAGAGGTTCTGCGCGCTCGGCAGCGCGGCCAGGACGACCGCCGCGAGCAGCGCGTGCCCGTCGAGGTGGAACGCGAAGCGGCCGACCGCCCACGCGACCGCGGGCTGCACCGCGACCTTCAGCGCCACTGCGAGCCAGCGGTCGCCGGCGTCCGGGCCCGCGGCCAGCGGCCGGCTGCCGCGCAGCGCGAGCCCGAGCGCCACCAGCGCCAGGGGTACGGCGGCCCCGCCCACCAGCTCGAACGGCCGCAGCACCTCGGGCGGGAGCCGCCACCCGGCCGCCGCGACGACCAGCCCGCACGCGCACGCCAGGCTGACCGGGTTGCGCAGCGGCGCCGACACCAGGCGGAGCACGGACGGTCGGTGCCCGGCCGCGGTCACGTCGAGCACGGCCAGCGCCGCCGGCGTCGCGACCAGGAGCTGGAAGAGCAGCACGGGTACGACCAGCGACACGTCGCCCAGCACGTACGCCGCCACCGGCAGCCCCAGGTTGCCGGCGTTGACGTAGGACGCGCAGAGCGCGCCGACCGTCAGCTCGGCCGCCGCGCGCCGCCGCCACCGCACGGCGACGGAGAGCGCGGCCACGACCACCGTGCTGATCACGAAGGCGGCGAGCGCCGGCGTGAACACCCGGTCCAGCGACGTCGTCGCCAGCGTCGCGAACAGCAGGGCCGGTGCGGCGAGGTAGAAGACGAGCCGGGAGAGCACCGCCGGGGCCTCCGCGCCGAGCACGCCGAACCGACCCGCCAGGTAGCCGGCCAGCGTCACCAGCCAGATCCCGGCGAACCCGGTGAGCACGGCCCGCATGCCGGACATCCTGCCGGCGGCGGGGCATCATGGGCGGGTGCGTGTGCGGCCGATCACTCCGGACCTCTTCGTCGACGGCCTCGCCGAGCGGGTCGCCGCCACCGCGCCGGACGGCCGCGTCCGGGTCGCGCTGGACGGCCCGCCCGCGGCCGGCCAGTCGCCGCTGGCCGCGGCCGAGCCGGTCGACGGGCCGCTCACCGGGCCCGACACGCTGGCCCTGGCCCTGGTGGAGGCGCTGCGGCTGCGCGGGCGGCCGGCGCACGCCGTACCCGCGAACGGTTTCCTGCGGGCGGCGTCGCTGCGCTTCGAACACGGCCGGACCAACCCGGACGCCTTCTACACGGACTGGCTCGACGAGGCCGGGCTGCGGCGGGAGGTGCTCGACCCGGCCGGGCCCGGCGGCGCCGGGGCCATCCTGCCGTCGCTGTGGGACCCGGCGACGGACCGGGCGAGCCGGGCCGCGTACCGGCCGCTGGAGCCGACGGCGGCGGTGCTCGTGTCCGGCGGCTTCCTGCTCGGCGCGTCGCTGGCCTTCGACCTCACCGTCCACCTCGCCGTGTCGCCGGCCGCGCTGGCCCGGCGTACTCCCGAAGAATGGGCGTGGACGCTGCCGGCGTGGCGGCGGTACGCCGCCGAGGTGGCGCCGGAGACCTGGGCGGACGTGGTCGTCCGGGTCGACGACCCGCGCCACCCGGCCGTCGTCGAACCGGGGTGACGGGCCCCGTTTGGCGCCGCGCCGCGCGGGGTATCAGGCCGGCCTCACCGATGGGAGGCTTCATGATCGTCCAGGAAACCACCCGGTCAGTCGCTGACACGGAGCGGATCCGCGCCATGCTCCAGGCCCGCTACGACGAGCTGAGCGAGGAGTACGCGGCCGAGCTGGCCCGCGGCCGCTCGCTGCGGCTGGTCGAGGCGTCGGACACGGCCGGCGACGACCAGGCCGACAGCGGGACCAAGGCCGCGGAACGCGACACCGCCCGCTCGGTGCTCCAGGCGATCCTGGACCGGCGGGTCCAGTTCGAACACGCGCTGACCCGCCTCGACGAGGGTGGATACGGCTACTGCGAGGGCTGCGCGGCCCCGATCCCGGTCGAACGCCTGGAGATCTTCCCGGCGGCGACGACGTGTGTGACGTGCAAGCAGACGCGGGAGCGCCGCGCGGCCTAGGGTCGGTCGTATGGGGGAGATAAAGGTCGGCACGGCGTCGTGGACCGACAAGACGCTGCTGTCGTCGGGGTGGTATCCGCCGGGCACGGACACGGCGGAGAAGCGGCTCGCCTACTACGCCTCGAAGTTCCCGGTGGTCGAGGTCGACGCCACCTACTACGCGCCGCCGTCGGAGCAGACGACGGCGCTGTGGGTGGCGCGGACCCCGCCCGGGTTCACCTTCAACATCAAGGCGTACAGCCTGCTGACGGGCCACCCGACACGGGTCGGTTCCCTCTACAAGGACCTGCGGCCGGAGACGACGAAGACCAACATCTACCCCAAGGACCTGCCGGCCCAGGCGTACGAGGAGGTCTGGACCCGCTTCCTGGCCGCGCTGGACCCGCTGGTGTCGGCCGGGAAGCTGGGTGCGGTGCTGTTCCAGTTCCCGCCGTGGTTCGGCATCCGCCGGTCCAACAAGAACACCCTGCTGGATGTCCGCGACCGGGTGTCGCCACTGCGTCCGATCTTCGAGTTCCGCAACGCGTCGTGGTTCGAGGGCGACAACCGCGAGGAGACGCTCGACTTCCTCCGCCGGCACGGGTTGGCGTACGTCGCGGTCGACATGCCGCAGGGCCACCGCTCGTCCATCCCCCCGATCCTGGAAGCGACGTCGGACCTGGCGGTGGTCCGCTTCCACGGCCACAGTCTCAAGTGGACAAGCAAGAACATCTACGAGAAGTTCGGGTACGAGTATTCGAAGCGCGAACTGCGCGAATGGGCCCCGAAGCTGAAGGCACTGTCCACACAGGCGGACGAGACACACGTGGTCATGAACAACTGCTACTCGGACTACGCACAACGCAACGCCCAGACCTTCACCGAACTCCTCAGCTGAAACCCCCGAGGCGAACTGGGCCGGCACGGCCCATGGTCCACATCCGCGGCGGGAACCGCGCCGTTGAGGCAGTCGGTGCCGGGGGCGTGTCACCCCGGGCCGGTCCGGTCGGCGCCGACGCGGGTCGCGGCCCGCACGGGCACCTCCAACACGGTCGCGACGGCCTGGTCGGCGTCGACGAGGTGCTCCTCGAGGGTGGGCCCGGCCACGGTCAGGCCGCGGCGGTGCAGCCAGTCGAACAGGTCGAGGCCGGCGCGGACCACGCCGGTCGCGGGTGGGACGACGGCTCGCACCACCGAGCGGGCCGGCAGGTCGAGCGGTTCGCCTCCGCGGTCGACGGTGACGGCCGCGGCGAAGTCGCCGGTGGGTTGCCCGTCGAGCCAGGTGAGCAGGGTCGTCGGCGCTGGCGGGCACAGGGTGGCCAGCGCGGACGGGTGGGCGACGCGCACGTGGCGCACGCGCAATCGGCGCGCGCCGACCGTGGCCCGTTGGGGCAGGACCGACGTCGGTGTGGCGAGCCGGTCCTCGGCGGCGGCCACGGCCGCGGACTTGGCGGCGATGTCGCGGCGAAGAACCTCCACGGTTTCGGCCAGGGCCTGCCGCAGGTGCGCGTCGGGGGCGTCCAGGACGTCGGTGATCTGGCGCAGTGACAGGCCGAGGTGCTGGAGTCCGCGGATGCGTTCCAGCCGGGCCAGTTCGGTCACCCCGTACCACCGGTAGCCGGTGGCGCCGTCCACCGTGGCCGGGACCAGCAGCCCGATCTTGTCGTAGTGGCGCAGGCTGCGTTCGGACACCCCGACCATCCGCGCCAGCTCTCCGATCCGCCACACGCCACTCTCCTCCCGCCTTGACCTTCTCACTGTGTCAGGGTTCTAGCGTGCCGCCATGAATCCCGCTGACCATCGCCCGCCGGCCCGGCTGACCGGCGCGCTGCTGTTGAGTTCCTTGGTGGCCATGCTCGCCGGTGTGGCCGTCGTCGTGCCGTCCGGGCTGACCCTGAATCCGGCCGGCCCCGCCGCCGTGTTGGCGGTCGTGAACGGCCGGGTCGCGGCGCATCTGATCGGGCTGGGCCTCGACATCGCCGGGTGGCTGGCCCTGCTCGCGGCCGGTCTCGTGATGACCGCCCACCCGACCGGGCACAGGCCGACGTCCCTCCCCGGCGGGCTGCTGGCCTGCGCCGGCTTGGCGGGCCTGCTGCACGACGCCGGAAACCTCGCGCTGACCCAGTTGGCCGCCGATCCCACCGACCCGGCGGCCGCCATGGTGGCCTGGGCGGTCCTCCTCTGCGCCAAGTGGACGGTCAACCTGGCCGGACTGCTCTGGGTCGCCGCGACCGTGACGACCGCCCTCGGCGCCAAGCTGCCCACCTGGCTCCGTCGCGCCGGCGTGATCGCCGCGGTGTCCGGCCTCGCCGCGGTTCTGCTGCCGTGGACGACGGGGATCGACGGCCCGTCGGCGCCGCTGGAACAGCTCGGCTACGGCCTCCACCTGCCGGTGATGATCTGGTACGGCCTCCTCGGCTGGCGGTTGATCCGCACCAACCCCGCACCGGCCAGACTCGAGCGGCCAACCCCACAACTTCTGTGATGTGCCGGCCACACCGCAGTCCGGCTGGGCCGCGTCCTGTCGATCATGTCGGAGACGGAGTCCAGCCGCAGCGCGGGCGTCGGCGCGTGCTGCGGTGCCGCGGTCGCCGCGCGTCGTCGCTCGCCGACCTGGGCCTGCGGGTCGGCGAGCTGGTCTCCGGCGACCGAGCCGCGGCCCGGCGCTGGCCCGCTCCGCCGCCCGCTGGCGGTGGATCGGGCTGGAGCCCGACGGCCGCCGGCGCGGCCCGTCGACTGCGCCGTCCCACGGTCGGTCTCTACGTCGCCGCGGAACGGACGTAGCGGCCCTTGCCCGGGACGCCGCGGACCAGGCCGCGGTCTTCGAGAGTGAGGGCGACGCGGTGGATGGTGGAGACGCTGACGCCGTACTCGTCGGCGAGGCGGGCGGTCGAGGGCAGCTTGGTGCCCGGCGCGAGCGTGCCAGACTCGATCTTGCCGACAAGATCATCCAGGACGCGGCGGTATTCCGTCGTCGGTTCCACGTGCGGTCACTCGCTTTCCGGTTGGCAACCGGATCAGACCACATCGGACCGCGCGACGTCACCATGTTGGAACAGGATGAGACAGGAACTTGACCGACTTGAACTTGTTGGAATAGGTTGGTTGACGACGCGCCGGCTCGCTTCCGGTTGGCGAACTGCACGAGACGGCCGTCAACGGGTGGTGGGGTCGCTGGCTGGCCAGCCCCGCTTCTCCACCACCCGGCTGGGCCGCAGCCCGCACGCCGCACGGTCCACACGGGCCAGGACCACCCGAGGCCGCGGCGAGCGGCCATCCCGCACCCGGCCGCTCATTGCCGCGGTCCCAGCCCACGCGGGCCCCGGTGCCCTGCCCGACGGCGCTCCAACCATCGGGCGAAGTCCAGCACCGGGCGCCGCGGGCTTTTCGGGCGGCGCGGGCTTTTCGGGCGGCGCGGGCTCTTCGGGCGGCGCGGGCTCTTCGAGCGGCGCGGGCCGTTCAAGCGGCACAGGCTCTTCGAGCCGCACCGGCCCTCCAAACGTCGCCACCCAGGATCAGGCGTCAGGGATGCCCGGCAGGTCCACGTCGGACAGCTCACCCAGCGCGCGCAACGGCGTCACCGACGCGTACCCTTCCGCCAGCACCGCCAGGTCCGTCCCCGGCGCCAGCTCGCGCCGCTCCTCCCGCATCGCCGTCCGCACGTACCCCTCGCCGGACTCGACCACCGTCATCTGGACCTGGCCGAACGTCGCCAGCCCGGCCCGCCGCACCCCCTTCAGCCGCCCGGGCGGCACGTCCGGCGCGTTGACGTTGAGCACCACCCCCGGCGGCGCCGACAGCAGCGCGTCGACCAGGTCGACCGCGACCCCGGCGGCGGTCGACCACTGGCGGCCGGCCTCCTCCTCCGCGGACAGCACGGCCGCCGCGCCGCCGCTGGCCGTCGTCACGGTCGACGCCGAGATGATGTCCAGCGACACCGCCATCGCCCGGCAGCCTGCCGCCGACGCGGTCAGGGCCGCGCCGACGGTGCCGGAGTGGAGCACCGCGCGGCCCGCGTTGGCGCCGCGGTTGATGCCCGAGAACACCAGCGACGGCGGCGGACCGAACGCGCCGCGCAGGCCCAGCAGCGCGATGTACGCGGGCGAGCCGGCGATCGCGAACGCCGGTACCGCCGGCAGGCCGGGCAGGGTGTGCCGGGCGATCACCACGCGGCCGGCCTCCTCGCGCGCGGTCAGGGCGGCGCTGGCGCCGCTCGAGTCCGTGCCGGGGGCGGCCACGACCACGTCGAAACCGCGCGACACCAAACCGTCCGCGAGGACGCGGATGCCGACCGCGTCGATACCGTCGTCGTTCGTCACCAGGACGCGCACCGGAGAACCTCTCAGGGGGTACGGGAGGGACGCAGGCCGGCGGCCGCGGCGGCCCGCGCGAACACGACCGCGTCGACCACCGCCGCGCCGCCGGGGTCGTTGTTGAAGTAGACGTACGCCGACGCCGACGGCCCGAAGGCGTCCCGCAGCCGCCCGGCCCAGGTTCGCAGCGCCGCCCGCCCGTACCGGGGCCGGGGTTGTGCCCGTCCCTCGTGGAACCGCAGGTAGCCCCAGTCGGTGGTGCGCCACAGCGGGGTCGCCGGCCGGCCCAGCCGGTCGGCCCACGCGAGCGCCGCCGACCGCTTCTCCAGCACCTCGCGGACCTCGTCGGTCCACCACGTCGGGTGCCGCGGCTCGACCGCCACCCGCACCGAGGACGGGAAGCACGCCAGCACGGCGTCGAGCGCCGACGGGTCGCCGCGCAGCGTCGGCGGCAGCTGGACCAGCACCGGACCCAGCCGCGGGCCGAGGCCGGACGCGCGGGACAGGAACCGCTCCACCGGCTCCGCGGGTTCCCTGAGGCGCTTGATGTGGGTGAGGTACCGGCTCATCTTGACGCCGACGCAGAAGTCGGGCGGCGTGCGCTCGCGCCAGGCCACGAACGTCGACCGCTCCGGGAGCCGGTAGAACGCGTTGTTGACCTCCACGGTGGCGAACTTCGTGGCGTAGTGCTCCAGCCACTCCTTCTGCGGCAGCCGCTCGGGATAGAACCGGCCACGCCAGTCCCGGTACTGCCAACCGGACGTCCCGACGAGGATCACGGCTCATCCCTTACCCAGGATTCCGGCCCGCAGGCCCGCCCGGACCAGCCATTCTGGGGGTTACGGGCGATCTTCTCCGGGTACAGGGGCCACGACAGCGCCCCCTACCCGGGGCGTCGGAAGCGCGAGGGGGGCAGACAAGCATGCGACTCGACGATGACGACATGCGGACCACAGGTGCCGGCAGCGGTGAGGGCCTGGCCGACGGTGGCACCAACCCGGGCGGCCACGACGGCGGAGCGGACGGCAGCGCGGAAGGGCCGGCCGACGGCGGCACGAACCCGGCGGGCCGTGACGGTGGCGCGGACGGCAGCGCCGAGGGCCTGGCCGACGGCGGCACGAACCCGGCCGGCCGTGACGGCGGTGCCGACGGCAGCGCGGAAGGGCCGGCGGACGGCGGGACGAACCCGGCGGGCCGTGACGGTGGCGCGGACGGCAGCGCCGAGGGGCTGGCCGACGGCGGCACGAACCCGGCCGGCCACGACGGTGGCGCCGACGGCACCGCCTGACGGGGTCCGCTGATGAGGAGCGACGCGCCGGGCGGTGCCCACCGCCCGGCGCTCACCCGCTGCGTCAGCGTCGACCCGGCGAAGTTCGCCGGCGCCTACTGGGGCCGGGCACCGCTGCTGTCCCGCGCCGACGAGCTGGGCGGCGGCGGCTTCACCGACCTGCTCTCGCCGGAGGACGCCGACGAACTCCTCAGCCGCCGCGGCCTGCGGACGCCGTTCCTGCGGGTCGCCAAGGACGGCGCGCTCGTCGCCCCGGCCCGCTACACCGGCGGGGGCGGCGCGGGGGCCGAGATCGAGGACCAGGTCCTCGACGAGAAAATCCTCCAGCTGTACGCCGACGGCGCCACCCTGGTCCTCCAGGGCCTGCACCGGGTGTGGCCGCCGCTGGTCGCGTTCGCCGGCGAGCTCGGGGCCGCCCTCGGCCAGCCGCTGCAGGTCAACGCGTACCTGACGCCGGCGGGCAACCAGGGCTTCTCCACGCACTACGACACCCACGACGTGTTCGTGCTCCAGGTCGACGGCCGCAAGCGCTGGCGGATCCACCCGCCGGTGCTGCCGGACCCGCTGGAGCGGCAGGCGTGGGGCGGCCGGGCCGACGAGGTCAGCGCCACCGCCGCCGGCGAGCCCGCCATGGACGTCGTGCTGGAGCCCGGCGACGCGCTCTACCTCCCCCGGGGCTGGCTGCACAGCGCCGCGGCGCAGGACGCGTCGAGCCTGCACCTGACCGTCGGGGTCCGGGCCCTGACCCGGTACGCCCTCGTGGAGGCCCTGCTCGCGGAGGCCGCCGAGGACCGGCGGTTGCGGGCCAGCCTGCCGTACGGCATCGACGTCAGCGACCCGGACCAGATCGAGCCGGAGCTGACCGAGACCGTCGAGGCGCTGCGCGACTGGCTGGAGACGGCGTCGCCGGCGGCGGTCGCGGAGCGGCTGCGCCGCCGGGCCTGGCCCGCCGCCCGCCCGGCACCACTGCGTCCGATGGCGCAGGCCGAGGCGATCGCGGCGCTGACGCCGGACGACCGGATCGTGCCGCGCGGCGGGCTGCGCTGGCGGCTGGAGCCGGAGGACGCCGACCGGATCAGGCTGCGCCTCTTCGACCGGGCGGTGAGCTTCCCGACCGGCTGCGCGGCGGCGCTGCGCGCCTTCCTCGACGGCCGCGTCACCCGGGTCGGCGACCTGCCGGGCCTCGACGACGACGCCGACCGCCTGGTGCTCGCCCGCCGCCTGCTCAAGGAGGCCGTGGCCGTTCCTGGCTAGGGGAGGAGCCAGCGCGGGCCGCGGGTGGTGGCGCCGAGGGCGGCCACCCGGGCACGCAGTTCCCGGTCGGCGGTCACCACGACGGCCGGCCGGCCGGCGCCGCGTTCGCGGACCACCCGGACGATCTCGTCGTCGCCGGAGCGGGGAGCGGCGACGACGGTGACACCGGGCACGGGCCCGACGCCGGCCGCGCGGCCCTCCACGACCAGCACGAGGTCGACGGGTGGATCGAGATCGCCGATCCGGCGTCCGGCCGCCACGGCGGCGGCCAGGTCGTCGCGGATCCGCGCGGCGGCGCCGGCCCGGTCCCGCCACCACCCGTCCGGCCGCGACCCCATCACGTTCGCGACGTCGACGACGACGAGCGTCCGCCGCGGGCCGCCGGGTTCCGGACCTCCGGTCGGCATGCCGGCGGCGGTCAGGGCTCGTCGATGCTGGGAGCGCTCAGCCCGAACGCGTCCAGGGCGTCCTGCCGCTCCGCCCGGACCTCTTCCTCGCGGGCGAGCAGGGTGGCGAACTCGGCGACGTGCTCGGGCTCGGGCACCTCGGGAACCCGGCGCAGGAACGCCTCCAGCTCGCGGGACGCCTCGGTGTGCGCGGCCGCGGCCCGGCGCGCGGTCTCCAGGTCGGTCATGTCCGCACCGTACCCGCGTACCGCGCCGGACAACCGCAACCGCCCGCGGCGCGTGCGCGCGCCGCGGGCGGCGACGGGAACTACGGGTTCGAGTAGCCCAGCGAGTAGCCGCCGGAGCCGCTGTACGCGTGGACGCGGTACCGGTAGTAGCCGGCGGTGCCGCTGTAGGACACGGTCTCGTCCTCACCCGGCGAGGTGCCCTGCGCCACGGTCACCCAGCTGGAGCCGCTGTACTTCTGCAGGTAGAGGTCGTAGTCGGTGCCGGACGGCCCGTCGAGGCAGGCCCGGTGGGTGCCCGACGCCGACGAGTAGTAGTACGAGCCGTTCGGCTGGTACGCGCTGCCGCCGCTGGACAGCGACCCGCTGACGGTGAACTCGTAGCCGGCGCAGCCGGTCGGCGGGTCGGGGTCGCCGCCGCCGCCGGAGGTGCGCAGCGTCAGCCCGTACGCCTGCAGGATCTCGTTGACCGGCTGGTAGTACGTGGTGCCGCCGGAGGTGCAGTTGCCCGAGCCGCCGGAGGTGACGCCCTGGCCCTGCTGGCCGCTCATCCAGCCGCCGCCGGAGTCGCCGGGCTCGGCGCAGACGTTGGTGCGGGTCAGCCCGGTGACCGTACCCTCGGCGTAGTTGACGGTCTGGTTCTTGGCCGAGATCGTGCCGCAGTGCCAGCCGGTGGTGGAGCCGGACCGGCAGATCGACGCGCCGACCGCCGCCTCGGTGGAGCCGGCCACGGTCACGTTGCCGCCGCTGTAGTTGTTGACCCACGGCTGCGGGGTCCAGTTGCTGTTGACGGAGACCCAGGCGTAGTCGTTGCCGGGGAACGACGAGCCCTGGAAGGTGCCCTGCGCGACCCGGTTGTAGCCCTGGGTGGCGGTGCCGCGGGTGCCGCAGTGGCCGGCGGTGACGAACCCGCCGTTGACCGACAGGCCGACCGAGCAGCGACCGCCCATGTAGTACGCGTCGCCGCCGCGCACGTCGTAGAGGAGCCGTGGCGCCTCGGTGCTGGCCACGATCCGCACGGCGGAGGCGTCGGCGCCGCTCGTGGCCACGAACCGCCGCGCGGCGGCGGTGCCGCCCTTGGCCAGCACGACGACGCTGTTGGTGGTGACGTCGACGTACCAGCCCGGCACGCTGCCGGCCGGCGCCGCGGCGGCGGCCCGGTCGAGTTTCGCCTTCACCGCGTCGAGGGCGGCCTCGCTGCGGGCCACGACGTGCGCGGTGGCGCCGGCGGCGCGCACCTCGGCCGCGCGCGCCGCGTCGGTGACGGTGACGACGAACGTGCCGTCCTTGATGTACGCGCCGCCGAACGCCGCGCCGAGCCGCTTGCGCAGCCGCAGTTCGGTGCGGCTGGCGGCGTCGTCCTTGGCGATGCGGACCTTCGCCTGGTCGGCGGAGAGGCCGAGGTCGCGTTGCATCGCGGCGAGCATGGCGGGGGAGGCCGCCTCGGCTGGCGCGGGAGCGGGTGCTGGCGCCGGTTTCGCCGCGGCCGGTGCGGCCAGGGCGACGGTGATGCCGGCCGGCAGCAGGGTCGCCGCTGCCAGGCTGGCGAGGACACGGTTCACGGTGCACTCCTTCGGGGGAAAGGAAAAAGCACCGTCAACGTAACGACGGATTATCGATGGTGGTATATATCACCTGGCTCATACCGCCGGCTCGAACGCCGTGCTGCTCTGCGCGCCGAAGCCCGGATGCGTGCGCAGCCACTCGCGGTAGGCCGGGTTGCGGTCGAGGGTGTCGGCGTACGCGGCGGCCGCGTGCTTGAAGACGAACTCGGCGAAGTCGGCCGCCCGCGACTCGGCGTGCCACCCGAGCAGCAGCCGCCAGCGCAGCGGCGCACCCTGGATCGGCCGGGTGACCAGCCCCTGCACCGGCCGGAAGGTGGCCTGGCAGAGCGCGACCGCCTCGCCGGCGTCGACCAGGTCGATGCAGCCCTTGACGTCGGTCTCGTAGAGCTTGAGCGGCGCGAAGCCGGCACGCGCGCAGGCCGCCGCGAAGCAGTCGCCGAAACAGCCGTCGCCGGGGGCCGCCACCCACCGCTCGCCGGCGAGGTCCGCCAGGTCGACCTCGGGCTCGGCGGCCATCGGGTGGCTCTCGGGCAGGAGCACGAACACCGCGTCGACGGCCACCACCCGCCAGGCCAGACCGAGGTCGGCGCTGGGCACGGCGTCGCCGCAGACGCCGGAGAGCGCGTAGTCGAGGCGTCCGGCGAGGACCATCCGCGCCAGCTCGTCGACCGACCAGCTGGCGTACGTGCTGATCTGCGCCGTCGGCTGGTCGGCGGCGAGCCGGTGCACCAGCCGGCCGAGGATCGGGCTGTTGACCCCGCCCAGCCGGTAGCGGCTCATCGCCCCGCCGCCGCCCGCCAGCCGGGCCGCCTCGTCCTGCAGGCCCTTCATCGCCGGCAGCAGCACCCGGGCCCGGTCGAGCACCAGCTCGCCGAGGGGCGTCGGCCGGGCACCGCGCCGGTCCCGCTCGAACAGCGGCCCGCCGAGGGCCCGCTCGATCCGCTGGAGCTGCGCGGTGAGGGCCGGCTGGGCGAGCCCCAGCAGGGAGGCGGCCTTGGTGACGCTGCCCGTCTCCGCGATGGCGGTGACCACCCTCAGGTGCCGCAGCTCCAGGTTCATAGCGTGACGGTAGGACCCCGGGACGATCCATCGGAAGACCCCAATCTCCGGGAAAAGTTCAGGCGCGCTGTCGATTTCGGGGCGGCCCGTTCGAGCAGGGGGTGAAGGACACTCGAAGGGAGTCGACAATGACCGCGACCGCCGCCGTCGCCTGCACGCCCGAGGCGCGCGTCACCCGGAGCCTGCTGGGGTACGGTGTGATCGCCGGCCCGCTGTACGTCACCGTCTCGCTGGCGCAGGCGTTCACCCGGGAGGGTATCGACCCGACCCGGCACGCCTGGAGCATGCTCGCCAACGGCCGCCTGGGCTGGATCCAGACGCTGAACCTCGTGCTCACCGGCCTGATGGTCGTCGCGGCGGCCGCCGGGGTGCGCCGCGCGGCCGGCCGTGGCGGGGTGCCGCTGGCGATCTACGGTGTCGGCATGGTCCTGGCCGGCTTCTTCCGCGCCGACCCCGGCCGCGGCTTCCCGCCCGGCGCCGAGGCCGGCGCGCTGAGCTGGCACGGCGCGGTGCACCTGGCCGCGGCCGGCGTCGGGTTCGCGGGTCTCGTCGCGGCGACGTTCGTGCTGGCCAGGGAGGTCGGCGGCCTGTGGTCGCGGACCGTCGGCGTCGTCTTCGTCGCCGCGTTCGTGGCGATGAACGCGAGCGCCGGCGCCGCCTGGGCCATCGTGGCCTTCTCGGTGGCCGTCGGCGCCGTGTCGGTCTGGCTGTCGGCCCTCTCCGTCCGTCTCTACCGCACCGTCCGATAAGGAGAATCGATCATGCGCTACATCGTGCTGCTCACCGCCGCCCGCCCGGACAGCCCGCCGCCGCCGGAGCTGATGGAGGCGATCATGAAGCTCGGCGGCGAGGCCGGGGCCTCCGGCACGCTGGTCGACCAGGGCGGGCTCGAGCCGAGCGCGGCCGGGGCCCGGGTCACCGTCGCGGGCTCCGAGCTGACCGTCACCGACGGGCCGTTCGCCGAGGCCAAGGAGGTCGTCAGCTACGCGATCTACGACGTGAAGGACAAGGCCGAGGTGGTCGAGTGGGCCACCCGGTTCATGAAGGTCCACCGCGACCTCTGGCCCGGCTGGGAGGGCGAGTCCCAGATCTTCAAGGTCATGGGTCCGGGCGGCGCCTGACGGGTGACGTGGAAGGATCGGTAGCCGTGGTGGCTGCCGATCCTTCCGTCGTCCGGCGCACCGTCGAGGCGGTGTGGCGGATCGAGGCCGGGCGGATCGTGGCGGTGGTCGCCCGGCTCACCGGCGACGTCGCGCTGGCGGAGGAGATCGCGCAGGACGCCCTCGTCGCCGCGCTGGAGCGGTGGCCGCGCGACGGCGTACCGGACGATCCCGGCCCGTGGTTGCTCGCCACCGCCCGGCACAAGGCGGTCGACCAGATCCGGCGGCGGACGGCGTACGCCGCGAAGCTCGCGCTGGTGGCCCGGGAGACCGCCGAGGCCGCCGACGGCGGGTTCGACGAGGCCGTCGAGGAGCGGATCGGCGACGACCTGCTCCGGCTGATCTTCACGGCCTGCCACCCGGCGCTGGCCGCCGAGTCGCGGGTGGCGCTCACGCTCCGCCTGCTCGGCGGCCTGACCACCGCCGAGATCGCCCGGGCGTTCCTGATCTCCGAGCCGACCGCCGCCGCCCGGATCACCCGGGCCAAGAAGGCGCTCGCCGGCGTCGAGTTCGCCCTCCCGCCGCCGCCGGAGCTGGGGGACCGGGTCGCCTCGGTGCTGGCCACCGTCTACCTGATCTTCAACGAGGGGTACGCCTCGTCGTCCGGCCCGTCATGGGCCCGGCCGGAGCTGTGCGACGAGGCGCTGCGGCTCGGCCGGCTGCTCCAGGGCCTGCTGCCGCGCGAGCCGGAGGTGCACGGGCTCGCGGCGCTGATGGAGCTGCAGGCGTCCCGGCTGCCGGCCCGGGTCTCGCCGGCGGGGGAGCCCGTGCTCCTGCCCGACCAGGACCGCCGGCTCTGGGACCGGCTGCTGATCCGGCGCGGGCTCGCGGCCCTCGACCGGGCCGAGGAGCTGGGCGGCGGGGTCTACACCATCCAGGCCGCGATCGCCGCGTGCCACGTGCGCGGCACCGAGTCCGACTGGCCGCGCATCGCCGCGCTGTACGAGGTGCTGCACCACCTCCAGCCGTCGCCGGTGGTGGCGCTCAACCGGGCCGTCGCGGTCGGCATGGCCGGCGACCCGGCCCGCGGGCTCGCCCTGGCCGACGAGCTGGCGGGGGAGAAGGCGCTGCGCGGCTACCCCCAGCTGCCCGCCGTCCGCGGCGACCTGCTGGCCCGCCTCGGCCGGCTGGCGGAGGCCCGGGCGGCGTTCGCCGAGGCCGCCGCGCTCACCCGCAACGAGGCCGAACGCGCGATCTTCGCGCGCCGTGCCGGCGGGTTGTCCACAGGGGGCGTGCCCCCTCCCGCCGGATGACCACCCGACTGGTAAGAAGGACCGCATGACCAGCGCGACCGACGAGGTGGTCGACCTCTGCCGCGACCTGATCCGGATCGACACCACCAACACCGGCGACACCCGCACGTGCGCCGGCGAGCGCGCGGCGGCCGAATACGTCGCGGCCAAGCTCGACGAGGTCGGGGTCGCGTCCGAGCTGCGCGAGTCCGCGCCGGGCCGCACCAGCCTGGTGGCCCGCATCCCGGGCACCGACCCCGGCCGCGGGGCCCTGCTGGTCCACGGCCACCTCGACGTGGTCCCGGCCGACGCGAGCGAGTGGTCGGTCGACCCGTTCGGCGGCGAGGTCCGCGACGGTTACGTCTGGGGCCGCGGCGCCGTCGACATGAAGGACTTCGACGCGATGGTGCTCGCGGTGATCCGCGACTGGCAGCGCACCGGCGTCCGCCCGCCGCGCGACCTGGTGCTCGCGTTCACCGCCGACGAGGAGGCCGGCGGCGACTACGGCGCGCACTTCCTGGTCGACCGCCACCCCGACCTGCTGGAGGGGTGCACCGAGGCCATCGGCGAGGTCGGCGGCTTCTCCTTCACGGTCTCCGACGACCTGCGGCTCTACCTGGTCGAAACCGCGGAGAAGGGCATCCAGTGGCTGCGGGTGACCGCCACCGGGCGGCCCGGCCACGGCTCGATGGTCCACGACGACAACGCGGTCACCGCGCTGGCCGAGGCGGTCGCCCGGGTCGGCCGGCACCGCTTTCCGGTGGTGCTCACCCCGACCGTGCGGGCCTTCCTCACCGAGGTCTGCGGGCTGCTCGGCATCGCGTTCGACCCCGACGACCCGGAGACCGCGATCGCCAAGCTCGGGCCGATCGCCTCGCTGATCGGCGCCACGATCCGCAACACCGCCAACCCGACCCGCCTCGACGCGGGCTACAAGGAGAACGTCATCCCCGGCCGGGCCACGGCGACCATCGACTGCCGTGACCTGCCGGGCCAGGCCGAGAGCTTCCTCGCCGAGATCCGGGAGCTGCTCGGGCCCGACCTCGAGGTCAGCCACGTCCAGCGCCAGCCGGCGCTGGAGACGTCGTTCGACGGGCCGCTGGTCGACATGATGGCCGCCGCCCTGCGCGCCGAGGATCCCGGCGCGCGCGCCGTGCCCTACATGCTCTCCGGCGGCACCGACGCCAAGGCGTGGTCGCGGCTGGGCATCCGCTGTTTCGGGTTCGCGCCGCTGCGGCTGCCGCCCGACCTGGCGTTCGCCCAGCTGTTCCACGGCATCGACGAGCGGGTCCCGGTCGACGGGCTGCGCTTCGGTGCCCGGGTGCTCGACCGGTTCCTGCGCGGCTGCTGAGGGGTTTCCCGTTCCAGAGGCGGGCACCGCACGGTGCCCGCCGGTCCACCACTTCTCCGAGGACGGTTTCTGACATGACCGATGAGCACGCAGACCTGGACGCGGCGCTGGAGGAGGTCGTCGCGGCCGCCCGGGCCCACCTGGCGGCGGTGAAGGCGGCCGACGGCCGGGTCGACGACGATGACGTCTGGCAGGCGTACGTGGCGCTCAACAACGCCTCGTACGCGTACGACGAGCTGCTCCTCGACGCGTTCGGCGAGGTGACGCCCTGGGACGTGGAGTCCATCGACCCGGACGAGGTCGAGGGCCAGCTCTCCGGCGTGGTCACCGACGAGGACGGTCCGCGCGACGCCCACCCGCACGTGATCTCGGTGCGGCAGCGCCGCGACTACCGGGTGCCGAGCGTGAGTGCCCTGGTGCGCCGGGCCGAGGAGGTGCGCGCCGAGGCGGGGCCCGAGGAGGCCGGCGGGCCGGTCGAGACGGTGGGCGAGGCGGTGCTGGAGCTGCTCCAGGCCGGTGACGGCTCGCTGGGCTCCCTCGACGTGCCGGAGCTGGAGCCGCTCGACGGCGTGGTGATGGTGAGTGAGGTCACCTCGGCGCTCGACCTGGAGAGCTTCGCCGACGACGACAGCGCGGGCACGTTCACGCCGGCCGGCGACGACCGCCTGGTGGGCCGCCTCGACGAGCACCCGTTCCTGCCGGCGGACGGGCTCGAGGAGCCGGAGGACGACGAGGACGGCGACGGCAGGGCGTGAACCACCGACCGGGCACCCGGAGCCCGGTGCGTCCGGCCCGGCCTCCTCAGTAGGAAAGGCCCGGTTGCGGCTTGTTGACCACGCGGCGGCGCAGCATCACCTGACGCGTGCCGTCGCGGAACAGCCGCACCCGGGCCAGCTCCCACCCGGAGAACTCCGCCTGGATCGCGAGCTGCGCCTCCGCGGTCGCCCGGTCGACATTCGGCGGCAACCGCAGCGGCGCGTATTCGTAGTCCATGTGCCCTATCCTGCCCACGCACCCACCCACGCACCACCCCACCAGCGAAGGAAGGGCCCCTCCTAACGCTTTTCGTTGTGGAGGGGGCCCTTCCTCACGGGACGAGCGCGGCGGTGGTGCCGGGGCCGGATCAGGCGTCGCGCTCCGGGTAGCCGATGTCGATCGCGGAGACGTCGTCGAGGGCGACGGCGATCTCCGCCGGCAGGGTCATCTCCTCCACCCGCAGCGCGCCGAGCAACTGGCCGACCGTGCGGGCACCCAGGATCGGCGCGACGACGCCGGGGCGGTCGCGGACCCAGGCCAGCGCCACCTCCATCGGCGACACGCCGAGCCCGTCGGCGGCGGTGGCCACCGCCTCGACGATCCGCGAGCTCCGCGGATCCAGATATCTGGTGACAAAGGGGCCGAAATGGGGTGAGGCGGCCCGGGAGTCGGCCGGACGGCCGTGCCGGTACTTGCCGGTCAGCACGCCGCGACCCAGCGGCGACCAGGCCAGCACGCCGAGCCCCAGCTCGTCGCAGGCCGGCAGCACCTCCCGCTCGATGCCCCGCTCCAGCAGCGAGTACTCGACCTGGGTGGCGACCACCGGCGTACGCCCGGGCACCGCCGCCTGCCACGCCGCGGCCCGCGCCGTCTGCCAGCCGGAGAAGTTCGACACCCCGGCGTAGCGGACCCGGCCGCTGGTCACCGCGTAGTCCATCGCCGCCAGCGTCTCGTCCAGCGGCGTCGCCGGGTCGTACCCGTGCACCTGCCAGAGGTCGACGTGGTCGGTGCCGAGCCGGCGCAGCGACGCGTCGAGGGCCCGCAGCAGATGCCCACGCGAGCCGTCGCGGCGCCGTCCCGGACCCGGCCGCAGGCCGGCCTTCGTCGCGATCAGCAGCTCGTCGCGCGGGATGAGGACGCCCAGGAGCGAGCCGATCACCGACTCGGCCTCGCCGTCGCCGTACACGTCGGCGGTGTCGACGAGGGTGCCGCCGGCGTCGACGAAGCCCTTGAGCTGGGCTGCCGCGTCGTCGGTGTCGGTGTCGGCGCCCCAGGTCATCGTGCCGAGCGCGAGCCGGGAGACCGCGAGCCCGCTACGGCCGAGCGGTCGCTGCTGCATGGGTGCACCTTATTCGGCGCGTGCGACGGGGGATAGCCGGCGTCTTCCGCTCACCCAGCGTGTTGGGGCGGCCGTCCCCGATCCGGCCGCGTGGATTCCGTACCCTGGGTGCCGCGCCGCCGTCGGGAGGGCGGCGGGGGGAGGGGCAATGCGACTCGGACTGAACCTCGGCTACCAGACCGCCTGGAGCTCGCCCGCCACCGACCTCGCGATGACCCGCGAGGCGGAGCGGCTCGGCTACGCGGTGGTGTGGACGGCGGAGGCGTACGGCTCCGACTCGCCGTCCACGCTCGCGTGGCTGGCCGGCCAGACGTCGCGGATCGACCTCGGTTCGGCGGTCATGCAGATCCCGGCCCGGTCGCCGGCGGCCACCGCGATGACCGCCACCACGATCGACAACCTCTCCGGCGGCCGGTTCCGCCTCGGGCTCGGCATCTCCGGCCCGCAGGTCTCCGAGGGCTGGCACGGGGTGCGGTTCGGCAAGCCGCTCGCCCGTACCCGGGAGTATGTGGACATCGTCCGGCTCGCGATCGCGCGCAAGCCGGTGGAGTACGCCGGCGAGCACTACACGCTGCCGCTGCCCGACGGCCCGGGCAAGGCGCTCCGGCTGGGCTTCCACCCGCCGCGCGACCGCATCCCGATCTACCTGGCCGCCGTCGGCCCGAAGAACCTCGAACTGGCCGGCGAGATCGCCGACGGCTGGCTGGCCGTCTTCTACTCGCCGGAGTTCGCCGGCGAGCAGCTCGCGTCCGTCCAGGCCGGACGGACCCGGGCCGGCGCCACCCTGGCGGGCTTCGACGTGGTGCCCAGCGTCCCGGTGGTGCTCGGCGACGACGTGGCGGCCGCCGCCGAGCTGGTGCGCTGGTACGCGGCCCTGTACGTCGGCGGCATGGGCAGCCGCCGGCAGAACTTCTACAACGATCTGGCGGTACGGATGGGCTACGGGGACGCCGCGAAACAGGTCCAGGACCTCTACCTGGACAGACGCCACCGGGACGCGGCCGCGGCCGTGCCCCTCGACTTCATCGACCGGACCTCGCTGCTCGGGTCCAAGGAGCGCGTCGCCGACCGCCTGCGGGCGTACGCCGAATCCGGTGTGACCACCCTCGCGGTCAACCCGTTCGTCGCCGACGCGGAGACCGGGATCGCGACGCTGCGCGTCCTGGCGGAGGCGCTCGAGCTGGCGGGGGTCGGCGAATGACCTGGACCGAAGCGATCGTGCTCGGCATCGTGCAGGGGCTCACCGAGTTCCTGCCGATCAGCTCGTCAGGGCACATGCGGATCGTCTCGGCGCTGTTCTTCGGCGAGGACGCCGGCGCGTCCTTCACGGCCGTCACCCAGCTCGGCACCGAGGCCGCCGTGCTGCTCTACTTCGCCAAGGACATCTGGCGGATATCCAAGACGTGGGTGGTGGGCATCTGGGACAGATCCGCCCGCAAGGAGTTCGACTACAAGATGGGCTGGTACGTCATCGTCGGGTCGATCCCGATCGGCGTGATCGGCTTCCTCTTCAAGGACCAGATCCGCACCGCCGCCCGCAACCTCTGGCTCGTCTCGATCGTCCTCATCGCCTTCTCGTTCGTGCTCGCGTTCGCCGAGTGGTGGGGCCGCCAGACCCGCAACCTCGAACGCTTCCGGATGCCGGACGCGGTGACGATGGGCCTGGCCCAGGCCATGGCGCTGATCCCCGGCGTCTCCCGGTCCGGCGGCACCGTGAGCGCCGGCCTCTTCCTCGGCCTGACCCGGGAGGCCGCCCTCCGGTTCTCGTTCCTGCTCGCGATCCCCGCGGTCGTGATGTCCGGGCTGTTCAGCCTCCCCGACGTCTTCGACAAGGGCGGCCCGGGCCTGACCCCCTCCGGTGCCCAGATGGTGGTCGCGACGCTGATCGCCTTCGGACTCGGCTACGCGTCGATCGCCTGGCTGCTCAAGTACGTCTCCGCCCACACGTTCTACCCGTTCGTGCTCTACCGGGTGGCGGTCGGCGGGATCGTGCTCGCGCTGCTGATCAACGGCACCATCAGCGCCACGTAGGGTGGTGGGCGTGGCGACGCTGCTCCTCCTGCGACACGGCCGGACGACCGCCAACGCGGACGGCGGCCTCGCCGGCCGCCGCCCCGTCGAACTCGACGAGACCGGCCGGGCCCAGGCCGTGGCCGTGGGTGCCCGGCTGGCCGACCTGCCGCTCGCCGCGGTCGTCACCAGCCCGCTGATCCGCTGCCGGCAGACCCTCGAGCTGGCCCTGCCGGGCACCTCACCCGCCGTCGAGGACGGGCTCGTCGAATGCGGGTACGGGGACTGGGAGGGCCAGCCGCTCAAGAAGCTCGCCAAGGATCCGCTCTGGCCGGTCGTCCAACTGCACCCGTCCGCCGCCGTGTTCCCCGGCGGCGAGTCGATGGCGGCGATGTCGACCCGGGCGGTGGCCGCGGTGCGCCGCTGGGACGCCACGGTGACCGCTTCCCACGGGCCCGAGGCGCTCTGGCTCGCCTGCACGCACGGCGACATCATCAAGGCCATCGTGGCCGACGCGCTGGGGCTGCACCTCGACGGCTTCCAGCGGATCGTGGCCGACCCGGCGTCCCTGACAGTGATCCGCTACACGCCGACCCGGCCGTTCCTGATGCGGCTCAACGACACCGGCGGCGAGCTGGCATCCCTGGTGCCGCCCAAGCGCCGGCGGCGGCCCCGCCGGGCCCCGGCACCCTCGTCGGACGCGGTCGTCGGGGGCGGCGCCGGCGGCGGCAGTTCGCCCTGAGCGAACGTCCCTGATCTTCGTCCCACATTCGCGCCGGTGCGCTACGCGGGCCCGCGCACGGGCGGATAGGGTCTTCCTATGAGTCACCAGGTGCACGCGTTCGAGCCGCCGGAGCGGTTCGTGGCCGGGACCGTGGGACCACCGGGCGAGCGCACGTTCTTCCTCCAGGCCCGCGGCGGCGGCCGCGTCGTCAGCGTGGCGCTGGAGAAGGTCCAGGTCGCCCTCCTGGCCGAGAAGCTGGAGGAGCTGCTCACCGAGGCGGCCCGCCGGTTCGGCGTCGACCTGGAGCTGCCCGCCGAGGAGCCGGCGACCGCCGACAACGAGCCGCTGGAGAGCCCGGTCGACGAGGAGTTCCGGGTCGGCACGCTCGGCCTCGCCTTCGACGTCGACACCGCCACCGTGGTGATCGAGGCGATCGCGGCGGGCGAGGGTGAGCTCGACGTCGACGAGGCGGAGGCCGAGACGGTCGAGGACGACGAGGACGAGCCCGACGACGACCTCGACCGGCTCCGGGTCCGGCTCACGCCCCAGGCGACCCGCGAGTTCATCAACCGTGCCCGGCGGGTGGTCGCCGCCGGTCGCCCGCCGTGCCCGCTGTGCGGCCAGCCGCTCGACCCCCGCGGCCACCTCTGCCCACGGCACAATGGCTATCACCGGTGACGGCGTCACGCCGGTGGGTTCCCCGTCCCGGCTTCCCGAGGTCGACGCGCTGACCCTGCTGCGCTCCGGCTCGATGGAGCTCGAGGGCCGGCTGGTCGACGC
>Ga0164243_10002920_pt1 | contig 27704 bp, 23 predicted proteins | sample OricompcompostOP_FD_108781 | JGI IMG/M metagenome (GOLD analysis project Ga0164243, IMG submission 108781) | Organic Plus compost microbial communities from Emeryville, California, USA - Original compost - Organic plus compost (OP) | ecosystem: Engineered > Solid waste > Mixed feedstock >...
ACGCCGGCCGCGAGACCGACGAGCATGCCGCGGACCAGCAGGTTGCGGGGTGTCAGCATGACGGCCGCCGCGTCAGTGGCAGGGGAAGCCGAGCAGGTGCCGGCCGTCGTGGACGAACTCGTGCACGGTCTCGCCGCGCAGGACGTGGAAGACGCCCTGCTCGGTGCCGACGAAGTAGAGCAGCACGAGGGCGAGCACGATGCCGAACAACAGCCACGGTTGGAGCTCACGCCAGGGAATCGCGACCGGAGCCGCGGGGCGGGGAATGGCGGAAGACGGACTGGACATCGGTCAAACCTCCTCGGGATCACGCGTCCCACTACGGGTTCGGTGACGATGGAGGGTCTGACTTCCACGCGAGCGTGGTCACAGTGGCGCGACCGTGCCGGGCTTTCACCGGCTTCCTCCGACCGTCACGTTCTCAGGCGGACGCTACGGCGGGCGCTGGCCGGTGTCAATGGCCGCCGTCGCAGCACGACCGTTGACGAGTCCGCCGGAGTGCTGTTACATACAGCAGTATACAGCGGGAGGTGGAGTCGTGCGGACCAGATACGACGTCGTGGTCGTCGGCGCGGGAAACGCCGCTCTCTGCGCCGCGCTCTCCGCGCGCGAGACGGCGGCGAGCGTGTTGGTCCTCGAACGCGCGCCCTGGGCGGAGCGGGGCGGCAACACGGCCTTCACCGCGGGTGCGATGCGGGTCAGCTACCGGGGCGTCGAGGACATCCGCACCCTGGTGCCGGACCTGACCGACGAGCAGATCGCCACGACCGACTTCGGCACGTACCCGGAGACGGCGTTCTTCGACGACATCGCCCGGGTGACCCGCTACCGCGCGGACCCGGAGCTCGCCGAGACGGTGGTCTCGAACAGCTTCGACACGCTCCGCTGGATGCGCGACCTCGGCGTGCGGTTCGGGCCGATCTACGGGCGCCAGGCGTTCCAGGTCGACGGCCGGTTCACCTTCTGGGGCGGGTTGACGATCGAGGTCATCGGCGGCGGACAGGGCCTCGTCGACGCGCTCACCAAAGCGGCGCAGGGGCAGAACATCGACATCTGGTACGGCGCCCGCGGCCTCTCGCTGATCCGTGACGGCGACCGTGTCACCGGCGTGCGGGCGCGGCACGAGGGTCGCGTGGTCGAGATCGACGCGGGCGCCGTGGTGCTCGCCGCGGGCGGTTTCCAGGCCAACCCGGAGTGGCGGGCGCGCTACCTCGGGCCGAACTGGGACCTGGCCAAGGTGCGCGGCACCCGCTTCAACACCGGCGACGGCATCCGGATGGCGCTCGAGGTCGACGCCGCGGCGTGGGGCCACTGGTCCGGCTGCCACGCGGTGGGCTGGGACCTCAACGCCCCGACCTTCGGCGACCTGCGGATCGGCGACTCGTTCCAGAAGCACAGCTACCCGTTCGGCATCATGGTCAACGCCGAGGGCCGGCGCTTCCTCGACGAGGGCGCCGACTTCCGCAACTACACCTACGCCATGTACGGGCGACGCATCCTGGAGCAGCCCGGCCACTTCGCCTGGCAGGTCTTCGACGCGAAGGTGAGCCACCTGCTGCGTGACGAGTACCGTATCCGCGAGGTGACCAAGGTGTCCGCGCCGACGCTCGAAGCGCTGGCCGCCCGCCTCGACGGCGTCGACGCCCGGCAGTTCCTGGCCACCGTCGAGGAGTACAACGGCGCGGTCGACCAGACGACCGTCTTCAACCCCAACGTCAAGGACGGCCGGTCGACCCCGGGCCTCGACGTGCCGAAGACCAACTGGGCCAACACCATCACCGAGCCGCCCTTCGAGGCGTACGCGGTGACCTGCGGCATCACGTTCACGTTCGGCGGCCTGCGGGTCACGCCGGACGCCCGCGTGCTGGACACCGAGGGTGTTCCGATCGAGGGCCTCTTCGCCTGCGGCGAGCTCGTCGGCGGGCTCTTCTACTTCAACTACCCGGGTGGCTCCGGGCTCACCGCGGGCTCGGTGTTCGGCCGCATCGCCGGACGGTCCGCCGCGGGCCGGTGACCTCGTCCCCCTGACCCATCTGCGAGCTGTCGCCCCCGTCCCCCGGGCGACGGCGGCCCGTACCGCGAGGAGGGCACATCATGACCATCTCCCACCCACCCGTCTCCCGCCGCGCCCGGACCGCCGTGGCGATCTGTCTGGCGACGGTCGCGGCGGTGACCACCGCGTGTAGCAGCCCGAGCGGGGGCGGCGGCGACGGTGCCACGCGGACGGTGACCCTGAGCGTCTCGACCGGTCCCAACTCGCCGGCCGGCATCGAGGCGGCGAAGTTCGCCGAGCTGGCGACCGGCTACACCGGAGGGAAGATCAAGTTTCGGCTGCTCCTCCAGGGTCAGCTGGGCGACGCCACCTCGATCCTGCAGGGGCTGCAGGCCAACACGAGCCAGTTCTTCACCACGGGCGTGGCCGACGCGGTCGTGCCGGCGATGGACGTGATGTTCCTGCCGTACATGTTCGCCAGCCAGCGATCCGGCTTCGAGGCGGCGCGCAGCGACTTCGCGCGTACCCACATCTGGGACGCCTTCGAGCAGAAGGGCCTGAAGGTCATCGGCTTCGTGGACAACGGCGGCTACGCGGGCCTGGTGTGCAGCAAGAAGGTCGACTCGCTGGCCGCCTTCGAGGGGCTGCGGATCCGCGACGCGAACCCGAAGGTCGGCGACGACATCTACAAGGCGCTGCGCACCAACCCGACGCCAATCGGGCTCAACGAGGTCTTCACGTCGATGTCGACGCACGTGATCGACTGCGTGGAGACCGCGCCGCCGACCGTGGTGAGCCTCAAGCTCAACGAGACGGCCGACTACTACATCGACCCGCGCTTCACCCTCTACATCATTCCGATGCTCGTCTCCAAGCAGTTCTGGGACTCGCTCTCGCCCGACCTGCAACAGGCCGTCCAGCGCGCCTCCGACGAGGCGCAGGAGTCGCAGTTCGCGACCGAGGCGGGCTTCTACCAGAGCGGGCTCGACTCGCTGGAGAAGCTCGGCATGACGATCGTCCGGCCGTCCAAGACCGAGCTCCAGCCGGCGCTGCAGGGCGTCTACGAGAGCTTCAAGAAGCGTGAGGGCATCGGGGCGGACCTCGTCGACGGCATGGTCGGCGCGGCGAAGACCACCAACGACCAGTTCCCGTCGGACTGAGCGGCCGGGCAGATGGACGCACACGTGGCGGTGACGGCGGCGGCCGTACCCGAGCGACCGGGCGGCGGCGACCCGCCGGTGGCCTTCGCCCGCTACACGAACCGGTTCGGCACGATCACGTCGCATGCCTTCCTGGGCGCACAGGTGCTCTGCCTGCTCGGGATGCTCGGCGTCGTCTGCACCGGCATCGTCTACCGGAAGTTCCTCAACAGCAGCCTGGGATACTCCAACGAGCTGCTCACGTTCCTGTTGACCTGGCTGGTCTTCCTCGGCGTGCCGCGGGCCATCTGGGAAGACTCGACGCCGCGGCTCGACCTCTTCCGCACGTCCGAGGCCGCCCGGCGGGTCTTCACCGGGCTCTCGCTCGGCACGGTGGCGGTCTACTTCGTCTACGTCTCGCGGGAGAGCATCCGCTTCCTGCCCGTCCAGTCGTCGTTCAGCACGGAGATCGGCTTCTCGGCGTACTGGTTCGGGCTCGCGCTCGCGGTCAGCTCCTGCGCCGGCCTCGCCCTCGTCGTGCTGCGCGCGGCACCGCTGGTCGGCGACCGCCTGGCCTGGCTCGGCGCGGCGGCCGGCTGCGCGATCGGCGTGGTGTCGGTCAGCTACCTCAACGCCGCCCCGGTCGTCGCGCTGCTGATCATGTTCGGGCTCATCGTCATCGGCACGCCGATCGCCGTCGCGCTGGGGCTGGGCGGCCTGGTGCTGCTGCACTCCGCCGCCATCCCGTTGACGGCCGCCTCGCAGCGGCTCGTCGCGGCGACCAACAACGTCGTGCTCATCTCGATCCCGCTGTTCCTCTTCGTCGGAGCGCTCATCGGCGGATCCGGCCTGGCACAGCGGTTCGCGCGGTTCGCCCGCGCGGCCATCGGCTGGCTGCCCGGTGGGCTCGGCGTCTCCAACGTCGCGACCTCCGCCGTGTTCGCCAACCTCACCGGCAGCGCCGTCGCCGACACCGCGGCCATCGGCCGCATCTACATCCCGCAGCTGGTACGCAGCGGCGAGTACACGCCGGAGCGCGCCGCGGCGCTGCAGAGCGCGGCGGGCGTCGTGGGCATCCTCTTCCCGCCGGCGATCGCGATGATCCTCTTCGCCACGGTGACCAACTCGAGCGTCATCGGCGTCTTCGCGGCCGTCGTGGTCCCGGGTCTGCTCGTCAGCGTGGCGATCGCGGCGACCTCGGTCATCACCGTGGCCTCCAGCGGCCGGTCCAACGTGCGACGGTTCTCGCTGGGCGCGTTGGCGCGCAGCGCGCCGGGCGCGATCCCGGTGCTGTGCATCCCGGTGGTCCTCGACGGCGGGATCTTCACGGGCGTCGTCACGCCGGCCGAGTCCGGCGCGATCGCCGCCCTCCTGACGCTGGTCTGGATGGGGCTCTTCGACGGGCTGCGGTCGATCTCGTTCCGGCGGCTCTTCGAGTCGGTGCGCGCGGCGCTCGACGGCGCCGTCCTCGCCCTCTTCATCCTCGTCAACGTGTCCATCCTGGACTTCGGCTTCGCCAGCTCGGGGCTCAGCGACAGCCTGGTGGGGTTCCTCGACCGGTTCACCGGCTCGCCGCTCACGTTCCTGATCGTGTTGAACATCGTGCTGCTGCTCGTCCACACGTTCCTGGAGACCGGACCGGCGATCCTCGTGCTCGTCCCCCTCATCCTCCCCGCCGCGCAGGCCGCGGGGATCTCGATGCTGCAACTCGCCGCGGTGGTCGGGGTGAACTCCACCATCGGGCTGATCCTGCCGCCCGTCGGCGTCTCGCTCTACGTCGCGTCCGGCATCGCCGGGGTGAACCCGAAGAACGTCATCCGGCACTCCCTGCCCTATGTCGCCGCCTGCCTGGTGTCGCTCGCGGTCGTGACCGCGGTGCCGACGGTGAGCGAGTGGCTGCCCGGCCTGATCGGGCGTTGAACCGACCCATCCACCGACCCGACAGTGAGGACTGGTGATGACTGACCAAGCGAAGACCGACGAGCCGCAGTACGCGGTCGTGTCGCCGATGGGGCGGTTCCTGGCGGATCCCGTCTCCGAGGTCGCCGGCGTGCAGGACTTCAACCACAAGAAGATCGGCTTCATCTGGGACTACGAGTTCCGCGGCAACCTGATGTTCGAGCACATCCGGGCCGGGCTCGAACGGGAGTGGCCCGGCGTGGAGATCGTCGGGTACGACGCGTTCGGCAACTTCCACGGCCCGGAGGAGAACGAGATCATGGCCGGGCTCCCGGCCCGGCTGAAAGAGGAGAAGGTCGACGCCGTCGTCGTCGGCGTCGGCGCCTGCGGAGCCTGCACGCCCGCGGTCATGCGGGTCTGCGTGCTCGCCGAGCGCGAAGGCATCCCGTCGGCGGCCCTGGTGTCCGAGGGCTTCCGCCGGCAGGGTGAGGCGATCGCCGCGGCGCTCGGCCTCGCCACCGACGTCATCGCGCGCTATCCCGGTGTCGTGCTCACCGACGGCCTGGACACGTTCCACGCCAAGGTCGAGGAGACGATGGTGCCGGACGTGATCGCGCGGCTGCGCCGCGTCGAGGCCGGCACGGCGTCGACCGCCGCCGCGCCGGCCGAGGAGGAGTTCGACCCCCGGCGCGTCGTCTTCACCGGCACGCTCGACGGGGTGCAGCGCCACTTCGACGGGCTCGGCTGGACCGACGGGCTGCCGGTCGTCCCGCCCACGCTGCCGACCGTCGAGCGCTTCCTCGCCAACACCCCGCGCCCGGCGGAGGACGTCATCGGCGTGCTGCTGCCGGCCAACCGCGAGGTCACCGTCTGGACCGTCGCCGTCAACGCGGCCCTCGCCGGCTGCGACCCGGCGCTGATGCCGCTGTGCGTGGCGGCGGCCGAGGCGATCGCCGACCCGCTGTTCGGCATCGAGCACGCCGGGGCCACGCCGGGTTGGGAGCCGCTCGCCATCGTCAGCGGTCCGGACTCAGCGGCGCTCGGCTTCAACAGCGGTCAGGGCGCGCTCCGCTACGGCGTCCGGGCCAACGCGACGCTCGGGCGGTTCGTCAAGACGTTCATGCGCAACTGCGCCGGGATCGCCGCGCCGATGGACAAGGGCACCTTCGGCGGGCCGATGCAGGTGGCGCTCGCCGAGGACGAGGCCGCCACCCGCGACGTCGGCTGGCCGGCGCTCCGCGAGGAGCAGGGCTTCGGTGCGGCGGACACGTCCGTGACGGTGATGAGCGTGATCGGCTTCAGCCTGCCCATCTACTCGGAGGGCGACGGCCCGGAGCCGCACCTGCGCATCATCGCCGAGCACATCGAGGGCGTGAGCGGCCACTGGTCGCAGCTCGGCCTCACGCACAAGAACTGGCGCCCGCTGCTCATCATGACGCCGGCCATCGCGCGGGTCTTCGCGGACGCGGGGATGGGCAAGGACGACATCCGCCGCGACCTCGGCGACCGGGCCCGCGTGCCGCTGAGCCGCTGGACCAACTACACGACCCAGATCGGGATCAGCGCGGAATGGCTCGCCGAGGCCCTGGCCGACCCGTCGATCGCGCGGGCCGCGTACAACGAGTCGACCGATCCCGACCGGCCGGTGCCCGTCATCCCGTACCCCGAACGCCTGTCGATCGTCGTCGCCGGCGACCCGGCCCGTAACCAGTCGAAGTACTATGTCAACAACCAGCTGCACGCTCCGCAGGTCGCGAAGAAGGTCCAGTGGCCGCCGCGGTGACCGGCACCCGCCTGTGGGACGTCGCCGTCCTCGGCGCGGGACCGGCCGGCCTCACCGTCGCCACCCGCTGCGCCCGGGCGGGTCTGCGGGTCGTCCTGGTCGACCGGCTCGGCTTCGGCGGGGAGCTGATGAACATCCAGGGGCCGCTGGAGGAGGAGCGGGCACCGGGCGAGGCCGTCCGCACCGGGCTGGACCTGGCGAACGACCTCATCGGCGAGCTGATGGACTCCGGCGCCCTCACCACGCTGGCCGAGGTGGGCGACCTCCGGTTCACGGCCGACGCACACCCGAGCTGGGAGGTCGGCCTGGTGGGGGAGGCCTCGCTGCGCGCGCACCGGGTCGTCGTCGCCACCGGCACCGATCCCCGGCGGCTGCCGGTCCCGGGCGCACGGGAGCGCGACGGCCGGGGCGTGTCCTACTGCGCGCCCTGCGACGGACCGCTGTTCACCGGCCGGCCGGTGGCCATCGCGACCGGCGAGCGGTGGGCCGCGAGCGAGGTGCGGAGCCTGGCCGAGGTGGCCAGCGACGTCCTGGTGATCGAGCCGGACGGTCCCGACGGAGCCGCGGACGCGTACCCGGCCAACGTCGACGTCGTCCGGGGAGAGCTGGTGGAGGTCGCCGGCGACGGCGTGGTCGAGCGCGTCCAGCTACGCGCCGGGTCGCGCACGTGGTGGCGTGACGTGGCCGCCCTGTTCGGCGCGATCGGTCGCGAGCCGAACTCGGGCGTCGCGGCGCGGTGGGCCGACCTCGACGCGGCCGGGCACGTCGTCACCGACGACACGCTCGCCGGCCGGACGCCCGGCCTCTACGCGGTCGGCGACGTCCGGGCCGGCGGCGCGCCAACCGTGGGGCAGGCGGTCGCCGACGGCGAACGGTTGGCGCGCCAGCTGGTCGGCGGACCCGACTAGCGCCTGTTTCGTGGCTGAGGCCGGGCTGCGGCGGGCCCAGCCGCCGGCTGGAACCACGCCGGTCACGGCCACATACAACACCGGTATGCGACCGCGCCCGGCGCGGCCCCAGCCGACGCCTGGACTCCGCCTCGCACCGACCCCAGCCACGAAACAGGCGCTAGCGCTGGTACGTCGCGACGAGCTGCGCCCGGGCCAGGGTGTGGAACGCCAGGTTGAACGAGAGCACCGCGGGCGTGACCTGCGCGTCGAGCCCGAGCGACGGCACGTCCACCGCGTGGACGACGAAGTAGTAGCGGTGGGCGTGGTCGCCCTCGGGTGGGGCCGCGCCGCGGTACTCCCGGTCTCCCCGGTCGTTGCGCAGCTGGAAGGCCTTGCCGGGCAGGAGCGCGCCCGCGCCTCCCGCCCCGGTGGGCAGCTCGCGCACCTCGGCCGGGAGGTCGGCCACCGCCCAGTGCCAGAAGCCCGACGGCGTCGGTGCGTCGGGGTCGAAGCAGGTCACCGCGAAGCCCTGCGTGCCGGCGGGGAAGCCGCTCCACGCGAGGTGTGGCGAGAGGTTCTCCGCGCCGGCCGCGGCGTCGGTCAGCACGTGGCGCACCGGCATCGGCCGGCCGTCCGTGAGGTCGGTGCTGGTCAGGACGAAGCGGTCGACCGGCGGCAGCTTCGCGTACGGATCCGGCGCCAGAGGACGGGCGAGGCTCATTTGTATCCTCCTGTGTGCAACTGGATATCGCCTCGACCTTACGGCGCGTCCATGCCGGACGGTAGACCGCCACCGGCCATTGACAGGGCGTTCACGGCGTTCGATACTGCGAATATTGCAGACAATAAGAGTCGAGTTGCACCCTATGAGACAACAGTAGGGTGAGACAAACGAGGTGGGCCGATGAGCAAGGTCACGATCGAGGTCTACCGGCCGACAGGCCCGGCGTCCGCCACGGAGCGGGTGACGGCGAAGGGCCTCGACCGCCCCTGGGACGAGCTGCGGTTCGCCCTTGTGGACAACAGCAAGCCGGGCGCGATCCCGCTCCTCGACGGCATCGCCGACACGCTCGGGATCGCCGACGCGCGACGCGTCACGATCGCCAAGCAGATGGCGCCCAAGCCGCTCGACGACGACGAGCGACGGGTCATCCAGGAGCGCTGCGACGTCGCGGTGCTCGCGGTCGGCAACTGTGGCAGTTGCTGCTCGTGGACCTGCCACGACGCCGTGAAGGTCACCGCTGACCTGGGCATCCCGTCGGTGCTGGTCGTCACCACGCCGTTCGAGCGGATCGGCCGCCAGGTCGCGACCAGCCTGGGCTACCCCGACCTGCCGATCGTCGCGGTCGAGCACCCGGTCGGTCTGCTGCCCTATGACGTCGTCCACGCCCGCGGGGCCGGCGCGGCGGCCGCGGTGCGGGACGGGCTGCTGCGCGTGGCGGCCGGCGTGGCGGGAGACCGGGTCGCCGGGGTGGGCGACGACGAACTGCTGACGGTGGCCGACGACCAGGCCGCCGTCGACGCGCTCTTCCTGGCCAACTGGTGGAGCGACGGACTGCCCGTCGTCGCGCCCACCCGCCGCCGGGTGTCGGAGATGCTCGGGCGCCACGCCGACCGCGCCGACGAGGTCGTGGGCACAGTCGCCACCGGATACGGCTCGGCGACCTATCGCGCCATCGCGGTGAACGCGGTGATGGCGGGCTGCCTGCCCAGCTACTTCGACACCCTCGTCGCCGCGGTCAGGGCGGTCGTCGACCCGGTCTTCAACCTGCACGGCATCCAGGCGACGACCCACCCGGCGGGCCCGATGGTCATGGTCAACGGCCCGGTGGTGGGCGAGATCGGGCTCAACGCCGGCACCAACACCTTCGGCCCCGGCTACCGGGCCAACGCCACCATCGGCCGCGCCCTGCGCCTCGTGCTGCAGAACGTGGGCGGCAGCATCCCCGGCGAGACCGACCGCGCCACCTTCGGGCATCCGGGCAAATACACCAACTGCATCGCGGAGAACGAGGCGGAGAGCCCCTGGGAGCCGTTCCACGTCTCGCGCGGACACGCCGCGTCCGCGAGCACCGTGTCGGTGTTCGGCGTCGAGGGGCCGCAGAACATGAACGACGCCGGGAGCACCACGGCCGACGGGCTCCTGCGGACCTTCGTCGGATGCATGACGTCGGTGGGCGCCAACTACCACCAGTACGACCGCACCGAGCCGTTCGTCATCCACTCACCCGAGCACGCGCACACCTTGGCCCAGGCCGGACACACGCGTGAGTCGCTGCAGAAGTACTACTCGGAGAACGCGCGCGTGCCCCTCTCGGCGTTCTCGCCGGAGAAGGTCGAACGGTTCCTCGCCCGGCGCCGGCCGGCCTGGTTCGGGCCGCAGAACACCACGGGGTACGCGCTGGTGGCCGACCACCCCGAAGACTTCCTGATCGCGGTGGCCGGCGGGCCGGGCACCCACTCGGTGCTCGTCCCGACCTTCGGTCCCACCAAGGCGGTCACCGTCGAGATCGACATGCCCTAGCAGATCGGAGCAGCTATGACCAGCACAGCGACGGTGGTGTCGACGGCCCGGATGCTCAACCCCGAGTCGCCGCTCGGCACGGCGACCGGCCGGCACGCCGCACCACGGTTGACCACCATGTCGAACGTACGGCTGGGCCTGTTGCACAACGGTAAGCCCGGTGGCGAGCACATCCTGGCGGGGATCGGCGCCGCGGTGGTCGACCGGCACCGGGGCATCGCCACGGACTGGCGCGCCAAGTCCCATCCCTCACGCGGCGCCGACTTCCTCGACGACCTGGTGGGCGTCTGGGACGCGGCCGTCATCGCCGTCGGCGACTGCGGCGCGTGCTCCTCGTTCGCCGTCCGCGACGGCGTGGAGCTGGAGAAGCGGGGCATCCCGGCGGTCGTGTTCGTCAGCAGGCCGTTCGAGAGCATGAGCAAGCTGTGGGCACAGCGGCTCGGCGCGCCGGAGCTCGCGATCATCACCGTGCCGCACCCGCTCGCGCAGCTGCCGCCCGAGACGCTGCGCGAGGAGTACGGCGCCGCCGCGCTCGACCGGATCGACAGCATGCTCACCGGTGGGGTGACGCGATGACGAGCGCCGTCGCCGACGTCGAGGAGATCGAGGTTCCCGAGGACCCGGCCGAGCTCGCCGCCGACCTGGCCCGGCGCGGGCTCGCCGACGGTCTGCCGGTGGTGCCGCCGACGCCGGAGCGGGTCGAGGCGATGCTCGCGCGCTCGCCGTTGCCGGCGGACGAGCTGATGGGAACGATGCCGCCCGCCGACGGCGTGGTGACGCCGCGCTACATCGCGATCAACGGCGTCCTCGCCGGCTGCGCCCCCGGCCACATGCCGATCCTGGTGGCGGCGGCGCAGGCGTTGCTCGACCCGGCGTTCAACCTGTTCGCCATCCAGCCGACCACCAACCCGGTCGGCCCGCTGGTGATCGTCCACGGCCCGGTCGTCGACGAGGTCGGGATGAACGCGGCCACCGGCTGCTTCGGGCCGGGCAACTACGCCAACGCGGTGATAGGCCGCGCCGTGCGCTTCCTCGCCCAGAACCTGGGCCGGGGGCGGCCGGGGGTGACCGACCACGCCACGCACGGCTGGCCGGGCAAGTACACGTTCTGCGCGGCCGAGAACACCGCGGCCACGCCGTGGGAACCGTTCCACGTGCGGCGCGGGCTCGCGGCCGGCGACAGCGCGGTCACCCTGTTCGGCATCCAGGCCCAGCACGCCATCATCAACCAGACGCCCCAGGACGGCTACGAGATGCTGCACCTGGCGGCGCGCGGGATGGCGGCGGTGGGCACCAACAACCACTCGCTGGGCGGTGAGGCGTTGCTCGTGCTCTCGCCCGAACAGGCGCTCCAGGTGGCCGGGAGCGGGATCGGGTGCGAGGAGGCGGCCAGGATCCTCTTCGAACACGCGCGCATCGACGCGACCACGCTGCCGCGGCGCTACGTCGACTTCGTTGCCAACCGCCGGCCGGCGTGGTGCGACCCGGCCCGGCTGCCGATCGTCGACCGCTGGGAGGACATCCAGATCCTGGTCGCCGGCGGCCCCGGGATCTTCTCGCTGTATATGCCGAGCTTCGGCGACACCCGGGCGGTGACCCGCCGGATAGCGGCTGTCACGACACCGCGGTGAGGTCCCGCTCCCACTCGGCGTAGCGGGTCGACGGGGCGCCCCCGAGCTGTTCGCTGATCTGCCTGGCGGCGGCGAACAGCTCGGGCAGGCAGGCGCGCCGGCGTTCGGCGGTGAACCTGCTCGCCGGGCCGGACACGCCGATCGCGCCGTAGGTCCGCTCGCGGTTGAACAGGGGCACGGCGACGGCTCCGCTCCCGCCGCCCTGCCGCGACCCGGTCGACAGGTAGCCGTTGTCGGCCGCCGTGCGCACCTGCTCCACCAGCAACCGACGGTATGCCGCGTCGGTCTGCTCGGCGAAGATCTGCTCCCGGAGCTCCGCGTCGCAGAACGCGAGGATGGTGCGGCTCGCCGCGCCCAGGTCGAGCGGGCGGGTCTCGCCGGTCTGGAGGGTCGACCGGACCTCGTGCCGGCTCTCGAAGCCGGCCGTGCACAGCCGGACCCGCCCCGCCAGCTGGTATAGGGCGACGGTCTCGCCGGTGTTGGCCTGCAACGAGCGCAGCAGCCCGTCGACGATGACCGGGGGACGCTCCGAGTAGCCGGTGGCGTAGGCCGCCTCGATGAGGACCGGCCCCGGGAAGTATTTGCGGCTCGCCGGGTCGCGGATGATCCAGCGGCGGTCGGCCAGCATGTTGAGCAGCCGTGAGGTGGTGGTCTTGTCGAGGCCGCAGCGCACCGCCGCTTCGGTCGAGCCGATGCCCCCGGACGACGCGTGGGCGACCACGTCGACCAGGTCCAGCGCCTTGATTGCCGCCTGACTCATGACCGACCCTTTCTCCTCCGGCCGGAGACCGGCCGGGCGCCAACGGCCATGATATCCGCGCGACGCCGGGTGGGTCGCGCGGTCGTCAGGCGCTTCCGAGCGGGAACAGCCGGGCCAGGTCCGCGTCGTCGAGGCCGCCGGGGCGGATCGCCTGGCGGGGCGCGGTCGCCACCAGCCGCTGGAGGGCGGCGTTGAGTGGCGCGCTCGTGCCGTGCAGCCGGGCGAGCAGCACGATCTCGCCGTTGAGGAAGTCGGACTCGACAGATCCGGTCCGGGTCAGGCTCTGCCAGGTGGAGCTGTGCTTCCACTCCTCCGCCGGCCGGTCGGGGCTGCCGGTGACCTGGTGTTCCAGTCCGGCGAGGTCGAGCGTGCTGGCCGCGGTCCGGTTGACGGCCTCGATCCCGGCCGCGCGCAGGACCCGCGTCGCCTCCTCACGGAGGGCGCGGATCAGGTCGTCGCGGCGGGGGCTCGGGGCGAACAGCGCGTCCGCTCCGTTGTGCAGGTTGACGAGGAGCTTGCCGACCTTCCACGGCACGACGTCGTCGACGACCTGGACGGCGAAGCCCGCCGTGCGGAGGTCGGCGGCCAGGCGGTCCCGTGTCGCGTCGCGCCCGTTCGGGTAACGGCCGAGCCAGAACGCGCCCGGCAGGTCGGCACGCGCGACCACCTCGCCCGGGTGCAGGAACGTGGCGGGCACGGTGACCACGCAGCCGTACACCCGCTCGAAACGGCGCAGCGCGGCGCGCTCGTTGTCGATGCCGTTCTGCATCATGAGGGCGGGCAGGGCGGTGGCGGCCTCGCGCCGCCCACCGTCGACCGGCGCCCAGGCCCAGTCCTGCAGGGCCGCCTCGGTGTCCTGCGACTTCGTGGCGAAGACGAGGACGTCGCCGTCGCGCAGCGAGACCTCGTCGGGGCCGGCGACCGCCGGCAACGCCAGGGTCCGGGTGCCTTCCGGCCGGACGTAGGTGAGGCCCCGGGCGCGCAGCGCGTCCAGGTGTCGCCCCCGCGCCGCGAGGACGACCTCGAACCCGGCGAGGTGAAGCTGTGCCGCCGCGGTCGAGCCGACCGCTCCCGCGCCCACGATCACGTAGCGCCCTGTCATGGCCACCTCATTCGCCGGTCGACCGACCCGATGATCGTTCGAATTCAATCAAAACGTTTGGCGGCGGGTCAACGAGTCAGCGCTGCGCGGCGGAGTTCTGTAACAGCCTTGACATCTGTCGCACGCGGTTGTAGACAAGCGCATACAGTCCGCGGTCGACCTCAGGATCAGTGCTTCCGGAACCAGGTGGAGCCGCTACGCGGCGTCCAGCAAGTTGATCACGAGTTGCAGGTGAAGGCGCGACCAATCAGGAGCGATGATGCAGGTTAGGACACTGAAGTCCGCCGCAGCGATGTCTGTCGCCGGGCTGCTGGCCTTGTCCGGCTGTGGGAGCGGTGGCTCGGAGTCGCCGTCGGCGACCGCCACCGGGTTCTCGGTGGAGACCGCCGAGCAGGAGGGCACGCTCACCTGGTATACCTCGATCCCGACCGAGGCGAGCAACGCGGTCATCGCAGCGTTCCAGCAGAAGTATCCCAAGGTCAAGGTCAGCCTGCTGCGCTCGACCACACAGGACCTCTGGCAGAAGTTCCAGACGGAGAACGCCGCGCGGCGCGGCGTCGCCGACGTGGTGGGCTTCGCCGACTGGGGCATCATGAACGACGCCAAGACCCAGAAGCTGCTGGCCAAGTACGTGCCCGACTCCGTGCGGTCGGCGGTCGACAGCGGCGTGCTCGGCAGCGACAAGGTCGACGCCGACGGGTTCTACTTCGCCAGCCGCGAACTGCTCATCACGATCGCCTACAACAACCAGACGGTGCCGGCCGAGCACGCGCCCAAGACGTGGGACGACCTGCTCGACCCGTGGTGGACCGAGAACGGGCACCTGGGCATCCTCGACCCGACCAAGACGACGGGCACCTACTACGCGTACTACGCCATGGACCAGGCCGGGATCGCCCAGTCGTTCTTCAGCGGGATTGCCCGCAACAAGCACGGCATCAAGCAGTACGACCAGGGTGGCGCGATCCAGAACGCGCTGTCGTCGAAGGAGATCGACGCCGGCGTCATCACCGACTACTCGGTCTGGTCGCTGATCCAGAAGGGCCAGCCGTTCACGGTGGTCTACCCGGAGGCCGGCGTCGGCGGCTCGTTCGACTACAACGCCGTCGCCGCGGCGGCGCCGCACCCGGCCGCGGCCCGGCTGTTCGCCGACTATCTCGGGAGCACCGACGGTTCGCAGGCGATCGCCAAGGCGCTCAACACCTTCATGGTACGCAGCGACGTGCCGCCGTACCCGACCGGCAAGCCGCCGATCTCGCAGGTCAAGGTGCTCCCGCTCGATCCCACCAAGGCGGCGGCCCAACGCGACGACTTCTACTCGACGTTCAAGGGCTGGATGGGATGACGGTGAGGCTGGCGGCCCCGGCGACCGCGCCGGGGATGGAGCGCGGCGCCGTCGCGCGGGAGCGGACCCAGCAGTGGCTGGCCATCGGCATCGCCGCCGTCCTCGTCGTGGTGCTGATCGTGCTGCCCCTGGTCATGCTCGTCTACGGCAGCCTGCGCGACGCCCCACCGGGTCTGCCCGGGGTGTTCACGGCGAAGAACTACGAGATCCTCCGCGAGCCCGACTTCCTGTCCCTCGTCAAGAACAGCCTGATCGTGACGTGTGGCAGCACGATCCTCGCCATGGTCGTCGGTGGTGGGCTGGCCTTCGTCCTCGTCCGGCTGCGGATGCCCATGCCCCGCCTGCTCGACATGCTCGTCACGGTCCCGGCCTACGTGACGCCGTTCATCGGGGCGATCGGCTGGAGCCTGCTCCTCTCGCCGCGCGTCGGCTATCTCAACCACTTCTTCGAGCTTGTGGGCCTGCCCACCATCGACATCTACTCGCTCGGCGGGATGGTGTGGGTGATGGGCATCTACGAGGCCCCGATCGTCTACCTCTACCTGCGTCCGGCGCTGTCCCGCATCGACCGCTCGCTCGAAGAGGTCGGGCGGGTGATGGGCGCCAGCCCGACCCGGACCGCCCGCTCCATCATCGTCCCGCTGCTGATGCCGGCCAGCCTCTCCGCCCTGCTGCTCTGCTTCGTCAACCTCCTGGGCCAGTTCGGCGTGCCGGGCGTCCTCGGCGGGCCGGAGGGCATCAACGTCATCCCGACCTACCTCGTGACGCTCGTGCAGCAGTACCCGGTGAACCCGAACGCGGCGTCGGTCCTCGGCGTCGCCCTCACCGTGACGACGATGGTGCTGCTCTGGGTCAGCAACCGGGTCCTCGGCAAGCGCGACTACACCACGGTGGTCGGCAAGGGGCGCTACGAGCCGGGCCCGACCAGCCGCCGGATGCGCTGGATCGGCGTGACGATCTGCCTGGTGTACGTCTTCCTCACCGAGGTCCTGCCGATGGGGATGATGTTCTTCGCCTCGTTCCAGAAGGTCTTCACGCCCGACTTCGGCCGGTCGGGCTTCACCCTGGCCAACTACAAGTACGTGCTGAGCTACCCGTCGCTGGTCACCTCGATCTCCAACACCCTGCTGCTCGCGCTCGCCACGGCCGTCATCGGGAGCGTGCTGGCGCTGCTGCTCGGCTTCATCGTGGTGCGCACCCGGCTGCCCGGGCGACATGTGGTGGAGCAGATCGCGATCGCCCCGCTGGCCATCCCGCCGAGCGTGTTCGGCCTCGCGCTGCTCTGGACCTGGATCACCGTGCCCGTCGGCGTCTACGGCACCCTGCTCGTGCTGTTGCTCGCCTACCTGGCGCTGTTCCTGCCGTACACGACACGGGCGGCCATCGGCGCCTTCCGCCAGGTCAGCGTCGACCTCGAAGACGCGTCGCGGGTGCTCGGCGGGTCGTGGCTGCTGACGCTGCGCCGGATCGTGGCGCCGTTGGTCGGTCCGGCGATCCTCGGCGGCGCCATCATCGTCCTCTACCACTCGGTCCGCGAGCTCGCGGCGTCGCTGCTCCTCTACGCGGTCGGCACCCAGGTCATCTCGGTGGCGATCTGGGAGATGTTCAACGAGGGCCAGTATCTCGAGCTGTTCGCGATGTCCACGGTGCAGGTGCTCATCGTGCTGGTGCTCGTGCTGGTCGTCCGGTTGCTGGGCCGGCGTTTCGTGGGCGTGGACGCCACCGACGGGCGCGCGACACCGGCCTGACGGGCCTGTTGACAGTGGTTCCGCGGTGGACTTAGGTTGGTATACAGATGTGTTCGGTTGTATGGCGAACTCGCGACGGAGGCTTGTGCGGCCATGAACCCAGACGTGGTGGTCATCGGTGGCGGGTGTGCGGGGAGCGCGGCGTCCTATTTCCTGGCCAAGGCCGGCCTGCGCGTCGTCCTCCTGGAGAAGGAGGCGCTGACCGCCGGCTCGTCGGGCCACTCGACGGGCGTGTCCCGGGTGATGCTGCGCGACCTCGACGCCCGCGACCACGCGACGCTCAACGCCCGCGCCATCCCGCGGCTGGAGAAGGTCGTCCCGCTGATCGAGGACGAGACCGGCATGGACGTCCAGTACCAGCCGGCACCGGGCATGACGATCCCGATGACCGAGGCCGCCTGGGAGCACATGCGGGCCATCGCGCCGGGCGGCGGGCAGACGCTGCTGTCCGGCTCCGCGGCCCGCGAGCTGGAGCCCTCGCTGGGGCCCGAGGTCATCGGTGCGGCCTGGGAGCCGTTGCGCCGCAAGCTCGACAGCCAGAGCCTGACCAAGACCTACGCGCGGGCCGCCGAGTTGCGGGGCGCCACCATCGACTACCGCGAGGCCGTCGGGCTGCGGATCGTGGGCGGCCGCGTCACCGGCGTCGAGACGACGACCGGGGTGGTCGAGTGCGGAAACGTCGTGCTGGCCATGGGGATCGACGCGGCGAAGGCCGGCGGCTGGCTCGGCGTCCGCCTGCCCGTCATTCCGATCAAGGGCGAAGCGCTGCGGCTGCGGTACGAGGGCCCGCGCGCCAAGCACCTGCTGACTCCGTTCGGCCTGCGGCCCGGCTACGTCGAGGCGGGACACGTCATCTTCCGCAAGGACGGCGTCGTCAGCGTCGGCAGCACGATCGAGGACAGCGGCTACGAGGACAAGCCGACGGAGGCCGCGCGCGAGCGCATCATGCGCATGGCCACCTACCTCTGGCCGGCGCTGGAGAGCGCGGTCGTCACCGAACACGTCCACGGCCTGCGGCCGGTGCCAGCGGACGGCCTGCCCATCCTCGGCCCGGTGCCGGGCGTGGCGGGCGCGTACGTCATCGCGGGCCACTCGGTGTGCGCGTGCAGCGCGATGTACGCCGAGATCACCACGGACCTCGTCACCCGGGGCACCACCGAGGCCGTCGACTCGCTCGAGCCCTTCTCGCTGCGCCGTTTCGGCGACCGGCCGCTCGCGGAGATCGAGGTCTTCGGCATCGTGCGCCACATGCGCCAGGCCGCCCCGGTCATCGAGGCGGCATACCCGAGCCCGCGGCGATGAGGGGCGGGCGACGATGACGGGCGGGGAGCCGGGGCGCAGCGGCCGGCCCAGGGTGTTCGACGACGTCCGGGTCGTCGAGATGTCGCGGTTCAGCCCGGTCGCGTTCGCCAGCGTCATCCTGGCCGACCTCGGCGCCGACGTCATCAAGGTGGAGCCGACCCTGGCCAGCGGCGTCTCCGGCACCGCGGTGTCGCCCGGCCGGGAAGAGCGCGCGGGGCAGCGTTCGAGCTGGATCAACCGCAACAAGCGCAGCCTCACGCTCGACTACCGCACCGTGGCCGGCCGGCGGGTGCTGCTCGACCTGGCGGCGCGGGCCGACGTGGTGCTGGAAGGCTTCCGGCCGGGCGCCCTCGACAAGTACGGCCTCGGCTACGCCGGGCTCAGCGCGGTGAACCCGGGCATCATCGTCTGCTCGCTGTCCGGATACGGGCACGACGGCCCCTACGGCCCGGTGCTGGGACACGACCTCAACTACCTGTCGTTCGCCGGCGTCCTCGACCTGCTGGGCGTGCCGGGCGACCCGGGCATCCCGCTCAACCTGGTGGCCGACCTCGGCGGCGGCGCGCTGTTCGCCACCGTCGCCGTGTTGAGCGCGCTGCACGCCCGCACCCGCACCGGTCGCGGCCAACACCTGGACATGTCCTATCTCGACGGCACGGTGGCGCTGCTCGGCGCGACGTCGGTGATGAAGTCCCGGCTGACCGCCGGCGACCCACCGAGGTTCGGCACCGGGCTGCACTCCGGGCTCTACCCCTACTACACGACGTACGCCTGCCGCGACGGCAAGGGGATCGCGGTCGGCTGCGCCGAGACCTCGACGTGGCGGGCGCTCTGCGCCGCGCTGGACACGCCCGAGCTGGAGCCGGCCGGCCCGGCCACGGCGGACCGCACGCGCGAGCCGCGCGAGCATCACCGGCTTGCCCGCAAGCGGCTCGCCGAGGTGTTCGCCGCGCGCGACCGTGACGACTGGTTCGACCGGCTGTCTCCGGTGGCCACCTGCGTGAGCAAGGTGAGCCAGGTCGACGAGCTGTTCGCCGACCCGCAGCTGCGCCACCGGTCGATGGTGGTCGACGGCACCGTCGACGGCGTCGACGAGCTCAACATCATGTCGCCGGTCCACGTGTCCGGCGACGGCGACCTCGACCACGTGCGCGCGCCGTACCGCGGTGAGCACACGGCCGAGATCCTGGCGTGGCTCGGCCACTCCGCACACATCGAGCAGTACCGGTCGGGCGGCGTCGTCTGACCGTCTCGGGCGAGACAACGAAGGGGGACCGGAGAACGGTGGCCAGCGAACCGACTTTTCCGCAACTGACCGAAGACACCCTGGAACGGGCGCGCCGGACGATCAGCACCGAGGAGAAGGGCCGTCCCCCGGGCTTCTCGTTGCTCACCGAGGACGTCATCCGGCGCTGGGCGTACATGCTCGGCGACGCCAACCCGTTGTGGCTCGACGCCGACTACGCGGCGAAGACCCGGTGGGGCGCCATCGTCGCGCCGCCCACGCTGGCCGAGACGGCCGTCCGCGGGACCCTCATCGACCCGCTGCGCATCGCCCGCGAGGGCGCCATCCGCCCGAAGCCGCGTCCGGCGGGTGAGCGGCCGAAGGGCGGCAGCCAGGGCGGCGGCCTGCCCGGTCTGGCCACCCTCCAGGTCGGGCGGCAGATCTGGTTCTACGAGCCGGTGCTGGCCGGCGAGGAGGTCCGCGGCACGCAGCGGGTCATCGCCATCGTCGACTCGGAGGGGCGCCGCGACGGCGACTGCATCGAGGACGACTGCGACGTGGAGTCGGCGATGGTGGCCGGCCGCAAGGAGTGCGCCTGGCCCAGCACCCGCTTCTGCATCCAGACCTTCGAGCACAAGGTCTACAGCAAGAAGACCGGCAAGCTGCTGATGAAGACCTACCGTCACGAGGGCCGGTTCCCGCGCGGCATCCCCATGGAGATCAGCAAGTACCGGGACCTGCCGGATCCACTCTGGACCGACGAGGCGCTCGGCGAGATCCTCGACGTGCACGAGCGGGAGTTCCTCCGCGGCGCGCAGGAGCTGTTCGTCGAGGACGTCCGGGTGGGCGACAAGCTGCCCACCATCGTGAAGGGCCCCCACACGCCCAACGACTACATCCTGTACGCGGGCGCGTTCGGCGGCTGGTTCGACGTGGCCGACCGGATCAAGTACATGATGCTGAGCAAGTTCCCGGCGGCCGGCGTCACCGACCCGCGGACCAACGTGCCCGACTTCCCGAACATGATGCACCTCGACAGCTTTTCCTCGTCGTCGATGGGCTACCCGCGCGGCTTCGACGGCTCCATGCAGCGGATCAGCTGGTTCGGACACCTGGTGACCAACTGGATGGGCGACAACGCGTTCCTCACCTCGCTGGCCGTGCTCCACGACCGGCCGCTGTTCCTCTACGACGCGATGTGGCTGGACGGCACCGTCTCCGCCGTGCACCCGGAGTCCGGCGTCGTCGACATCACGCTGCACGGGCGCAACCAGCGCGGGGAGACCGTCTCCAACGGCAGCGCCACCGTGGTGCTGCAGAGCCGCTCGGGCACGCCGGCGGCGTTCCCCGCGTCGTACGCGTAAGGAGGCGCCGATGTTCGAGACGCTGCTCAGCCCGCTCGCCGTCGGGCCGAGGGTGCTGCGCAACCGGGTGATCCAGCTCGCCACCGCCAACCGGCTGGAGGCGGACGGGCACATCAGTGACGCGAGCGTCGCGTTCTACGAGGCACGGGCGAGAGGCGGCGTCGGCGCCATCGTGACCGGCGCGCTGTCGGTGCACGCCTCCGGCGACCACGCGTTCCTGCCGGCCCACGACCCGCGGGCGAGGGACGACTTCGCCCGCGTGGCGGCGGCCGTGCGGCCACACGGCGCGCTCATCATCGGCCAGGTCAACCACGTGGGCCGCCAGCACCACCAGAACGGCATCCCTGGGCTGGTCTCGGCGAGCGCGGTGGCCTGCCGGGGCAGCGGCGGCACACCGCGGGAGCTCGACGTCGGTGAGATCGACGAGTTCGTCGACGCCTTCGTCCGCTCCGCGGTCAACCTGCGGGCGGCCGGCTTCGACGGCGTCGAGGTGCACGGCGGGCAGGGCTACCTGATCCAGCAGTTCCTCTCGCCGCTCACCAACCGCAGGACCGACGACTACGGCGGTTCGCTGTCGAACCGGTGCCGCTTCGCGACCCGCATCCTCACCGGCATCCGGGAGGCCTGTGGCGCGGACTTCGTCGTCGGCCTGCGGCTCGGCGTGGCGGAGTTCGTCGAGGGCGGCCTGACCATCGAGCAGTCCCAGGAGACCGCGGCGCTGCTGACCGAGCGGGTGCCGGTCGACTACCTGTCGGTGACGCAGGCCAACTTCGAGAGCATCTCCCACCACACGCCGGACCGCCGTTTCGAACGGGCGCCGTACGCCCGCTTCGCGCGCGCCATCGGCGAGGTGGTGGGGGACACGCCGGTGGTCACGTGCGGCCGGATCCTCGAGCCGGACACCGCCGAGGAGCTGCTCACCAGCGGCACGGCCCAGCTCATCGGGTTGTGCCGGCCGCTGATCGCCGATCCGGACTGGGTCGCCAAGGCCGCGGCCGGCCGCCCCGGGTCGATCCGCCGGTGCGTGAGCTGCAACCAGTGCTGGGGCTGGATCGCGACCGCCCGCCGCATCGGGTGCTCGGTCAACCCGCGGACCGGCCACGAGGCGGAGGTGCTTACCCCGGCCGGCGGGGCGCGGCGCGTGGTGGTGGTCGGCGCCGGCCCGGCCGGGCTGCAGGCGGCGCTCTCGGCGGCGCGCGGCGGCGACGACGTCTGGGTGGTCGAGCGGGCGGCCGCACCGGGTGGCGCGGTGCGGGAAGCGGCCGTGGTGCCCGGATACGAGGAGCTGGGCTGGCTGGTGGAGGACCTCTATGCCGACGCCCGGGACAGCGGCGTGCGGTTCGAGTTCGGCCGCGAGGCGACGGTCGAATGGGTACGCGAGCGCGCACCCGACGCGGTCTACCTGGCCACCGGCGCCCGGCCACGCCTCGACGACCTGCCGAAGCTGGCCGACGTCGCGGTGGGCGGCTACGCCGACGCGCTGTCATGGCGACCGGACGGCGCCACGGGCACCGTCGTCGTGGTGGACGACGACGGCTACTACGCCGGCACCGCGGTCGCCGAGGAGTTGGCCCGCAAGGCCGGGCCGGTGGTGCTCGTGACGCCCTACTTCGAGGTCGGCCGGGAGATACCCGCCACCGCGCGGATCACCACCCTCGCCGCCCTCGACCGGCTCGGCGTCGAGATCGTCACCGGCGCTTGGCCGGCCGGCGCCGACGCGGCGGGGCTGCGGCTGCGGCGGCTGTGGAGCGGGCGGGAGTGGACGGTGCCGGGCGTGACGCACCTGTTCCGGGTCGGCAACCCGTTGCCGCGGCTGGATCTGTTCCACCGCCTGGCCGAGGCGGGCTACGAACCGGTGCGCGTCGGCGACGCCTTCCAACCGCGGCGGCTCTTCGAGTCGCTGCGCGAGGGAGAGCGCGTCGGCGTGACCGGGCGGCGCTGAACCGGGCGCTTGACAGCTCTCGGCGATTCTGTAGACGATGGCATACAGTCTTGACCCCGGTTGCGGGGCGCGAGTGGCGAGGAGCAGGCACGTGGTGAATGCCGTAGAGGTCGCCGACTTGCAGAAGTCGTTCGGACGCGCGCCCGCCGTCCGCAACATCTCGTTCTCGATCGACGAGGGCGAGATCGTCTCGCTCCTCGGCCCCAGCGGTTGCGGGAAGACCACGACGTTGCGCTGCATCGCGGGCCTGGAGGTGCCGGACCACGGCGAGATCACCATCCGTGGCGAGACCGCGGTACGCGTCGACGGCAAACACAAGCACGTCGTGCCCGCCGAGGCGCGCGGCGTCTCCATGGTCTTCCAGAACTACGCCCTCTGGCCCCACATGACCGTGTGGGACAACGTGGCGTTCGGCGTCCGGCTGCGTACCCGCACCAGGTCCGAGATCGTGGAGTCGACCCGGCGGGCGCTGGAGATGGTCAAGCTCCACCACCTCCGCGACCGGGGCACCTCACAGCTCAGCGGCGGGCAGCAGCAGCGGGTCGCGCTCGCGCGGGCGTTGGCGTTCGAGCCGCGGCTGGTGCTCTTCGACGAGCCGCTCAGCAACCTCGACGCGAAGCTGCGCGACGAGATGCGGCTGGAACTGCTCCAACTGCAGCGCGACCTCGGCTTCTCCGCGCTCTACGTCACCCACGACCAGCAGGAGGCGACCGGCCTCTCGTCGCGCATCGTCATCATGCGCGACGGCCACATCGAGCAGGAAGGCACGCCGCGCGACATCTGGGCCAGCCCGGCCAGTGGCTTCGTCGCCGAGTTCCTGGGCCACGCCAACCGCGTCGACGGCGTTCTCAAGGGCGCCCCCGAGGCGACCGGCGGGCGCTTCCTGCACACCGACTTCGGGCCTGTCCTGCCGGTCGTCGGCCACGACGCGCTGCCCGACGGCGCCCGTGTCTCCGCCTACGTCAACTACGGCAAGATCGCGCTACGGCCGGCCGGCGCCGGCGCGCCGCCGCCCGGCGACGGCTGGGCCCTGGGCCAGATCAGGCTGGTCAGCTTCCGCGGGTACGCGTTCCTGGTGCGCGTCGCGTTCGGCACCGGCGACCTGATCGTCCGCGCCGACCAGGTCCTGGACCTGCGTGAGGGCGAAGACGCCTACCTGCGCATCGCCGCCGAGGACGTCGATTGTTTCGCCGCCGAGTGAACGCCGTGCGGGTGGCTCTCCCCGCACCGCCCCGGACCGGAAAAGGACTCCTGTGGACATGACTGGTGGCCGCACCACGACGTGGTCGCTCGACGACCTGATCGCCTACTCGTCCGCCGGTTCGTGGCAGCCGACGCGCCTCGCCGACATCGTGACCGCCCACGCCGCGGCCGATCCGGCGCGGGTGGCGGTCGTCGACTCGCGGACCCGGATCTCCTACGGCGACCTGGAGACCGCCGCCGACGCGGCGGCGCTGGCCTTCGTCGGGGCCGGTGTGCGCCCCGGTGACGTGGTGGGCATCAAGGTGCCCAACTGGCACGAGGCGGCCGTCGCGCTCCTCGCCGCCGAGCGGGTGGGCGCCGTCGTGAGCCCGATCGCCCTCACCACGGGCTCACACGAGCTGGCCGGGATCCTGGGTGCGAGCGGCTGCCGTCTGCTGGTGGTGGTCGGCGCCTACCGCGGCCGCGACCACGCGGCGGAGGCCCTGGCGCTCCTGCGCGAGCAGGGTTCGGACTGTGTCGTGGTGCCGGTGGGGGAGAGCACGGCGACCGGCTGCACGCCCTGGGCCGACCTGCTCGCGCGGGGCGACCGCGACCTCGGCCCGGCCGCGCTCGGCCGGCTCTTCCGGCAGCTCGGTGCCGCGACCGCGGGCGTCTCGCACCTGGCGTTCTCGTCCGGCAGCACCGGCGTGCCCCGCGGGATCCTGCACACGCACAACAGCCTGGTCTCCACCGTCGCCGACTACATCACGCTCCAGGGCTTCGGGCGCGACGACGTGTTCCACGTGCCGCTGCCCGTCGGCTACTCGGGCGGCTTCGTCTACGGGCTCAGGCTGGCGCTGCAGGCCGGCGGCACCGCCGTGCTCCAGGAGCGCTGGGACCCCGAGGAGATGGTGTCGCTCGTGGCGGAGCACCGGGCGACGTACACGACCGGCACACCGACACACGTGATGGACGTGGTGGGGCTGGGCAGGACCGACGCGCTGGCGTCGTTGCGGGTCTACAACTGCGGCGGCGCGCACGCGCCGGCCCACGTCATCGACGCGGCGATCGAAGGGCTCGGCACCGTCTACTGCCGCAGCTACGGCATGACCGAGTGCCACCGGTTGGCGACGACCGACGCCCGGACGCCGCTGGACCTGCTGCGCACCACCGACGGCCGCCTCCAGCCGGGCATGCGGGTGCGGGTCGTCGACGAGGCGGGTGAGCCGCTGCCCGCCGGCACCGAGGGTCTCGTGCGGGTGAAGGGGCCCTACCTGTTCAGCGGGTATCTCGATCCCGTGGCCGGTGGGAAGGCCGTGGCCGGAGGCTACTTCGACACCGGCGACACCGGCTTCGTGAGCACCGACGGCTACGTCACCATCACCGGTCGGGTCAAGGACGTGATCGTCCGAGGTGGAGCCAAGATCCCCGCCGCGGCCGTGGAGGGCGTCATGCTCGAACATCCCGACGTGGAGACCGTCGCGCTGGTGCCGGTGCCCGACGAGCGGCTCGGCGAGGTCGCCGCCGCCTGTGTCGTGCTCCGCCCGGGACGGCGGATGAACCTCGTCGACATGCTCCGGCATCTCGAAGGCAAGGGTGTCACGAAGCAACACTGGCCGTCGGCGCTGCACGTTTTCGACGAGCTGCCGAAAACGGCGACCGGGAAGGTGCGCAAGGCACAGGTTGCTGAGACACTGCGTGGCGCGGGACCGCACGGGAACGGTTCAGCAGTCACGTGGTCGGGCACGGGGCCGAGGCCACCAGCGGACACAACGAGGGATTCATGAAGGCGTCGTTGTCGGACGAGGTTATCGCCTCGATTGTCCAGCGATGGAAGGAGCACTCCGCGGAGATAGCTCGAGGGTCGTCCACGGCTGACGCCCTGTACGCGACCCTGGAGTCCGCCATCCTCGCCAAGGAGATCCCGCCGGGCGTGCCGCTCCGCGAAGAGCTGCTCGGCTCGATCTTCAGCGTGAGCCGCACACCGGTCCGGGAAGTGTTGGTGCGCCTGGTGAGCACCGGCCTGCTGACCCGCGACGAGCGTGGCCGGCTCTGCGTCGAGGAGATCACCGCCGAGCGGGTGCTCGAGGTCTACACCGTGCGGACGACCTTGGAAGGGCTGTGCGCCCGGGTCTGTGCCCAGGTGCAGCCGCGTGCGCTGGTCGGGCAGTTGGAGAAGTTCAACGACCTGATGTTGGAGCGCGCCGGCCGGGGCGACTACGACGGCGCCGCCGCGGCCAACATCTCGTTCCACGCGGCCATCGCCAACGGCACCCGCAACCAGGTGCTCATCGACTTCATGTCCACGATCCACTCCTGGGTGGGGCGCATCGCCAACACCACCCTCTCCACGCCCGGCCGGGCGGAGGAGGCACACGGTCAGCACCGGCAGATCATCGACGCGATCCGCAACCACCAGCCGGAGGCGGCCGAGAAGGCCGCGCTCACGCACATGAAGGACGCCGAGCAGATCCGGCTGACGATGATCGAAGAGGCAGAGCTGGGATAGGCGGGTTCGCATGGACGGTGTCGTCGACAGCCAGGTGCACATCTGGGCTCCGGGAGCCGCCGACCCGTCGCGGGACCCGTCCGGCGCCGGTGTCACCGGCGAGCGGACGATCCGGCTTCTCGACGGGGCCGGCGTCGGCGCGGCGGTGCTCGTCTCGCCGAGCTCCGTGTACGGCTTCGACAGCTCGTACGCGCTGGACGTCGCCGGCCGGCACCCGGAGCGGTTCCGGGTGGTCGGTCCGGTCGACCTGTCGGCGCCCGACGCCGTCGAGGCCGTCGACCGCTGGGCCGCCGACGGACGCACGATCGGGCTGCGGCTGATCGTGCGCGACGAGCGCGACGCCGCGCTCGTCGCGTCTCCGTCCGGCCGGCGCGTGCTCGACGCGATCGCGGCGCGAGGGGTGCCGCTCAACGTCTGGCCGCCCGGAAACGTCGCGTGCGTCGGCGACCTCGCCCGGCGCCATCCCGACCTGCGGGTGGTCGTCGACCACACCGGGATCGACTTCACGGCCGGCGGGACCGCCGCGGTCGGGTCGCGCCTCCGCACCGAGGGCGAGCGGCTGCTGGGACTGGCGGGGCTGCCCAACGTGGCGGTCAAGGCGAGCGGGACGCCGGCGCTCTCGGGCGAGGCGTACCCCTTCCGGGATGTCTGGCCCTGGGTCGTGCGGATCGTCGAGGCGTTCGGGGCCCACCGGGTGTTGTGGGGCAGCGACTGGACCCGGCTGCGGAACCGGTGCGACTACGCCGACAACCTGACCTGGCTGACCGACGCGGGCCTCTTCGGCGGCGCGGACCTGGAGTGGCTCCTCGCGGGCGCGGCCCGCGCGGTCTACGGGTGGCCGTTACGGGTCGCGCAGGCGGAGCTGGTCGACGAGCGCCTGGAGGGCCGGTAGCGCCTCGGCGATGCTCTTCTGCTGCTCGGTCGTGAGGCCTTCGGCGGCGTCGGCGACGACCTGGGCACGGTTGGTGCGCACCGTGGCCTGGACCGTGCGGCCCTGGCGGGTCACGCTGACCGCCGCGCTGCGCAGGTCGTTGGGGTCGGGGATGCGACTGATCAGGCCCGCCCGCTCGAGGTTGCTGACCACGCGGGAGAGCATCGTCGGGTTGAGGCCCTCGACGCGGGCCAGTTCGGAGAGGCTGATCGGGCCCCGGCCGGTGACGATGCCGAGGACCGAGGCCTCCGACGGGGTGAGGCCCTCGTCGCTGGCCGAGCGGTTGAGCTGACGCGCCAGCCGGCCGATGACCTGACGCAGGTGTGTCGTCGTGTCCTCGTCCACGGTGGGTCCACTCCTCGCGATCATTGCTTGCCGGCAAGCAGGAGGCTAGCGTACGGCGCGCGTGTCGCCGATCACCATTCGCCCTTGTGG
>Ga0164243_10002921_pt1 | contig 27699 bp, 16 predicted proteins | sample OricompcompostOP_FD_108781 | JGI IMG/M metagenome (GOLD analysis project Ga0164243, IMG submission 108781) | Organic Plus compost microbial communities from Emeryville, California, USA - Original compost - Organic plus compost (OP) | ecosystem: Engineered > Solid waste > Mixed feedstock >...
AACACTGTTCAGGCCTGCGGGGATCACAGCCGTGCCGCTAAGGGCTGCATAGTCATCGCCCGCGGTGGCCGTGCCACCCACCGTATAGCTTACCGTTACGTCTTCCGATACGGTTACGCCCGCGGGCAGGCTGATTATGAAGCCGCCGTCCGTGCCCGGCTCGGCAGCATCCGCTGTTTTATCGATGGTGAGCGCCAGGTTCGAAGGCACCGTGCTTTCATCGTCTGTGATCTCCACCGTCGCGCTGCCCGCACCCGTGAAGGTGAAGCCCGCGCTGCTGCCGCCGGCGAGCGTCGCAATGACCGTTTCTGTCGCCTCGATCACCTGATCGTCCACGACCGTTACCGGAATGGCAACACCGTTCCGGCCCGCCGGGATCACCACAGTGCCGCTAAGGGCGGCGTAGTCATCGCCCGCGGTGGCCGTGCCACCCACCGCATAGCTTACCGTTACGTCTTCCGATACGGTTACGCCTGCGGGCAGGCTGATTATGAAGCCGCCGTCCGTGCCCGGCTCGGCACCGTCCGCCGTTTTCCTAATACTAATATCCAGGTTTTCGGGTATATTGTCGTCGTCCGCGATATCCAATGTTGCGCTACTGCCGCCGGTAAACGTGAAGCTGGCGCTGCTGCCACCGGTCACCTCAATAATTACGGTTTCCGTGTTTTCAATCACCTGGTCGTCGACTACCGTCAACGGAATATCCACGCTATTATCTCCGGCAGGGATTACCGCAACGCCCGGGAGTTGGATGTAATCCTGTCCGCCAATCGCTGTACCGGTGACGGAATAATTTACCGTGATGTCTTCCGTTGCCGTCAAACCGACCGGAAGTGCGATATTGAATGCACCATTGATAGAAGGCTCTGCCGCGTCAGCGATTTTGGTCGCATTCAGCACCAGGTTTTCCGGTGCGTCGTCGTCATCCATGAGCTCTACTGTCGTGCTGCCGATACCGGTGAAGGTAAAGCTGGCACTGCTGCCACCGTTGAGTGTTATCTCGACGCTCTCCATGCCTTCGACCACCTGGTCGTCGATGACGGCCACCGGCAGGCTGACGCTGTTTCGACCAGCAGGGATTACCGCTGTACCCGTAAGTGTGACGTAATCCACTCCTGCGGTGGCTGAGCCTGCCGTTTCAAAATTTACGGTAATGGCTTCGGAAGCCGTGATACCCGGAGGTAAGCTGACCATGAAGCCGCCTTCGACGTTCGGCTCCGCACCATCCGCCGTTTTGGCGATCGTAAGTTCCAGGTTCGCCGCCACCGTACTTTCGTCGTCGGTGATATTTATCGTCGCGCTGCCGGTACCGGTGAAGGTGAAGCTGGCACTACTGCCCCCTGCCAGGGTCATGATAACCGTTTCCGTTGCCTCAATCACCTGGTCATCCACAACGGGCAACGGAACGGTCACACTGTTTTGTCCGGCAGGAATGCTAAGCGCGCCGGTGATTGCGGCATAGTCATCGCCCGCCGTAGCGGTGCCGCCGATGGTATAATTAAACGCAATCTCTTCGGATAAGACTACGCCGCTCGGCAGGCTAACCGTGAAGCCACCATCCGTACCAGGTTCCGCGCCGTCAGCCGCTCCGCTGATGGCCAGCGACAAGCTGGTGGTGCTTTCATCGTCTTCGATATACACGGTGGCGCTGCTCGTACTTGAGAAGGTGAAGCTGGCACTGCTGCCGCCTGCGAGGGTCATAATAACCGTTTCTGTTGCCTCAATCACCAAGTCGTCAACAACGGTTACCGGAACTGTTATGCTGTTTTGTCCTGCCGGAATGTTGATTGCACCGGTGATTGCGGCATAGTCATCGCCTGCCGAGGCCGTACCACTGATGGCGTAATCTACCGTTATATCTTCGCTAGCGGTTATTCCCGTCGGAAGGCTGATTTTGAATCCACCATGACTGGTGGGCTCAGCGGCGTCTCCGTCATTCGTAACCGTGAGCACCCGGTTGGCAGAAACAGCATCGTCATCCGCGATATCCAAAGTCACCGCATTAGCAGCGGCATCAGCAGTGTAGGCAAAGCCGTTACCGTCTGTTCCATCCGTCAGGTTCATCACCACGGTTTCGGTGCCCTCAATGATTCTATCGTCAATTACGTTAACTGGAATCACTACACTGTTACGGTAAGCTGGCAGTGTTACCGTCGAAACCGTATAGTCCGTGTTTCGTATCGCTCCGCCCGTCAGGTCATAGCTGAGCGTTATATCGGCCGCTGACGTATAACCCGTAGGCAGTGACACCGTATAACTGCCACCCGACGACGGCTCAGCGGCATCCGCGTTTTTAGTTACAAACAATAGGCGGTTGGCAGCGTCTGCTGCGTCATCGTCCGCTACGTTAACCGTAATACTTTCATTGGCCGGATCCGGTGGAAAAATGAATGCATTAGCCCCGTCTGTCGCGCTGCCGGAGAGCAGTGTAAATGTTATGGTTTCGGTAGGTTCTATCACCTGGTCGTCCAGCACGTCAAGGTTTACGGTGATGCTATTGGTGTTTGCTGGTATGATGATCGTTCCTAAGCCTTCGTAATCCAGGGCGGCCACCGCCGTGCCAGCGACGCTAAACCCTACCGTTACCGGCCACGCGGAAGTCGTCACACCGGCAAGTTTGATCGTAAATGATGCCCCGGTACCCGGTTCTGAACCATCCGCGCCGGCGATGACCTGCAGAGGCGTGCTGTTAGAGGCATTGGCATCCACAATGGTAACCGTACCCTCGTTAGCGGAAGCATCGATGGTGAACGGATAACTGGCCGAAGAGGCAGCGATTAAGGTCATCTGCACGCTTTCAGGTCCTTCAACAATTCCGTCGTTTGCGGCATCAACGCTTATAAAAATTTCATTCGCACCAGCCGGTATGACAATAATGCTACCGCCTACTCCGGGTAAATCATAATCCGTGCCCGCTGTTGCCGTGCCGGCAAGACTGAAACCGACTACCACATCTTCGGAACTGGTAATCCCCGGAGGTAACGAAATCCGGTACTGGCCATTGGTTCCCCCTTCGATCGCATCGGACACTTTGGTAATCAATACAATGTTGTTGGCGGAGGTAAAGTCATCGTCGCCGATGCTCACCGTAGCGTTACTGCTACCAACGGGAATGGTATATGTATAATTGGCTGAGGTGGCAGCGATCAGATTGAACACCACGGTTTCATTTGGTTCTATTTCACTGTCGTCAATTACGGCGACCGGTACGGCAGTGCCGTTAGTCCCTGCAGCTATCACGATGGTACCGGTCAACGCGTCGTAATCGGTGCCCGCGGTGGCGGTGCCGCTTATGCTGTAGTTCAGCGTAATGTCCTCTTTGGCCAAAACACCCGTGGGCAGGCTGATCAGGAAACCACCGCTGGTAGAAGGTTCCTGTGCATCCGCCGTCTTGCCAACGCCCACCTCGCGCTTCGCAGCCGAAAATCCGTCGACCATTATGGTAGCGGTTACGGATACCGAACATCCGCTGGTATTGGTCACGGTGTAGGTAATTTCCGCTGTGCCGTCGGATACGCCGGTTACCACGCCGCTCGCATCTACAGTCGCTACGGCGTCGTTGCTGCTTGACCACACACCGTCCGGCGTGGTGTTTGAGAGGGTGGTGGTTTCACCTTCAAAGACCTCAAGTGTGCCTGTGATGGCGTCGACCACCGGCAGCGTATTTACCATAATGGTCACCTGCTGGCTGTCGGTACAGCCTTCCGCGTTGGTCACCGTATACGTTATCGTAGCCGTTCCCGGCGCAACTCCCGTTACCACCCCGGTAGCCGCATCAACCGTGGCAATGGCCGCATCGCTGCTGCTCCAGACGCCCCCTTCGGTGACACTCTCCAATGTTATCGTGTTTCCTTCACACACCGCATCCGCGCCCGTGATCGGTTCCACGGTTACTGTGCTTTGGCTGATAACAATTTCATCGGATATGCTGCACCCATCGGGATATTGTACTGTTACGCTATACGTGCCGGCCTCCGTGACGGTCAGCGTGTTGCCCGTACTGCCATCACTCCATACATACGTAGCGGAAGGACCGGCAAAGAACCCGTCGGTATTCAGCACGATAGGGAATCCATCGGCACAGACGGTAAGATCGGTGCCGAAGCCCATGATCGGCGACGCCCCGTCATAAGGTGCGATATCCCAGCCGGTGCTTCCGCCCAGATCCTGGCTGTGCGAGCCGGCAGTGAACGCTGCTCCGCCTGTAGCGGTCATCTGCTGAAAACGGACATAATCAAAGTTGACATTGCCCGAGGTCATCGTTACCGTCGCATTTGCCGGACCAGCACTTACGATTTCGGTAAGTCGACACGGGGTTCCGCTTCCATACCAATCGCCAGTGATGGTGGTATTGGTGCCGGCGGTAAACGTATAGCGGCTTCCGGGGAAGAAGATCAGCGTACCAATGGTATTGTTGGTTCCGTAGATCCGGCCGCCACCCATAAATTCTACCGAATCCAACTGGTTATTGGCCCCGTTGATACCGATCAGTGATGCCACATTCGGGTCGGTAAACACCACTTTGCGCGCCGTGACATCCGAAAAAGCGCCATGGCCAGCCGCTGTTCCATTGATGGATACTAAATCATAGGTAAAACCCGCAGACAGAAACTGGTTGGCAGAAATCGACGAACCAGATGCGTTCAGCGAGCGGTTTGATGTCCCCCCGTTGAATCGCCAGTGACTCGTCAATTGGATGGTACTTCCCGTGATATCTATGGTAATTGCGTTGTTTCGTTCATCGTTATCTACAGAGCGGACACCCAAGGTGATGCCGCTTGCGTCCAACGTGCCTTCATACAGAAAAATATCCGTCTGATTATTACTAAAATCATTACCGAAGACCAGGCGCCCGCCCGGCTTACGGAGTTCGAAGTCAAGGTTGCCCAGTGCCTGCCCGGAAATGGTCGTCTCCTGTGTTCCTCGGAGCTGAATAATTGCGTTCAAAGTGCTCGTAGGGTTGAGCACAATGCTTTCGCCCCAGGCCTCTACGTTCCAGGGACCAACCCGGTTCAGAATCGGGTTGTTGGCCACCCCAGCCCAGCTCATGTCGCGGAAATAAGCATTGCCGGTGCTGACGGTTACCGTTCTTGCCGCCACAGCGGTACCAAAACCGCTGTTGGCATCAAAAAACACATCGTTGGCAACCGTCGGAATACAGGCACCACCCGAGCCACCCGACGTTGTACTCCAGTGGGCGGCGTCGTTCCAGTCGCCGGCACCGCCCACCCAATACCGTGCATCACCATCCGAGGCGGTTACATTCCAGCCCACGTTACCGCCGGCGTCGGCACCCGTTACCATAATGGGTAAGGTCAGGGTACCGCCCCCGCCGGTGGCCACGATATTTTCCAGGTAGACATTCGCGATTTCGACATCCGCATCCGGACCAAAGGCGATGGTGCTCGCGACGTCGCTTCGGATTTCGCCCAGGCCACTGCATGCAGGATGGATGGCTTTGAGGTACTTGTTTACGGTATTACTACCTTCAAACAGCCGCAGATTCCGGTTTTCAGCGATTATCAATGAATCGATGCTGTTTCCACCATAGCGGATCATTCCCCTTCCCTTGAATTCCAGTGTGCCGATCGTGTTACTTGCACCGATCCAGGCATCACTCGTTAGCAACGGATTGCTGAAGGTCAGGAAATCGATCGTCGCATTGGCAATATCGAAAGCATTGTTATTCGTAGCTGGGCTTTCCACCCGATAAAAACTTCCCGTGCGAATGCCCAGATTGGTTTTTGCAAGTATGGATGAACCTACAGCGCTCACCGTTTTGCTCGGATTCAGGAATTCCCAGTTATTCACGGTGACCGATGCGTCGCGCATATCCAGGTGGCCGCCCTGCGACTGAAGTCCCTGAAATGAATAGATGTCTAGCGTCCGACTGCGCACGTCCACATTGCCGCGCAGCCACATCACCCTGCCCTGCGTGTTGCTCCAATCATCCAGAAAGGTAACTGTGCCTATGGCTGCCGCCGGGCCGGTTTTCACGATCCGGATTTCCAGGGCGCCCTGTGTGTTGCCATTGGCCGTAACGGTCACATCTTCGTCACCAGTAAAGCGCAGCTCCGCATTCATAGTGACATTCGGATTCAGTGAAACAGAGCCGTACACCCGCAATAATGTGCTGGGTGACTCGTTAAAAGTGGGGGATCCCGATAGGCTTGCCGCCCATGTTAAATCGTGGCAATACGCATTGCCCGAGGTCGTAACAATCCCTCCCGCGTTCAGCCCGCTGGCCCCGTCAAACACCACATTGTCCGTAACAAATGGGATGCAGGCTCCGCCGGCCCCGCCACTGCTTTCGCTCCAGTGGCTGCGATCGTTCCAATCACCTGCGCCGCCCACCCAATATAAGGTGCGGCTGGCCGTTGTAGGGGTATTGATGATGAAGCCGCTGTTTCCTTCGTTATCTACCCCGTTAACCGTAATGGGGGTGATGCTTCCCGTTGCCGCAATATTGGAAAGCAATACATTATCAATATCGGCTACGGCACCGTCACCAAAATGAAGTGTGCCCCCAGCCGCTCCGGTAATTTCCGTAAATCCGTCGCACGGCGCACCACCCGCACGGAACCGCTTGTTGATCGTTAGCGTGCCCCTGATATCCACGCTCCGGTTCGGAGCCGTATATAACGTGTCAAAAACATGTCCGCCGTTATCGATAATCTCCAGCGAACCGCCTACTTCAGCGTACTGGATGACGTTGTTGGTGCCCCCTATTACCGCATTACCGGCAATGGTTAAATAGGTTATTGTATTATTTTCGTTCCGAACCACACCCGCGCCCTCAAAAATCAACGAATCCACCGTATTGCCGGCATGGATACGCGCATTGGAGGTCAGTGAGGGATTACTGAACACTAGTTTGCGGAAGGTGGTATTAAACACCGAAAACAGGTCGTTATTGGGGCTGTCCGATACCGCCTCGACCACGTCAAACTCGCCACCGTCGGTCACCAGTCTTATTCCCGTCCTGACGTATGACCCTTCTGCGTCAACTGTCTTGTTCGCGCCGCGAAAGTAAAAATTCCGCACGGCATAGAGCTGACCGCCCGTGATGTCTAGGTGGCGGGGATTACTGTTATCGCTCAAAAAGCTGTATACTTCCATCGTTCGGCCAGACGCGTCGAGGTATCCCGCAGTCAGCGTAACGCCGTATCCGTTATTGCTTGTTGACCCGGTGTAAACCAGGTCATCCACAAGGGTCAATCCGCTTCCGGGTTTGTTGATGATAAGGTTCAGAATACCAGCAACGGGACCGTTGGTCGTCAGCGTCGCCGGATTCGCCCCGCTGAACTCTATATCTACCACGCCGCTGTAGCCCAGCGAAGGCGTGAGCATCAAATTGCCGTTGACGAACAGTTTATTTGTCCCGCTACGTGCGAGTATCGGGTTGTTCGGCACATCGCTTTCCCAGGTCATGTTGTTGCAAAACGCATTGGCATCCAGCGTCACGGTCCGTGTCGCGGCAGTAGTTCCGAATCCGCTGTAGGCACCGAAGAAAACGTTGTCATCGGAGGCAGGAACGATGCTCGGAACGCTTCCTGTAGGGCTACCGAGGCGCCAGTTGTTAAGGTTACTCCAATTGCTGCCGCCGCCTACCCAATAGTAGTCGGCAGCCTGGAGTGGAATACTAATAACAAAGACGAGAAATGCAACTAAAATTCTTTTCATAAACGATTAAGTAGCTATCAACGATGTCCAATAAGACGATACAGGGGGCAGGAATAAGCAGATAAAAAAGCCCGTTGGTAGATGCGTCTTTATTTACAAGGACAAAGATGTCCAATCGGTACGGCGCGGTCAATCGTGTTTTTTCGAAAACCCAATACAAAAACCTTGTATTTTATTGATAGAAAATTTTCTATACATCATCAAACAACTTCAATTTCGCTATATTTGGCCATTGATCTCGCTCCATTGGCGTCGATACAATTTTACTAACTTTATAACTATAGCTCTTGATAAAAGCAACGGCATGTCCACGCGTACTCTGCAGTTCGTGCTTCCTATTGTTTTTGGGAATACTAGCCACCTCGAAGCTAATCCGGGCCGCTGACCGAACATTTACTGTTACACATTACACGGACGAGCACGGCCTACCGCAAAACAGCATCAAGGGCATCGGTCAGGACAACCTCGGCTTTATATGGTTGATTTCAGAGAAAGGACCAATCCGTTATGATGGTCAGGGCCGATTCAAGATTTTTCCAGACCTATCGGGCATATTGAAAACAGTCCGCCTTAGCACACTAAGTACGGGCGAACAGCCTCATGAGTTATGGGCCAAAAGTGAATCTGGTGAAGTGGTGTTACTACGAAACGGAAAGGCACGGGTGCTTCAAGAAATACCCCATCGGATTACAAGCAGGTTCGCTTTACGTTATAAGGAAAACGTTCACTACCACCTTTCGTCTCCAACGCCGTACCCGGGTGATCGTCCCTCACACGTTTTTATACCGGACGGCATGGGCGGTGGTTTTGTCGTGTCGAGCGATTCCGTATCACGCATCGGGAACGATGGCTTTATCGTCACTACGATCGCCTTTCCCAGTGCCAGCCCCTGGCGTTTCAATGGCTTCAACGGAAAGCTGTACTATTTTAACTCAACACTCGATTACGTCGAGATCGGAAGCGATCTCACGATCACGAAGCGACAGATAACCGGCGATATATTGCAGTTGCCGTCCGGTACCCATTTCGACGTGTATTGGAATACAACAGCCCATCAGCTTTTTATATATGCCGCTGAAAGCCTTTACCGTCTGATGGAGCATGCCGATGGCACCCTGACCAGCACACGCATACTCACCGGTTTCAATTTCAAGACAAACCATATCGTTTCGGCCTTTTATCATACCTCCGGAGACCAGCTTTTGCTGGGGAGTGCCACGAAGGGTCTATTCATTTTTAAACAGGCGCATTTTACAACGCTCAGTGTAGACGACCGGTACTCCAAGACGGTGTTCTATAACCAAACTCCGCTGCCTGGCGGGCTGCTGGCTACTGATCAAGGGATAGCGTTCGACGCCGGCGGCGTGCCTCACTTCTCGCAGATTGTTCAACTAGACAACCCCAAATACGGTCAAATCAGGGGGCCGGATAGCAATCTTTGGATATTACAAACAGACAGCATCTTAGTCGTCTCGCCCAATCTCGATCGGGTGGTTGATATGAAACCTTTCCCAGCAGGCACGCCCTCTCTGGCCTTCAAAGGTGATTCATCAGATTATTGGTTTGGCACCAAACAGGGGGTGCTTCTGAAATACGATCCCGGTGCAGACACCTTCCTCACGGCCGCTTCGTTTTCCAGCCGGATCAGTTTCCTTGAACGAAAGGCTGACGGTGCACTGTTCGTTGGTACCGATGAAGGCCTCTTTGTCTTCGATACTACTGAAGGTTCGGCGCATGAGATTCCCTATTTCAAGGGAAAACAGATCCGCAGCATCCGAAACGAATCAGACTGCAGGTATTGGGTCACCACGTATCAGCAGGGCTTTTTCCTGTATGCGGATGGGAAAGTCACCGCGTTCCCACTGGATAAGAATCATCACCTGGCCACCGCACATTGTACGCTAGAAGACTCGAAGGGCTTTCTATGGATCAGCACCAACAAAGGGCTGTTTAGGGTAAGCAAACGACAATTGCTAAATTACTGCGACGATCCGCAACAAGCACCATTTTACTTCTATTATGACAAGCGATGGGGGTTTAATACCAACGAATTCAACGGAGGGTGTGAGCCGTGCGCAATTGAACTACCAAACGGCCGTTTTTCTTTCCCGTCGCTGGACGGACTGGTACAATTCGATCCTACGGCTATCACCGATTCCTTCCCGTCTGCCACGCTTATCCTTGATGAAATTGCCTTGAATGGCAAGTCATTGCCGATACAGGATACCATCCAGGTTCCCCAGCATTTTTCACGACTAGACCTCAAAATCGCCACGCCTTTTTATGGCAATCCCCATAATCTCCAAATGGAATACCTGCTTTACAGCAAACACGGTAAGCCGAACCAGTGGCTCCCGCTCAACGGATCAGACAACCTGCTGTCATTTAATGAACTGCCAGCGGGCAACCACGAGATAAGGGTACGTATGCGTACCGATATCGGCCCCGAAGCCTTCCATTATGCCACTTTTCACGTGTACAAAACGCCCCTGTTTCACGAAACAGCATGGTTTATCACCATTTCATTTCTCTTGGCCGGCTTGGGCGTTTGGTTTGTTATGCATACGCGGAGCCGCTTTATCCTCCGTCTAAATCGCTTACTAGTTCAAAAGGTAAACGAACGAACCGCGGCGTTAGCAAGCCAATATGAGTGGCAACGGCGGCTCTCCACCTCGATTACGCATGATATAAAGGCTCCTCTCAATTATGTGGTCAAAGCGCTGAAGAACATGCAGGAAATCGCGAAGACGCAAGGATTTTTGCCTCGCGAAATGGAACAGATCTACCTATCAACGAAAAATATCTACCACTATTCGAACAACCTCACCACATTAGCCAAATTCATGCTAACCAAAAACGAATTGAACGTCGCGGAGGTCCCGTTATACCGAACCGCACAACGCCAAATAGATATCTTTCGATCTGTAGCCATTTCTCGTGGAAATACCATCTATAATAACATACCCGAGAGCACGGTCATCCAATCGCACGCCGACATCGTGTCTATCATTATACACAACCTCTTGGACAACGCGATTAAATTCACGCTGAATGGAGAAATCACCGTCGAAAGCCAATATCAATCTACGGACACCCTATCGCTGTCTATCAGCGACACCGGCGTAGGATTATATCCCGAACAGATTGACTATTATAACCAGATCAATCAGCAAGAATTACCCATTGTCGTAGAAGAAAAGAAAATTGGCTTCGGGCTGTTATTGGTGAAGGATATGGCGCATTTGATTGGAGCTGAAATGACCATTCAAAGCGCATTGGGAGAAGGTACCACCGTTTCGTTCATTTTTCGGCAGCGTTAGCATTGCCTATCGTAAACACATCGGTTAAGTCCTTTACATTCGTTACCCTTAGCTTCTCGAATATTTTACTTTTATACGTTCCTGCGGTAGAGGTGTGGATGAAGAGTGCCTTGGCAATTTCCCCCACACCCTTTCCTTCCACCAATAAACGACAGACTTCCAATTCCCGGTTCGTAAGCTGTTCGATGGGGTTGCCGCGCAAACCGGTTCCGCGATTTAGCCGACTTTGCAGCAGATGCTCCCTCATTTCGCTACTTACATACTTTTTGCCGGCGTGTATGACGTTAAGCGCATCCCTTATATCGTCGTCATCACAATCTTTTTGCAAATAACCATCAGCCCCGGCGTCGATATACCGCAGCGCATACACCTCTTCTTCATAGGCAGACAGAATCAGTATTTTCACGTTTTCTCGTACGTCTTTGATCATCTGGATCATGTAGAAATTATTCCCGCCGGGAATGTTAATATCCAGCACAACCATGTCTATCGTTTCGGCCGATAGCAACCGTAATAATCCGGGCATGTTTTCCGCGAAGTGGACAACCGCTTCCGGCATCCATTCTTGGATAACGTATTTCATTCCCAGCCTGACCGCACTGTGGTCGTCGGCAACGGCAATCTGGATCGGCATATTAGGTTCTTTTCAAAACAAACAGAATCTCGGTAGCTGAATTTCGAAATGGAAACTTATTCATTTCATCCACAAATATGGTAAAAAGAAAATGCGATGACTAAAAAAGAATGAAAATTTTAAAAGATAAACCAGTGGGGCAAAAATGCGCAATTGATGAAGTGCGATACCCTAACACATCAATTCCCTGGTAACGACACTTCGTCACGTAAGAAATTACCGTCATTTATGCCACTGATTCAGCCATACGCCGAATACAACGTTGAGTCTACTCGTGCGCGAGACCGCGTGAGAATACCGGACTGACCCTGCAACGCCGCATGAAAAATGACCTCTTGGTTCAATTCTGTAAACGGCTCCCGCTGTGAGACGTTAAGATCGTTTCTTTTCTGCTCGTCGAAAAACGAATCGAACTCACTATCGGCGCAGATCTGCTTCAGGCAGCCATTGATCAGCGAAGCCACCGGACTGCTCATCCCCGCATGTATACCGGGGTTTTGGGTAAGAATGCCGGATAACAGCGTCGATCCCGAACGCGGCAAGCCCGATATGAAGTGGATCTTTTTCATATACGTACTGTTTCTTGGTATTGCTCGCTAACGGCTTTATCACTTACCAGCGAGGCACGGTTGGTCTCCAATGTAGCCAAGGAGCTTTTGCAGCCCGATGCAATCAATTTCTTGCTGGCAAGCGCGGCCAATGTCGTCTTACCAACACCTGAAAGTCCAGTGAACTGAACTATATGCCGCATGCTCTTAACGTTCTTGTTGAATGAGGCCTTGACGTGCTCCAGGTAGCCGTCGGTACGACTAGCTGAAAACCCTTGGTACCATCAAGAAGATACCCTATGCAACCGCGCGTAATGGGGGTAAATGTAGAATCCATAGTTAGTAGATGTCATGTTGTTCGTATTGGTAGCTTCAATTAAGCAATCACCCTTACCGGTTTCCACCTTTTCAGCTCACAACAATCTTTCTCAAGGATTCGGTTTAAGTGACTTCTGACTGCAATGATACCAATTTTCATTCTTGGATTCGAAATTTTTCTAAAAAAGCAATACGTCATTTTATCTCCCTTTGCAGAGTTGTTGCTTTTTTAAGCTAAATTTGCTTATCAGTACCCATGGCTTGGGAGAGTGTCCGCTTATAAATCGTTGACATGATGCCTAAAGAAACTGTTCAAGAAAAAGACATTGCACCCATTTCCTCTTTTGAGGAATTTGGCGTAAGGTTGGCCAGCATGGCACCAGCGCTCGATGAAGAAACCGATCCGGTTGCCTACTTCGCACCGCAGATCGGTCAGATGGAGAAATTTGCATTGGGGCCTTTCCAATGGTGTATCGTCGATTTTGCAAATCAAAAATTGTTTGAAATCGGCGGCATGATCGACGAGTTTACCGGAAAGCCCTATGCGTATTGGGTAGGCCAACCCGCCGAAAAATATGTGGCGGAGCTCGCTAAGCCTGAGCATATCCCGTATTGGATGGGGTACATCCAGTTTGTCTACGAATACATTCTTCAAAACCCGTTTACCAACAAAGAACGGATGCTGCACCCGCACATCTACTTGGAGATGCGGGGTAAAGGAGGTGCATTTAGAAATGTGGTTATGCAGTTTATCGACTGGAAAGTCGAATCAAACGGCGGCGTGCGCTACTGCCTGTGCCAAGTTACCGACCTCTCCTACCTATCCGTTCAGGTAATTGCTCCGCAGTTGGTCATCCTGGAGGTCAACCGTGGGGAGTCCTTGCTCATCCGCAGCAAATCGCTGCAGGCTGCCCCCGAAAGGCTCCACGGCATCCCCGTTTTCACCCGGCGTGAAAAAGATGTGATTCGGCTGCTTGCTGCCGGACACACGAGCAAACTGATTGCCTCCGCGCTGGGCATCACCAAAAACACGGTAGAGAACCACCGGCAGCGGCTCCTCAAAAAAGCGGGCTGCTACACAAGCAGTGAACTCACCGCGTACGCCGTAAACCATGGATTGATTTAACGGCAATAGTGATAAATCACTATTGCCTATCGCGTTTTACACAGATAATTTTGTACTGTCGATGCCGTTATTGTTTGGCATCGGCGCAAGGTATAAACAAACACTTACCATGGAATCCCTGATTTTTACAACGCACAGCGTCCGTTGTTGCCTCATTTGCATATTGCTGGCGATCACGGCTTCATCGGCCCACGGTCAGTTATTGGATAAACTGGGCAAGAAAGTGGAGCGAAAGGTCAAACAGCGCATCGAGCAGAAAACCGACCGTGCCATAGACAAGGGTCTTGATAAAGCCGAGGAAGCCTTATCGAAACCGTCCAAGACACGACCGACTGAGACCCAGCCCGGCGGGGGCCAACCATCCACCGTCACCACCGCCCCACCCGTCGGACCCTTTTCGATCGAAAGCGACTTTGATTTTACCAGCGGCGAAAAGTTGATTTTCTATGACGACTTTTCCGAGGATGCTTTGGGGGATTTCCCGGCAAAATGGAATACCAACGGCTCTGGCGAAGTCGTCACCGTCGATGGTTTGGAAGGCAAGTGGCTCCGCATCCCCGACAATACGTTGAGCTTCGCCGAAATCGGAACAGCGCTGCCGGACAATTTTACCGTGGAGTTTGACCTTTACTATCCCAAGGGTGTAAGCCGGCCTCCCATCACGTTCGGGTTTACAGATGCCAAAAACCCGGCAACAGAATCCATCCGGCAAAAAAAATTGTTTTATTACCGCATCAGCCCTTCGGTAGATAACCAGCTCGGCTACTCCACAAGTCTTTACTCGGGCCGCGAAGTCAACAAAGACTGGCCAGCGAATGCACGCGCCGGTAAACCCGTCCGTGTCAGCATCGCCGTCAACGGGCAGCGCATCCGCCTGTACATGGATCAGGCCAAGCTGTTTGACCTACCCCGCGCCTTCGAACCTGCTAACCTACGCAGCAATTTTCACCTACGGGCCGCCGAACTCCTGCCCGCACCCCAGGACGGTTTCTACATCGCCAACCTCCGCATTGCCGAAACCGGGCTGGACGCGCGCAGCCAACTGCTGAAAAATGGCAGATTCAGCACCACGGGCATTTACTTCAACACGAATTCTGCCGAGATCAAGGCCGAATCGGCGGGCGTCTTGCAGGAAATCGCCGCCATCCTGAACGACAACCCCACACTGGGCATCACCATCATCGGACATACCGATAGCGATGGTGAAGACGCGCATAACCTGCAGTTGTCCAAAGCACGGGCAGCGAATGTCAAAACTGTCTTATGCGAGCACTACGGCGTAGCGCCCGACCGGCTGAAAACCGATGGCAAGGGTGAGCAGGATCCCGTGGCTGACAACGGTACGCCCGCCGGCAAAGCAGAAAACCGGCGGGTCGAATTCATCAAACACTAGGAAACCAAACACTCACCGGATGGTTACTCAGTCATCACCTGGTGCTGCTTTACGGTGATCGTAAGCTGAAAAATCATGGCAATGAGTTCTTGCTTGAATTGAGCGGCATCGTATTCGCCCTTTTCAATGAGCCGCAATTTGCGCTCCCAACCCCCCGTCAGCTCCGGGCTTTTCAGCAGCTCATCCTGAATCGTGTCTATCAACCGGATCCCGGTTTGTGTAGCCACCAACTTTCGCTTTTGCTTCTCGATGTATTTCCGTTTGAACAGTGTCTCGATGATATTGGCGCGGGTAGAAGGGCGACCGATGCCATTCTCTTTCAACAGTTCGCGTACGTCCTCGTCGACCACCTGTTTGCCGGCAGTCTCCATGGCACGTAACAACGTAGCTTCCGTATACGCCTTGGGGGCTTTCGTGCGCCCCTTGTGGATGAAGGGCTCATGCGGTCCACTTTCACCCACTTCAAATACGGGTATTTCCTGCTCTTCAGGGTTTTCGCCCGATGTTTTCTTTTCCCTGGGATATAACGCCCGCCAGCCGGGTTCCAAGATTTGCTTGCCCGTAACGCGGAAGGGCACCTTACCTACCCTACCCGCTATGCTGGTATTGGAAACTTTACATTCTGGATAGAAAACCGCCAGGAAACGACGGGCAACCAGGTCGTAAATTCGCTTTTCATCAAGTGGAAGCACATCTGGCGACACGTCGGTGGGAATGATGGCGTGGTGATCTGTTACCTTGCTGTCGTCAAACACGGCTTTGCTTTTCACTATGGGTTGTTCGAGCAAGGGAGCCGCCAATGCGGCATAGTGCTTCATGCTGCCTAAAATACCCGGTATCTGCGGGAAGAGGTCTTCGGACAGGTAGGTGGTATCCACACGCGGATAGGTGACAAATTTCTTTTCATACAACGCCTGAACGTATTTCAGCGTATCCTCGGCGGAAAAGGCGTATTTCTTATTCGCATCCACCTGCAGTGAGGTGAGGTCATACAGACGGGGATTGTGCTCCCTGCCTTCTTTGGTTTCGGCCGCGACGATTTCAAACGGATGTTCCTTTAAGTAGGCAAGTCCCTTCTCGGCTCGATCGGCCGCTTCCAGCCGCGCTATCGATGCGGTAAAAACGGTTTCACGAAAGGTCGTTTTCAGCTCCCAATAGTCTTGCGCCTTGAAGGTGTCGATTTCTTTCTGCCGCTGCACGAGCATAGCCAGCGTAGGGGTTTGAACACGGCCGATCGAAAGCACCGATTTATCCGCGCCGTACTTCGTCGTAAACAACCGGGTGGCGTTAATCCCAAGCAGCCAATCGCCGATTGCCCGGGCGCTCCCTGCTGCGTACAGATTATCATAGTCCGAAGCCGGTTTCAACTTATTAAAACCATCGCGGATGGCGGCTTCAGTGAGTGAAGAGATCCATAGACGCTTCACAGGGACCTGGCATTTGGCCTTGAGCAACACCCATCGCTGGATAAGTTCTCCTTCCTGCCCCGCGTCGCCGCAGTTAATCACTTCTTCGCAGTCGGCGACGAGCCGTTCAATGACGCTGAATTGCTTTTCTACGCCTTTATTGGCGATAAGCTTGATTCCAAACGACGGCGGAATGATGGGCAAAAAGGCCAATTGCCACGACTTCCAATTCGGGTTATAATCGTGAGGCTCTTTCAGCGTACAGAAGTGTCCGAACGTCCAGGTTACCCGGTATCCGTTCCCTTCATAGTAGCCTTCCATACGCGTTGTAGCACCGATTACTTGCGCAATATCTTTCGCCACGCTGGGCTTTTCAGCAATACAAACCTTGAATCCCGCCATAAATTGTCCGTTGGCCGGCAAATCTCGGCATTATCGCCCGGTTAGCGAAGATAAAATAGTTGCTATCGGCACCATCACGCGAAAATCTGCTGCGATTGACGGATAGCCGTTGCTCAGCCTTTTGCGATGGCTTCACCCATGGCCTTCAAAACCCGTGTGGACGCATCGATCATCGTAATCTGCCGATCTGTTAAGTTGATATTGTATTCGTCTCCTGCTTTTCGCAACGCACTCCTCAGGGTGTCGGCAAAGGCAGCCTCCAACGAGTCATATCCCTGTACTTCCGTTACCTCTTCGCCGCCCTGGAGAACATGAATCATCTTTCCGTCGGCATTATAAGCGAACACGCCGCTTGCGGGCATGGTGTAGTTTGAAATACTTTTTACTAAAAAGATATCGATGCATCCGGCCACGGCAAACAGCTTGCCATACGGATCAAAAATGGCCTGCAGGACCACGTGGTCATCCATGCGGTTGTCGGTGATCGCATCGATCTTGACCGAAGACAGCGCTCCGCCCCTGGCGTAGAAAAACGTGTTATCGGGGTAATAGGCCCGATACGAATATACGCTTTCGTTGAATTCTATAAACGGATTGTGTTTCGTATGCTGCCAGGTTCCTGTTCCCAAGGTGTTTAAGAAGCGTTGCTCGTTAAAGCCCATGGCGTCATTTGGGTCCGGGCCGTATAATTCTTGATAATAAGCGAGTATAAGCCTCGCAATGCTGTGGGACACAATGGCCGGAAAGTTAGCTGTTCCGCCGTCGCTCTGAAATTTGAAAACCGCGCCGAGTACAATATTCAGGTGATCGACGCAGAACGTCAGTGCTTGTGCAGTGTACTTAATGAGTCGATTGATTTCTACCGTGGCAACCACGCCAATCCCGTCCGTCAGGACGATTACGGCACCATCGGCAATAGCCATGGCACCGTATTTGGCGAGTTCAATTGCGCCGTCGATCAACTTTATGGCCCATTCGGGAACTTGTGTGGCGTCGGCGATGTCATACGTTACTTTGATCTGGTCGACAAAACCACCGTTTAAATCCATACAGAAGGTTACGACAGCATGATCGTCCTGTTCAAGCTGGATGTGATCGAGGTCCATGCGGAAACTTAGCGTGTTGCCGCTTAGCTGGATGGAAGGATCGTAGATACGGTATTGGGAATCCTGCGCGTACCATTCGGTTTCATACCGGTTATTTTTCCGCGACCGCTCGGACCCGGGGTAAAGCGCCAATAGGTTGTTAATGATAGCGCTGGTATTGACATCGGGCTTGTGATCATAAAGCTGGAAACTTTCAATGGTATCGTCCATGTCGTCCTCGTCATTCTCGTCTCGGAGTGCTTTCATACTGATATGCTGATCGGGCCCGATGAGCGCCGTTCTGCCCTGAAAGTTGGCTTTGGAATAAACCCGAACCCAAGCCTGCGAACTGGTGTCGATCCAGCTGATGTCATCTTTCATATCGTTATCCAAGGTCGTCCCTTCCCATAACACCTTGCTTAGGTCTGCAACAGACTGCGGCCCATCATAGTTCTTGTAACCGTCGGTTCCCTTTTTCCCATCGGTTTTCTTGTAAAACGTTACATTGCAATTTGACATAATAGTTTGTTTTTCCAGTAATGGTGGTAGATGTGATTTGTTCCGAAACGAAGATAGACGATTCGACTTCGTGAACACATCCCTCTTTTGGGGGAGAAGGCAAAAGTAGTCTACAGGGTAAGTGTAGTCATCGTGTTGGCGTCCCACAGACAATCGCTCCCTCGGGATAAATCAGCGGACTCAAAAAGGGAATATCAAGATTCGCCGCACGCAATAGAAACCATCCCCCCATCACCAGGGTGACCAAGGGTAGCCAAAACGTGAAATTGAGCCGAACACGGGAGCGGATGAGACCACCCAACAGGGATACCGACAGCATGGCGGGCCAGGTGCCCAATCCGAAGAGAAGCATAAACAGACCTCCCCCGCCTACCGAATCGACACTGAGCGTGGCTGCCAGCGCCATATACACCATGCCACAGGGCAGGAGGCCGTTAAGCATCCCCACGATCAGGTGCCCCCCGGGTCGATAAAGCCAGTATCCGACCCATCGGGTCAAGGGGCCAACCAGCCGTTGTTGCAGGTGGGCAAGTCCGTCGGAGCGTTTTCCAAAAAGCGAAAGCAATCCCATCCCCACCAGCAAAATCCCGGTAATGAACGTTATCCCTTGCTGCCAGCCTTTCACTTCAAACAAGCGGCCAATGAAACCCATCACTAACCCCAGCAGTCCGTACATGGCAACGCGCCCAAGCTGGTAAAGCAGTTTGTTGCACATCACCTGCCATGGCGCACGCGGCTTTCCGGCGGATAATGCCAAGACCAACGGTCCGCACATCACCACGCAGTGGAGGCTTCCAAACAGCCCCATGAAAAATGCCAGTGCATAGTAACTCATCTGTTCGATTGCATTGGAGTAACCGGCCCTGGCGTAACTGGCAACGTGTCGAGGATTGGCCCTATAGAATCAATTTCCCGCAAACGATCGTAATTTAAACCACGCTCGTAATAATCCTCGGCGACCAACGAATCGGTATCCTGGCTCACCATGTAGATGCCGAACGAGACAATCAGCCCCATGAAAAGTGCCAGTGCAACGGCTATTTTTGTTCCCCAGTTCATTTTTTATCTTTCAGCTGTAGACTTTTGATGTCTGCGTATTCATTAAATTTCAGATGGTCTTCCTATTTCTAATCACCCGGTGGTGCCACAAAGGTGGTTTTCATGGTCTCAATCACTTTGCCGTCCGAGACAATCCCAACCTTTACATCGGTTTTATATGCTTTTACCGATTGCTGCGGACTGACAAGGAAGAAAGTGAGTTGGGCGGTTGCGCCCTGCTTGAGTTCGGCCAGCGGATTAACCACCCGGATTGTCATATCGCTACCCAAGGCTTGTAGTGTAAAGGGGATGTCGGTATTGGTTTTGTTAATCAGCTCCAAGCTGTAGAGGTTGCTCACCGTGCCGTCCGGATGAAGCTGATAACTGCTGCCCTTCGCGCGCAACAGCGTACCCTCTACCTGCGAACGGCTGAAAATGAGCCATCCAAATACCGCCACCAACGCGACGAGTACTGCCGTGTAAGCAACCGCTCGCGTGTTTCCTGTTCTTTTGGCGCTTCCTTCGATTTCGTTGACGGAGTAAAAGCCGATCAGGCGTCTGGGGCGATCCAATTTTTCCATAACCGCGTCGCAGGCATCGATGCAAGCCGTGCAGCTTACACATTCCATCTGCAAGCCCTTCCGGATATCAATGCCGGTAGGACATACCTGGACGCAGAGGTTGCAGTCTACGCAATCGCCGATGGCTTGCGCGGTTGCTTTTTTCCGATGGCCACGCGGCTCACCCCGGCGATGATCATAAGCAATGGTGACACTCTGGTCGTCCAGTAATACCCCCTGCAGCCGCCCATAAGGGCAGATCGTCGTACATACGATTTCTCTTACATAAGCGAATACGCCATAGAACACCAACGTAAACAAGATCATCGAAACAAGACCGCCCAGGTGCTGGCTCACGGGATCCGTCATGATTTTCCAGAGCTGCTCGACACCGATAATGTAAGACAAGAAAATATTGGCTATCAGAAACGAAATCAGCAGAAAAAGCACGTGTTTAAGGGTTTTCTTCACATACGTGGCCGTCGTAGGAGCGCTTTGGTTGTGCTTTTTCTGTTGCAACCAATCGCCTTCAATCCAGTATTCAATCCGTCGGAATACCAACTCCATAAAGATGGTCTGGGGACAAGCCCAACCGCACCAGACACGGCCATAAACCACCGTAAACAAGACGATGCATACCATGGCAATCAGCATCCCAAACACGAAAATATGCAGGTCCTGTGGCCAGAATACGCTTCCAAACAGGACAAACTTCCGCTCCAGGATGTTGAACAGCAGGAAAGGTTCGCCGCCGATTTTGATGAACGGCGCGGCTATCAAGAATGCCAAGAGCGTGTAGCCGAACCATTGTCGGCGATTGAACCACCTGCCTCCCGGTTTCTTCGCGTAAATCCAGTTGCGTCCCATTACGATACCTTTGTTTATCCAGCCGTTGCGGCAGCGGCTGTCTCTGTGGACTCTTGCCGCACTTCCTCGGTTGCTTTTTCACCCTGTGGTTCCTTGGCGTTCGGAGGATTCGTACCGCGAAGGGTCAGGATGTAATTGGTCACTTCAGCAATTTGCGCGGGCGTAAGACTCTGCTCCCACGGCACCATGCCCTTATCCAGCACGCCGTACTTGATCACTTTGAATATGTCCTTCACGGTACCGCCGTGAAGCCAATAGTCGTCCGTCAGGTTGGGACCGATCCCGCCTTCGCCGGCGCCACCGTGGCAGGCGATGCAATTCTGCGTAAAAATCGCCATTCCTGCGGACACGGTTTCGGGACGGGTGTCAACCGCCACCGTATTTTCATCGACATTGTCCGCTGCCTGTGCCAGCCATTCCTGCCTTGCTAGCTCTGCGCGCGCCATTTCCCGTTCATACTCCTGATCTTGATTGAGCCCCCAGCCAAATACGTGGTACACACACAGGTAAACCACGGCAAAAGCCATACTGGCATAAAACATGCCGTTGAACCAAGCCGGGACGGGATTATCCAGCTCGGTAATACCGTCATACGCGTGGTCGATCACCAAGTCCTTTTCTTCTGCCAAGGGACGCAGCCCCATCAGTTTATTCCACCATTGCCGGCGTCGATCCCGCCGAGCGGCCTTATGCGCAGCCAAACTCGCTTTTTCGGCTTCCAACACGTGCGGCATTGTCAATCGCAGCATCGTACGCATAGCCCGCAGCACCACCACTGCCGCAATCAGCACGACCGCCATGACCACCAGAAGCAAAACGAAGGAAGCGTCTATGGAAAATAGTTTCATGGTCCGTTAGTTAGTTAAATCGTTGTCCATCTCGTTGTCCGTCTTTTCCGATTCATCCACGGGCAATCCTTTCAGGTAGTTGACATCGTCTTTCGGCATCCGGAACAGCAGAATACCTGCTGCTATGAAAAAAACGAGGAAAATCCATAGCGATGCAATGAGGTACCATTCATTGCCGCTCAAATCTGTTATTTGCTTAAACATCGTTTGCTTGTTAGTAAGTTATTCATTCGTTACCGTGCCGATCGGCACATTGATATCTGTTCCCAGCCGTTGCAAATAGGCAATCAGCGCGATGATTTCGCGGTCGGCTCGCACATCGACCCCCTGCTGGCCCAGTTCAGCGGCAATGCTTTCGGCCTGCTCCCGGAGGTCGGTGTTTGCCGTGTTGATGGCTGCATCGGTATACGGCACGCCCAATAACCGCATGGCGTTCAATTTGGCTTTGGTCGTCGCCGTATCCAGCGGCTGCTCGATCAGCCAGGGGTACGGTGGCATGATACTGCCCGGCGAAGTAATGGTCGGATCCAGCATGTGGTCGAAATGCCATTTATGGGGGTATTTTTTACCGATCCGGTGAAGATCCGGCCCGGTCCGTTTAGAACCCCAAAGGAACGGATGGTCGTAGACAAATTCACCGGCCTTGGAGTAATCGCCATAACGCACCGTTTCTGAGCGGAACGGGCGTACGGTTTGGGTGTGGCAGTTGACACAGCCCTCACGTATATACAGGTCGCGACCCTGCAGTTCTAACGCCGTATAGGGCTGTACACTGGCGATTGTGGGAACGTTCGATGAAATCATAAAGGTAGGCATCATTTGCACCATTCCTCCGATGAGGATGGTAATCAGCGCCAGCACCATAAACAATATCGGCTTGCGTTCCAGTCGGCGGTGTGGTGCGCGTTCGTTTACCGCCACGGGTGCCAGTTCGGGAGCTTCAGCGGGTTCATTGGCCAGCAGCCGTCCCTGCCGCATGGTGCGGACCAGGTTATAGGTCATCAGGATGACGCCCGATAAGTAAAGGGTGCCACCTATGGCCCGCAGCAAATGCATGGGAATGATCTGAAGCGTGGTTGCCAGAAAATTGGGGTATTTCAATACACCTTCAGGCGTAAACTCCTTCCACATCAACCCCTGCACCACCGCAGCCCAGTACATCGGAATCGCATAGAAAAGGATGCCCAGCGTACCGATCCAGAAATGCGCGGAAGCCAGCTTCTTCGAATACAATTCCGTTTTATAGATACGCGGTATCAGCCAATACAGGATACCAAAGGTCATGAATCCGTTCCATCCCAGCGCGCCGACATGCACGTGGGCTACAATCCAATCGGTGAAGTGCGCGATGGCATTCACCTGCTTCAGCGAGAGCATCGGCCCCTCAAACGTGGCCATGCCGTAAGCAGTAAGCGCCACCACCATAAACTTAAGCGTCGGCTCGGTGCGTACTTTGTCCCACGCACCGCGCAAGGTAAGCAGTCCGTTGATCATCCCGCCCCAGCTCGGTGCGATGAGCATGATGGAGAATGCCACCCCCAACGACTGCACCCATCCCGGTAGCGAGGTATACAACAAATGGTGCGGGCCCGCCCAGATGTAGATGAAGATCAACGACCAAAAATGCAGGATACTGAGTTTGTAGGAATAAATCGGCCGATTGGCCATCTTGGGCAGGAAATAGTACATCATACCCAGGTAAGGGGTGGTAAGGAAAAACGCCACGGCATTGTGCCCGTACCACCATTGCACCAGTGCATCCTGTACGCCGGCATACAAGTAATAGCTTTTCCACATCGAAATGGGCAGTTGCACGGAGTTGACGATGTGCAATACGGCGACGGTGACAAACGTGGCGATGTAAAACCAAATGGCCACATACATGTGCCGCTCACGCCGCTTGATGATGGTACCGAACATGTTGATGCCAAACGCCACCCAGATGAGGGTAATCCCGATGTCGATGGGCCATTCAAGCTCTGCGTACTCATGCGAGGTGGTAAGCCCGAGCGGCAAGGTAATTGCTGCCGCGAGGATGATCAGCTGCCAGCCCCAGAAATGAACCCGGCTCAGGAAATCGCTGTACATCCGTGCTTTGAGCAGTCGCTGCAAGGAATAATAGGCCCCCATAAAGATGGCATTCCCCACAAACGCAAAGATCACCGCGTTGGTATGCAGCGGCCGTACCCGTCCGAACGTGGTGTATGGCAGTTCGAAATTCATAAATGGCCATACCAGTTGTATCGCCACCAGCAAGCCCACCGACATGCCCACAATGCCCCAAACGATGGTGGCGATGCCAAAATCCCTGACTATTTTGTTGTCGTAATTAAATTTAGTTAGCTGCATTGCGATCGTTGTTTTTTCATATACGCCAATAATTTGTTCTTTATCCGGAGATGAAGCCTGCATGTCTGTTTTAATCGTTTTTTTGAGCAGCAGCTCATGCAGCTTCCGACGGTAAAATTAGTGTCACGAACGTGCCCTGCGAATGATGGGAATCGGGTTTAAAAGTAATGGTCGTCACTATTTGAGAACAAGGGAATGAGGGAAGGGATTCCCTGAACACGTTGCAGGAAACGATTAAAACTTCTATCTTTGACATAGCTTGCTCGACATGGACACCTACATATTCAAAGAATCATTGAAACACGACACTCCGCCCTCAGGTATCACTTTAGCGCTCGAAGCGCTGTGGCACGACGGCAAAGGCGACTGGGATCGTGCCCACGACCTGATTAATGACCTGGAAGATAAGCAGTCTGCTCACGTGCATGCGTACCTACACCGAAAGGAAGGCGATCTATGGAACGCAGACTATTGGTATCGACGTGCGGGAAAACAGCGGCCCAGCGCATCCTTGGAAGAAGAGTGGGAAGATCTGGTGCGCAGTTTTCTGCCATAGTACCGGCACCTTACCCCGTTATCCTTGGGTTTTCCCGTCATCCTCCACTTCATCGTCAAACAACATTCGGATGGATGGCGTATAGGTATCTTCATGCTGTCCGCTCTTATTGGCCCAAAAGAAAGCAGCGAGAAAAATCAGCGCGATAAATACGCTGCAACCGATGAGAAAAAAAATCACACTCATTGCTTTTTTACCAATTGATTTCTTGTTGCATACAGGTGTGTGGCGATCGTGGTAAAACCGATGATGGTGGCCGTACTCAGCGGCATCAATACGGCCGCAACCAACGGCGACATGGTTCCTGTGATGGCAAAACCCAATCCCACTAAGTTATACGTAAGGGAGATGCCAAAACTCATGTGGATTACCTTTACTGCATCCTTGGCAAACCGGAAGAAGCGGGGCAATTTCACAAAAGAACGCCCATCGAGGATTGCATCGCATCCCGGTGAAAAGTTATTGATATCGTCGCTCACCGCAATTCCGAGGGTAGCCTGTTTCAAGGCTCCGGCATCGTTGAGCCCATCGCCGAACATACACACGTGATGTCCCCGTGCTTGCAACGATTGAATATATTCCATTTTATCAGTAGGCAGTTTGTTAAACAGTAAGTCGGCCTGCGGTGGAAATACACGGCTCAGTTCGGCCTTTTCTTTGTCATTGTCTCCCGAGATTAGGTGCAACTGACGTCCGGACGCCAGTTCGGTCAATACCTCTTTGAGGTTTTTCCGCCAGGGTTGCTCCACCAGAAGATTTCCCTTTACCTCGTCATTGATGGATAGGTATACCCTACTGCCATTCCCTTTTTCCCATGCACCGGTAAACCGGGCGTTCCCAACCCGTATCCGGTGCCCGTCTACCAATGCCTCAATGCCCTTTCCTGCGGTTTCACGGTATTCCTCTACGGCTAGACACCCCGACATCGTCTCTCCGGCCCATTTGACCAACTCGCGACTGAGCGGATGAGTGGAATTCTTGCATACCGCCACGATCATTGACCATTCATAAGGGGATAGTTTTCCTTCGAAGCGCATTCGCGATGCCGAGGGCGACGAGATGGTACCGGTCTTGTCGAACACCAGGCAATCCAGCGTGGCCAACTGTTCGATGGCGGCTGTATTCTTTATATAAAACCGGTTTTTGTCAAATACGCTCATCGCTGCGGAAAGCGTAAACGGGCTGCTCAGTGCCAGGGCGCAGGGACAAGCAATAATTAACACCGCCGTAAATGCGCCCCAAGCACGAACGGCGTCATTTGCAAGAAACCAATAGGTCATGGCTGAAAACGCAATCGCCAGCAACACCACGGTAAAATACCGGCTCACCGTGTTGCTGAACGTGCGAAAATTCCGTTCATGGGGTTTATCCGTTTCGTTATTCCAAAGCCGGGTCAGGTAGCTCTGGGAAACCGCTTTGACCACCTCCAGTTCGATCGCCTCACCGGTTTGCCTACCTCCTGCGTAAATGATCTCACCAAGCACCCTTTGAACGGGTGTCGACTCCCCCGTCACAAAACTGAAGTCGATGGCTGCGTGCCCTTTCAGCAAAATGGCATCCGCCGGTATGATTTCGTTATTGCGGATAAGCAGCCGGTCGCCCACCCGGATATCCGCAAGTGGTATGGGCTTCGGTCCCTCTCCACCCAACCGCGTTACGGCCACGGGAAAATACGAACGGTAATCGCGTTCAAAAGACAAATGGTGATACGTCCGTTGCTGGATCCATCGTCCTACCAACAGGAAGAAAACGAGGCCACAAAGTGTATCCGCAAACCCGGGTCCAGAACCCGACCACACTTCCACGGCCGTCCGGGCAAACAGCACGGCAATTCCAAGCGCCAGGGGAACATCAAGGTTAAGTTCCCGCCGCCGGAGACTATGCCAGGCCGACCGGAAATAATCCCTTCCGCAGTAAAATACGACCGGCAATGAAAACCCCAGGTTCATCCATCCGAAAAATTCGGAATAATGCGCTTCGAATGCCCCCATACCGAAATATTCCGGAAAGCTCAACATCATCGAATTTCCGAAGCAAAATCCGGCCGTCGCGATCTTGGCAACCAGCCCCTTCTGCGAAAACCTCCGCCCCTCTTTGATTACGTCCTGTAGGGTAATCTTGGGTTCGTATCCGATGTCAACCAGCAGTTCCACCAACCCACGCAGCGTAAGTTCCGCGTGCTTAAACGTGATGTTCACCTGCTTTTTCAAAAAATCGCTCTGAGATACCGAAATGGCTGGATGAAGTTTGTATAGGTGTTCGAGCAACCAGATACACGAACTGCAATGGATGGATGGAATGTAAAACGTTACAACGGTGATCTTATCGTTTCGGAAGTCAATCAATTTATCGGCCAGGGAGGCCTCGTCCAGGTATTCGTAACGTGCCGACGCGCCACCTTTTCGCTTTCCGGGATGTTGGTTGTAGCGATAGTACTGCTTCAGGTTACTGTTGCTTAAGATGCGGTATACACTTTGGCAACCCAGGCAACAGAAAGGATGTCCCTCCGCTTCGTAGGCTGCGCTGGGTACTGCATCGCCGCAGTGGTAACATTGCGTAGTTTCGGATACCGTCATACCGCATTACTGAAAACAGGTTGTTCATACGGTTTTTCATGTAGTCGTTCGTCAAAGGCCATACATATATTGCGCAGGAATGCCTGTCCGAGTCCGGTTACCGTAATCTTACCACCGTCCTGCTGGATCAATCCGTCATTTAGCAATGGTGCCAAGCGGCTGACGATGACGGCCGACTGTGGTGTGGACAGATCCAGCCGCGTAGTTCCCCGGCACATTATGTCCAAAATATGTTCTCTGATCACCAAGTCGCCGGACGTAAGCACGTGCCCTTTGAATACCGGCAGTTGCCCGCTTCCGACCAGCATCTGATATTCCTCCACCGCTTTTACATTTTGGGCAAAAGCGGTCCACGAATCGCTGATGGACGATACGCCAAGACCAATCAACAAGGGCGTATACCGGTCGGTATACCCCATAAAATTCCGGTGCAATTGCCCCCTGTCGGCGGCTTGGCAAAGCGCATCTCCG
>Ga0164243_10002922_pt1 | contig 27682 bp, 22 predicted proteins | sample OricompcompostOP_FD_108781 | JGI IMG/M metagenome (GOLD analysis project Ga0164243, IMG submission 108781) | Organic Plus compost microbial communities from Emeryville, California, USA - Original compost - Organic plus compost (OP) | ecosystem: Engineered > Solid waste > Mixed feedstock >...
ATCCGCGGCGCTCGAATTGGCGTTGAACACGATCCGCCGCACGGCCGTAACGGTCGGATAGTCGGCGTTCGAGGTTCTCCGGCGCGCTGATTCAAGTGCGCGGGCGCAGCTCCGGTGCAGCACCCTGTACAGCATTCGTTGCCGTGTTGCCGTTGCGCGGCAGGACCTCCGACTCCATGGCATCGATCGCAATCGCCGCATGAGCGACAGCCGCGCCCGCGCGCATTTCCGCCGCGATCCAGATCGATTCCATGATCTCCTCCGCGGTGGCACCACGCCGCAGCGCCCGGCGCGTGTGACTACGAATGCAATACGGACACTGCGTGACATGCGCGACCGCAATCGCGATCAGCTCTTTCGTTTTCGCCGGCAGCGCGCCTTCGGCGAACACGCGCTCGCTGAGCTCGGCGAAGGCCGCATCGGTCTTCGGTGCAAGACTTCGGCGCCGCCTCGCCGTGCGCGCAGTGTGCGGGGGATACAGGTTCTCGGGCATCAACGCGCTCCTTCTCCCCGCACCGGCACATCGGCGGCGGCGGCACGCGCGACTGATGCCGCCTGACTGCCGAAGCTCTCCTCGACGAACGCCGCGATCGGTCCATCGACGGCGCCGCCGCCGGCCGGTTCCAGGCTCGATCAATAGAACGCATGATTCCACGCGTGCGCCGCCGCTCCGAGCAGCGTGGGCTTGCCAAGCTCATGGCTTGCCTGAACGATCGATTCGAGGGTGGCGGACTCGAGCGACGTGCCCTCGATGAGGCGGCGGGTCTTCTCGACATCATCGACGTGATGACGTCCGTAATGAGCAGCGAGGGTACGGCGAGACAGATAGGGCTCGAGCGCGTCCATCGCATAGGGCAGCGGCGGCACGATGACGTTCATGGATTCTCCGCGAAAACGGAGCACGAGAATAAGTCTGCGCCGGTGCAAGACAAGCGAAGAAAATTCGCGCGATCCATCGCCGCCGTCGATGGATCGCGCTCAGTCTCACCTGCGGCGCACGAGCGCGCCGCAGGTTCGATCCTGCTTCAATCGAGATTCAGCTCGTGATCTTCCTGATTTTCCTTGATGCGCGTCGGCAAGCCCATGCGATTCAGCAGCGCGAGGAACGGCTTCGCCGGCAGCTCCTCGACGTTCGCCATGCGCTTGACGTCCCATTGTCCTTGCGCGATGAGCAGCGCCGCCGCCACCGGCGGAACGCCGGCGGTATACGAGATCGCCTGGCTGCCGACCTCACGATAGCTCGCCGCGTGATCGGAGACGTTGTAGAGGAAGATCTCGCGCGGCCGGCCGTTCTTCGTCCCCTTCACCACATCGCCGATGCAGGTCTTGCCCTCGTAAGTCGGCGCGAGCGATGCCGGATCCGGCAGCACGGCCTTGACGACCTTGAGCGGCACGACCGTTTGTCCGTCTGCCGTCTTGATCGGCTGCTCGGACAGGAGCCCGAGATTCTTGAGCACCGTGAACACGTTGATGTAATGGTCGCCGAATCCCATCCAGAAGCGCACGTGCGGCACGCCCATGTTCTGCGAGAGCGAATGAATCTCATCGTGTCCCGTGAGGTACGTCGTACGCTCGCCCACGACGGGCAGCGTCCATTCCTTGCGGATCTCGAACATGCGGTTCGAGGTCCAGCGGCTGTTCTGCCAGCTCCACACCTGGCCGGTGAACTCGCGGAAGTTCACCTCCGGATCGAAGTTGGTCGCGAAGTAGCGGCCGTGGCTGCCCGCGTTGACGTCGACGATGTCGATCGACTCGATGACATCGAAATACTCTTCGCGCGCGAGCGCCGCATACGCATTCACGACGCCGGGATCGAAGCCGACGCCGAGAATGGCCGTGACGCCCTTGCGCTCGCAGTCGGCGCGGCGCTTCCATTCGTAGTTCCCGTACCACGGCGGGGTTTCGCAGATCTTGAGCGGATCCTCGTGAATCGCCGTGTCGAGATAGGCTGCACCCGTTTCGAGACAAGCCGCGAGCACTGACATGTTCACGAACGACGGCCCGACGTTGATGACGATCTCGGCCGCCGTCTTCTTGATCAGCGCCGCGGTCGCCGCCGCATCCATCGCATCGAGCGTGTGAGCTTCGAGCTTGCCGGGCACTTTGCAGCTCTGCCGCTCGCGCACGTCGTCGAGAATTGCGACGCATTTCGCGAGCGTCCGCGAGGCGATGTGAATGTCCCCGAGCACGTCATTGTGCTGCGCGCACTTGTGCGCGACGACCCGAGCGACGCCGCCGGCGCCGATGATCAAGACGTTCTTTTTCATTCCCGTGTGAGCCTCCTTCGGCTGTGACCAAACGAAAACGGCAGCCTCACGAGAGACTCGCCACGTACTCCTCGAAACCGAACTCGCGCTGCAGGCGCAAAGTGCCGTCGAGCTCGCGCACGACGATGGACGGCATGCGAACGCCGTTGAACCAGTTCTTTTTGACGATCGTGTAGCCCGCCGCGTCCTGGATCGACAGTCGATCACCGACTTCGAGCGGCCGGTCGAACCGGAACTCGCCGAAGATGTCGCCGGCGAGGCAGGATTTGCCGCACACGAGATATGCATGCGGCCCCGCGTCGGGCGCGATCTGCGCGCTTTCGCGATAGATGAGCAGATCGAGCATGTGCGCCTCGATCGAGCTGTCGACGATCGCCAGATGCTTGCCGTTGTACATCGTATCGAGCACGGTCACTTCAAGCGTCGTCGTGTTCGTGATCGCGGCCTCGCCGGGCTCGAGATAGACCTGCACGCCGTAGCGCGCGGAGAACTCGGCGAGACGGGCGCAGAAAGCGTCGAGCGGATAATCGGGCGCGGTGAAATGAATGCCGCCGCCGAGGCTCACCCATTCGACCTCGTGGAGCAGCGCGCCGAAGCGCGCTTCGATGCCGCTCAACAAGCGGTCGAACAAGCCGAAGTCCTCGTTCTCGCAATTGTTGTGGATCATGAAGCCGCTCACCTGATCGAGCACGAGTGCCACTTTATCGACGTCCCATTCGCCGAGCCGGCTGTAAGGGCGCGCCGGATCGGCGAGATCGAACGACGAGCTGCTCGCCTGAGGATTGAGGCGCAGACCGCGCGGCAGCTGCGTAGTGCGAGCCGCGAATCGCTCGAGCTGGCCGATCGAGTTGAAAATGATCTTGTCGGCGTTCGCTGCCACCGCGTCGATCTCGTGCTCGGCGTAGGCGACGCTATATGCGTGCGTCTCGCCGCCGAACTTCTCGCGGCCGAGCCGCACTTCGTTGAGCGACGACGATGTCGTGCCGTCCATGTAGCGACGCATGAGGTCGAACACCGACCAGCTCGCGAAGCACTTGAGGGCGAGCAGCACCTTCGCGCCCGAGCGCTCCCGCACGAGCCGGATCTTCTCGAGATTCCCGAGCAGCTTCGTCTTGTCGATGAGGTAGTAAGGTGTCTGGAGCATCTTCTGGATGAGTCGTAATGAAAGTGCCGGCCTGACTCGCGGCGCCGATGGACATCCGAGCGTGCGCCGAAGCGTACGCGTGCGAATATGCGTTTGAGCCGCCGTTCTTGGTTGCGCGTCCGTGTGCAAGCTCCGCGCTATGCGCGTGCTGGCCGTCCCCGGCCCGGCGGGCCGCGGATTCTAGCTTGGTTTGCTCCGCGGGGCGACGCTTTCAGGCTGCATCGCCCGCGGGCGGCGCGCGCGAAGGCCAATCGAAGCGCTCACGGCGATGCGAGCACGCGCACTCGAGAGCAAATTCGCGAGATATGTTTTCTCGTCATTTCCGTTGGACCAAGGGCCCGCTTGACCCTGCGCGGGTCCGCGCTCAATTTCCGCGAATCCCGAAATCACCTGGCGCGGCTGGCGCATGAGCGATGTACGCACGAATCCTGGTTCCCGTCGATGGCAGCGCGGCATCCGATCGAGGGCTCGATGAAGCCATCGAGCTTGCCCGTCATCTCAAGGCACGCGTCAGGCTCGTACACGTCATCGAGCCCTGGATCATGATCACGCCGGAAACGATCCCGGCCAACGCGCATCAGATTGCCGAAGGCATACGCCAGGCCGGCAGCGCGCTGCTGGAAGACTGCGAAAACACGGTGAAGAAGGCCGGCGTCGAAGTCGACGCCGATCTCATCGAAATGCGCGGCGTCTCCGTCGGCGAGTGGGTCGTGAGAAAGGCGCAGGAATTCGGCGCCGACCTCATCGCGTGCGGCACTCACGGACGCCGCGGCGTTCGCCGCCTGGTGATGGGAAGCGATGCGGAGTACATCGTGCGGCGCGCACCTGTGCCAGTGCTGCTGGTGCGCAATCAGGAGGATCCCGCTGCCGAGCAGCGTTAAGCCGTGCGCCGCGGCGGCCCATCCGAGCCGGCGGGATATTCCTCGAGCGGCACCAGATCCTTCGCCCACGCATCGAGCACCGGCGTCACGACGCGCCAAGACTCCTCCGCCTCGTCGGCTCGAATCGACAGCGCCGTATCGCGCTCGAGAACATCGAGCAGCAGCTGCCCGTAAGGCGGCAACTCGGGGGATTCGAGCTGGCTCGCGAGGGTGATCGGCGCCAACGTGTCGCGCGTCGCGCCGGTACCCGTGAGCTCGAACGCAACGCTCTCCGGCTCGAGGCCGAATCGCAGCACGTTCGGCCGCACTTCTGCCGCGTGCTTGAACGGAAAATGGGGCACGGGCCGAAAATGCACGGCAACTTCCTTGCGGTCGCAACGCAGCGCCTTGCCCGTGCGCAATCGAAAGCACGTCCCGCTCCAACGCCAGCTGTCGAGCTCGAGATTCATTTCGGCGAAGGTTTCGGTGCGCAGCTGCGGGTCCACGCCCGCTTCTTCCACATACGCGGGAATCTCCTTGTCGCCGATGCGTCCGCTCGCATAGCGTGCGCGACGCGTGCGCTGCGCGGCTTCTGCAGCGCTCAGGTGCCGGATGGAGCGCAGGACGTCGACCTTGCGATCGCGCAGATCGCGCTCACCGAGACTGATGGGCGGCTCCATCGCGACGAGGCACAAGATCTGCAGCAGATGATTCTGCAGCATGTCCTTGAGCGCACCGACGCCGTCGTAGTAACTCGCCCTGCCCTCGAGCGCGAGCGACTCATCCCACGTGATCTCGACTTCCGCAATATGGGCGCTGTTCCAGATCGGCTCGAGCACCCGGTTCGCGAGCCGCGTGCCGAGGAGATTCTGCACCGTCGTCATCGCCAGGAAGTGATCGACGCGGAAGATCGCCCGCTCGGGATAGTGCTCGGCCAACAGGCGATTGAGATCGATGGCGCCGGCCAGGTCTTCACTGAACGGCTTCTCCAACACGATGATGCTGCGTTCAGTCGTGCCCGCGCGCTGTAACGCGGCAACCGCCCCCGCGAAGACCGACGGCGGCAACGCGAGAAAAGCAGCGAGCGGCTCGCCGGCCATGATCACCGGAGCCAAGCTGACTGCGTCCGTGGCATTCGCCTGGTGATAACTCGTGCAGCTCACGACCGCGCGGCGCGCGGCTTCGGGGAGTGCGTTCGCATGCCGCTCGAGCTGCGCGGCCGCCCAGTTCCTGAATTCGCGCTCATCCCAGGACTCGCGGCCGACGGCGGCGAGTCGAAAGTCGTCCTGCAGCTTGCCCGCGGCGCGCAAGGCCGCGAGCCCGGGCAAAAGGAAACGCGCGGTGAGATCACCGGTCGCGCCGAGGATGACCAATCGACCGATCATGTGGATGTCCCGGCCCGTGCTCGCGCGAGGAGAGCGCCGCTTGCGATCACGCCGATGTGACTGAACGCCTGCGGGAAGTTGCCGACGAGCGCGCCCGTCGACGGGTCGATCTGTTCGGACAACAAGCCGAGCGGGCTCGCGCGTGCACATAGCGAGTCGTACAGCGACTGCGCTTCATCGAGCCGACCTTGACCGACGAGATTGTCGACGAGCCAGAAGCTGCACAGTAGGAACGCGCCCTCGTCGCCCGCGATTCCATCGGGAGAGTCGTCGTGCAGGTAGCGATACAGCAGGCCGTTGCCGGCGCCGAGCCGTTCGGAGATCGCGCGAGTCGTCGCGACCATGCGCGGATGCGAGGCGGGCACGACCTCGCGCAACGGCAGCGCGAGCAGGCTCGCATCGACCGCGCCGCCTCCGCCGATGTGCTCACTGAGCGTCTGAGCGCCGTCATCCCACGATTCCTCGAGGATGCTCTTGCGTATCGTCGCTGCCGTGGATCGCCAACGCGCAATGGGACCGGGCAGGCCCAGCTGGTTGGCGATCGCCGCGGCCCGATCGAGCGCGACCTCGCACAGACCGGCCGAGTAAGTGAACACGCGTCCGTCGCTGCGGATTTCCCAGATGCCTTGGTCGGGATGCCGCCAGGTGCGCTCGGCGGCATCGGCGAGCTCGGCGAGCCGCGTCCACAGCGCCGGCTCGAGCTCGCCGCCATGGCGCACCCATTGGAACGCGCAGTCGAGCACCTCGCCATACAGATCGTGCTGACGCTGATCGACTGCGCCGTTGCCCCAGCGCACCGGCGCCGAGTTGCGATAGCCGGCGAGCTCCGCGTCCACCCATTCATCGGGCACCGGTCCGCCGGCGAGCGTGTACATGATGCGCGGCCAGCGGCTCTGTTCGAAGGCATCGAGCACCCAGCCGAGGAACGCATCGGCCTCGTTCGCGAATCCGATCCGGCGCAACGCGAACATCGAGAATGCGGCGTCCCGGATCCAGGTGTAGCGATAGTCCCAGTTGCGCACGCCGCCGACCGGTGCCGGCAGCGATGAAGTCGTCGCGGCCGCGATGGAGCCGTTCACCCAGTCGTCGCAGAGCTTGAGCGTGATCGCGGCCCGGCGAACCAGCGCTTCCTGCGGCCCGTCGTAACTGAAGCTCGTCATCCATCGGCGCCACGCGTGCACGGTCTCGCGCAGCTGCACGTCGACGTCGAAGCGGTGATGACGATGAAACCGGCCCCACGACAGCACCAGATCGAGCCGATCGCCCTGCGCGATCTCGTAGCTGCTTCGTAGACCTGTCAACGGCCGATTGGAACGAAGATGCAAGCGCAGCTCCGGCCGCGCGATCGCCTGCACCTCGAGCCCCGCAAACGCCGGACGGACCGCGGCCCCGCCGCGCGGCTCGATGCTCACTCGTACGCGAGCGTTGCCTTCGAGCACGGTCAGCGAGCGCACCAGCTCTCCGCGATGCGCCGGCGCATCGTCCGTGAGATCGGCCTGCGAACGCAGCGCCAGCGCATCCGTGATCCGGACCAGGCCCGTTGCCGTGCGCAGCTCCGTCATCAGCACGCCGGTATCGGTTTCATATTTCTGCCGCGCTTCGAGCACTCCGTCCGCACTGAAGCTGAACTGCCCGCCGCGCTCGTGATCGAGCAGCGCGCAGAACAGCGGCTCGGCGTCGAGCGTCGGCACGCACAGCCACGGAATGCTGCCGTCCAGACCGACGAGCGCGACGGTCGCACCGTCGCCGATGACGCCGAGATCCTCGAGCGGGAGATAGCCGTCAAGCCGCCGGATCGGACGGAACGCGGGTTCGATCTCGAGCATAGCGCTGCACCTGTGTCATCGTTGACGAGCGCGCCGTCGACACAGAAGTTCCTGCGGTGATGGGCACGCTGCCGGCGTGCGGCTACACGAACCGGACGGAACGCGCGAGTTGTCCGCGACGTTCGTGACGAGCCACCGCAACGCTCACGCGTGGCTACGCTGCGTGGGCCGCCTCGAGCCAGCTGCGATGCCGCACGACGCCCGACAGAAATCCCGGCACACGTCCCGGCAGACATCCGGGTCGACATCGTTGCGAAGCCGCCTGTGGTTCGACGACCCGGGCAATCCGAAGATGACGGCGCTCTATCTCGAGCGCTATCTGAACTACGGCCTCACGCCGGCGGAGCTGCAGTCCTCGCGCCCGATCATCGGCATTGCGCAGACGGGCAGCGATCTCGTTCCCTGCAACCGGCACCTCGTCGAACTCGCCGACAGAATCAGGGCCGGCGTGCGCGACGCGGGCGGCGTGCCGCTCGAGTTCGGCGTTCATCCATTGCAGGAAACCGGAAAACGCCCGACGGCCGCGCTCGACAGGAATCTTGCCTACCTGAGTCTCGTCGAGATTCTGTACGGCTATCCGCTCGACGGCGTCGTTCTCACGACGGGATGCGACAAGACCGTGCCCGCGTGTCTCGGCGCGGCGATCACGGTCAACATTCCTGCGATCGTCCTGTCGGGCGGGCCGATGCTCAACGGCCACTACAAGGGCAGGCTCGCAGGATCGGGCACGGTGATCTGGGAGGCGCGGCGCCTGCTCGCGGCCGGCGAGATCGACTATCGCGAGTTCATGGAGATGGCCGCGGCATCCGCGCCGAGCAGCGGCCACTGCAACACCATGGGCACGGCGACCTCGATGAACGCGCTCGCCGAAGCGCTTGGAATGTCGCTCACCGGTTGCGCCGCGATTCCGGCGCCCTACCGTGAGCGCGCGCAAATGGCTTACGACACCGGCTACCGGATCGTCGGCATGGTCGAGGAAGATCTCGCACCTCTTGCAATTCTCACGCGCGCCGCGTTCGAGAACGCGATCAGAGTCGCAGCCGCGATCGGCGCATCGACGAACAGCCCCATTCACATCAACTGGCTCGCCCGCCAGGCCGGCATCGAGCTCTCCGATGCGGATTGGAACGCGCTCGGCCACGAGATCCCGCTGCTCGTCAATTGCATGCCCGCGGGTGAGTACTTGGGCGAAGACTTCTATCGTGCAGGCGGCGTCCCTGCGGTGATGAACGAGCTGCTGCGCGCGGGAAAGCTGGACCCCGAACCGCTGACCGTATCCGGCCGACGCATCGGCGAGACGATTCGCGACACGGCAGCGACCGATCGCAGCGTCATCCGTCCGTACGACGATCCGCTCGCGAAAGACGCGGGCATGCTGATGTTGAGCGGCAACCTGTTCGATTCGGCCGTGATGAAGACCTCGGTGATCAGCGCGGAGTTTCGGCGCGCGTATCTCTCGAATCCAGCCGATCCGGAGGCTTTCGTCGCGCGCGCGGTCGTTTTCGAAGGGCCCGAGGATTACGGGGAGCGGATCAACGATCCCGCGCTCGACATCGACGAGCGCTGCATCCTCGTCATGCGCAACGTCGGACCGATCGGCTTTCCCGGCGCTGCCGAGGTCGTGAACATGCAGCCGCCCGACCGCTTGATCGCGCGAGGCATTCTCGAGCTGCCAACGCTCGGCGACGGCCGCCAGAGCGGCACGTCCGCAAGCCCATCGATCTTGAATGCATCTCCCGAGGCCGCGGCGGGCGGCGGACTCGCGCTGCTTCGAACCGGCGACTGGATTCGTGTCGATCTCGGCCGGAAGCGGCTCGATCTGCTTTTGCCTGAAGCAGAGATCGACGCCCGAAGACGCAGGCACGAGCCGCCGCTGTGGATCGACGAGACGCCGTGGCAGGAAATTTTTCGGCGGCTCGTCGGCAGGCTGAGCGAGGGGGCGTGCCTGGAATACGCGTTGAAGTATCGCGACATCGTCAGCGCGCACGAGGCGCCGCGACACTCCCATTGACGGAGGATCGATCGATGACCAGCAAAGTACTCGTGGCGGATTACGACTTCGGCGACACCGCGATCGAGCGTGAGATCGTCGAGCGCGCGGGCATGGAGCTCGCGGCGGCCCAGTGCAAGAGCGAAGCGGACATCATCGAGGCGGCGAGCGATGCCGACGCCGTGCTGATTCAGTACGCAGAGATGTCGGAAAGCGTGATCGAGGCGCTGCCGAGGCTCAAGGTGATCTCGAGATATGGGACGGGCGTCGACACGGTCGACGTCGACGCCGCGACGAGCCACGGCGTGCAAGTCACGAACGCGCCGAACGACTGGTGCGCCGACGAGGTCGCCGACCATGCGGTTGCATTGCTGCTTGCGCTGATCCGCAAGGTCGCTCGCTACGATCGCATGACGCGGCAGGGCATCTGGCACTGGAATTCCGGCCGGCCGATCCATCGCATCAGCAGCCAGATTCTGGGGCTGCTGTCCTTCGGCGCCATTTCGCAGCGCGTGGCGCAACGCATGGCGGGGTTCGGCGCCAACATCTGCGCTCACGATCCATTTCAGCCCGACGACGAGCTGCGCCGGCAAGGCGTGATTCCGGTCAGTTTCGAGGAGCTGATCGAGCGCTCGGATTACCTCGTCATCCAGGCGCCGCTCACCTACCAGACGCGCGGCCTGTTTGGCGAGCAAGTGCTCCGGCGCATGAAGCCGACCGCGCTGCTCGTCAACACCGCGCGCGGCCCGATCGTTCAGGACGACGCGCTCTATCGCGCGCTGACCGAAGGCTGGATCGCGGGCGCGGGCCTGGACGATCTCGAAGAAGAGCCGGCGAAGCAGCGCGCCTGGAAGCCGAACAATCCGCTGTTCGGCCTGGACAACGTATTGATCTCGCCGCATGCCGCGTACTACTCCGAGGAGTCCATCGCGCTGATTCGTCAGATCGCGGCGAGCGAGGCCGTTCGCGTCCTCGACGGCGAAGCACCGCGCTACCCCGTCAATCATGTGTTCGAGAACGAAGGCCCGCGATCGAGGATGAATCCGCAGTCCAAGCCGGGGCCCGAGTCTTCGATGAAGGTGTGATCCGCATGAGCGAGCAGCATCGTTATTTTCCCGACTGGACGCTTCGCGCTCTCACGAGCGGCCCGGAGATCGAAGCGGAGGGCAATTCCTATCTCGCCGGCGGCTACGCCGAAGAGTTCGGCTACCGGGCGCGCATCAGTTACTCGGCCGACGTATCGGAGCTCGATGGTGCTGTACCCGAGATCTACCGGGAGCAGCGTTCTCGGGCAAGCCCCGTGCATCCTGGATATCCGCTCAAGGCCCAACCGGTGATGAGTGATCTCGACAGCGCGCTCGATCAGCGCGCGAGCGTTGCGATCCTGAGTAATGAGCTGGCGGATCGCGTCACCCATGCACCGTTCGCTGAGCGCTCGAACACCTTCGTCGTCGTGACGCATCGCAACCGCCTCGCGCAACTGCCGCGAGCGGCGGTCGTATCGAAACGGCTTGCAGCTGCATTGGTCGCGCTGCGCTGGGCGCGTCGATAAACGCTTCAGTCGCGCGTCTTCTTGCGCTCTGCAGCGGCGAGCATCGCATTGCCGAGGAGCGCATCGCCTTGCGCGATCAACGCTTCGGCTGCGCCGCAAATGTCTCGCACGTCCTTGTTCTGGCCGAGCTTCGATTTGCCGCTGAGACGCGTGATCTCGATCCTGAGCCCGACGATCGACTTGAGCATCGCATCGATGTAGTCGGAGGGAGCATCGGTCATCTTCCAAGGGACAGCCTGCCGCGCCTCATGCTTGCGCGTGAGCCGCGCGACATTGCCGCGGACGAAACGCTCATCGTCATGCACGGTCACGCGTCCATGGACGTGTACGACGAGATAGTTCCAGGTCGGCACCTGCCTGTGAGATTCATGCTTGCTCGGATACCACTGCGGTGAGATGTACGCATCGGCCGCGCTGAAGACGACGAGCACCTCATCGCCCGAGGCGACGTCCTGCCACACCGGATTGCTGCGCGCCACGTGACAACGCAACACGCCGTGTGCGCCCTCGGACCGGTCCAGCTCGAATGGAATGTGATTGGCGTCGAGCCCGCTCTTGCCGCAGGTCACCAGCACGCCAAGCGCATTGTTCTCGATGAGCGCGTACAGCGCCTCCGGATCGGCTGCCCGGCAGGTTCTATTACGGCAACTCGGACATGGTCGCCGTGAACCGCGACGGTACGGAGCAACAGCTCATTCACGGCCGTGCGTTGGCAAACCCCAAGCTCGCGCACGCAACCACCCGGGCCCGCCCGCCGGAGGTCACAAGCCCCTACTTCGTGAGCCGGCTGCGCGGCGATGAGCGCAGCATTCTGATCAGGGAGACACCTCTCAAGTTCATGTACGACGCCTGGTACAGCAATCCCGATGCAAACCCGTATATCACGCAAGTGAACGTCCACGACGGCAGGCATGATCGCCTTGGGATCGTGCCGCTGATCCAACCGAAAGTGCTCGTCGACCACGATGGCCAACCCCGCTTCGCATTCGGCTATGACAAGGAGCGCAAGACCGCGGTCGTGTGGAAAGAGCGCGCCGAAGCCGAATGGACGGGCTTCGCGCTCGCGGGGTTTCGCGCGGACACGATCGATCCGGTCCATCTCACTGCCGGCAATCGCGCCGTCGAGTTCACCGCGATCAAAGACGGCGAGCGATTCACGGCGCTGTATCGGCTCGACCTCGCAACTCGGGCCGTGGAGCGCGTCGCCGGGCTGCCCAATCAGGACGTTCGCTACGTGATCACGGATTTGAAGAACGAGCGAGCCGTCGGAATCTCGGGCCACCCCGAGCAGGGGCCGATCCAATGGCTCGCACCGGAAGATCCGGTCGCGACGCTCCATGCTTCACTCAGCCGCAGCTTCCCCGATCACGACATCACATTCCTGACCTCGAGCGAGGACGGCCAGCGCCTGCTCATGCTCATTCAGTCCGATCGCAGCCCCGGGGAGTATTTCCTTTTCGACCGGCAGACCAAACGCGCGGACATGTTGCGAGCCGTGCGGCGCGACATCGATCCGCGCCTCATGCGTCCGCGCGAAGCGATTACGGTCACGGCCCGCGACGGCTTGCGCCTGCATGGCTTCGTGACGAAACCGGCCGCGGCGGGTCCGCATCCCATGATCGTCATGCCCCACGACGGGCCGACCGGACGCGACAGCTGGTTGTTCGACGCCGACGCGCAATTGCTCGCGAACCGCGGCTATGTGGTTCTGCAGATCAACTATCGCGGCAGTCGCGGGTACGGCACCGAGTTCGAGGCAGCCGGGTATCGGAAATGGGGTACCGCGATTCAAGACGACATCGCGGATGCGACGCGTTGGGCGATCGAGCAAAAGATTGCCGACCCCGCCCGCGTCTGCATCTTCGGCACGGGCTTCGGCGGCTACTCGGCCCTCATGAACGCCGCCCGCGAGCCGAAGTTGTATCGATGCGCGATCTCGAATGCGGGCATGTTCGATCTCGCCGCCACGCTTGCGGCACCCCGACTCACCGATTCCGCACGGAATCGTCTCGAGCGCACGATGGGCGCCGATCCGGCGCTGTTGCGCTCGCAGTCACCGCTGTATCAGGCCGAGCGCGTCGAGGCGGCGGTCCTGCTGATTCAGCGCAAGTACGCAACCGATGTCTATGCCGATCAGGCCAAGGACATGTACGAGAAGCTGCAGCGAGCGAACAAGCGGGTCGAGCTCTTCGAGCCGGTCGGCGAGGAAGGCGCAGAGATGAATCGCACGCGCTTCGAGCGGGTGCTGGCGTTCCTGGAACAGCAGCTGAAATAGGAAACGCGGCTACATCACCGAAAACCGCAGGCGCCTGAGCAGCTGGCCCTGCGGCGTCTCGACGTCGACGATCCAGCGGCCGCGCGCATTCGCCGGAAAATTCTGCTTGCGCGAATAGGTTCGGTAACCGCCGTCGTTGCCGCCGCGAATCTGCTCCACGATACGCTCGCTTTCAGCGCCGTGGCGCCACTCGAACACGATCGACTGTGAGACGCCGCTCGGCGCCCGAATCGCGACGAACACGGTCACGCCGCCGGCGAGCTGTTCCATCGTGAGCTCGCGGACTTGCGGCCCCGGCGTGAGATCGATGACCGACTGAGTCACGACCGCCTGCGTGACCGCAAGCCCCGCGGGCGGAACGTGGGCACGCAGTTCCCACACCAACAACGGCGCGAGCACGGAACAGGCAATCCAGATGATCTTGAGACGCGTCGAACGCAGGGACCGCAGCGACATCGGCGCGGTCAACAGGAGCCACACGCTCACTGCCGCAATCGACAGCGGCAGCGCTTTCTCGAGCGACAGGTGCACGATGACCGGAACGACGACGACCGCGGCAATCAGGCTGCAATAGGCGTGAAACAAGAGACGCGTCGCGGCCCGAGCGGCGACCCAGCGCTCGTATAGCGGGTCGAGCGCGGTCAGCAGTGCCGCAGCCGCCGCGATCGCGATGAATGCGGTCTGCCCGACATCGCGCTGGGCCGCGCCGAGCAGGAACGGCAGCGAAAAAAACAGCATTTCCTGCTGCAGCGACTGAGTGAGGAAGTTCGAGACGAATTTGCCGATGCCGGAGCGGCGGCGCTCGAGGAACCGACGCACCAGCGGCTCGATCAGCAGCCACACCCAGCCGGCGAGCGCGAACACGGCAATGAGCCGCGCGAGGTGAATGCCGCGCTTCACCATCGCGAACCCGACCGCTCCGGAGACGAAGCTGATGAGCGGGATCAGCCACGGGAGTTTTTCGAGCGCTCGGGCGATGCGAGCGAATGGCTCGCTCGCAGTGACGGCTTCAGACAGTGCATCCATCCAGCGACAGTCGCCTGCAAAGAATTCCGGATTCGCGATCGAACGGCAGACGCCGCGTGACGCTGCCGCCGACTACTCTGGGCCGGGAGTATAGGAGCAATGCCGAGCCGCGAGTCGATCAAAGTTGCCGGCTAGTGCCGCGGGCTCGGGGATCCTTCACTGCTGATCCCGCCGCCCACTTCGCCGCCGATTCCGCTGCTGCCTTCAGCGGCCGTCACGCGCAGCTGGTTGCGCACGTCTTTCACGCCGGAGACGTTTTCCGCGAGCAGATCTTCCGCGATCCGCTTCTGTTCGCGCGTGCTGACCGTGCCCGAAAGCGTGATCTCGCCGTCTTGTACCGTGACCTCGACGTTCGATGCATCGACGCGCGGCTCGTCCGTGAGCAGCTCGCATGCATCTTCGCGAATGCGCTCATCCGAGCGCGCATAGCCGCGCGGCCCGCGGCCGCGATAGCCTTCGCCTGTAAAGCTCTCGTCGTAGCCAGGATCGTCGGCGAAGCGATCATAGTTGCCGGCGCCATACCGCTCCGGATCATTGCCGTAGTAATCGCTGCCCTCGCGCCAGCCGCGCCGCTGGAAACCTTCGCCTTCCGGCGTATGGTCCCAATCCGTGCGCCGATCATTCGGTGCCATGTTCCGCTCCTCCGCCGCGTTCGTGAGTTGCCGTGAGCGTTGCTGAATTCTCAACGACTCGCCTCGCCCTCCTGCTGCGCCTTCTTCAGATCCTCATCGGAGAGCACGCGCGTATCAGGGTCCGGCGCGTCGGGATCGGCCGGCGAGAACCTGAGATCCTGCATGTAGGGCGTCGGCTTCTTACGCCGATAGTCGGCAAACTCCTTCGCGTAATAGCCGCGCGCCTGCTCTACGCTCTTCGTCTCCGTCACGATGTCGTGCATCAGGTTCAATGCGAGGCTGTTCGCCTCTTCGTCGTGACAGCGTGCGGATACTTCACCTGCCGTCCGCTCGACGATCACGCTGCCGTCGAAGCGCGCCAAAGGCGTGAATTTATCGACCGGAACGCGATAGTCGAGCACGCATTCGACCGAGTCGGTATGCGGCGCCGGAAAGTCGTGACGATAAAACGCCTTCGAAGCGACGATCCGCTTCCACTTGCCGCGCCGATGCCACACGAGCTGCGTGTCCGTCGCCTCATCGGGCTCGCCGTATTTTTTCAACACCAGAGTCGCCGCTTCACGCGACTCTTCGGGCCATGACTGAATTTGCTGAGATCCGGTAGTCGCACTCATGACCTGCCTCTCGCGGTTGGACAACGTTGGATATCGGCACGGACGCGCCTTGCAAGAGGCAAACGAGCTCATGGGTCGACAGTTCCGGCGCGTTTACGCGCCGTCAGCGGATTGCGTGTCCCTGTCTTTGCATCCGTTCGCGCTGGCGGTCGAGCCAGGACATCACGGGCGTCGCGAGCATGCCGTGGACGACGATCGACACCAGCACGACGAAGCCGATGAAGGCCCACATGCGATCCTTCGCGGCGAACGTATGCTCTGAGAAAGCATAGATCCCGTAATAGAAAGCACCAATGCCGCGGATGCCGAAAAACGCCGTCGCGCCGCGCGAGATCCAGGGATGCGGCGAGCCGATCAGGGAAATCGCCGCAATCGCGGGCCGCACGACGAAGATGAGGAGCAGACCGAGAACCGCATCCTGCCGCGTCAGCGTAGCGAGCAAGCCGTTGGCCAGCGACGCGCCGAACACGAGCAGCACGACCATGAGCAGCACACGCTCGATCTGGTCGGAGAAGTCGCTCATCTGCTGATGGAATTCGCTGTCGCGGCACGAGGCCCGCAGCGTCAGCGCCGCGATGAACACGGCCGCGAATCCATACGCGCTCATGAGCTCGGTGATCGCATAAGCGATGAAGCTCGCCGCGAGCGCGACCAATCCGTCTCCCGTGTTCGACAGGCGCGCATAGCGCGGACGAAACACGAGCCAGCCGAAGACGCGCCCGAATCCCCAGCCGAGCGCCACGGACAACGCGATCAAGACGACGAAATGCAATCCGAGCCACGCGGCATCCACGCGCTCGCCCGCCGCGAGCGCAAGCGCGAGCAAGACGAACGGATAGGCCATGCCGTCGTTGAGGCCGGCTTCCGAAGTGAGCGCGAACCGAACTTCGCCTTCTTCTCCGGTGCCTGGAGGCCCGACCGCGACCTGTGATGCGAGCACCGGATCCGTTGGCGCGAGCGCAGCAGCAAGCAGCAATGCCGGTGCCCACGCGTAGCCGCCGACATAGGCGAGCAGCAGCGTCATCGCGCCGATCGTCAGCGGCATCGCGATGCCGATCAAACGCCATGTCGAAGACCAGCGGCGCAGTCCGACGGGACGATCGATCTTGAGTCCGGCGCCGATCAGCGCGACCAGCAGCACGCCTTCCGTCAGCAGCTCCAGCACGTTCACGCTGTGCAGCAGCCCGAGTTGCTGGTTCACATCGCCTTGCGATGCGATCAGATACCCGATGGCGACGCAGGCGATCGCCAGCGACAGCGCGAGCCGGCGAAACAACAGCGGCAGCCATGTGACGAGCAGCACGAGCACGCCGATGGCAAGCACGATGATGGCATTGATGGATTGATGCGCTGACAAACGGACTCGCAGTGAGGATGCGGCGAGCGATGGCGAATCGCAGATCGCGCGGGCCTGGCTTACGCCCTCACCGTACGTACGTTGGCTGAACCGGGTTCCGCAGGCCTACTCAGTGGTCCGGGCGCTCGCAGCCGTTGCGAGGCGTTTCACCAGGGCCTGCGCTTGAACGATCGACGCGGACGCGGGATCGTCGTGCGCGCGCCGCGCTGCCAGCGCTTTCTCCGCCCATTCTCGCGCTGCGGCGAGCTGCCCGGATGCGTGCAGGACCTCGCCGTGCACCAACCAGATCTGCGGCCCCATTCTGACGTCGCGAAAACCCGTGATGTCGTTCCAGAGCTCGACGGCGCGTGCCGAAGCAATCGCCGCGGCCTGGATGTCGCCGCGCTCGAGCGCGATGCGCGCGAGGTCCGCGTGAGCGAGCGCCACGTGCGACAACTTGCGGCCCTCGGCGCGCCGCAACACTTCCTCGAATTGCGCCTGAGCGTTTTCGATGTCGCCGTGCTCGAGCAAGAAGCGGCCCCAGCGCTCGCGAATCGCAAGCACCGGATGCGCAGCAGGCGGACTGTTCGCGACGCGCTGATCCAACGAAGCTTTCAGAGCTCGCGCGGCATCCGCCGTTCGACCCACGCGATCGTAGGCATCCCCGAGCGTCGCCCGCACGCGCGGCAGCTCGAAGTCGTACATGCGGGTCGTCGTGTAGAACTGCTCGGCGGCTTCGAGCAGCGGAATGGCCTCGAGCGGACGTCCTTCCGCGACGAGACACGATGCGTACCATTCCCGCGCTTCCACCGCGTCATGATGTGTCGAGTCGGGCGGAATCTCCTCGAAAAGCTTCGCGAACAGCGTCGCCGCGCGTTGCAGATTCCCTCCGAGATGCGCGCTGCGTGCGCGCATGGCGGCGGGAACCCAGTTGCGGTGATTCGATTCGCCGTACGTGCGCCGCATGATCTCCGCGGCGCGGCCGTAAGCCTCCTCGGCCGCCTCGAAGTCGCCCATGTATTGCGCCATGAGCCCGAGATTCCCGTGAATCGTGGCGAGCTCCGCGTCGTTGCGATCCTCGAACTCGCTCGATAACGCGATCGCCTCCTCGAAATAGCGGCGGGCAGCCGCGACCTCGAGGTAATTGCTGTACGACGTACCGAGGTCAGCGAGCGCCGTCACGCGCGCACGATTCTTCGGCGCGACGGCCGCGAACAAGTCGATCGCACGCTTGAAGGCAACGCGCTGCTCTTCCACGCGAGCCGAGTCATCGAACAATGCCTGGGCGCGCGTGAGCCACCAATGCGCGCGCAGATCGGAACGATCGAGCCCGGCCTTGCGAATCAGCACATCGATCGCATCGAGCTGGCGCAAGGCCGACGCGCTGTCGAGGCGATCCTTCGTGGCGATCGCCTCATCGAGCAAGGCGCCGATGACGACGGGATGGCGGTCGCCATAGTGTTGCCGCGCTTTCATGAGGAAACGGCGCTGCAGGCTTTCGTGGCGCGTTTCCTCGCCGAGCTCGCGGAAGATCTCCGCGGCGACGCCGAACAGCTCGATCTGCGTCTCCGGGTCGTGCGCGAACTCGCGCTCGATGCGCGCAACGCTCGCGTCCAGCAGCTCGCGCGCCGTGATCTCCCCGCGCGGCTTGTCGCGCGCGATGCGCGGATCGCTCGCCTTGAAGATGTCGATCAGGAATTCCTTCGCGGCCGTCGCGCGCGCGGCTTCCCGTGCCGCGCGCTCCGCATGCCAGGCAACGCTTGCGAGAGCGCCGGCGAGCGCGAGGATGACGACCGCAGTCGCCGTCAACGGCATCCAATGGCGGCGCAGAAACTTCCGCGCGACGTAGGCGCGCGCGCCGGCTCGGGCTTGCACGGGCTCGCTGCTCAGATAGCGCCGCAGATCTGCCGCGAACGCGCGCGCGTCGGCGTAACGGGACTCGGCGTCGATGCGCAGCGCTTTCGCGACGATCGCATCGAGATCACCGCGCAGCTCGGATGCGAACGGCGTCTTTGCCACTTTGCTCGGCGGCGCAGGCGGGACGCCGCCGATCACGCGCATCAGCGCCGCACCGAGCGGTGCGCGCTCGATCTGCCAAGGCAAGCGGGCGGAAAGCAACTGGTACAGCGTGACGCCGAGCGCGAACACGTCGGTGGCCGTCGTGATCGCACCGCCATCGAGCTGCTCCGGCGCCGCATACGCGGGCGAAAGCAGCGCGGTCTGCGTCGCATCCGCGCTCGACTCGCGCGCCAGCAGCTTCGCGATGCCGAAGTCGAGCAGCTTCACGCGCCCCGCCGCGGTCACGAAGATGTTCCCGGGCTTCAAGTCGCGATGTACGACGAGGTGCGAGTGTGCGAATGCAACGGCGTCACAGATCTCCAGAAACAGCTCGAGCCGGCGTTCGAGCGGGGCCTGCGAGCGCTCGCACCAGGACAAGAGGTCCTCCCCGTCCACGTATTCCATCGCCATCCACGGCCAGCCTTCTTCCGTGATGCCGCCGTCGTACAGCCGCGCGATATTGGGATGCTCGAGCCGCGCGAGGATCTGCCGCTCCGCCTTGAACCGCTCGAGCGCCGCATCAGGGCCGGGAAACATCAGCTTGAGCGCAACGCGCTGCTCGAACTCGCCTTGCGTGCGCTGCGCGAGCCATACCTCGCCCATGCCGCCGGAACCCAGACGCTTCGTGAGCGTGTACGCGCCGATCACGCGGCCGAGCGCGGCGAGCGATCCGCGGCTCTCGACCGATTCGCTCGTTCGCAGCGCCGGGCGTTCGAGAAATCCATCCGGCCGCGTCGCGGCCGCGATCAATGCGAGGAGCCGAGACTGCCGCGCCGGATCCGTGCACGCGCGCCTTGCGAACGCTTCGCGCTCCTCGGGCGCGAGGTCGAGCGCCGCATCGAGCAATGCCTCGATCTCCGCGTCAGCCGGCACGCTCATTCCCCGCCGAGCTCTTCATATAGGAAGGCCTTCGCCTTGGCCCAGTCGCGCTGCACGGTGCGATCGGTGATCTCGAGCGCCGCCGCCGTCTCCGCATCGGTGTACCCGGCGAAGTAGCGGCACTCGACGACCCGCGCAAGACGCGGCTCGCGCGCAGCGAGCCGCGTGAGCGCCTCATCGAGCGCGACGATGCGCTCTTCGCTTTCGACGAATACATGATCGGCAGCCTCGAGCGGCAGCGATGCGAGCCCGGCGCCGCGCTTCGCCGCGAGGCGCTCGCGCGCGTAGCTCACGAGCACCTGGCGCATCGCGAGCGCGGCGACATTGAGGAAGTGCGCTCGATCGCGCCACTGCCCGCCCTGAAAAAGCTTGAGATAAGCCTCGTTGACGAGCGCCGTCGTCCGCAGCGTGTCGGAGCCGCCGACGCGGCGCCGTTCGCGATGCGCAAGGCGCCGCAATTCATTGTGAAACGCCTCCATCAGAAGGCGCGTCGTGGGATCGGGCGCGGCGTCGTTCGGGTTCGCTGGATCCATGCGCAAATTCTGCAACATCACGGCGCCGAAAACCTATCCGCGCGCCCAGGGTGTCGGGATTCGCGGCGGCATTGCGTATTCAGAACGAAAACAGCACGGGAGACATCGATGAGCATTTTTCATATTCGCATCGTTCCGGGCCTCGCGTTCGCGGTCGGCCTCGCCGCGTGTTCTGACGGCGCAGAGCTCGATGCCGCCCGCAGCCTGCAGCAGCAGATCACGGGCGGCGATGATTCGCCGGTGTGCAAGCTGTTCAACGCGCAGGAGATCGGGGCGGCGCTCGGGAAGCCGGTGGAGCACGGCCATACTGCTGGACCGCTCGGCAGCGGCTGCAGTTGGGAGATCAAAGGACAGGACCGCAGCGTCATGGTGCAGATCGTGCCGCGCGATTACTGGGAGGACGGCACGCATCAACCGGGCGGTGAGGCGCTCGAGGGGATCGGCGAGAAGGCCTTCGTCGGCCCTTGGCTCGACGATCACCGCGCCGGTGCGCTGACCGCAAACGGCGCGGTTTATGTCATGAGCCCGTCGAAAGAAGTTTCGGTGCGGCTGCTGCGCGAAGCGGTGACGAAGAACGCGCGCTCGTAACCTCCCGCCCCCCGTCGTCCCGACGCAAGTCGGGACCTCATTCGGCACGCTGCCATCTTGCGATCCCGACTTTCGTCGGGATGACCCCGCCCGTCGTCCCGACGCACGTCGGGACCGCATTCGGCACGCTGCCACCTTGCGGTCCCGACTTTCGTCGGGACGACGGGCGGGGATGACGGCGGGACAACCGATGCGCCGCCTACCGCGGCGCATCCTCGATGTGAATGCACTGCCCCGTCCAGACGCGAACCTGCTTGTTTCGCGCCGGCTCGGGCGCGATCACGGTGACATCGAGCGCACAAGGATTCGCCGCATCCAAGCCTCCGAACACCAGCGGCTCCATGTCATACGTAGGCGTCGATGTCGTCACGTTGAGCGTGCGGCGCGGCGACGTATCGGAGGGATAGCGCGCCGTGAACGTCCACCGATAGCTCAGCGCCTCATTGAGCGGATTCTCCACCTCCACCTGCGCGACGAACCGCGACACCTGTGTGGTGATGAGGAAAGTGCAGCCGCGACGACGCAGATCGACCGTGGCCCCGGTCGGCACCATGTTCCATCGGCAGGTGACCAGCGGATTGGAATCGAAATCACGCGAATACAAGGCTGCGCTCGTGATGCGCGGATACGGATTCCCCGGCGGCGGCAGCACCGAGAACGTGCGGATGAGCGACGCCGGCGAGCCTTCGCGATCTCGCGTCGACGCGCGCACCGTGCGCGCACCAGCGATTCCGAAGCGGATCGTGCGAGAGCATCCCGCGCCAGAGACGACGACATCCGGCGCCTGCACTTCCCACGTCATCGCGTTGCAGATGTCCGCAAGCGACGGCTCGTTCATGTCCGTGACGATCGCCGTCACGACGAACGGCTCGCCCTCGCTCGGCTGTCCCGTCGTCTCGAATTCGATTTGCGGCGCGGTGTTCGCGGCAACGACCGTCTTCGTCGCGGTGACCACCTGCGTTCCGTAGCGTGCCGTCAGCGTCAGCGTGCGCTGACCCGCGGTCTGAAACGTGACCCACAGATCGTTGTTCAACAGGATGCCGCCCGGCGCGACGGGCGTTTCGACGACCCACTGACCGTCGTACAGCTGCCCGTCGCGATCCGATGTGACGGTGAGACGCACATGGCTTGCACCCGGTTGGCGAACGCTGAACGTCGAGGCGATGTTCGTGGGCACGCGCAGATCGACCGTGGTGACGCCGCGCGGATCGATCGCGAGGCCCGCGGTCGCGCCCGGAATCGCCTGATCGTCGTTCCAGCGCTGACTGCGGCGCGCGTCGAATTCGAGCGCCTCCAACGTGGAGAACCGGCTGCTCACGTAATCGGCGGGAATGTAGTAGTAGCCCGCATCCGCCGCGCCGCAGCCCCACGAATTGCGGATGACGAAATAACCGCCGCCGCCGACGTTGCTCGTGACGGGTCCGAACGTCATGTCTTCGTTGCTGATGAAGCCGACCACCTGCACGAGATGGCCGCCGCCGTCGTTGTTCTTCTCGTAGTCGGTGAGCTTGCCGTCCGCGCCGACATTGCGGAATCCGTCATAGACGGGAAACGAGGCGATGATCGATACGCCGCTCGCGAGCAGCGCGCGGTAGGTGTTCAGATCGAACGTCTGTCCGCTCTTCCACAAGAGGCGCGCCCGGCTCGCCCGAATGCCCGCGCCCGTGTACGTCATCACGGAGTAGGCGCAGAAGATGCGATTGTTCTGGTTCGTGCAATAGCGCTCGCTCTGATGCGAGGACTCGGAGCACGTGGACGTGTAGCTCGAGCAGGCATTCTTGTACGACGCCGCCGTGCCCTCGACGCCCTTGTCGAATGCGTTCGCCGGCCGCCCGTACGAAGGGTTGTACGGCCAGCCGCTTTCCGGCTGCAGCGGCGCGTTGCGATCGGCCGCGGCTTTGAGCGCGGCGGACGCCGATCCGCCATCGACGAATTCGTTCGGCAGCCATTGATGCTTGACCTGGTTGACGAAGAATTGCTCGGAGAGGTCGACGGCGACGTCGTTCTGAACGCGCTCGCGGCTTTCGATCGCTGCGATCGCCGAAAACGCCCAGCACGTTCCGCGCATGCCCTGCTGCTTCACCGGCGAGACGAACGAGCGCAGCGGAAACCAGTGCGTTCTGGCGAGGCCCTGCGGGCTGCACGTGCCGTCGTTGTCGACGAGCATCGCGAGCTTCTGTCGCGCCGGCGAGGCGGCGACCGGCATGGCGGACAAATCCAGCCGCGTTCTGTCCAGGTCGACGACGCTTTCGAGCGCGGCATCGAGCTGCTGCTTCGCTGTATTGATCTGGTCGAGCGTCGCGCCGGACAGCGACTCCGGCGCCGGAACCTGCGCCTTCAATTCGTCGCTGAGAACCGAATACGACAACGCATAGGCCGCGAGCATGGCTGCGGGATCGTGTGCGTCGCGCTGATTCCGAGCGAGCGCCTCGATTCGACTTCCGAGGTCGAGCAGCACGACGACATCGCCGTCGGGCAGCGTCACCGATGGCGTGCCGAGATAATCGCCCGACGCGCGAGCACGCTCGATCAGCGCGCGCTCGTCCTCGGTCAGATCGGTCTGGCTGTCGAGAAACGTCAGCTCCTGTTCGATGTGCTGGCGCCGGGCACGCTCGACCTCGGTCTGTTCGGTCGAGGTGACGATCTGAATCTCGCCCGCGGCCTGCATACGCCGGAACTCATCCGGGGAGATCTGCTTGGCATCGCCGGGCGCAGCGCCCTGCCATGCGTTCTGTTGCGTGAACAGCGTTTCAGTGGGAGGCGGATTCGCTGGAGCGGAGCTGCCGCCGCCACCACCTCCGCCGCCTCCGCATGCCGCCAATGACAGCAGCGCCGCAAGGCCGAGCGCGCGCGCCCCGAGCTTGATTTGACAGTGTGCGGCAACGCTCGCGTTGCGTCGGATCCCCATTTTCTTGTCCTCGGTCGTCGGCGCACGTAGCGCCCTACCTGCTGTTACGCAGTTCGAGGCGAAATCCCGACATGGGATCGGGGTGTTTATTTCACGCCGCGATGACCGACGATCGCAGGCGCGGGCAGCGTGAGTCGGAAGTCGTCGATGCGGATCAATGTCCGCACGCGCTCGAAGCCGAGCGCGCGAAGATCGGGCTGGGAGACGCTGACGCTGCCGCGCACCCTGGCGAGTCGGCAGGAGCCCTTACCGAGTGCCCATTTCAAAGCGAGCTGCGCTTCTCCGAACACGGGCGCCAGAAGGGGCACCCGCAGCCGAGTGACGCGCGTTGGCTCGTGCAGCACCTGCATTCGTATGTCGGGCTCGACCATTCTCACGGACTGCCGAGCCCACGCGAATTCAGCGAGCTGCTTCGGCAATCCCCAGATCGATCGGCCGGCGGCCATCGAGGCCGGGCTGTCTACATAAATATGAGATACCCACGCGCCAATCCTGCCGGCCGCGTGCACGAGCGCCGGTGCGGCAATGAGCTCGTGGTATCGAAGCGCGGAGCCCTCTTCATAGCGCACCATGCAGAGGACGGCGATCGTGTGGCGCGGCAGAACCGGCACGATTCGCAGTCGCGCGGGAACGAGCGCACGCGCGACGGAAGTTGGCACGAGCCGCCACGCGGCGATCGCAGTACCGCGCAGGCTCCACGGCGGAGCGGGATGACTTGCCTGCATGGCGCGCACCACTCTCAGCGGACTCCTCTCTCTCGCGGCCTCGGGAACCCCCGAAAAGAAGGGACCTCATTCCTGCTGCTCGCGCCGGATGACGAGATCGCTCGGAGGATCTTGCGCCGCCGCCTCGACGCGGCGATTGCGCGCACGCCCTTCGGCCGTATCGTTCTCCGCGACCGGGCGGGTTTCGCCAAAGCCGCGCGTGCTGACCTGCGCCGCCGGAACACCCACGCGCAGCAGGTGATCGCGCGCTGCTTCGGCACGGCGGATGGATAATGCCAGATTGCGCTGCTCGCCCCCGGTGCTGTCGGTGTGGCCCTGCAGCTCGATTCGCAAGTCAGGGCGCGAGCGCAGCGTTTCGGCGAGCCGATCGAGCGCGGCGCGTGCCTCCGTCGTCAGCGTTGCGGAGTCAACTCCAAACCACACGACCGGCAGCACGATGATCGTCTGCGCGGGCTTCGGTTCGGGTGCCGACGGCGCCGCTGCCTCGGGCATTGGGCGAGCCGCTGCCTGAACCTCGGGCGCGGCCTGGGATGAAGTGGCCGTGTCGGACACTCTCGGCGCCGGGCCCGGTGCATTGTCGGCTGCGCGGGATGCACCGAACGAGAACTGAAACCCGACGTAGCCGAAGTAGTCCAGCATCCCGCCGGCGCTCGAGTCGCTCCACCGCGCCTTGATCTCGGGACGCAAGCTGAAAGTGCCGGTGTCGCGCCGGTTCGTGCCGAGGCGCCACTGAATGCCTGCGCCGACCTCTGCCATCGGATCGGTATCGCTCGAGCCTTGCGCCGGCGCACTGCGCAATGCGCCAGCGCCGAACGTCAGATACGGAGCGAAGGAACGTTCACGATGGAAGACGCGCAGCGCATCGAGCGATACGCCGTACAAGTCGAGCGCCGGCCCCGCGTCGGCCGAGAGGCTTGCGCCGTTCGCATTCAGCTCGAGGCTCCAGCGCGCGCTGAGATGCCGCCCGATGGCGATCCCAGCGAGCACATCGGACGATTCCACACCACGCTCATCATCGGTGTAGATGCCGCCTGCCTGGGGCATGAAATACCAGCGCCCCGATTCATCCTCGTCTGCATGCGAAACAGTGACGCCACCCAGCATCGCAACCGACGCGAGCGTTGCGGCCGCGCGTGTTCTCTTCGACTTCATCAACGGCCTTCTCCCTGAACTCACCAAGCGATCTGCACGCGCGCATTGAACTGATGCTGCGCGAACCCTTCGGCCAGCTCGCCGCCATAGCCGATCGTGAGCGCGGCAGACGAGCTCAACGCGACCGCCAGCTCGGCTTTCAGCGCGAGCGAGGTGCGATCCAGGGCCACGCCGCGCACCGCAAGCGGCGCCTGATCGCCAAAGCGCAGATCCATCTCGCTGAACGTATCGAGGAACTGATGCGTCACGCCGACCTGCAGCGAGGGCCGGAAGATGCGCCCATAGCCTTCGTAGTCGTCCGCGATGCGCACGCCGAGCGCGCCGCGCAGCCCTTCGCGCGCATGCGTGCTGACCGTGAGGTTCGTCGCCGCGCCCGTTTCGGTGAATGCGGCGCCGCCCGTGCGGTCGTAGAACGCTTCGAGGTAGGGCTGCACGAGCGGACTGGTCGTGCCGCCGAAGCGCCAGTCGAGGCGCGCACCGGCGCCGATGCTCTCGGTGCCGAAGCTTGCGCTCGCGACGCGCTCGTCGTTGCCCAGCGTTGCGCGGCGGGTCACTTCATTGTCGATGTCGGCGTACAGTGCGATCACGCTCGCGCTCAGCCGCTCGCCCGAGAACTGCGCATACAGCCCGCCCGTCGGCGCGCGCAGCTGTGCGCGGCTGTCGTTCGCATCGTGCGTATCGGCCGAGCCGTAACCGAACGTCACGCCGATACCCCAGCCGCTCGGCAACCGCCGCTCGAGCCCGATCTGCGTGCCTTCGATCGTCCAGTCGTAATCCGGGCCGAACGTATCGCCGTCGGCGCCGCCCCATTGCCTGAGGCCCGCCGTCCAGCCGCAATTGAGGACTTCGCTGCCGGGGCTCGCGAGCACGCAGTTCGCGCCGTCGGCCGCGAAGCGGTCCAGCACCGAGCCGGCGAACGAGGACGCGATGATGGAAGCGCTACCCTGGGTCGTGCTCGCGGGCGGATCGGCGAGCTCGCCCAGCAATGCCTCGACTTGGGGGTCGGTCGTCTGCTGGATCAGCGTATCGAGATACGTTTCCAGGTCCGGCGTGATCGAGGCGCTCGCGATCTGATCGTCGAGCCACGCCGCGAAGCGGCCGCGATTGCTGTTCGGCGTCGTCACCGACACGACCGGGCGCAGCGTGAACGTCACGGTTTCGCTGTTTGCATTGACCCTGCGCTCGTAGGGCAGCAGCGCGCTCGTGTTCGCCTCGATCGTCGCGAAGTCGCCCGTGATGCCGCCGTTTGCGCTGATCAGCGTGTGCGTCGTGCCCGCGAGGTAGTAGCCGTACTCGATCTGGAGATGCTGCGTGCCGGCGAGCGTCGCCGTGCCTGTCACGCTGAGCCGATCATCGCCGGCGCGCGTGATCTCGGAGATCAGCGTGCCTGTCGCGGTTTGCGTGTAATTGCCGCCGATCGTGAGCATGCCGGGGCTATGTCCCGGGGCGAGCACGCCGGCATTCGTGAGATGCCCGGTCAGCGTGCCGGTGCCGGTCAGACGCGCCGGCTGCTCGATCGTGAACTGCGCGGTCTGCACCGTCGCGCCCTGCAAGTCGATCGCGCCTTCGGCCACGATCACCGACTGCGCGAATGCATCCAGCGATCCGCCGATCGTCAGCACGCCCGCGCCTTCCTTGCGCAGTGATTCGAATGTCGCGAACGACGTGTTTACAAACGTGCGATCCGCCTCATGAACGTAGGCCAGCGTGTCGAGGCCCGCTCCTGCATCGAAGGTCGCACCGCTCACATCGGCGGCATCCGCGTGCACGCGCACGAGATCATCGCCGTCGAGAAGGGCGATGTGGCCGGCGACCGTGCCGCTCGTCTCGAACAGATCTGCAGGTGCGCTTCCCTCGTACGTACCCGCAACGCTCAGCGTTGCGCCCGCGGCGATCGTCGTCGTGTTCACGCCGCTGACGTTGGCTGCAGCG
>Ga0164243_10002924_pt1 | contig 27660 bp, 12 predicted proteins | sample OricompcompostOP_FD_108781 | JGI IMG/M metagenome (GOLD analysis project Ga0164243, IMG submission 108781) | Organic Plus compost microbial communities from Emeryville, California, USA - Original compost - Organic plus compost (OP) | ecosystem: Engineered > Solid waste > Mixed feedstock >...
ATAAAATAGACCGGATCCGCCCGGCATTCATCGTATTTCGTATGGCGGATAATATCATGTGTAAGTGAGTCCTTACTATTAAGTGTATGTATGGATTTACACACTTCCATCGAGTGTCTGCCCATGCAAAACGCCACCGAAGCACTGATCCTGTGTCTGTGGGCGCTCTTGTCTTGCATCATTCACGTAGCGACGACGAATCCCTGCTTCTGATAAAATGGACAGATTCGATTCCCAGCTTCCGTCCTTGTGTCCAACACCACCCTCACCCCGCTTCTGAACGCGCTCAAACCCGGTCAACGCTACAGCTATCCGCGCCCGCCTGGCTCGGGTGACGCCTGGCTGGCTACGGCCCTTGCGCGCGCTGCCGGCAAACCCCTGGTGTTGTTATGCGCCGATCCGCTGCAGGCACAACGGCTGCACGATGAGGTCGTGCTGTTTGACCCCAAGCTGCGCGTACGCCAGTTTCCCGACTGGGAGACCCTGCCCTACGACGGTTTCTCGCCGCACCAGGACCTGATCTCCGAAAGGCTCAAAACCCTGTCCGCGCTCATGCAGGGCAATGTGGATGTCCTGACGGTACCGGTCACTACCGCCCTTTATCGCCTGGCACCCACGTCCTTTCTGGCAGCCTATTCGTTTTCCTTCAAAAAAGGCGACCGGCTGGATGAACAGGCACTGCGCGACCAGTTGACGCTGGCCAACTACGCCCATGTATCCCAGGTTGCGGCCCCCGGGGAATTCTGTATTCGCGGCGGACTCATCGACCTGTTCCCCATGGGGTCGGTGCTGCCGTACCGGATTGATCTTTTCGACGATGAAATCGAATCAATCCGCAGCTTTGACATGGACACCCAGCGCAGCCTGTACCCCGTCAACGACGTGCAGTTGCTGCCCGGTCGTGAATTTCCCATGGACGAGGCGGCCCGCAACCATTTTCGCTCGCGCTTTCGCGATCTGTTCGAAGGCGATCCCTCGCGTGCCGTCCCCTACAAAGACGTCGGCAATGGCATTGCCTTTGCCGGTATCGAGTATTATCTGCCGCTGTTCTTTGACGACACCGCCACGCTCTTTGACTATCTGCGCCCCGAAACCATTACGCTGACGCTCGGCAATATAGAAGAAGCCATCCTGCGCTTTTACGAAGACACCCGCAGTCGCTACCGGTTTCTCAAAAGCGACCGCGAGCGCCCGGTCCTGCCGCCCGAACACTTGTTTCTGTCCGAAGAGCAGTTCTTCGTGCACCTCAAATCCTTTGCGCGCCTGCACCTGGATGAAAAAACGCCCAATCCGGCGTTTGCCCCGGCGCCCGACATTGCGGTGCTCAGACGCCATGACGACCCGTTCCAGCGCCTGCGTGGCTGGCTGGATCGCGGCGAACAGCGCCTGCTGCTCTGTGCCGACTCGGCCGGTCGCCGCGAAACACTGTTGCAATTGCTGCGCGAACAGCGACTGGAACCGGCAGCGGCCTTTGACAATCTCCAGGACTTTATCGATTCGGATATTGATTTTGGTATTGCCATTGCCCCGCTGAACACCGGTTTCATTATTCACGACAGGCAATTGTGCCTGGTCACGGAAAATGATCTGTACCCCGGCTCGGCCTCGGTGGACCAGCGGCGGCGCAAGAAGCAGGAACGCACCAGCAATGTCGACGCCATGGTGCGCGATCTGTCAGAACTGCGCGAAGGCGACCCGGTCGTACACGTGCAATACGGCATCGGGCGCTATCATGGCCTGGTCACCATGGACCTGGGCGAAGGTGACATCGAGCTATTGCACCTGCAATATTCAGGCAACAGCACGCTGTACGTTCCGGTCTCGCAATTGCATGTGATTTCCCGCTATAGCGGCACGGATCCGGAACATGCCCCGTTGCACCAGCTGGGTTCGGGACAATGGGACCGCGCCCGCAAAAAGGCCGCCAAACAGATCCGCGATGCCGCTGCCGAACTGCTGGCCCTGTACGCGTTGCGCGCCGCGCGCGAAGGATTCTCTTTCAAGCTGCCGTTTTCCGATTACCAGACTTTCGTTGAAGGTTTTGGCTTTGAAGAGACAGCAGACCAGCAGGCAGCAATCGACGCGGTCATCGGCGACATGACATCGGGCAAGCCCATGGATCGTCTGGTTTGCGGCGACGTGGGTTTCGGTAAAACCGAAGTTGCCTTGCGCGCCGCCTTTCTGTGCGTCGCCAATGGCAAGCAGGTCGCCCTGCTGTGCCCTACTACCCTGCTGGCCGAGCAACATGCCCAGACCTTTGCCGACCGCTTTGCCGACTGGCCGGTGCGCGTAGCCGAGCTCTCGCGCTTTCGCAGTACCAAGGAGGTCAAGGCAGCGCTTGAAGGGCTGGAAGCGGGTACCGTCGACATCGTCATCGGCACGCACAAGCTGCTGGGCAAGGAAGTCAAATTCAAGCGCCTGGGCCTGGTCATTATCGACGAAGAACACCGCTTCGGCGTGCGCCAGAAAGAAGCGCTCAAGGCCTTGCGTTCGGAAGTGGATATTCTCACGCTAACGGCCACGCCGATTCCGCGCACGCTGGGCATGTCGCTCGAAGGCATCCGTGATTTTTCCGTGATTGCCACGGCACCGCAAAAACGTCTGGCCATCAAGACTTTCGTACGGCGCGAAGACGGCAGCACCATTCGCGAAGCCGCCCTGCGCGAACTCAAGCGCGGCGGCCAGGTTTATTTTCTGCACAACGAAGTAGAAACCATTCAAAACCGTCGCGCACGCCTGGAAGAACTGTTGCCCGAAGCACGTATTGCCGTTGCCCATGGCCAGATGCCCGAGCGCGAGCTGGAAGAAATCATGAAGGGCTTCTACCAGCAACGATTCAACATCCTGTTGTGTACCACCATCATCGAAACCGGCATTGACGTACCCAGCGCCAACACCATTATCATTCACCGTGCCGACCGGCTGGGCCTGGCGCAATTGCATCAATTACGCGGCCGTGTGGGTCGCTCGCACCACCAGGCCTATGCCTATCTGCTGACGCCCGGTGAAGACGCCATTACCAGCAATGCAAAGAAACGGCTTGAAGCCATTCAGTCCATGGAAGAACTGGGATCCGGTTTCTTTCTGGCCATGCACGATCTGGAAATCCGCGGCACCGGCGAAGTGCTGGGCGAATCGCAATCGGGCAACATCAATGAGATCGGTTTTACCATGTACAGCGACTTGCTGAACGAAGCAGTCCGCGCCCTGAAAGCCGGCGAAGAGCCTGATCTGGAAACGCCGTTCAATGCCGTCTGCGAAGTCAAGCTGCACACCTCGGCTTTGCTGCCGGCGGACTACTGCACCGATATTCACGCACGCCTGTCGCTGTATAAACAGCTGGCCCACGCCAAAACCGAAGACGATTTGCTGGCCATTCAGGAAGAACTGACCGATCGCTTCGGCAAAATGCCTGACCCGGCCCGCATGCTGATTGCCACGCACCGCCTGCGGATTCTGGCCGAAGCGCTGGGGATCATCAAAGTGGATATCAGCGACGAACAGGCGCTGCTGGTCTTCGGCCCCAAAACCACCGCCGATCCACTTAAAATGATCGAACTGGTACAAAAGCAGAAACATATCCGTTTTTCGGGTGCTGACAAACTGCGTATTGAACTGAACAACATGCCCGATATCAATCGCCGGATCGACACCATTCGCCTGCTGCTCAAAACGCTCGCAGCCTGACCCCTGACTGTTTTTATTTTCCTGTACCTGGATTTTCTTATTATGCATCTCGTTCTTCAAGCGCCCGGCATCCGTCATGACCTGATCGAACAGGCCGCTGCGCTGGTCAGCGCCAATCGAATTACGCCACTCAACGCCAATGCCATGCGTCTTGAAGACATTGACGCAGACGCACTGGCCGAGGTCCAGGCCTGGGCAACAGCCAAGCATGTAGACATCGCACCCCTTGACGTGATTCGTCCATTGGATGAAATGAAAGTGCTGGCCATGGACATGGACTCGACCCTGATCAATATCGAATGTATTGATGAAATTGCAGATATGGTCGGCAAAAAAGCCGAAGTCTCTGCCATCACCGAAGCAGCCATGCGGGGCGAAATCACCGACTTCAGTGAAAGCCTGCGCCGTCGCGTGGCCTTGCTCCAGGGCGTCGCCGAGACGGATCTACTACGTGTCTACAATGAAAGACTGCAATTGAATACTGGCGCGGAAAAACTGATTCGTGCCATGAAAGCAGCCGGTGTCCATGTCATGGTCGTATCTGGTGGCTTCACGTTTTTCACCGAAAAATTGCGGGCCCGGCTTGGACTGGATAGTGCGCACGCTAATTTCCTGGAAGTGGACCACGGCCGCCTGACCGGACGGGTCTACGGCGATATAGTGGATGGCAACAAGAAAGCCGCCCACCTGCAGGCGCTTGCCCTGTCGCTGAACGCCACGCCCGAACAATGCATCGCGGTCGGAGATGGCTCCAACGACCTGGCCATGCTGAAGCACGCAGCCTACTCGGTTGCCTATCGTGCCAAACCCGTACTGCAGCAGGCTGCCGCTTTCCGAATCAATTACACCGGGCTGGATGCTATCCTGAACTGGTTCGACAGCAAGAACGCCACGCAGGCATCGCGGCACCGGCAGTAAAAACCGTATCCTGCATTGGACCTGCGGACATGCACGCGTTCAGGTCCGATGCAAAACGAGTCGAACCTGAAGGACGCCTCATGCAAGTCAAACGTATTGTTGCCAATATCCATACAGAAAACACGACCGCTGCCAAAGCCTTTTATCAGGACGTCCTGGGTATGGAACCGCTTATGAACCATGGGTGGATCATCACCTATGGGTCTGACCACACCATGCATACTCAGATCAGTGTCGCCTGTGAAGGTGGCTCAGGAACCCCCACACCCGACTTATCCATTGAAGTGGACGATCTGGATGAAGCCCTGCGACGCTGTCACGCCGCTGCGATTCCAGTGGAGTATGGTCCTGCGACAGAACCGTGGGGCGTACGCCGTTTTTACGTACGCGATCCTTTCGGTCGTCTGATCAATATCCTATGTCATCTATAGCCTGCTGTGGCACGCTGCTGACCTGACAACCTCGACGTTCTGCTAACCGACGCCCTATTGTCAAACGGCACGCAGGCAAGATCGCACGGATCCGTTCGGAATCCATAAATTCACAGACGCACAATATGTAACCATTTGAAAATTTCATGTTTTTTATTTACAATTGTCGCCGCCTCGAAGATCGCGAATAATGAACCCCCCAATCTGACAGCCACGTATCCCATCCATTTGTAAAAAAATGAGGCTTCAATCTCGTTTATTTTGCCTGCTTGTTGCGAGCGGGACGTTATCAATTCCAAGTCATGTCAGTCCCGTGCAGGCCGGCGGCCTTGCACAAAATCCACTGATTAGACACATCGGCATCTCCGGCAATACCCGGCTGCCGGATGAGGCTGTGCGCACCGCCTTGCGCCGCTACGGCCTGGTGACCGGCCAACCTTATGACCCCCAGCAACTCGAACGAGCACTCACGGACGTCGTCGCTGATTACCGCCGTGTACAACATGCTGTCTTTTCCATTACACCCATATTGGGACCACACGCAGACAATACCGTCGCGCTGAATATCAGCATCAATGACGTTCAAAACGATACGATCGAAAAAATCGTCTTCTATGGCAATCGGCATATTGCCGACAAGCAGCTCAAACAGCACATGTCGTTGAAAGAGGACGGCGCGTTCGCATGGTTTTTTAACCCGCCTGCCTATTCCGCAACCGCCCTGCACAAGGATCTGAACGCGCTCAGACAACTGTATCTGGAGCAGGGCTATTACGACTTCTCGGTAACCCGCACTACATTGTTGCCCGGCAATCCCAGCCACCCTTACCTGAAAACCTTGATTGTCGATATACACGAAGGCCCACGCTATCGCTGGGGAAATATTGATATCGATGGGCCACCCGGGCCTGCCGGTGCGCGCAGACAAGATGTCCCGAAGCCGGGGCAATGGTATCGGCACAGTCAACTGACCAATCTCATCCAGGCCCTGCAAGACCGCATGCAACAGGACGGCTACGCCCTGGGACAACTCGTCGTCAAACCCGCGCGCAGGCCCCACGAACCTGTCCTCGATATGCGCATCGAGGTGCAAAAGGGTCAGAAGGTCCACGTTGGGCAAATTCATATCGCCGGACTGGGGATTACCAAGGATCGGGTCGTTCGCCGAGAACTGCAACAGGCGGAAAACGCCGATTATGATGCCGACAGCGTCCGGCGCTCCATCCAAAGACTCGAACGTACCGGTTTGTTCGAACAGGTGCAAATCACCGCACACCCTTCATATGGCACAGAAAGCGCACCGACTCAGGCAACAGGCCACGCCGATCCTGTGAACGAACAACAGGCACGCGTCGCTGCAAACAACCTTGCGCCTGCAGCTACGTCTTCGTCGGTCGATCTCACCGTCCGTGTCAAAGAGCGCACTGCTAGCGATATCTATGCATCGGCTGGCTGGAAGGACAGCGAAGGCTTTGTGGGCGGCGCCGGCGCTTATCATCATAATTTGTGGGGTCTGGGCCATTCGGCAAGCGTACGATTGCGTCGTTCGCAGACCCACCATCGCACGGAACTGAGTTATCGCTTCCCTTATGTCACCCGGTCGGGCCTAAGCCTGACGCTGCGTGCCTACCATGATGCCGACCGTGCCGACCAGGCTCGCCATAATCGGCAAGGTTACCGCTTGTCGACTCGCGGACTGGAAGTGATCGCCGGCTTACCAGTGCAGGAAAATGAGCGCCTTGATATCGGTCTGGGCGCGGAGCGTTTGGATCTGCGTCTGAAAACCCCCTATTACATCCCAAAACCATACCGCGATTTCATACATGCCCACGGTAGCCGTGCGCATATTCTGACGACCACACTGAATTGGCAGCGTGATCGTCTCGACAACAGGTACTGGCCAACACGTGGCTACCAAATCGGATTTAACCTGCGCGCTGCTCTGCCAGGCGGCGATCTGCAATTTGCGACCTTACAGCACAATCAGCAATGGTATTTCCCCCTTAGCCGCAACGTCACGCTCAGTGTCCGAGGCGGATTCGGCTACGGCACGGGATATGGCCATACCAAGGACCTGCCCTACTTTTATCGCCTGAAGAGCGGAGGTCCCGATTCGGTACGTGGCTATGAAAATGATAGCCTGGGCGCCAAATACCTTAACCACTACCAGGATGCAAGCCAACGTATCCGGCACAGCAGAACGAGCAGTCTGGGCGGTCGCTACAAGGCCACCGCGTCCATCGAACTCCTGTTTCCAGTGCCCGGCCGGGATAGCCGTCATGATATGCGCCTGAGCGTCTTCACCGATGCCGGCAGTGTCTGGGATCGGCAGACCTACTCGGGGCGCCAGACCCCCTATGCCGATCCGCATCGTTCCACCTTCTCTCGGGAACTACGCTTTTCCACGGGTCTGGGTGTGTCATGGCACACCTCATTGGGTTCGTTGCGATTGAGTTACGCGCTTCCCTGGCGCAAACGACCCGAAGACCGGTTGCAGCAGTTGCAATTACAAATCACCAGCAGATTCTGACCCAAAGGAGCGGTATGCAGGACAATATAAAACACACTGATCCCAATGCTCGCAAGCTTGAGGCCCGGCGCGTCCGGCGTTCGGGCGCAAGGCACCCGAACATCGCGCCGTATTCATGCAGGACGACAGCACCAGCGCGTTTCCACCGCATGGGCCTGTACTGCGTACTCGGACTATCATTGGCGGGGTTAGCGATGCTCGCTCCCGTCTCTGAGGCCCGGTCTTTGCAGTCTATTCTTGCCGAAACACTTGTGCAGGACCCGGTCCTGATTGAAGCCCGCGCCCGCGAGCGCGAAGCTGCGCAATTGGTCAAACAGACAGAAGCCGGTCATTTACCGGTGCTAACGGTCACCGGCAACCAGACACTGATGCGCCACGAACCCTTTCCCTATTGGGATGGTCAACGCCGCCGTACCGACGTCAGCCTCAGGGGCTCAATGAATGTCTTTTCCTGGGGGGCTATTGACGCTGCTGTACAACGCGACCAGGCCAAACACCGTTATTATCAATACCGCTATGACGATATCCGCGAGGACCTGGCACAAACAATCGCCTACTCGTACTTGACCGCATTGCGCGCACAGGAGTCACTTTCGATCTTCCAGCGCAGCCTGCAGCGCCATGACAAAATCATCGCGCGCCTCAATACGATTGTGCAATATGACGCCGGGCGACGATCCGAATTGACGCAAGCGCAATCACGGCGCCTCCAGGTATCGTCCAACATCGCCCAAAGCCAGCGGACACGTGACCTGGCGTTAAGCCGCCTCGCGCGTTATCTTGACCACAGCCTCAAACCCACGGACCTGCAAGATCCCTTTCTACATACCACACCGCGACAGATTCTTGCGACCTATCGCGATGACGTATGGCAAACGCCCGCCTATCAATCGCAAAAGGCCGAGCTTGACAGTGCACAACAAGCGCTCAATGCCAGCCAAGCGTCGCGCCTGCCGGCACTTAATCTCGAAGGACAGCTTATGTCGGATAATCGACACGAGCTGAATTTGACGCTGTCATGGAATATTTTCGATCAGGCCGCCCGGCATGAGGTCGCTCGCAATGCGCAACTGGTGACGGCCGCCCAGGCGCGACTGGATCAGACCGCACTGGACAGGCAGGAACAAGCGGCCTCAGCCGAAACGGATATGCGTCAAAGCTACGAGCGCGCAGCCCAGGCAAAGCGCCAAATCACGCTGCAACAACAGGTGGTGAATGCGTATGAACAACAATTTCAGATTGCGCGTCGCAGCCTGATCGAAGTGCTGGATGCACACAACGAACTGACCGCAGTGCAACTGCAGCAAAGCACGGCTGTGGGCGATTTCAGAGAGGCCACCCTGGCTTACTTGCATGCACGCGCCAGTATTGCACGGTGGGCCGATATCCCGGCCCAGGCTGGAATGGTGAACCATGGCGTGATTCAGCCGACAGTGATTCTGCAGCAGGACCGCCCGCTGCGTCAGACTCATTGAATTGACAAAATGGCTCTAACGAAGGACCTGCTCACCTTGAGTATGAAAAAAGAATGAGATCAATTTTTGAACATCTATCCTTATTGACACGATTACATGGCAACGCTATCGCAGCCGAAGCGCTGGCGGCACAGACCAATCGCGCCGACGATCATGTCGATTTCTCATCACTGGCCGAGGTCCTGCGCAGCCACGGTTTCGATAATCAGCTCTCACAACGCAGTCTGGACGACATCCCGTCTTTGGCGGTGCCCCTGGTGCTGATGTTGAGTCAGGGAGAATCCGTCGTGGTCACGTCCATCGAAGGACAGGGCAGGCAGCGCCAATTCACCATATGTCTGACGCATGGCGTCACACGGCAAATGCCATATGCAGATCTGGCGCAACGCTATCTGGGGTACTGCTGGTTTGTCAAACCACGCAAAACCGCAGATATCCGCTCTGACCTGCCTGAGTATCACTTGCCCCGGGCCTGGTTCTGGAAAGTGATCTGGCGCTTCAGGTCTTATTATTATCAAGTGATTCTGGCCTCGTTCACGATCAATTTCCTTGCGCTGATCAGCTCGTTCTATGTCATGAACGTCTATGACCGGGTCATACCCAATAAGACATACGAAACCTTGTGGGCCCTGAGCATCGGCGTCATGCTTGCCATTGCATTTGAATTTATCGCCAAGCTGATTCGTGCAAAGCTGACAGACATTGCCGGAAAAAAAGCGGACCTGATCATCAGCGCTGCCCTATTTCGCCGCGTCATGGCCCTGCGCCTGGCCGAGCGTCCCGCTTCGGCCGGATCGTACGCCAACAATCTGCGCGACTTTGAATCAGTTCGCGACTTCATGACCAGCGCCAGCCTGCTGACTCTGGTCGATTTCCCGTTCATACTGCTGTTCATCGCCGTCATTGCGCTGGTCGGTGGCAAGCTGGCGCTGGTTCCGCTCGCGATTATTCCCGTTGTCATTATTGTCGGCTTTCTGATACAAAAACCGCTAGCCAGATACACCCTTGAAGCCATGCGCGAAGCGTCACAACGACAAGGACTGGCCGTTGAAGCTATAGAAGGAATCGAGACATTAAAGGCCAATAATGCAACCAACTGGGCGCAACGCCGCTGGGATGCCTATACAGCCAAAACGGCCGCGACCGCAGTCAAGCAAAAAGACCTGACAGCGTTCACCGTCAATTTCTCAGTCGCCATGCAACAGTTAAACACCGTCTTGCTGGTTCTCGTCGGCACCTATTTGATTCATGCCCAATTGCCTGAAAACAGAATCACCATGGGTGCACTGATTGCCTCGGTCATTCTGTCGGGACGTGCGCTGGCGCCGCTAGCGCAAGTGGCCGCGCTCGCCGCTCGCTTCCAGCAGGCCAAAGCAGCCCTGGAGGGCATCAACAAAATTGTCGAGCGCCCAATCGAACGCGATCCGCAACGTCAATATGTCACCCTGGACGCGCTGCAAGGCAGCCTGTCATTTCAACAGCTGACCTTCCGTTATGCGCCAGATGGCAAAGATGCCCTTCACCGGTTGAATCTGCACATCCGTCCTGGTGAGAAAGTCGGCATTCTGGGGCGTATCGGCAGCGGCAAAAGCACGCTGCTCAAACTGGGTGCCGGGCTGTATCATCCGAAAGAAGGTCATGTCCTGATCGACAATGTGGACAGCCGCCAGATGGATCCTCACTACCTGCGCAATCAGATCGCCCTGCTGAGCCAGTCACCGCGACTGTTTATGGGCACCTTGCGTGAAAATCTGGACCTGGGGCGTAGTGACGGATTCTCAACCGATCAACAATTGCTGACTGCGTTAAACCGCTTTGACCTGATCCAACTGGTCCACACGCATCCGCGCGGCCTGGATATGCCGTTGGGGGAAGATGGTCTGGGCCTGTCAGGCGGGCAAAAACAAATCGTCGCGCTGGCACGATTGACCTTGCGCGACCCGCGTATTGTCCTGCTGGACGAACCAACCGCCTCACTTGACCAGGATACCGAAATACAGGCTTTACAGGCATTGGCGCAATGGGCGCAAAACCGAACGCTGGTGGTGGTCACGCACCGCCCCCAGGTATTGCAGATCGTGCAACGCATCGTCGTCGTCGACAACGGCCGGGTGGTCATGGACGGCCCGCGCGACGCCGTCCTGACCAAACTGTCGGAACTGGAGCAAGCGCATAATCAGCCTGACGGTGCGCCGTCCATCCAAGCACCCATGGCAACCGAAACCAGCGCCGATTCGGTTACCGGCCCGCAACAGCCTCACGCCGCAAGCACTGAAGCCGGCGGAACAGAACAGCATGAGAACAATGCCAAATGAACACATCTGCCACTCCATCACAACACAAAAGCAACTCTGAAAAAATCAGCAGGGGCGACCTGCCCTTGCTGAACGACCTGCATGCCGCCCTGCAGAAGGAAACGCATCACGGCATGTTTGCGATCGTGATTTTCTTTTTCGTTTTTCTGGCTGTTTTTGTCATTTGGGCGTACAACAGCACTGTCGAAGAAATCTCTCGTGGTCAGGGCAGCATCATTCCCGTCAGCCGGGAACAAATCATCCAGAGCATCGAACCAGGGGTGATTGCCGAAATGAAAGTCAAGGAAGGAGATTGGGTCGAAACAGGACAAGTGCTGCTTGCCCTGGACGATACCCGCAGCGCCGCCGGCCTGCGTGAAAGCCAGGCGAAAGCAGATAACCTGGAAGCCATGGCAGTGCGCCTGCGCAGCGAATCTTATGGCACCCCCTTGCACTTTCCCGAGCGACTGGCTGATGATCTGGTCAGCCGTGAAACCGCAGCCTACAATGCACGCAAACGCACCCTGACCGACGCGCTTGAGGCGCTGCAAAAAAACAAATCGGCACTGGAGCGGGAAATCGCCATCACGCGTCCGATGGTACGTCGCGGTGTCATGTCCGAAGTCGAGTTGTTGCGCATGCAACGGCAGTCTGCCGAGCTGAATCTGCAAATAAACGAACGCAGGAACCGCTATGAGTCCGACGCCAATAACGAGCTGACCCGGGTCGAAGCCGAACTGGATCAGGTTCGGGAAAACATCGCCATGCGGGCCGATCCGGTCAGGCGGGCCCTGATCCGCGCGCCCATGCGAGGCATCGTAAAGAATATTCGGATCCATACGATTGGCGGCGTCGTCAACGCGGGACAGGACATCATGGAACTGGTTCCTGTCGGCGACACCCTTCTGGCCGAAGCCTATATTAGCCCCCGCGATGTGGCATTCATTCGCCCCGGCCAGCCGGCCCTGGTCAAGGTCAGTGCGTACGACTACGCCATTTATGGCGGACTGCAAGGCAAAGTCATTCTGGTCAGCCCGGGAACGTTATATGATCAACGTCGCCCGTCGGACTTGAAACTGAACCCCACTGAAGCTTTTTATCGCGTCCTGGTCGAAACAAACAACAACGGGATGACCGATAAGAACGGCAAAATCCTGCCTATCCTGCCGGGGATGATTGCCAATGTGGATATCAGAACCGGTCAAAAAACCATTTTCCAGTATCTCATCAAACCGATTACCCGCATGAAACAGGCATTGAACGAACGTTAATCAATCGTTGGCCGACGGCTTACCGTCTGATGACGCTCATTTCGATTGATCATTCGGTGGGAGGACGGGAACACGCAGGAGCGTTTTTTGCCAACCAGGCGCACAATTAAAAAGCGTTGGTAATATTACCAACGCTTTTTTTTGAGAAAAATAATTATTAATTTTTTTCCGGTCTAATGGAAAGTATTGGCCATCCCCCACACCTTCAGGGCATGGCCAATATCAGGCTTAAATAATGCTCATGGTTGAGGCAACATAAACATACACATCTTCAACCTTGTCGTAATAAGTGCTGTAGCCTTCTTTGTACAGGGTATCCCCTTTACTCAAGTTCAAGGCTTCCACTTGATGGTTTTCAGACTTGTCAATATCCAGACTTCCGTTACCGTTTATGAAGAGTGCTTTGATCTCTTTTCCATTGACTAATGACGTCGATTGCCCGCCCAAGACATCGGAAAGTTTCAAAGCCGCCTTCTCAGAAGGCTCTGTATCAACATCAGCAGCACGTCTGAAGCGGCCGCGCGCACTGTAGCCAGAGGGCAAACTATAGCTGATTTCTTCAAAGCCTGTGATCGTACCTTCATTTTTGCCACCCAGGTAGATCTTGTCATAGCCTGATCCGCCGTCGATTGTGGCGAACTTAAAGACTCGACCTTCCAGGATAACAACATCATCATCGGCACCCATATCGATATTGATCCGACCAGATGTGATACCGGCGATGGCATTCAGACTCCAACCGCCACTTTCTTTTTTTAGGTGAAGCAGATCGTTACCCCGTCCCATATTGATGGAAATGGATGATTGATCGGCAATCCCTGCGGAGAGCGACGAAATATAGTCATCACCATCACCCATGTTGATATTAATGCGGTTTGGAACACCGCCATGAGCAGCGATATAGCCGGTTGATGCTTCTTTCCCCGAGCCAAAAATCATAAGTGAATCGTTGCCTGTCCCCATATCAATATTCACCTCTCGATTTCCGACCGTTGCGGTCAGTCGGCTAGCGTAGATGGCATCATCACCACCGTAGGTTTTGATATCAAGGACTTGCTTTCCTAATCCACCGCCTGTACCCGCAACAATACGACCAGTACCATCCTGCCTGGTGCCGCCAGCCGCGACTTTACCGACCAGGATCACATTATTGGCATTGGGGTTGTTGTCAATTTGAGCATGAACCTTACTTGCTCCCCAATTCTCTGTATCCTTTTTCACAGTGCTATTGGGATGATAGATTTGATCCATATAACCCACTGTCATGACTTTTTCCACCACCTGTTTTCCGCCAAGCAGATTTCCAGCTTTATCCGTCAGATGAATTTTAAAGGTATGTGTGCCAGCATTTATCTTACGATTCGTTGTCACCATGCCTTGGGCATTGGCGACGCCTTTGGCAATTTCGATACCTCGGCTATCGGTGATTCTATAATAAGCACCGGCTTCAACATTCGAAAGCATAAGGTTACTGCCAGGGTCCAACATTAATGTTCCGGCTTTCACATTTTGATCGAGCGTAACAGTGAGTTCACTCGACGTGGTCTCGGCAGGGTGTCCTTTGATACGCGCTTTAACTTTATGTAACCGACCATCGGGCGTACTGTTGGATGGCAAATCAAACGACGATCCACTGCCGTCCTTCCACGGACCGCCATCAATCGAGTATTCCCAAGCTTTGCCAGCAACCAGATTTGACACATTAATAGTCGGGTTCTTGGTGATATTGTCGTTCGCTGTTCCTGCTGTGCCCTCGCCTTTGGTGTCTTCGGCTAGCGTCAATACCAATGGCCGCAGAGGAATGGACTTTGCCATATCCTGGCTTGTTGCAGATTGGTTACCCACCGGGTCATAAGCCCTGGCACTCACTTCTGTATGGTCTTTCACCTTATCGGCAGGAATCACGGCATCGCTCTTACCCGCTTCAACGCTTGGTACCGTATCGGGATGATCGGAAGTCCATGAACCGTCCGCATTTTTGGTCAAGGTAACGACTGTGGGTGCAGCGCCGTCAACTGCGCCTTCAGGCAACACTTTAACTTCAACCTTGTCACCAGGCTTGGCATTATTTGCATCGGGCAGTCGAACCAATACAGTACCGTCCTCATTGGCCGTTACGGTCGGAGCGGCAGGCGCCTTGGTATCCACTAATTGCGAACCACTGACCTGTGCGGTCGGTTTATTACCCATCACAGCGTTGGCCGCATTGGCTTTGACGGTTAAAGTCACCGGCTGATTATCCAGGTTGGCATTTGGCGTTACCACTACAGTTGCGCCACCATCTGCGGTATTGGTAAAGCTGCCTGCTTTAATGGTTCCGTTCGCGACAGTCAGATCGTCTACGCCCAAACCACGAATTGGCTGACTTGGCTTGATCGTAAAGGTGATCTCATCTTTGGTCACATTGGCTGCAATGTTGTCTGTCACCGTTAAGGTCGGCGCGGCAAACTCATGCTCGTGCGTATTAGCCTGTGCCGGTACGGCTGGCGACGCTGCGGTGCCTTTGTTGCCGACTGCGTCCGTTCCTTCGATCGCCACAACGGTGCCGGCTGGCAAGGCAGGCTCAAAGGTGGCTACATAAGAACCATCGGGCTGTTTAACAACCTTGCCCACTTTATTGCCAGCCTTGGCCGTGTACGTCGCTGCCGGATCGTCCCCTTTGAACTTCACAAGGGTTTTTTCCGGTGTCATGTCCGCAGGCTTGCTGGTGTCGCGTTGTTCTACACTGACCTGCGTGATCGCAGGGGCTTTGATATCCACGACTTGAGAACCGCTGACCTGTGCAGTCGGCTTATTACCCATCACGGCATTGGCCGCATTGGCTTTGACGGTTAAAGTCACCGGCTGATTATCCAGGTTGGCATTTGGCGTTACCACTACAGTTGCGCCACCATCTGCGGTATTGGTAAAGCTGCCTGCTTTGATCGTGCCGTTCGCGACAGTCAGATCGTCTACACCCAAACCACGAATTGGCTGACTTGGCTTGATCGTAAAGGTGATCTCATCTTTGGTCACATTGGCTGCAATGTTGTCGGTCACCGTTAAGGTCGGCGCGGCAAACTCATGCGCATGGTGTGTCACCTCGGCGGGCACGGTACCGTTGCCGGTCGCTTCATTGCCGGCAGGATCAACTGCCTTCACTGTAACCGCCGCATTGGGCGACAGTGCCGGTCCGAATTCGGCGGTGTAGTTGCCATCGGCATCCGGACCCGTGACCTTGGCTTTTTCGCCTTTTGGCCCAGTCACCGTATATGTTGCGGCTGGGTCGTCACCTTTGAACTTGACGATTGTCTTCTCAGGCGTCATGTCCGCTGGGTTGCTTGTGTCGTGCTGTTCGACCGTCACGTCACTAATGGTCGGTGCTTTCGTATCGACACCTTGCTCATGGCTGGCTGCGGTTGTGGGTTTGCCACCCACAACGGCATTGGCTGCACCTTCGGGTACGCTCAGTATGACTTTTCCATCGGTACCTGGGGTTGGGGTGACCACCACGTCCGCACCACCGTCTTCACGTTGCGTGAACGACTTGATTGTGCCATTGGCAACATTTAGATCACCTTGCTCAAGACCAGTGATTTTCGCGCTTGGCGTGATCGTAAACGTAACATCACCATTCGTTTTTTCTGCGTCCACATTGTCCGTAATGGTCAGAGTTGGTGTCGCAAAATCATGGTCATGCGTATTCGCCTCTGCCGGTACCGCTGGAGAATCTGCTGTGCCTTTGTTGCTCGTTGCATCGGTTCCTTCGATGGTTACAACCGTACCTTCCGGCAAGGCAGGTTCAAAGGTAGCGACATAAGAACCATCAGGCTGCTTGACTACCGTACCCACTTTGTCCCCGGCCTTGGCCGTGTACGTAGCCTCAGGATCATCGCCTTTGAACTTGACGATTGTTTTCTCAGGCGTCATATCCGCAGGATCGCTTGTGTCACGCTGCTCTACAGTCACATCACTAATGGTTGGTGCTTTAGTATCGACTCCCTGCTCGTGGCTCGCAGCCGCAGTCGGTTTGCCACCGACAACCGCATTGGCTGCACCTTCGGGTACGCTCAACGTGACTTTTCCGTCTGTACCAGGGGTTGGCGTAACCACCACATCCGCACCACCATCTTCGCGTGGTGTGAAGGACTTGATCGTGCCATTGGTGACCTTCAGATCGTCCTGGCCCAGACCCGTGATTTTCGCGCTTGGCGTAATCGCAAAGGTAACATCACCGTTTGTTTTCTCTGCATCCACATTGTCTGTAATAGTCAATGTGGGCGTTGCAAAATTATGCGCGTGATGAGTCACTTCGGCGGGGACGGTACCGTTGCCGGTCGCTTCGTTGCCAGCAGGGTCCACGGCTTTTACCGTCACAGCTGCATCGGGCGGCAAGGCGGGGCCGAATTCGGCCGTGTAGTTGCCGTCGGCATCAGGACCGCTGACCTTGGCCTTTTCACCGTTAGGACCAGTCACAGTATAAGTAGCAGTTGGATCATCGCCTTTGAACTTGACGATTGTTTTCTCAGGCGTCATATCCGCTGGATCGCTGGTGTCATGCTGCTCAACGGTCACACCGCTGATCACAGGTCCCTTAGTATCAATGCCCTGCTCCTGGCTCGCAGCTGCGGTGGGTTTACCACCCACGACCGCATTGGCGGCACCTTCGGGTACGCTCAGCGTGACTTTTCCATCGGTACCTGCGGTTGGAGTGACCACCACATCTGCACCACCATCTTCACGTGGTGTGAAGGACTTGATCGTGCCATTGGTGACCTTCAGATCCTCTTGTGTCAGACCAGTGATTTTCGCGCTTGGCGTGATCGTAAACGTAACATCACCATTCGTTTTTTCTGCATCCACATTGTCCGTAATGGTCAATGTGGGCGTTGCAAAATTATGCGCGTGATGAGTCACCTCGGCGGGCACGGTACCGTTGCCGGTCGCCTCGTTGCCAGCAGGATCAACGGCCTTGACCGTGACTGCCGCATCAGGCGGCAAGGCAGGGCCGAATTCAGCTGTGTAGTTGCCATCGGCATCCGGACCCGTGACCTTGGCTTTTTCACCTTTAGGTCCAGTCACCGTGTACGTGGCTGTAGGATCATCACCATTGAATTTGACGATTGTATTCTCTGGTGTCATATCCGCTGGATCACTGGTGTCGTGCTGTTCTACTGTCACATCGGAAATAGTAGGCGCTTTGGTATCGACGCCCTGTTCGTGGCTCGCAGCCGCAGTAGGTTTACCACCCACAACTGCATTGGCGGCCCCTTCGGCTACGCTCAGCGTGACTTTTCCGTCCGTCCCTGGCGTTGGTGTAACCATCACATCCGCACCACCGTCTTCAAGTGGTGTGAAGGATTTGATCGTGCCATTAGTGATCGATAGATGCTCTTGGGTCAGACCAGTGATTTTCTCGCTTGGCTTAATCGTGAAAGTGATATCACCATTCGCTTTATCGCCATCGATATTATCAGTGATCATCAGCGTTGGGGTTGCAAAGTCATGCTCATGATGAGTCACCTCAGCGGGCACCGTACCGTTACCGGTCGCCTCGTTGCCTGCTGGATCAACGGCTTTGACCGTCACAGCTGCATTTGGCGGCAACGCAGGCCCGAATTCTGCTGTGTAATTGCCATCGGCATCTGGACCGGTGACCTTGGCTTTGTCACCATTAGGACCAGTCACCGTATAGGTGGCAGTCGGATCATCACCTTTGAATTTGACAACCGTTTTCTCTGGTGTCATATCCGCTGGGTCGCTCGTGTCGTGCTGTTCGACCCTCACGTCACTAATGGTCGGCGCTTTGGTATCGACTCCCTGTTCATGGCTTGCAGCCGCTGTGGGTTTGCCACCCACAACTGCATTGGCTGCACCTTCGGGCACGCTCAACGTGACTTTTCCGTCAGTACCAGAGGTTGGCGTAACCACCACATCTGCACCACCATCTTCGCGTGGTGTGAAGGACTTGATCGTGCCATTGCTCACCTTCAGGTCGTCTTGAGTCAGGCCAGTGATTTTCTCGCTTGGCTTAATCGTAAAGGTAATATCACCATTCGCTTCATCGCCATCGATATTGTCGGTAATGGTCAATGTTGGGGTTGCGAATTCGTGATCATGCGTATTCGCCTCTGCCGGTACGGATGGAGAATCTGCTGTGCCTTTGTTACCCGTAACATCGGTTCCTTCAATCGTCACGACTGTACCTTCCGGCAAGGCAGGCTCAAAGGTAGCGACATAAGAGCCATCGGGCTGTTTGACTACCGTACCCACTTTATCACCAGCTTTGGCTGTGTACGTAGCGTCGGGGTCATCACCTTTGAACTTCACAAGTGTTTTCTCCGGCGTCATATCCGCTGGATCGCTCGTATCGCGTTGTTCTACCGTCACGTCACTGATCACAGGGCCCTTGGTATCGGTGCCCTGTTCATGGCTGGCTGCTGCTGTGGGTTTGCCACCCACAACCGCAGTAGCTGCACCTTCGGGTACATTCAACGTGATTTTTCCGTCTGTACCTGGCGTTGGCGTAACCACCACGTCCGCACCACCGTCTTCACGTGGCGTGAAGGACTTGATTGTGCCATTGGTGACCGTCAGATCGTCCTGGCCCAGGCCGCTGATTTTCGCGCTTGGCTTAATCGTGAAGGTAACATCATCGTTTGTTTTCTCTGCATCCACATTGTCTGTAATGGTCAGCGTTGGTGTCGCAAAATCATGCGCATGATGAGTCACCTCAGCAGGGACGGTACCGTTACCGGTCGCTTCGTTGCCTGCTGGATCCACACCCTTTACCGTGACCGCCGCATTGGGCGGCAAGGCCGGCCCAAACTCGGCTGTGTAGTTGCCGTCGGCATCAGGACCGGTGACCTTGGCTTTTTCACCGTTAGGATCGGTCACCGTGTATGTGGCCGTAGGATCGTCTCCCTTGAATTTAACAACCGTTTTCTCAGGCGTCATATCTGCAGGATCGCTTGTGTCATGCTGTTCTACCGTCACGCCAGTAATGGTCGGCGCTTTGGTATCGACACCTTGCTCATGGCTTGCAGCCGCTGTGGGTTTGCCACCGACAACCGCATTGGCTGCACCTTCGGGTACATTCAACGTGACTTTTCCGTCTGTACCCGGCGTTGGGGTAACCACCACGTCCGCACCACCGTCTTCGCGTGGCGTGAAAGATTTAATAGTACCGTTGGTGACCTGCAGATCATCTTGAGTCAGACCGCTGATTTTCTCACTTGGCCTAATCGTAAAGGTGATATCACCGTTTGCTTTATCGGTATCGACATTATCCGTAATGGTCAGTGTTGGTGTCGCAAAATCATGCGCATGATGAGTCACCTCAGCAGGTACGGTTCCGTTGCCGGTCGCCTCATTGCCAGCAGGATCAACAGCCTTGACCGTGACTGCCGCATCAGGCGGCAAGGCGGGGCCGAATTCAGCTGTATAGTTGCCATCGGCGTCAGGCCCCGTGACCTTGGCTTTCTCACCGTTGGAGCCAGTCACAGTATAGGTAGCAGTTGGATCGTCACCTTTGAATTTGACAACTGTCTTCTCAGGTGTCATGTCCGCTGCGTTGCTGGTGTCGTGCTGCTCGACCCTCACGCCACTAATGGTCGGTGCTTTGGTATCGACTCCCTGCTCATGGCTTGCAGCCGCTGTGGGTTTGCCACCCACAACCGCATTGGCGGCTCCTTCGGGTACGCTCAGCGTGACTGTTCCGTCTGTACCTGGCGTTGGCGTCACAACCACATCCGCACCACCATCTTCACGTGGTGTGAAGGACTTGATCGTGCCATTGGTGACCTGCAGATCATCTTGGGTCAGACCAGTGATTCTCCCGCTTGGTTTAATCGTAAAGGTAATATCACCGTTTGCTTTATCGCCACCAATATTGTCGGTGATCATTAATGTTGGAGATGCAAAATCATGCGCGTGATGAGTCACCTCAGCAGGTACGGTTCCGTTGCCGGTCGCTTCGTTGCCGGCTGGATCCACACCCTTGACCGTGACTGCAGCATTAGGCGGCAAGGCGGGGCCAAACTCGGCCGTGTAGTTGCCGTCGGAATCAGGACCGGTAACGGTGGCCTTTTCACCATTAGGACCGGTCACAGTATAGGTAGCAGCAGGATCGTCCCCCTTGAATTTGACGACCGTCTTCTCAGGCGTCATGTCCGCAGGATCGCTCGTGTCGTGCTGTTCTACCGTCACGTCACTAATGGTTGGCGCTTTGGTGTCGGCACCCTGCTCATGGCTCGCAGCCGCAGTAGGTTTACCACCCACGACCGCCGTCGCTGCACCCTCGGGTACGCTCAGCGTCACTTTTCCGTCTGTCGCTGGCGTTGGCGTGACCACCACATCGGCACCACCGTCTTCGCGTGGCGTGAAGGATTTGATTGTGCCGTTGGTCACCTTCAGGTCGTCCTGGCCCAGACCGGTAATTTTCTCGCTTGGCTTAATCGTAAATGTAATATCACCATTCGCTTTATCGCCATCGATATTGTCGGTGATCGTCAATGTTGGCTCGTTGAAGTCATGGGCATGATGCGTCACCTCACCAGGCACAGTACCGGTGCCGGTCGCTTCGTTGCCGGCTGGATCCACAGCCTTGACTGTGACTGCTGCGTCAGGCGGCAAGGCTGGGCCGAATTCGGCTGTGTAATTGCCGTCGGCATCCGGACCCGTGACCTTAGCTTTTTCACCATTGGGGCCTGTTACAGTATATGTTGCCGTTGGGTCATCGCCCTTGAATTTGACAATCGTCTTCTCAGGCGTCATATCCGCTGGGTCGCTGGTGTCATGCTGCTCAACGGTCACACCACTGATCACAGGCCCCTTGGTATCGACATTGACTTGGCCGCCACTTTTTACTACGGGTGGATCTTGCAGCGTCGTATTCGGATTACGGACTTCAACTTCGACTTTGAGCGGACCGTCGTTGTTTACAGGTACTTCAATTGTGATAGGCTTGACACCCTGGCCCGGATCGTTGGGGGCCACTGGTTCAAGGGTTACAACAACAGGTTGACCGCTGTTGTCCAGCAACGGTTTACCGTTCACCATGACGGACACTTTGTCGCCACCCCGATAGTTCCCAGAGATTGGGAAATCGACCTGCACCGTTGTTTTCCCGTCTGTACCGACTTCGGCACGATTCAATATGCCGTCGCCAGACGTCTGACCCAGTGCGGGCCGATCATCGACAAAAGTGACCTGCGGCTTGCCCGCGTCATCTGCATTATCAAGTTTACCGTTATTGTCGGTGTCACCGGGAATCCGTGTATCTGTCGGCTTTTCAGGTTCATCAATACTGTTTTCAATAGAATCGTTCTTATCCGCAGTAGGTCCGGCAAGCCCTATGGACGTACCATCGGCTAAGGTACCTTCCGCGCCAGCAGACATGGCATCAAGGTTTAGCCCCTCGCTGGTCAGGACAAACTCCCCGCCACTCAGATTCAAGACCAGGTAACTCTGTTCTGAACCACCCCAAAAACCTTTCATCACGACATTGGCATTTCCAGATTGACTGGACAGAACCAGATCATTCCCTTGACGGCTCAGCTTCAAGTCGCCTGGCATTGTACCGGTAGCATCGTCTGCCAACCGATAGATTGCGCCGGGTTCCGTGGTAACGGTATAGGAATTGACCTGTGATAAATTCTTCGATTCACCAGATTCCTGTGAAAATATCAACGCCATGTTTAACACCTTTTTAAACAATAAAAACTTACGTATAAGAATAATGAAATACCTGTGGCCCTTTTGAACAAGAGAGAAAGGAGCTTTAAGGGGTCAGGAAACCGTTAATGCAGCAACGAGTCAGCTGTCGCCGAGCTTAAACCGGGACGATTTTATTGCCTTTAAATTGATGTTGTAAAGAGTTACGAATTATCCTGAATAAGGTCAATTTTTAAATTTAACCATTTGAATTTAAATAAATTATCAATGTAACAATATGTATTTTAACGCCATTGAAAAATTGAAAATTCACAATTGTTAACGATAGGACGGGCTGCATATTGACATCAATCGAGCGATACCATTCACCCCCGAAGATGAATCATCGCAGTCCCACGCCTTCCTTTTTCCAGCCTGCTAAGTCGGCAACGATCACCATTTTGGTAAGATGTACATCGCGAGAACCGCAACCTAATGCAATGCTGACGCAGCAATGCATTGGTCAGCGCGTCGTCGAACACACATAGACCCACCTGAAATCTGGGTCGACAGGAGGACAGGACATGGAATTGACACGGGCCATCGTTGATCATCTGATGCGTTTCCAGCCTTTCGAGCATATGCAAGAGCAGGTGCTCGTCGCGCTCGCAAGCAAATTGAGCATCAATTATTTCGAAAAAGGCGAGATCATTATTCCTGCAGATGCTCCGCCGCCGGACACTTTTTACATCGTCAAGCAGGGAATCGTTCAGACAGAACAGCTTGCCAGCTCGGCCCGTCAGTACCGAGACACCTTTGAACTGCATGAAGGCGAATGTTTTCCGCTAGGTGCGATCCTGGCCCGTCGTTCTCCCGGCAGCCAGTTCGTGGCGGCCACCGATACCTTTGTGTACGAACTGGATCTGGCTGGTTTTCAGTGGTTGCGGGCAGAATCGCCCGTCTTTCGGGATTATTGCGAACAGCGCACTGCCCTGCTACTTGAATACTCAAAGCAGATCATCCAGGCTCAGTACCGCCGCAACAGTACGGAGCAGCCTGCGCTGACCATGGCGCTGCAATCCTTGATTCGCAGGGAGCCGGTTGCATGCCGGCTCACGATCCCCCTGCGCGACGTCCTGTTGCGCATGAACGAACAGAAGGTCGGGTCCATCATTGCCGTTGACGACAGCAACCAGGCAGTGGGCATCTTTACCCTTGCCGATTTGCTCAATCGCGTCGCGCTGCCACAGGCCGATCTGGACGCGCCTTTTTCCAGTTACATGACACCGAACCCGGTGTCGCTGCCACCCACTGCACCTGCATCGGACGCCGCACTCATTATGGCCAAACACGGATTCAGACATGTCATTGTCGCCGATTCCGAAACCGGAAAGCTGTACGGCATGGTGTCGGAAAAAGACCTGTTCTCTTTGCAACGAATCAGTGTGCGACAGATCAATCTGCGCCTGCAAGCGGCACAGTCTGTCCAGGATGTAGCCGCCTGCTGCGACGATACTCGCAAACTGGCTGACAATATGATGGCACAGGGCATCGCTGTCGAGCAGATTACCCAGATTATTTCAGCGCTGAACGATGTCACACTGCGCCAGTTGTCGCGCCTGATACGCGAGCATCACCCGCAGGTGAAGCAGCTGGACTATTGCTGGCTGGCATTGGGTTCTGAAGGACGTATGGAACAAACCTTGTATACGGACCAGGACAACGGCATTATTTTTCGGACGACTGCGGCGCAGGACACTCAAGCCACACGCGAGGTGCTGCTGGCATTCGCGCAAGAAGTCAATCAGGCACTGGATACTTGCGGCTTTCCATTATGCAAAGGCAATATCATGGCGTCCAATCCGCAGTGGTGCCTGAGCGACGACGAATGGCGACATCGTTTCAGCGCCTGGATCAACAGCCCTGATCCGACCGCAATCATGCATTCGACTATATTCTTCGATTTCCGGGCATTGGACGGGACACTTGAACTGGCCGCCGATTTACGGCACTGGCTAAACCAGATGGTGGCCCAACATCCCGTATTTCTGCGGTTTCTTACGCAAAACGCGATCTCACGCAAGCCCCCCTTGGGCATGTTCCGGGATTTTGTGACCGGCCAGGACAATACGCTGGACCTCAAAACCCAGGCCGCGGTGTTGTTTGTTGATGCAGCACGGGTACTGGCATTACAGACCGGCTGCAATCATACGGGTACGGTCCAGAGACTGAAAGAAGCCGGCCCTGGCGCAGGCCTGCGCCAGGAACAGGCCGATGCTTACGCAGAATCATTCCTGTATATCCAGCTATTGCGAATGCAATTACATCACCAGGCAGCATCCGGCAACCGACCGTATACAAACCAGATCAACCCTGCCACGTTGAATGCGCTGGACAACCGCATCTTGCGGGAAGCTTTTCGGCTAGCCAAGTCGCTGCAAAGCATGCTCGCGGTCAAGTATGCGCTCTAAAATGATATTAAACACATTGGCGCGTTTTCTGCGCCCGGCCCCCAGTCACCCGCGTCCGGCTGCCTTGCAGGAACGATTTGAAAGCTGGCGCACCTTGCCATCAGTGAGCAGCAGCCAAACCGTATACGACAGCAGAATTGTCGTATTAGATGTGGAAACCAGCGGCCTTAATCTCAAAAAAGACAGATTGATTGCGATTGGTGCAGTGGCCATTGTACAAGGCCGTATTATGCTGGATGACACCTTCGATATCGTTCTCAGGCAGGAACAGGTCAGCAGCAAAAGCAATATTCTTATTCACGGCATTGCTGGAGGAAAGCAACGCAGTGGAACGGACCCCGCCGAGGCGCTCATGCAGTTTCTCGAATACATCGGCACCGATCCCCTGGTGGCTTTCCACGTTGCCTTTGACCAGAGCATGCTTGAAAAAAGCCTGAAAGCCTGGCTGCAAACCGATCTTAAAAAAAGACAATGGATCGACCTGGCCTATCTGGCCCCTGCCCTGTTACGCGAACAGGCTTTAAATCACAGAACGCTGGACGACTGGATGCGACTGTTCAAGATACAGAACCACCGGCGTCACAACGCGGTAGCCGATGCCCTGGCAACGGCCGAACTGTTTCTGTGCATCAACAAAAAATGTGAACAAAAGGGTTGGGGCAAGCTCCATAGCCTAAGTACCGCAGAACGCCAGTATCGGCAAATACTCGGCCAATAATCAGCAGATCCACCGCTTGATCGTGCTTTGCAGCTGGTCCAGCGCATCGACAGCACGCATAAAAAATCCCGGCCAGTACACACTGCCGGGATTCTATCTGTTGCCAACCTATCATCAGGCTGTTTTATGTCGCCGGGGATGCTTCACCAAATGACGCCACACGAAACCCGGATACGCAAGCACGACATAAAGGCAAGCGGCAATCGTGTAAAACTCCCAGTTCTTTACCGAGGGGTTGGCATAATTGGCTTCGATCGCAAAACCAATCGCACCTACGATAAAGTATCCAGCCAGCACCTCAATCAGACGCGTACTGACATGTTTGACGGGCACAAGTGGCGTTACCATCGCACCGGGTGCGTACAATGCGATCCCAAGTAGCAATACCCCACCCAGCATATAGACCAGATTGCCCGCCTGGGTGGCAAGCAACCAGCAACCCGCAGCAATGACAACGTAAGAGAGTACAGCACGTAAGGTGCAGAACCAGAACGGCTTTTCCTGTTCCCCCGTTTGCCGCCATGGCGTAAAGATGAACGCGCGCTCGGTCAGAAACGGAGCGATGGCAAAAATAAACGCCAGAACAATAAAAATCCAGATCGATTCAGAGGGATACATAACCGTCCGTTACTCAGAATTTGAGCGAAGCGTCAATGACCTGCACGCACAGCGCCATCAGACCACCGGGCAAAATTCCCAGCAGAATAATCAGCGCGCCATTGACCGACATGATACCGCTGCGGAAAGACCAGGACGTATCCGGGCCGGGAATGCCTTGCGCCGGATCATCGAAGTACACAACCTTGACCACGCGCAGATAATAGAACGCACCGATCAGTGAGCAGATCACGGCATAAATGGCCAGCCAAACGTGCCCGGCAGAAATCACGGCCTGCAGTACGACCAGTTTGGCGTGGAAACCGACCAGTGGTGGAATGCCTGCCAGTGAAAACATCAAGAGCAGCATACCGAAGGCCATAACCGGACTGCGCTGGTTCAGGCCTTTCAGATCATCGATTTCCTCGCATTCAAAACCCTGACGGCTCATCAGCAGCACCAGGCCGAAACTGGCCAGCGTCGTCAGTACATAGGTCACGATATAAAACAGCGAGGAAGCATAGGCACCGCTTTGCACGGTACCATTGGCAGCCACGCCGGACAGAAGACCCAGCAGGATGAAACCGACGTGTGAAATCGTCGAATAGGCCAGCATGCGCTTGAAGTTAGTCTGCATGATCGCCGTCAGGTTGCCAATTGCCAGCGACAGCACCGCCAGAATAATCAGCATGGGCTGCCAGCTCAGCGCTACGCCATTGAGTCCTTCGATCAACAGGCGCAGCGTGATGGCCAGCGCGGCCAGTTTGGGTGCAGCACCAATAGTCAGGGTAATCGCCGTTGGCGCACCTTGATAAACATCGGGAATCCACATATGAAACGGCACTGCACCCAGCTTGAACGCCAGACCCGCAACAATAAACACCGTACCCAACACCAGCGTCATCTCGCCGGCCTGACCGCTGCGAATAACCTGAGTCACGCCTGCCAGATCCACATGACCTGTGGCACCGTAAACCATGGAAATACCGTAAAGCATAAAGCCGGAAGCCAGGGCACCCAGTACAAAGTACTTCATGGCCGATTCCGTTGCCACCAGCGAATCACGACGCAAGGCAACCATGGTATACAGGGCCAGCGACATCAATTCCAGGCCCAGATAAATAGTCAGCATGCTGCTGGCCGAAATCATGACCATCTGCCCCAGAAGCGCGCACAGCGTCAGCGGATACAGTTCGCCCGATTTGGACATATCACGATCCACCACGTACTGCCGGCTGTAGATCAGTGTAACCAGCACCGCCAGATAAGAGGCGATTTTCAGGAAATGAGCCAGCGGGTCGGCCACATACATGCCGTAAAACGTGGTCCCGGCAATGCCGCCATTCCACTGCATCAGTGACACGATGGACAGAATAATCAGCGCGCACAGAGAAAACACATACGTGGTTTTGCGCGTCGCTTCATGACTGAATGCATCGTAAACCAGAATGCCCATGGCCATAATCACAAGAATGATTTCAGGCGCCGCAAGTGCAAAATTAAATTGATTTTCCATGATGACTCAGTCTTACAGTTTAGAAACGGCCACGTGCTCCAGCAACTGCTGGACAGACACGTGCATAACGTCGGTAAACAGTTTCGGATAGATACCCATTACCAGCACGAAGATGGCCA
>Ga0164243_10002925_pt1 | contig 27657 bp, 23 predicted proteins | sample OricompcompostOP_FD_108781 | JGI IMG/M metagenome (GOLD analysis project Ga0164243, IMG submission 108781) | Organic Plus compost microbial communities from Emeryville, California, USA - Original compost - Organic plus compost (OP) | ecosystem: Engineered > Solid waste > Mixed feedstock >...
GTGGCAGATCCCCGTCGCCATGATCTCCACCAGAACCTCCCCAGCCTTCGGCCCCTCAAGGTCCACCTCCACAACCTCCAGCGGCTTCCTCGCCTCAAACGCTACCGCCGCCCGTGTCTTCATCCGCATTCTCCATCGGCACCGCCTCTCCCCGGAAAGGCCCGCTCGGCCGCAGCCGCTAGCCTATTGCACATCGTTATACAATTGCTTTATACAATCAAGAATAACAACAGAACCTATTGACCGGGGAGGTTAAGGATGCGTCGTCGAACCATCAATCGTTCGAATTTTCAAAGATTTACAATCTCTTATGCGTCGTATTTGGTGCTGGCGGCGGGCATGGCCATGCCGACTCATGCGCAGACCATCCCCTCCGATGAGGCTGCCAATGCGGACCAGCCGGACGATCAGGCGAGCGATATCATCGTCACCGCCCAATTCCGTTCACAGTCGCTGCAGGATACGCCGCTGGCCATTACGGCCATCTCAGGCGACACGCTCAATGCGCGCGGTCAGACGAGAGTTTCGGACATTGCCGCCCAGGCACCCAACGTCTCCCTGGAGAAAGGCCAGGGCCAGCGCGGCGGCGGCCTCATCGCTTATATTCGCGGCATCGGTCAGTATAACAGCGCGCCTTTCTATGAGCCGGGCGTCGGCACCTATGTCGATGATGTCTACATCGCGTCCATGCACAGCGGGCTCTTCCAGCTGCTCGATCTCGATCGTGTCGAGGTGCTGCGTGGTCCGCAGGGTACGCTCGCGGGCAAGAACTCCATCGGCGGTGCCATCAAGCTGTTCACCAAGAAGCCGACCGGCGACGGTTCGGGCTATGTCGAGGGCCTCTATGGCAGCTACGATCGCATCGAAGGTCGGGCAGCCGCGGATTTCGCTCTCACCGACAATCTCTTCGCACGCCTGAACATCGCCGGAAAGAGCGAACGCGGCTTCATCAAGCGGCTCGACTATGGATGTCTCAATCCCGGCTCGGGCTTCCCGGCGCAAGTGAGCCAGGCCGACGGCTGCGTCCTCGGCCGGTCCGAAGGCGAGCGCTATATCGCCGGCCGGCTCGCGCTGCGCTTCCTGCCCGCCGAGGGCATCGAGATCAATGTCTCCGCCGACTATACGGATGAGGATTCCGAGCCCGGCGCGGACATGCTGGCGGCTCTTCCCAATCCGGCGGCCGTGCCTGGCGAAAGCGTCGCCGGTGTCACCGTCGGACCGCAGTTCGTGACGGGCGGGACCTACACAAGCTTTGCCGACTATTGCAATCGAAACGCCTATGGCGGCGCCGGCGCCTATTGCTTCGATCCCAAGACGGAAACCGATGTATGGGGTGTCCAGGGCACCATCGACATCGAGCTGACCGACAATCTGGCGCTCAAGTCCATCACCGCCTATCGCCGTTTCACATCCTATCAGGCCAATGACAGCGACGGCACGCCGATCCCGCTCAGCAATCTCCAGGTCGGCTACAATGGCCGGCAGTTCTCCCAGGAACTGCGCCTCAGCGGCAAGATCGGCGAAACGCTGAACTACACGCTCGGCGGCTATCTGCTCGATGCCCATTTCAACGGCGATCAGCGGGTCGATATCCAGTATATCAATAATCTGTTCTTCAACGACGACGATACGGACACGCTGTCCAAGGCGGTCTACGGCCAGTTGCAATGGGATCCGTTCGATCGGCTCCATCTGACCGGCGGCATTCGCTACACCAAGGAGAAGAAGGACTATGTCTTCTGGCGCACGGCGCCGGACGGCAACGAGACGCCCATACCGGGCCTCTATGGCCTCGAAGGCCATTATAAGGGCAGCAACTGGGACTATCGGGCCAATATCAGCTTCGACGTTACCGACGACATCATGGCCTATGCGCAATATGCTACCGGCTTCAAGGGTGGCGGCACGAACGGGCAGCCCTTCTTCGCCGATCAGGTCTATCCATTCGGACCCGAGAAGATCGCGACCTGGGAGGGCGGCGTGAAAATGACCCTCGCCGACCGCCGCGCGACGCTGAACCTCGCTGGCTTCTACAGCGACTATACCGACATCCAGCTCCAGGCCCTGACCTGCCCACCCCCTTCGACGCCTTTCCCTTGCGCCGGACCGCAGAATGTCGGCAGCGCGCATATCCAGGGTTTCGAGGCGGAGCTGTTCGCAGAGCCGATCGATGGCCTGAAGATCGATGCGTCCCTCAGCCATGTCGACTTCGACTATTATGAGCTCATCAACGTACCGACGATCACCGACGACATGGTCGCGCCGTTCAGCCCGGACTGGAAGTGGAGCCTCGGTGCGCAATATGAGATCGATCTCGGCAATGTCGGCTCGGTGACGCCGCGGATCGACGTCTCATATCAGTCCGCGCTCTACACCGACCCGGTCAATGCGCCGACCAACCGCATCGATTCGCGGACCTTGGCCAATGCCCGGCTTTCCTGGCGCAATGCGGATCGCGACCTGGAGGTCGCGCTCGAAGTCACCAATCTCACGAACAAATATTATTATGTGAACTATATCGACAATGTGGCCTTCACGGGCTCGACCTATGGCTATCCGGGCGCGCCGCGCCGCTGGTCCGTCATGGTCAGGAAAGACTTCTGATCTTGCGGGCTCTTCCCCCTGGAACCGTCTCCCGTGCGCCTCGTGCTGCGGGGACGGTCCATTTTCCGCGCGGTCCAAGGGAAGGTTGAGCCACCATGGCCCCGAGCGACACGCGCGGTAGAGTCATGGTCACTGGTGCATCATCCGGCATCGGCGCCGCATTCGCAGATCTGCTGGCCGCACGCGGTCATGACCTGGTTCTGATCGCGCGACGCGAAGCCGCACTCGAAGCACGAGCCGCACGTCTGCGGGAAGATCACGGTATCGAAGTGGAAGTGATCACCGCCGATCTCGCGACACGCGAGGGCATGCGGATTGCCGAGGACCGGCTGGCCACGGGTGACATCTCCATGCTGATCAACAATGCCGGCATCGGCGACTTGCGCCACTTCGCCGAGGCCGATCGCGACAGCCATGAGCGGATGATCGACCTCAATGTAACCGCCCTCTCGCGCCTCACCCATGCCGCCGTGGCGGCGATGCTGCCCCGCGCCGAGGGCACCATCGTCAATGTCGCGTCAGGCCTGTCCTTCAATATCGTTCCGGGTGCCGCCGTCTATACCGGCACCAAGGGCTTCGTGTCGCAATTCACCCAGGCGCTGGCGGCCGAGCTAGCCGACAGCGGCCTGCGCTTCCAGCTACTCGTTCCCGGCCTGACGCGCACCAATCTCGGCGGCGCGGAGGGAAATGGCCTGTTCGACCAATTTCCGGAAGAGATGGTGCAGTCGCCTGAAGCCGTCGCCCAGGCATCGCTGGCCGGCCTTGCGCTGGGCGAGCTGGTCTGCCTGCCGCGCCTGGAGGATTATAGCCGATGGGAAAGCGCGCGCGACGCTACTCGGGCGATTGGTGTCGATCCACCGCACAACCGCACGGCAAGTCGATACGCCTGACGGCCTTTCGCCAGTCGCGGCGAGAGGCAGGGCATATAATGTAATTTTATAATCAATTGCCTCATCAACGAGGATGACAGGATGGAGGGGGAGAAAGATGAAGGCGGCAAGAGATCCTGTTCGCGCGGTCGCGAGATGGCTCGGCACAGCGGCATTGCTGGCGCTCTGGCCCCTGGCGCCTGCGCTTGGTCAGGGCCTGGATGCAGCGCCTGCTGCGGACGATGCATCGCCTGATGGCGACATCATCGTCACGGCGCAGTTCCGGGCGCAGCGCCTCCAGGATACGCCGATCGCCATCACCGCTCTTTCCGGCGAGACGATCGAGAACAAGGCGCTCAACAGCGTCGTCGACATCGCGGCGGCGGCGCCGAATGTGAACATCGCCCAGGGCTCGAGTGCCTATGGTGGCGGCGTCGCCGTCTATATCCGCGGCATCGGCCAATATGACACCAGCTTCGCGCTCGAACCGGGCGTGGGCATGTATGTCGACGATGTCTATCATGGCGTGCTTGTCGGCTCCATGTTCGACCTGCTCGATCTGGATCGCGTCGAGATCCTTCGCGGCCCCCAAGGCACGCTGGCCGGCAAGAATTCCATCGGCGGCGCAGTGAAGCTCTACTCGCGCAAGCCGGACGGCTCGGGCGACGGCTATATCCAAGCGACCATCGGCAGCTATGACCGCATCGATATCCGCGGCGCCTATGACTATGCGCTGGCCGACAATCTCTTCATGCGCATCTCGGCCTTTTCCAAGCGCCGGGACGGGCATGTGAAGCTGCTCGATTTCGCCTGCGACCGACCCGACCTCGCTGGCTCCATGCAGAACGGGTCGGGGACATCCTCCTGCGAGACCGGCACGCTGGGCGGGATCAAGGCCTGGGGTGTGCGCGGCGCATTACGTTTTCTCCCGACCGACAATCTGGAAATCAACATCATCGGGTCGATCATCCGAGATGATTCCGAGCCGCCCGGCGCCGAGCAGACCCTCGCCGACAATCCGTCGCAGATATTGGATGGCGTACCTTATGATTCCCGCTTCCAGGCCAATGGGCGGCGCATCAACTACAGCAGTTTCTCCAATGCCGACGGAAGCTGGCGCGTCGTGCCGCATGGCCTGACCCATTCCGAGTCCATCTCCGGCCAGATCGACTGGAGGATCGGCGACAGCCTGCAGCTCACCTCGATCTCCGCCTATGAGAATCTCTATTCGCTTTGGAATTTCGACGGTGACGGCAGCCCCATCGGCATCGCCCTCACCCAGAACTCATCGCCCTATCATCAGTTCACCCAGGAACTGCGCCTCAACGGCGAAATCGGCGACAAGCTGGTGGAATGGACGCTGGGCGGCTTCTATTTCGACAGCAAGGGCTATGTCGAGGCGCGCGTCTTCTCGGCGCCGATCCTGAACTTCATCCAGAATGATCCAGTGACGAACAAGAGCCATTCGCTCTTCGCCCATGTCATTGTTCATCCGGTGCCGGAAATGAGCATCATCGGCGGCATACGCTATACGGACGACAAGAAGACCTATCAGTTTTCCCGCCTCGACCCGACGACGGGCCAGCCGGCCCCGGTCGTCGGCCCCCTGACCGGCACGGGCGGAACCTATACCGGCGACTCCTTCGACTACCGCCTCGGCATCGACTATCGGTTCAACGACGCGCTGCTTGCCTATGCGAGCTTCTCGACCGGCTACAAGGGCGGTGGCATCAATCCGCGCCCCTATATTCCGATCCAGGTCGTGCCGTTCGGGTCCGAGCGCGTCGACGCCTATGAAATCGGCCTCAAGAGCGATCTGCTGGACCGCGCCCTGCGTCTCAACGTCTCGGCCTTCATCAACAAATATAAGGACATCATCCTCATCGACGCCAACGGCTTTCCCGGCGCGCCGGGCGACCCGGACTATTTCGCGCTGTCCGCCGTGCCGTTCAATGCGGGCAATGCGGACATCAAGGGCATTGAGGTCGAGACGACGATCCGCCCCGCGGCAGGCCTCGAACTCTCCGGCTCGCTGAGCTATCTCGATTTCCAGTATAAGGAACTCGACCCCAACGCGACGGCATCTGGCCTCGGACCCGGCTTCGTGCCGCCCTTCACGCCGGAATGGAAATGGTCCGCGAATATCTCCTATGAGACCCCGCTGCCCGGCGGCGCGACCATCAGGCCGCAAGTCTCGATCGAGCATATGAGCCATGTCTTCACCGATCCGGTGAATGCGCCGACCAATCGGCTGAACGCCTATACGGTCGCCGACGCCAACATCACCTTCCGAACCGCGAATGACGACTGGGAAGCCGTGATCGGTGTGACCAATCTGGCTGACAAGAGATATTATACCAATGCCTTCGACATCGCGAGCGTCAACGGCACGGTTTCCAGCATCGTGTCCCGCCCGCGGGAATGGTATCTCACTCTGCGCCGGAACTTCTGATCCTTCGAGAAGCGTGGATCGGTGCCGCCCGGTTCACGCTTTTCAAGACATGCAGCCCGGCTACCAAGCCGGCATCCGTTTCCCGAAGCGAGGCAAGCAACGTGACCAAAGGCCTGATCACCTATATCCGCATCCTGCTGGGGCTCGTCTATCTGATCAACGGGACCAACTGGTTCTTCAAGATCATCACCCCCTATCCCAGCATCAGCGATTTCGTGCACTATATGCCGCCGCCGGATATTGTCGGCGCGATGATCGAGCAGGGGCTGCTGTTCCATCTCGCCAAGGCCATGGAAGTCGTGACCGGCATTGCGCTGCTGGCCAACCGCTTCGTTCCGCTCGCGCTCGTCCTCGCGATGCCCGTAACGGTAACGGTGTTCATCGTCGACGTGTTCAAGCCGGAGTTCCGGCTGCGGGCATTCCTGATGGGCAGCGGCTCGCTGGTGATGAACATCACGCTGCTGCTGGCCTATTATCATCATTATCGCGCGATGCTGTCCTGGCGGGCCGATGCCGCGAGCGACCCCTCGATGAGTCATCCGGCCGACGGCGGCCCAGTCGCGGACGCCCTGGGCGCGATAGGCCGCCTTCTGCTCCCGGTACTCCTTATCCTTTGTGCCGCACTCGGGACGATCATGGTCGGCTGGCTGCTGTTGATGATCGCGCAATATGTGGCCGATCCGAAGGCGATCTACGAGGTTCGGCATATGGTCCCTCGCCGGTAATTGGCCTTGCGAATCCGCCGTCAATATTGTTAGGCAATATCGTATTTCTATTTGGACGGACTGGATGGCCCCGTGACCTATCTCCGCAACTGCTGGTACGCCGCTGCCTATGCGGGCGAGGTGGCCGAATCGCCCCTGGCCCGCCAGCTGCTCGGCGAGCATGTCGTGCTGTTCCGCACGACTGACGGCCTTGTGCACGCCCTCGAGGATCGATGCCCGCACCGCTTCGCACCTCTCTCCATGGGCCAGGTCATCAACGACCAGCTCCAATGTCCCTATCATGGCCTGCGCTTCGGCACGGACGGCGCTTGTACTTACAATCCCCATTACGCCGCGTTGCCCGCGGCCGCGAAGGTCAAGCGTTATCCGCTGATCGAGCGCTATGCGATGATCTGGATATGGATGGGCGAACAGGCGCCGGACGAGACGAAGCTGCCGGCCGAATTCGCCTTCATGGAGGATCCGGCCTTCAAGGCGGTTTCGGGTTACCTGCTGGTGGACGCCAATTACCAGCTCATCATCGACAATCTGCTCGATCTCACCCACGCGCCCTATCTGCATCCCGCCTTCGCCATTCCCGGCATCTCCACCGAAGAGCGTCTCAAGCGGACCACGACCGAGCTCGTGCGCGAGCCGGAACGCGTCATTGCCCGGCGCTGGCGTCTCAAATGCCCGCCTAACGGTCCTACCCGGTCGCTGTTCGGCTTCACCGACGAGCTGATGGATTCGCGCGCCCACATGCATTGGTTGCCGCCCTCGCTGATCTATTTCGACGCAGGCGCGTCCCGCCTCGACGAAGCCGAGGAACTGGGTCTCTGCCTGCCGGCCATGCATGCGATCACGCCCGAGACCGAGCGCACCAGCCATTATTTCTTCGCGCAGGGCCGCAACATGCTGCTCGACGATCCCGAGGCCGACCGGACGTTGCTCGGCATCCTCAAAAACGCCTTCCGCAATGAAGACGAACCTATGATCGAGGCGCAGCAGGCGCGGATGGGTGAAGAGACCGACGTGCTAGCGCTCGATCCCGTCCTGCTCAAATCCGATGGCGCGCCAGTCTCCGCGCGCCGTGCCCTCGCCGCGCTGATCGCCGCCGAACGTGTCGACTGAGCCCGCAATGGGCGACCGTGCCGATGAGCGGCGGGAACGGACCGTCGATCGCGCTTCCGCCGCAACGTTCGAGGGCGAAGTGCCCGATGCCGGCGAGAAGACGGCAAACCAGTTCTCGGCATCGCGGGCAATTCCGCTGACAGTCGGCGCCTGCTTCTTCATGGAAGGACTGGACAGCACGATCATCGCCACGTCGCTCCCGCAAATCGCTGGCTCGCTCGAGGTGAGCGCGGCCGAGATCGGCGTGGCGCTGACCGCCTATCTGGTCAGCGTCTCCATGTGGATGGCTGCAAGCGGCTGGCTCGCCGACCGATTCGAGGCGCGCCGCATCTTCATCTCAGCGATCATCATCTTCATGGCCGGATCGCTGATCTGCGGGCTCAGCCATACACTTGCCCAGCTCATCGCCGGCCGTTTCCTGCAGGGAATGGGCGGCGCGCTCATGACACCGGTGGGCCGGCTCATCCTTGCCCGCAGCTTCCCGCGCCACGAGTTGGTGCGGGCGATGAGCTACATGATCATTCCCGGCTTGCTGGGGCCGACCTTCGGTCCGCTTGTCGGCGGCTGGATCACCACTTATGCCGACTGGCGCTGGATCTTCTTCATCAACCTGCCGCTGGGCGTCATCGGCGTGCTGCTCGCGCTCCGATTTCTCAGGCCGCATCCAGTCACGGGCACGGCGCGCTTCGATCTCGCCGGCTTCCTGCTTGTCGGCTTCACGCTGGTCGCGCTGCAGACCGGGCTGGAAATACTCGCGAGCAAGGGCGCATTCAGCATGTCCGCCTTGGCAAGCCTTGCGCTAGGAGCCCTGGGCATCGCGCTTTATCGCCGGCATGGGCGCCGTGCCGACGCCATACTCGATCTCGGCCTGTTCCGCTTCCGCACCTTCGCGATCGCCGTGCTGGGCGGCTCCTTCTCGCGGCTGGTGCTCGGCGCGACGATGTTCCTGTTCCCGCTCTATTTCCAATATGCGCTGGGCGCCTCGTCCATCGTCACCGGCTATCTGATGGCCGTGCTAGCCTTCGGCCAGATCGCGCTGCGGCTGGGCCTCGATCCGCTGCTCAAACGACTGGGCATCAAGAAGCTGCTGATCGCGAACAGCGCGGCCATGGGCCTGCTCCTTGCGGGCCTGCTGGTCTTCCAGCCGGGCATCTCCTTCTGGCTGGTCGGCGGCTTCATCTTCGTCTTCGGGCTGATCCACTCCATCCAGCTCTCGACGCTCGCAGGCCTCAACTTCTCCGGCATTCCCAATGAATCGCTCGGCAAGGCGACGTCGCTCGGTGCGGTGGTCCAGCGTCTCGCGACCGCTTTCGGCATCAGCCTGACCGCGATCCTCATCGGCTTCAAGACTGGCGGCGCGCGCCCGGAGCAATCCGACTTCATCCTGCCGACCCTGACGCTGTCGGCCATGATGCTGCTCTCGATCCTGAGCTTCCTGGTGCTGCGACAGGGCGACGGCGACGATCTGATGAAGCAGAAGTCCGGTTAGAATCGTCGCCTGTGAGGCGGGACCTCAGCCTCAACCGGAATGACAAGGCTCACCCCGTCCTCGCATCCTGCGCAACGCGAAAACCGAGGCTGGTCGAGCGGAAGCTCTCGCCCGCCGCTGCGCGCGCCGTCGGCTTCTGCCCACGGCGCGAGCTGCTATAGTCGCCGCCGCGCACGACATATTTGTCGCAGCCCGGCCTGCCGCGCGGCTTGCCGTCCGTCGGCGCGCCGACATAGTCCGGATAGAGGCAGTCGGCCGTCATCTCCCAGACATTGCCCGCCATATCGTAAAGCCCCCATGGATTGGGCGGGAAGCTCTTGACCGGCGAGGTCAGCTCCCAACGGTCCGGGCCATTTGTCCCGCGGATATTGGCATAGCGCGGATCGGGTGCGTTGCCCCAGTAGAAGTCCGTCCTGGTGCCGGCCCGTGCCGCATATTCCCATTCGGCCTCGCTGACCAGCCGGAAGCCGCTCTGGCCGCTCTCACGGTTAAGCCAATCGATATAAGCGAGCATGTCGGCGCGATCGATGTTGATGACCGGCCGCCCACCCCGTCCGAGCCCGTCGTCCAGCGGCAGCGGTCGCCCCGTGGCATGCGCGAAACGATCATATTGATCGAAAGTCACCAGCGTCCGAGCGAGACGGAAGGTCGATATATGCACTTCATGCTGCGGCTTGCCCTGCTGAGAATCAGCGCCTGCCGGTGCGCCCATGACGAAGGTCCCGGCAGGTATGTCCGTCATGTCCGGCACTTGCGCTGTGGGTTGCGGCTGGGTGCAGCCGCCGAGACCGGCGAGCAGGATGGGGAGGAAACGACGCAGACTCATTGGTTCCGCTCCAGCCAGTCATGGGCCGCATAATATTCGGCAAGCGCCTTGTCCTCGCCCGGCGGAATGTCCCGGACGACACTCCGCATGATCGGGCTGCCGCGCGAACCCTCGCGATAGGCGCTCAGAGCGTGCCGGAGATAGGCCGGATCCTGCCCGGTCAGCACCGGCATGCCTTCCAACTCGCCAATGCCGGTCTCGCCATGACACCAGGTGCAATCGCGGTTCGTGCGCTCGTGAATGGCGAGGTCGGCACGCGCCTTGGGCGGCACGTCGAGCAGTTCGCCTGCCAGATAGGCGGCCACGTCGCGAGCATCCTGATCGCTCAGCGCCTTGGCGAAAGGTTCCATCAGTTCGCTTCTGCGCGCGCCGTCGCGATATTCGAGCAGCGCCACATAGATATAGCTGGCCCGCTGGCGATGCAGCTTGGGCGCTGGCGGATCGGTCGGCGTACCATTGGTGCCGTGACAGGTGAGGCAGGTTTGCGCCAGCTCGGCACCATGCGCGGCATTGGCGGCCGGGACGCGCCATGAACTGGAAACCTGCGCCTGCGGTTCCGCCGCATTCTGTGCCGAAGCGACGACCGCAAGCAGGAGCAGTCCGCCGCTGGCCACGAGCGCGCCATAGGCAAAAACGGATTTCATGACGCGACTTGCTGCATGGCGCGGCCCTTCTGGTTCATGGCGAGAGAAAGGAGGAACAGCAACAGCGCGCCCAGCGCGAGAACCGCAGGCGCGGTCAGCAGGGAATAACGGATCGCGTCGGCGCCGAAACGCACCAGTGGCCCGTCGTTCAACGCGCCGATAGCCAGCGGCCCCACGCTCTGCCCGATCAGGTTGAAGATCAGCAGATAGAGCGCCGTGCCCGTCGCACGGATCCTGGCATCGAGCAGCGTGATCACCAATGTGAACAGACAGGGCGTTACGCCGCTCAGCAACAGCGTCTCCAGCGCAAGCCCGATATGCCACCATAGCGGATCTTTCGCGAGAAGGAGCATCATCTGGGCCGGAACCATGCCGAGGCAGAACAATGCCGGCGCCCAGGCGAGCCAGCGCCCATCGAACCGCATCAGCCAGGTGACCAGCAGCCCCCCGGCGATGGTCGCGGCGACACCCAGCAGACCCTTATACATGCCCAGCAAGGCGCCTATATCCTGCGAGTGAAGGCCATGGACCCGCTCCATGAAGCTGGGCAGCCAGGCGAGGAGAGCGGAATAGGCTATGCTGACCATGGTCCCGCCGAGGCACAGCAGCAGGAAGGTCCCGGACCGCAGGACCGTCCCGGCCGCTTGCCCGAGCGTCAAGGCCTCGCTTTCGCCCTTAATCGCTGCGCGTGCCGCCACATCTTGCTGCGGCTCGCGGATGAACAGGAAGATGACGAGCGCCAGCGCAATGCCGATGGCGCCCATGATCGGATAGGCCGGGCGCCACCCGCGATGCTCGGCGACCCAGCCAATCACCGGATAGAAAACCATGATCGCGAGCGGACCGCCTGCGGCGAAGATCGCCATCGCCATGACACGGTAGCGTCCGCGGAACATGTCACCGATCAACGCGGAGCTGGGCGCCATGTTGCTTGCCTCGCCGATGCCGAGCAGGATACGCACGATGAGCAGATGCGCCATCGTTGTCGCGAAGCCGGTAAGGGCCGTCACCGCGCTCCACAGGCCGAGGCCGAACGCGATGATGTTGCGCCGACCGGCATGATCCGCGATCCAGGCGATCGGGACACCGGCGATCGAATAGACGATGACGAAGGCCGGCCCCATGAGGAAGCCAAGCACCGTGTCGGAGATGTGGATGTCTTTCTGGATCAGGGGCAGCAACAGGCCGAACATGTTCCGGTCGACAGTGTTCAGACCGACGGTGCCGGAAAGGATGCCGAGAGCGACATAATCGCGTAGGCCCGGCCGCGCCGCCTCCCCCGTTCCGGCTGCCTGATCCCATGCCACAAGTGCTCTCCTCAGCCCGATCATGTGGTAGCAAATTTTGTTAGTCAATTACCTGTTCGATTTGATAAAGCAACAGGATGCGCGAAAGGGTCCGAATCGAGCGACCCTGGCGAGGGAAGGATATTGTGTGAGCCGCTACTTGAAGAATTGCTGGTATGCAGCGGCCTTCTCCGACGAGGTCACACCGACGCCGCTGGCCCGCACATTGCTCGACATGCCGGTCGTGCTCTATCGCGGGGAAAGCGGCCGGCCGGTCGCCCTTGCCGATCGCTGCCCGCACCGCTTCGTCCCGCTCTCGACCGGAAAGGTGATCGGCGAGGATCTTCAGTGCGGCTATCATGGCCTGCGCTTCGACTGTTCCGGCCGCTGCGTGGGCAATCCGCACAATGGCGGCAAGCCGCTGGGATCAGCAAGCGTCGAGAGCTTCCATCTGCACGAGCAATATGGCTTCATCTGGATCTGGCCGGGCGACCCGTCGCTTGCCGATCCCACCCTGCTGCCGGACTTCTTCTTCCTGAGGGACGAGAAGTGCTGGCGTGTCCAGACTGGCGCGCTGCGTGTCTTGGGCAATTACCAGCTCGTCACGGACAATCTGCTGGACCTGACGCACGCACCCTATCTCCATCCCGGCTTCAAGATGCCGGGCGTGACGCCCGAGCAGCAGCTCGCCGCCACGACCACCAAGGTCGAACGCCAGGGCGACACGGTCGTCTATCACCGACTCCGCAAGGGCCTGCCGCCCAATCAGGCGACGATCGACCTGTTCGACTTCCCGCCCGATCCTTGTGTGACACGCACGCACATGCACTGGCATCCGCCTTCACTGATCAGCTTCGACAATGGCACGAAATATGAGGGCCAGGATGACATGGAGGGCTTCTGGTTTCCGCAGGCGCATTGCATCACGCCGGAGACGGAAACGACCTGCCACTATTTCTTCGCCGCGGCCCGAAACCTCAAGCTGGACGATCCGGAAATCGATGCGGCCCTGATGAACGTCCTGATGACCGCATTCCGTCATCAGGATGAGCCGATGATCGAGGCCGTGCAGCGTCGCATGGGGCCGACCGGCGACCTCGATTCGCTGAAGCCGGTCCTGCTCAAGACGGACATGGCGCCAGTCCTCGCCCGCCGCATCCTGAAGGAACGGATCGCCGCGGAACAAAGCGATATGGTCGAAACGGCACAGGCCGCAGAATAGATTGCCCGCTCCATGAAAATGCGTCTGATTCCGCTTTGCGCGATGCTCGCGTTCGCCATGCTTCCTGCCGCCTGCTCGAAGGGAACGGCTGAACGCGAAGGGAATGCCGCCTTGCTCGGCACGCCGGATGCGGGTGAATGGCCGCGCTCCGGGCGGGATGCGGGGGACAGCTATTTCTCGCCACTGGACGGGATTACCAGCGCCAATGCCGGCCGGCTGGGCCTGGCCTGGGAGTTCAAGGACTTCCAGATCCGCGGCCGCACGCATTACGGGTTGCAGTCGACGCCCGTCATGATCGACGGCGTGCTCTATTTCTCAGGCCCCTGGGGCGAGGTTTATGCGCTGGACGCGCGCACCGGCCGCCAGCTGTGGATGCACGACACCGATGCCGATGGTCAATATGCCCGCAACACCTGCTGCGGCGTGGAAAATCGCGGCATCGCCATAGCGGACGGCAAGGTCTTTGTCGGCGCGCTCGACGGCAAGCTGTTCGCGCTTGACATGAAGACCGGCAAGCCCGTCTGGCAGGTCGATACGCTCGTCGACAAGCACTGGAACTATTCCTCCACGGGCGCGCCACAGATCGCGGGCAATGTCGTGATGATCGGCAACAGCGGCGCGGACATGGGCGCGCGGGGCTATGTCTCGGCCTATGACATCAAGACCGGCCGGCTCGCCTGGCGCTTCTGGTCCGTGCCAGGCGATCCGGCCAAGGGGCCGGACGAAACACCCGAAGTGACACTGGCGCGCAAGACCTGGCCGGAGGATACACGCTGGGACCTGGGCCTAGGGGGTACCGCCTGGAACGGCCTCGCCTATGACCCGGAAACCAACACCGCCTTTCTCGGTATCGGCAATGGCGTCCCGCACCCTGCCTGGCTACGCAGCCGCAGCGGCCGAGTCATGGACAATCTCTTCCTGTCCTCGATCGTCGCCGTCGACGCCACGACTGGGCGGATGAAATGCTATTATCAGGAAACGCCCGGCGACAGCTGGGATTTCGCCGCGACTGCGCCAATGGTGCTCGCCAACCTGGAAATAGACGGCCGGATGCGCAAGGTGCTGATGCAGGCGCCCAAGAACGGCATCTTCTATGTGCTCGACCGGACCGACTGCAAGCTGCTACGCGCCAATGCCTATACGCGCATCAACTGGGCACGCGGCGTCGACATGAAGACGGGCCGGCCACTGTTCAATCCCGATGCGGACTATCGTAAGGGACCCAAGCTTGTCTGGCCGAGCGGCGCCGGTGGTCATGGCTGGCAGCCCATGGCATTCAGTCCACGCACCGACCTCGTCTATGTGCCGGTCTACGAGACCGGCATGGAGCAGCGAGCGGACGGCCCCGCCCGCTTCCTTCCCGGTAACATCAATCAGGCTGCGATCGGCAAGTTCCCGCCCTTCTCGGAGCAACAGCTCGCTGGACGCGAGCAAGCGACATTCCAAGGCCGTCTGATCGCCTGGGACCCGGTCGCGGGCCGGGCGCGCTGGACCAGCGAGCCGCTGAGCTTCCTAAGCGGCGGGACGATGGTGGCGGGCGATCTGGTTTTTCAGGGCAGCGCGTCGGGCTATCTCGACGCCTATGATGCGACAAATGGCAAGCGCGTCGCGCATATCTTCATCGGCACTGTTATGACGGCGGCGCCGATGACCTATGAACTGGACGGCGTGCAGTATGTCGCCATCCTCGCGGGCGCGGGCGGACCGCAGGGCGCCTTTTTCGGGCCCGGCGTCGTGGCGGCGGAACGGGAGAATTATCAGCGCCTCGTCGTGCTCAAGCTGGATGGCGGACAGATTCCGCTGCCGCCTGCCCGCGCTCCAGTCGAGCCCCCTGCCCTCCCGAGCCCGATCCCGGCCAGCACCGGAACGCTGCGGCGCGGCCAAGCACTTTTCCTGGACCGGTGCAGCCGCTGCCATGTGGTCGGCGGCGCGCCGGCCGTCTATCCCAATCTATGGGCCATGCAGCCGGCCACGATCGAGCAGTTCCACGCCATCGTCGGCGAAGGCGCCTTTGCCTATGGCGGCATGGCCAATTTCTCCGACCAGCTGAGCGATGAGGAGATCGAGGCGATCCGCGCCTTCATCGTCAACGACATGATCGCGCGCCGAAAGGGCACCGCGCAACCCATAGGGGAGCGCAGCCGGCAGACACATTGAGGTGATGCGGGCTCGGGGCTACACCCTCGCCCAGCCGCCGTCGCAGACGATCGTCTGGGTGGTGATGAATCCGGCATCGTCACTGGCTAGGAAGGAGACGAGGCCCACGACATCCTGCGGCGTGCCGGCACGCTTGATCGACTGGTTCTGGGCCAATGCGCCGATGAACGTGTCGAAGCCTTCTTCGCTACCGCCGTTGATGTCGGCCGCATAGGAACGACGCACTTGTTCGGTGACGATCGGGCCCGGCGCGATCGCGTTCACCGTCACCCCATCCGGCCCAAATTCAGCGCCGAGTGCACGAGCGAGCCCGATCGCACCGGATTTCGACGCGATATATTGCGGCATGCCCATGGGCGCGAGGAAAGTGGAATTGGAGGCCATGTGAATGATCCGCCCCCAACCCCGCGCCCGCATGCCCGGCGCGAAGGTCTTGGCCATCAGGAACATGGCGTCGAGATTGAGCGCCATCACCTGGCGCCAATGCTCGAAGGTCAGTTCGTCGAACGTGCACATCTCATAGCGCCCGGCATTGTTCATCAGCACGTCGCAGCGTCCGAAACGGTCAGCCACCTGCTCACCCAGACGCGTCACCCCCTCGGGATCGGTGACGTCGCAGACAAAGCCTTCTGCATCGCCCCCGGCCGCGCGAATGCGCGCGACGGCCGCATCGGCATTCTTGATGTCGACCAGTGCAACCCCGAGACCGTCCGCAGCGAGCCGTTCCGCGATCGCCGCGCCGATGCCGCCTGCCGCGCCGGTGACGACCGCAACGCGCTTCTCCTTCATCGCCATATCCCCTCCTCAGTTTGCAACGATCGCCTTGGTTTCCAGAAATTCCTCGAAGCCCCAGACGCCATATTGCTTGCCGTTGCCGGAGCGCTTGTAGCCGCCAAATGGTGCCGCCGCCGTCCAGCCTGGGAAGTTGATCGTCACATAACCGGCCTGCATCCGCCCCGCGACGGTACGAGCGAGCGCCCGATCCGAGCCCTGGACATAAGCGGCAAGGCCGAACGGCGTCGCGTTGGCGATACGCACGGCATCGTCGAGATCGCGATAGGTCAGGATGCACAGCACAGGGCCAAACACCTCCTCCTGTGCGATGGTCGCGCCGGCATCGACGGGACCGAAAATGGTCGGGCGGACATAGAGGCCAGAAGAGAGAGAGCCCGGTCGTCCAGGTCCGCCCGCGAGCAGGGGTTGCCCTTCGGCGATGGCCTGCTCGATCAGCATGTTCACGCGCTTGAACTGCGCATCATTGGATAGGGGTCCGAAGGTTGTGGCGGGATCATCGGGCGGCCCGACCACAATGGACTGCGCCGCCTCGATCGCCAAGCGAGCAACCTCCTCGAAGCGATCGGCGGGGACGATCAACCGGGTGGGCGCGGCGCAAGTCTGGCCCGCATTCATCATGCAAGCGATCACGCTTCTGGGTACCAGGGCGGTCAAATCGGCGTCGGGCAGCAGGATGTTGGCCGACTTGCCGCCAAGCTCCTGATGCACGCGCTTGATCGTCGGCGCAGCGGCCCGCGCGACCGCAGCGCCCCCTGCCACCGAACCGGTCATGGACACCATGTCGACATCGGGATGCTCGACAAGGCGCCTGCCACAATCGGCACCCCGGCCATTGAGCAGATTGAATACGCCCGGCGGGATGTCCGCCCGCTCCATCGCCTCGGCCAGCATGATGCCGCACAGCGGCGCAAGTTCGCTCGGCTTGATCACGACCGTGCAGCCCGCAGCGATGGCCGGCACCGCCTTGCACAACATCTGGCTGACAGGCGCGTTCCAGCTCGTAATCGCGACGACGACACCGATCGGCTCGCGAACGAGTTCCCCGCCTCCTTCGATCGGCTCAACGAATTGATAATCGGGCAGCAGCGTGAAAATCGAATCGAAATGAGACCGGCACATCGCCGACTGGCCTTGCGCCACGGGCCGCGTCAGTCCGATCTCATGGACGAGATGCGCCTCGATCGCTGGCGCGACCGCATCGAAGGCTGCGCGCATGCGCCGCAGGACCGCCATGCGCTGTTCGACACTCGTCATGGACCAGGCCGGGAAAGCGTCCCGCGCCGCTGCCACGGCGCGATCGGCATCGTCCGGCGATCCTATGGCGGCGATCCCTAGAAGCGATCCGTCCGACGGGCTGCGGATTTCGACCCGCTCGGCACTGGCCGGCTGGACCCACCGGCCGCCGATAAAGAATTCTTGTGCTCCCGACAATGCCGCTCTCCTATTCCGATCCTCCATTGCCCTATTTAAAATAGTATGACAATCGAGTATTCTATTTTGAGAGGATGCGATGAGCGAACAGGCAAGCCCCGACTATATCATCGTGGGAGCGGGTTCAGCCGGCTGCGTGCTGGCCAACCGCCTTTCGGCCTCGCCGGACAGGCATGTCCTTCTTATTGAGGCAGGTGGACGCGACCGTCATCCGCTCATGAAGCTGCCGTTCGCCTTCATGAAGCTTCAGTTCGTTCCGCGGCTCTCCTGGGGCTATTGGAGCGAGCCCGAACCCGAGCTGGAAGGACGCAAGCTCTGGCTGCCGCGCGGCAGATGCCTGGGCGGCACCTCTTCCATCAACGGCATGGTCTATTCGCGCGGACATCCCCTCGACTATGACGAATGGGCGAAGCTTGGGGCGGATGGCTGGAGCTGGCAGGATGTCCTGCCCTATTTCCGCCGCTCCGAGGGCAGCTGGCGCGGCGCCAGCGAGCATCATGGTGCGGATGGCCCGCTGACCGTCTCGCCGGTCGACACGACCGGTCCGATCTTCGACGCGACCATGGCGACAGCGCGCACGCTGGGCTACAAGGTGGTCGACGACCAGCATGGCGCCGAGACGGGCGAGGGCTTCGCGCCGCCGGAAGTCACGGTCGCGAACGGCCGGCGCGCGAGCAGCGCCACTCAATATCTCCATCCGGTCGCGGCCCGTCCCAATCTCGACATTATGACCCACGCGCTGGTCACGCGCATCGTCGTCGAACATGGCCGTGCCGTCGGCGTCGAGATCGCAGATGGCGCGGGCACCCGCATGGTGCGGGCGGAGGGTGAGGTCATCCTGGCGGCTGGCGCCTATAATTCGCCGAAGCTCCTGCTTCTTTCCGGTATTGGACCGGCGGACGAACTCCGGGCGCTCGGCATCGAGGTACAGCTCGACCTGCCCGGCGTAGGACGCAATCTGCAGGAACATCCGCTCACGGGAATCGGCTATGAGCTGAACCAGCCGATCGGCTTCGAGAACAATCTGCGCTTCGATCGGCTGGCCTGGAATGTCGGACGCTTCGCGCTGGGTCTGGGCGCGGCCGAGACACAGCTTCCGGTCACCAGCTTCGCCTTTCTGCGCACGCAGAACGGCCTCGAGCGGCCGGACATCAAGGCCAATATCTACCCGACGAGGCTCGACGGGCGGATCTGGTTCCCGGGCATCCGCAAGGGTGCCGGCCATGCCATGAGCGTCTTCGCCGTCCTGCTGCGGCCGGAAAGCCGCGGCTCGGTGACGCTTCGCTCGGCCGATCCCGCTGTGCCGCCGGCGATTCGCATAAACATGTTCCAGGACCGGCGGGACCTGGCAACAATGCGACGTACGATCCGGCTGCAGCGCGACTTCTTCGCGACGAAACCGCTCGCTGACCTGATCGGCCGCGAAATCATGCCCACCCGGGAGGTGCAGACGGATGAGGAGATCGACGCCTATCATCGCCGTTCCTGCGTCCTCGCGCATCACGCATCCAGCACCTGCGCCATGGGCAAGGGCCCCGACGCGGTCGTGGACAGTCAACTGCGCGTGCATGGCATCGATGGCCTTCGCATCGCCGACGCTTCGATCATGCCGCGCGTGATCGGGGGCAACACCAATGCCCCCGTCATCATGATCGGAGAGAAAGCCGCCGACCTCATTCTCGGCAACGCACTTCTCGCACCTGTATCGCCGATACCTCGCCTTGCGGCCGTCGGCGGTTGACATAGGCGATATTTTTATACGAAAATGACTAACATTCTAGGAGATTCTCATGAAGCGCAGCGATGATCGCATTCTCGTGTCCCATGCCGGTCGGCTATCCCCGGAGAATCCGGAATTCCGTGCCCTGGAGCAGCGCAAGTCGCGCGGCGAGGACATTCCGGACGAGATTTATATCCCGCAATTGGAAGCGGCGATCCGGGAGATGGTCCAGCGCCAGGTCGATCTGGGCGTGGATGTGATTTCCGACGGCGAAGCGGGCCGCTTCAACACCTTCGCCAAATATGGCAAGCGCATCGACGGCATCATCTATCGCGAATGCCAGCCGGGCGAAGTGGGCGCAGCCGTGTTCGACAGCCGTGAGCGCCGGACATTCCCCGCATATTACAAGGCTGCCGATGCCGCACGTTTCAAGGACGGCGCGCCGACCAACAATCAGATGCGCATGGTCGCCGTCGATCCGCTCAAGGTGAAGAATATCGACATCATCACCGAGGAGTTGGCGCGGTTCCGCCGCATCCTGACCGAACTGGACCTCAACGACCGCGACGCTTTCTTCCCGATGATGTCGCCGGGCTGGCTCCATCACTTCATCTGGGACGAGCATTACAAGGACGAGGAAGCATTCCTCTTCGCCCTCGCAGAGGTGTTGAGGCCGGAGTATGAGGCGATTGTCAACGCCGGCTTCATCCTGCAGCTCGACGGTCCGGATCTTCCGGACAAATGGGCGACTCTCGTGCCGAACATCACGCTGGAGGAATATCGCAAGAAGGCGAAGCTGCGCGTCGACGCGACCAACCATGCGCTGCGCAACATCCCCGAGGAGAAGGTCCGCTATCATCTCTGCTGGGGCAGCTGGAACGGTCCACATATCGACGACATCCCCTTCATCGATGTGGTGGACCTGATGCTGGAGGTTAAGGCACAGGCCTACAGCTTCGAAGCCGGCAATGTCCGCCACGAACATGAATGGAAGATCTGGAAGGATGTGAACCTGCCCGACGGCAAGATCCTGATCCCCGGCGTGGTCAGCCATCGCACGAACACGATCGAGCACCCCGAAGTGGTCGCCGATCGTCTTGAGCATTTTGCCCGCTATGTCGGGCGCGAGAATGTCATTGCCGGGACGGACTGCGGCATGGGCGGCGGGCGCATGCCGCATGAGATCGGCTGGGCCAAGATCGAGGCGATGGTCGAAGGCAGCGCACTCGCCTCGCGCGTTCTGTGGGGGGAGGTAGTGGCGGCCTGAACCGCCACTACCTACAGGCCCCGGGCGTCGAGCGTCTCCAGCAGGAGATGCTCGAAAGCCTCCCGCCGGCTGCGGCGCGCCGCGATCAGCTGATCGCGGTCGCGCTCTTTGAGCGCCTTCAGAAGGGAGTGCTTGTTGACGACACTACGTTCCTCGCTCGGCCGGCGCGGCAATGGCAGCAGAGCACGGAAGCGGTCGGTCAGCGCCCAGAGCCGCATGGCTTCGCGCATGATCGTCTTCTTGGGAGAGAGATTGAATATGGTCGTGTGGAACTTGCGATGCTCGACCCACCAGCTCGTGCGATCGCCGGCATCGAGCAGTTGCTCCAGCCGCTCGGCCTGCTGTTCGAGATCAGCCAGCAGTTCGGCGTCGGGCCATTCGATCGTGCGCATCAATTCGTCCTCGACGAGGTGGCGCAAACGGAAAAGCTGTTCGGCCTCGTCCCTGGATAGGCGCGTGACGAAGAATCCCCGATTGGGATCATGCTCTATGATGCCCTCCGAGCTCAGCAGTTTGAGCGCCTCGCGCACGGGCACGCGGCTCGCGTTGAACTGTTCGGCAAGTTCTGTCTGGCCCAGCCTGGTGCCGGGCGCCAAGGTCCCGCGCGCGATGAGCGAGCGCAATTCATCGGCAATCTTGGCCGGGACGCCCCTTGCCGCCAATTTCTGCATTTCCATGGCTACTCCGCATGTGTGTCGGGAATGCAGGCCGCATCCGTCACCCATTCCCCTGTGTAGCGCCGGCTGCGGTTCCACCCGCAGCATGCGAAATGCTGCCTAACTATATTGTAGACAATTAGTAAAGACCGTTCGAACGGAAGGATCATCATGACTCTTGTCGGTTTCATTGGCCTCGGAATCATGGGACGCCCCATGGCCGAACATCTTATCACCGCCGGCCACGAACTTCACATCTCAGCGACAAGTGCCGCCGCCGCGGATTTCATCGCCAAGGGCGCGACAGCACATGCAAGCCATGCCGGGATCGCGCAAGCTGCCGACATCGTCATCCTCATGGTGCCGGACACCCCGCAGGTCGAGCAGGTGCTGTTCGGCGAGGGCGGCGTGGCCGAAGGATTGGGCGCGGGCAAGCTCGTGATCGACATGAGCTCGATCTCGCCGCTCGCGACCAGGGATTTCGCGGCGCGGATCGAGGCGCTCGGTTCGGCCTATGTCGATGCACCCGTCTCCGGCGGCGAAGTGGGAGCGAAAGCAGCGACACTCACCATCATGACGGGCGGAACGGAGCCGGCCTTTGCCCGCGCACGGCCATTGTTCGAGCTCATGGGCAAGAATATCACGCATGTCGGCGCGATCGGCGCGGGACAGACCGCCAAGGTCGCCAATCAGATCATCGTCGCGCTCAACATCGCCGCAGTCGGCGAGGCTCTGCTCTTTGCCGCCAAGGCGGGCGCCGATCCCGCTCGGGTGAGGGACGCGTTGCTCGGCGGCTTCGCTTCCTCGCGCGTGCTGGAAGTGCATGGCGAGCGCATGCTCAAGCGCACATTCGATCCCGGTTTCCGCATCGACCTGCATCACAAGGACCTCGCGCTTGCGCTGTCCAGCGCCAACCAGCTCGGCCTGCCGCTCGCCCAGACCGCCTTCTGCCAACAGCTGCTGAATAGCGCGCGCGGCAATGGCGAAGGCGGCCTGGACCATTCCGCGATCGTCAAGCAGCTCGAACGGCTGGCCGGCCATGATCTGGTGGAGGCGTGACGATGGACAGGCTCCTGCCATCCTTGCTGATGGCCGGCACATTGGCACTTGTCGGCTGCGCCGAAGCGCAGCACGAGGCACCAGCCGCCGGGACGGCTTCGGCCGAGCAGGATCACAAGGCCAGGACCGAAGCGACCCGAGCCGTCGCGACGGCTTTCCTCAACCGCTATTTCATTCAGCATGATTTCGGTGCCTATGCAGAATTTGCCCGTCCCGACTTCATCCAGCACAATCCCAACATCGCCAATGGCGTCGCTGGGCATCGTGCCTATTTCGCGCGGATCCTGAACGCGTCCAAGCCGGACCCGGCGCCGCCGCCCCAGGCGCATGTGATCGACCTGGTGCTGGTCGATGGCGACATCTTCTCGGTGATGCATCATGCCGTGAATGCGGACGGCAAGGCGCACCTGTTCGTCGACCTCTGGCGCGTGCAGGACGGCAAGATCGCCGAGCATTGGGACGTGATCCAGGACATTCCGCCCGAAATGCCGCACGGCAACGGCATGGCCTGCGGCGTCGAGACCTATGCGGCCGCCATCGCACGCCCGGATTCGGTGGAGCATCCTGCCTGCGGCGCTCCGGATCCGAACACGACGCGTGACGAATCGCTCGGATATTATCGCGCCTATGTAGGCGAGGTCGCCCGGGGTGATGTGCTGGGCGCGATCGACCGCTGGTTCCACCCCGCCTACCGGCAGCACAGCCCTCTCATCGCCGACGGCAAACAGGGTGCGATCGACTATCTCAAGGCGGAGTGGGGCAGGCCCGATGCGCCCAAGCCCGTGCTCGGTCCGCAACGGATCGTCGCGGAAGGCGACTATGTGCTGGTCCATTATCTCTACAGCGTGCCGGGCTTTGAAGGACAGGAAGCGCATATCGACATCTTCCGCTTCAAGGACGGCAAGATCAGCGAACATTGGGACGTGAAGCAGCCAGTTCCGCCGAACAGCGCCAATGGCAATGGCATGTGGTGAGCAAGTCTGGAGCGGGGAGCATGATGATCGATCAAGGCCGCGCAAAGGGCGATGACACGATATGGGCACCACTGAATTATGTCGACCCGGGCGGTATCGAGGGAACGAATTTCACCTTCACATTCGATCACCAATGGACCGGCGTTCCCGCCGCGACGCAGATAATGCCGATTGTCGATGCCTGCTCACTGACGATGCCGGCGCAGCTGCGGAGCGAAGGCTTCGAGCAGGTGCACATCGATTGCCCGCCCCTGTCGAACCTCCCGCCGGAATTCATAGAGGACCATTGGCGACCGGCTCTATTTGCCGCAATCCGGAACTTGACCGGCGCCGATATGGTCATTGGGTGGGGCTTCAGTGCGCGCTTTTCCGAGCGAAAAATGGATGTCGAGCGCACGGACGTCTCGAATCCGGCACGCCGCGTCCACGGCGATTTCAGCCCGACCGAGTTCGGCGAGGTGATCCGACACCCGCCCTGCCTCGACGCCATCGCTGCGGTCGCGGATGGGCGGACACTGTGTCGATGGATCGGTATCAACGCTTGGCAGCCTTTCTCCGCACCACCCTATGACACGCCCCTTGCCGTCTGCGACGCTCGCACTGTTTCGCCGCGTGACCTGAATGTCGGCCGGGGTCGTGCGCCTTCCAGGCCCGATCTCGCCATCGATCTGCCCTTCTTCGCGTTCAACCCGAATCATCGCTGGCACTATTTCTCCACGTTCGAACCGAACGAGGCTCTGCTTTTCATCGGCCTGGACAGCGCCTGCCCCGGGACCTGGCGGCTCGTCCCGCACACGGCCTTCGACAGTCCGGAATGTCCCGCTGACGCGCCACCTCGCTGCAGCGTGGAAATGCGCACCATGGCGCTCTTCTTCGAATAATAAGCGCGCGACCGAAAGCGCAGTCGCTTGACCCTCGACCCTCGATAGTTATACGAAATTGTATTCGTTATTGGCCACACGCTTGGCCGGGGGAGGACCTCACCGATGATCGTCGATTGCCACGGCCATGTCAGCGCGCCCGCTGAGCTCTGGATCTACAAGTCACTCCTGCTCTCCCACCGAGGCGAGCATGGCAAGCCCTTCCCCGATCTCACCGACGAGGAAATCCTCTCCTATACCAACCGGAAAGAGATGGCGCCCTGCGGCCATCTCGACATGCTGGATCGCGTCGGCACGGATTATCAGCTGCTCAGCCCGCGCCCGTTCCAGATGATGCACTCCGAAAAACCGAGCTATCTGGTCGACTGGTTCACCGAAGCGACCAACGATATCATTGCGCGCCAGTGTCAATTGATGCCCAACCGGTTCGCGCCCATCTGCGGTCTGCCCCAGGCGGCTGGTGAGCCGGTCGAACGCGTGCTGGGCGAGCTGGAGCGCTGCGTGACGCGGCTCGGATTCAAGGGCTGCCTGCTCAATCCCGATCCCTATGAGAATAGCGGCGCGGAGCCGCCGCCCATGGGGGATCGTTATTGGTATCCGCTCTACGAGAAGCTTTGCGAGCTCGATGTGCCGGCGCATATCCACTCGGCCGGATCGCGTTCCGCCAGGGCGCCTTACACGCTCAATTTCCTCCTGGAGGAGACGATGGCGGTCTACGGACTGATCGAGAGCGATGTCTTCAAGGACTTCCCGCAACTCAAGATCGTCTGCAGCCATGGCGGGGGCGCGATCCCCTATCATATCGGGCGGTTCCGTGCCTCGGCGATCCGGCGCGGGGAGGATTTCGTCGAGAAGATGCGGAATCTCTATTATGACACGGTCCTCTATTCGGAGGATGCGCTCACACTGCTCATCAGGACGGTTGGCGCCGACCGCTGCCTGTTCGGGGCGGAGTGCCCCGGCGTCGGCTCGGCCGTCGATCCGCATACAGGCAAGACGCTGGACGACATCGCGCCGTTCATCGCCGGCTTCGACTGGCTGACTCAGGCGGAGAAGGACGCGATCCTGTTCGGCAATGCGATCTCGCTGTTCAAGCTGGAACCACCGGCGGCATGAGCGCGGTCGCGACCATTCTCGACCGGCTTGCCGCGATCGATACCTGCGCGCTTTCCGACGCGCTGGACAAGCTGGGCATCAACGGGCAGGTGACCGGCCTGCCGCGGCAATCCGGCCAAGGTCGGGTGGCGGGCATCGCCGTCACCCTAAGGCTCGGTACGGGCGACCCGCCGCCCGGACCGCCGCGCCATCTCGGCACCGCCGCCATCGAGGCATCGGACACGCACAGCATCATCGTCGTCGAGCAGCGTACGGGCGTGGAGGCAGGATGCTGGGGCGGCCTGCTGACACGCGGTGCGATCCGCGCTGGCGTCCGTGCGGTGATCGCCGATGGCCCGGTGCGCGACATTGACGAGGCACGAGAACTGGATTTCCCGATCTTCACCAATCGGCTCACCTGCCTCACCGCGCGCAACCGCGTCGTCGAGAAGGCGACCAATGAGCCGGTGCGCATCGGCGCGCTCACCATCCATCCCGGCGACTATATCGTCGCGGACGGCAGCGCCGTGATCGCCGTTCGGCCGGACAGGGTGGCAGACGTGCTGGCAGCCGCCGAGGCCATTGTTGCGCGTGAGGCGGCCATGATCGCCGAGATCGGCAAAGGCACGCGTATGAGCGACGTACTTGGCGGCAATTACGAACATATGCTGGAGAAGGAGTGATGGCTCAGGACCGCAATGTCGAACGCGCGGCACGGCTGGACACGGCGACATTGTCCGACGCGCTCGACAGGGTCGGTATCGTCGGTCAATGCTATCGGATCGAGGGACGGGATCCGTCCTTCACCATGGCCGGCCGGGCGTTCACCATGCTGTGCGGCCCCGCCGCCAAGCCCCCTGGAACAGTCGGCGACTATATAGACGACGTTCCCGAGGGTCATGTCGTGGTGATCGACAATGGCGGCCGCGAGGATGCGACCATCTGGGGCGACATATTGACCGAGATCGCGCATAGACGCGGGCTTGCGGGGACCGTGATCGACGGAATCAGCCGCGATGTCGCGCTCTGCCGGACGCTTGGCTATCCCGTTTTCAGCAAGGGCCACTGGATGCGGACCGGCAAGGACCGGGTGCAGGTGGAGCAGATGAACTGCACCGTGAATATCGGAGGGGCCCGGGTCGCCGCCGGCGACCTCATGCGCGGCGATCCAGATGGCGTGGTCGTGCTGCCTCGTGAGCATGAAGAGGCTGTGCTCGATGCAGCCGAGGAGATCGCGGCGGCGGAAGACCATATCCGCGAGGCCTGCCGCGGCGGCATGCGGCTCGATGAGGCGCGCCGCCGGTTCAAATATCATAGTCTTCAGACGCGCAGGGAAGGCTGAGCCCGCCCTCCCTGGCGATGAACCCTCCATAGCGGCGATTTCGAGGATATGATCAGGCCGCGTGCTGCCTTTGAAATCCCTGTTCGAGCGCGGCCTCGACCGTCGCACGGGCGGCCAGATAGTCGGAGATGAGTCGGCCTCGATCCCGCGCCTGCAGCGCGTCGATCAGCTTGCGTTCAGGGCTTTCTCCGATCTCGCGCGGCATCAACGCCCGATAGCGGTCCGTAAGGGTCCAAAGCCTTATCGCCTCGCGCAGCAACACCTTCTGCGGAGAGAGATCGAAGATCGCATAGCGTAGCCGTTCCAGAGCCTGCGCCCATCGACTGAAATCCACGCGCTGGTCGATCGCGTCGAGCGCATCGAACTGTGCGCGGAAAGCCGCGATCTGATCGTCGTCCGGCCATTGCGCAGAGGCGAGCAACTCCGCCTCGAGCCACCGCCTCAGCTTGTAGAGCTGGAGCGCTTCGTCATAATCCAGCGGTGACACGAAATAACCCCGATTGCGATCGTGCCGGAGAAAACCTTCCGTTGCAAGGAGCTTGAGCGCTTCCCGAATGGGCACCTTGCTGCGGCCGAAACGCGTTGCCAGCTGGGTCTGGCCCAGATGCTCTCCCGGCAGCAACGTTCCCCGGACGATGAGGGCGCGCAATTCATCGGCAACAACGTTGGGCAATGATCCGTTGGCGTCATTTTGCTGCAGCACTTTTCAATGTTCCTTCATACCACCCGCCCGACCGGCAAGACTATAGCCTCCTGCTCCGGCAAAGCGAGGTGGCTCACCCCAAATCCGTCGCCGCAACTGGACAATTGCAGCGACAGAAAAGTTGCTATACATTATAGTTATACACTATTCGTTGTAGTGCAAGCACTGGCGGTGTCGAGCGTAGAACAGGTGACTTCAACAGTCGTGAAAATGAACGCTTCGTTCGAGCGCATGACGGAAGCGGAGATATTGCTGGCGCAGATTGAGGAGGCGTGTTGCCGGCTGGGGATTGCGCAGACGACCTTTGGGCGTCAGGCGGTGAATGACGGCAAGCTGGTCAACCGGCTGCA
>Ga0164243_10002926_pt1 | contig 27650 bp, 25 predicted proteins | sample OricompcompostOP_FD_108781 | JGI IMG/M metagenome (GOLD analysis project Ga0164243, IMG submission 108781) | Organic Plus compost microbial communities from Emeryville, California, USA - Original compost - Organic plus compost (OP) | ecosystem: Engineered > Solid waste > Mixed feedstock >...
CACCGACCTCGTGGTGCGCGAGCCGGACGGCCCGACGCTCGCCGCCTTCCTGGAGGCGATGGAGTTCAAGACCCTGGCCCGCCGGGTGGCCGAGGGCGCTCAGCCGCGGCCTGCCGGTCCGCTGGCGGCGCCGGCCGCCCGGCCTGCCGCGGCCCCGGTCCCGGTGGCGATCGACCATGCCAGGTACGCCTGTATCCAGGACCTGGAGACGCTCGACGCCTGGATCGCCCGCGCCTTCGAAGCCGGCGTGATCGGTTTCGACACCGAGACGGACGCCCTGTCCTCGGCCCAGTCGGCCCTGTGCGGCCTGTCCCTGGCGATAGCGCCGGGCGAGGCGGCCTACATCCCGGTGGGCCACTGCGCGTCAGAAGGGCTCGACCTCGCCTCGGCCGCCGACTGGAAGCAGATCCCGCTGCAGGAAGCCGTCGACCGGCTGCGCCCGCTGCTGGAGGACCCGACGGTCCTGAAGGTCTGCCAGAACGGCAAGTACGACATCGCCGTGATGGCCCGCTACGGCGTGCGCGTGGCGCCTACCGACGACACCATGCTCATGTCCTACGTACTGGAGGGCGGGCTGCACGGTCACGGCATGGACGAGCTGTCCCAGCTCCACCTCGGCCACGTGCCCATCCCGTTCAAGCAGGTCGCCGGGACCGGCAAGAAGGAGAAGAGCTTCGCCCAAGTCGAGCTCGCCCCCGCCACCTGCTACGCGGCGGAGGACGCCGACGTCACCCTGCGCCTGCACCATGCGCTGAAGCCTCGGCTCTCGCGCGAGGGCATGACCACGGTCTACGAGACCCTGGAGCGTCCCCTGCCGGCCGTGCTGGCCGACATGGAGATCGCCGGCATCCGGGTCGACCCCGAGCGGCTGCGCCAGCTCGGCCACGAGTTCTCGCTCAAGATGGTCGAGCTGGAGGCCGAGGCCCACCGCCAGGCCGGCCGGCCGTTCAACCTGGCCTCCCCCAAGCAGATCGGCGACATCCTGTTCGGCGAAATGGGCCTGCCGGGCGCGAAGAAGACCGCCACCGGCGCCTGGGCGACGGACGTCAAGGTGCTGGAGGACCTGGCCGACCAGGGCCACCCCCTGCCGCGCACCATCGTGGCCTGGCGCCAGGTCTCGAAGCTGAAGAACACCTACACCGATGCGCTGACCGCCGCGGCGGATCCGCAGACGCACCGGGTCCACACCTCCTTTTCGCTGGCGGCGGCGGCCACGGGCCGGCTCGCCTCGACCGACCCGAACCTGCAGAACATCCCGATCCGCACGGAGGAGGGGCGCAAGCTGCGCACCTGCTTCATCGCCGATCCGGGCAATGTGCTGATCTCGGCCGACTACTCGCAGATCGAGCTGCGGCTGCTGGCCCACATCGGCGACATCCCCCAGCTGAAGGACGCCTTCCGGCGGGGGCTCGACATCCACGCCATGACCGCCTCGGAGATGTTCGGCGTTCCGGTGGAGGGCATGCCGTCGGAGGTCCGGCGCCGGGCCAAGGCGATCAACTTCGGCATCGTCTACGGCATCTCGGCCTTCGGCCTGGCGAACCAGCTTGGCATCGAGCAGTCGGAGGCCGCCGCCTACATCAAGACCTACTTCGAGCGCTTCCCCGGCATCCGCGACTACATGAACGAGGCTAGGGCCTTCGTGCGCGAGCACGGCTACGTGAAGACCATCTTCGGGCGGAAGGTCCACATCCCGGCGATCCGGGGCAAGTCGGCGGCCGAGCGCAGCTTCGGCGAGCGCGCGGCGATCAACGCCCCGATCCAGGGCTCCGCGGCCGACATCATCCGCCGCGCCATGGTGCGCATGCCGCAGGCCCTGCGGGACGCCGGACTGAAGGCGCGCATGCTGCTGCAAGTGCACGACGAACTGATCTTCGAGGCTCCGGAATCCGAGGCCCAGGCCGTGTGCGCCCTCGCCCGCCGGGTGATGGAGAAGGCGGCCGAACCGGCGCTGTCGCTCAGCGTGCCGCTGGTGGTCGACGCCCGCGCCGCCGCCAACTGGGACGAGGCGCACTGAGGCGGGCGGAGAGGGCGCTGCTCACCAGTTCCGTCACCCTCGGCCTTGCGCCGAGGGTCCAGGGTTCGCGGCGATGACGTAATCCGGTCTGGAACCCGATTGCAGCGGAGGAGTGGATCCTCGGCGCAAGGCCGAGGGTGACGGAGTGGGGCCGACTGGCCGCCCTAAGCCGCCAATCCCGCGGTCTGCATCAGCGTTTTGACCTGATCCAGCACCACCGGCTCGTTGGCGATCTCGCGGCGGGTTTCCGGGGCGCGGAGGAGGCGGATCGCCTCGGCTTTCGCCCGGTCGGCGGCAGGGCCCAGCGGCGCCGTCTCGCCGGTCGCCAACCTGAGCAGCAGCATCAGCTTCTGGGACGGCGGCGCCGGGGCCTTGGCCAGCAGGGCCGCGAGCTTGGACTCGGCCTCGACCAGGCCGCCGATCTCGCCGATCTTCGCCGCGGCGGCCCCCGCATCCCCCTCGCCCAGTCCGGCGGCCATCACGGCCCGCTGCAGTTCGGCCAGCACCGACAGCTTGACCGCGGGGGTGTCGGGACCGTTGCACAGGTCCTTCTCGAAGCGCAGGGCGCCGACGGAGGCCGAGATCCAGCGCGCCGCCGCGCGTTTATTGGAGCCGCCCACCATGTTCTCAGCCAGCCGGACCAGGGCCTGGGCCTCGGCGAGCGCGCTCTCGCGCCCGGTCAGGAAGGCCTCGACGAAGTCCGCCGCCACCAGGCTCTTGCACCGCTCGACGAAGGCGGCCTGCAGGTCGTCCTGGTTCAGGATCTTGCCGGCGGCGGCGGTGAGCGCCATGGCCAGGGCGCGCAGGATGGCGATTTCGCCCTCGGGATCGCCCGGGCGCAGCCGGCGCGGGCCGGTCAGCTCCCTGACGATGCGCCGGCCGATGGAGGCGCGGACGCTCTCGAACGCCTCCCGCTCCAGCCAGCCGGCCAGCCGGGCGGCGTGGCCGTCCAGGCGGGGAATCTGCTTCTCGATGGTGGGGTCGATGCTCGCCAGCGCCGCCACTTCGGGGCCGGCTGCCAGACGGGTGAGTGCGGCGAGCATCCCGCCGAGGTCGAGGTCGGCGCCGAACAGGTCGGCGAGACCGCCGCGCGATCCCAGGACCTCCGACAGCGGCTGCTCCAGCACCTGCATGGCGACCGCCCGCGGACGGCCGGCCTCGGGGGCGATCTCGGCGAGGTCGAGGAGCAGCCCGACCTTCTCGCGCCAGGTCGCGGCCTTGCCCAGATAGGCGGCCACGCTGCCGCCCAGCAGGTAGGCGCGCTCCGGCTCGTCGGCCAATCGCTGGGCGGCGGCGGCGAAGGCCGAGCCCTGGATATCGGGAAAAGCCTGCTTGCGGGCGTCCTTCACGATGCGGTCGACGGCGCCCTGGACCAGCTTCTGGAACGTCCGGATCACCTCGTGGACCGAGGTCCCGCGGGCCTGGGCTTCGGGGATGGCGATCTTCTGCAGCGCGTGCTGGATCTCGACGCCCGAGGCGTCGAGCTGTTCGACCAGGTCCGCCCGATGCAGCAGCTCGAAGGCGGTGACCTGCTGGCGCCGTAGCCAGCCGTCCAGCAACCGGCCGATCTTCTCGCGCGCATGGACCGAGTAGAGGTCGGAGGGGGTGACGCACAGCGGCGTATCGCTGGGGTCGCGGGCCTTCTTGGGCCTGCCGCCCTCTACGGCGCCCCGGGCCATCACCGTTACGCTCTTGAACTCCATCGTCTCGGGGTCGAGCGTCTCCTTGGTCACCCGCACGGCGGCGATGCGCCCCTCGGCCAGCATCTCCTCTGCGGTCTCGACGGCCCGGCTGCGGTCTTCGGTTGCGAATTGCAGCGTCCACGGCGCGTTCGGGAGGCGCCGCGCGAAGACTTCGTAATGGACCTGGTTCCGGCTCATTGCAGCAAGATTACCCCTGCACGCTTAAGCCCGACTTAACCCTGGCGCCCTCTTTGCGCGTTTTGCCTTGCGTTCGCCCGTTTCAGGACCCAGCTTGCAGCCGCTATGGCGAATATCACTCTGATCGACGACGACGAAAACATCGTAGCTTCGGTCTCGATGGCCCTCGAAAGCCACGGTCATACGGTGAAGGCTTACTACGACGGCGCCTCCGGGCTGGCCGCGCTGGAGGCCGAACCGCCGGACCTCGCCATCCTCGACGTGAAGATGCCCCGCATGGACGGGATGGAGGTGCTGCGGCGGCTGCGGCAGACCTCGGACCTGCCGGTGATCATCCTCACGTCCAAGGACGACGAGATCGACGAGATCCTCGGGTTCAACCTCGGAGCCGACGACTACATCCACAAGCCCTTCTCGCAGCGGCTGCTGATCGAGCGGGTGAAGGCCGTGCTGCGGCGCGGGCGGGCCGACGGGCAGGAGGAGGAAGCCTCGGCGGCCAGCCAGGCGGCCAAGCCCCTGCGCCGGGGCAAGCTGACCCTCGATCCCGCGCGGCACGACTGCCTATGGGACGGCAAGCCCGTGAAGCTGACGGTGACCGAATTCCTGCTGCTGCAGTCGCTGGCGCAGCGGCCCGGGTTCGTGAAGAGCCGCGACAACCTGATGGACGCGGCTTATGACGACCAGGTCTATGTCGACGACCGCACCATCGACAGCCACGTAAAGCGCATGCGGAAGAAGTTCCGCATGGTCGATCCCGAGTTCGATGCGATCGAAACCCTCTACGGGGTCGGCTACCGCTATCGCGAGAGCTGACGTTCGTTCCTGGAGGCTCGGTTGGATCTGAAGCCCGAAGCGTTGGACCTCGGCCCCCCGGCCGAGGCCGCGCCTGACACCGGGCCCGCCGCCGCCCGCGAGCAGCGCCGGCGGCGGGCGCTGCGTCAGCGGCTGCCGATCGCCGGCTCGCGGCTCGGCCGGCTGATCCTGGGGCTCAACCTGCTCGGCCTAACCGTGCTGGTCGCGGGCGCGCTGCTCCTGAACGAGATGGGCCGCGGCCTGGTCCAGGCGCGGATCGACAGCCTGACCACCCAGGGCGAGCTCATCGCCAACGTGATCGCCGGCGGCGCCACCCGCGGCGCGCCCGAGCCGATCCTGGAGCCCGAGCTCGCTTCCGACGTGCTCCAGCTGCTGTTCATTCCCAATTCCCAGCGCGCCCGGCTGTTCGACGCCCGGGGCCGGATGATCGCGGACTCCGAGCTGATCGCCGACAAGGTCGAGACGCGGCCCCTGCCGCCCGCCCGCAGGCCGGGCGAGCTGGTCCCCCCTTGGCGTTCGACAGGCCCCAGGACGCCCGATCCGCAGGCGGTGTCCGAGGCGCGGGAGGCGCTGTCGGACGAGGTGCGCCAAGCCCTGCGCGGCTCGCCCGTCGCCGGCATGCGCCGCTCGGAGACCGGCGCGCGCCTGGTCAGCGTGTCGATCCCCATCCAGCGGGTCCAGGCGGTGCTGGGGGTGCTGACGCTCGAAGCCGGCGACGTCGACCAGATCATCGCGGCGCAGCGGCGCGCCATGATCCCCTTCATCCTGATCGCGGTGGCGGTGATCCTGGGGTCGTCCCTGCTGCTGAACTGGCTGATCGCCCAGCCTATCCTGCGGCTGGCTCTGGCCGCCGACCGCGTCCGCCTGTCGCGGGCCAGAGCCATATCCCTGCCCGACATCGCCGAGCGGGACGACGAGGTGGGCGACCTCGCCCAGTCGCTGGAGGCGATGACCTCGGCCCTGTCGGACCGGATGGACGCGATCGAGCGCTTCGCCGCCGACGTCGCCCACGAGATCAAGAACCCGCTCACCTCGATCCGCTCGGCGGTCGAGACCCTGGAGATCGCCTCGACGCCCCAGGCCAAGGAGCGGCTGGCCAAGATCCTGAAGCAGGACGTCAACCGGCTCGACCGGCTGATCACCGACATCTCCAACGCATCGCGGCTGGACGCCGAACTCTCGCGCGAGGCGCCGCGGACCGTCGACCTTGGCCGCCTGCTCGGGGACATCGTCAGCCTCTACGAGCACCGCGCCGGCGACGCCCCGGAGGGGGTGAAGGTGCGCCTCGCCCTCGGCGACGGGGGCGCCCGCTTCCGCGTGCTCGGGCGCGAGGGGCCGCTCGGCCAGGTATTCCGCAACCTCGTCGACAACGCCCGCTCGTTCAGCCCGCCCGGCGGGACGGTGACGGTCGCCCTGCGTCATTCGCGCGCGGGCGGCCGGGGCGAGGTGGTCGCGACGGTGGAGGACGAAGGACCGGGCATCCCCGCCGAGAACCTGGAGACCGTGTTCGAGCGCTTCTACACCGCTCGGCCCAAGGGGGCGGCCTTTGGCGGGCATTCGGGCCTGGGCCTGTCCATCGCCCGCCAGATCGTGGAGGCGCACGGAGGCCGGCTGTCGGCCGAGAACCGCCAAGCCGACGACGGCCAGGTCCTGGGCGCGCGCTTCACCGTCACCCTTCCCGAGCCGCCCCTATGAGCGTGCCGGTCCAGCACGCCACCGCGGTCGCGGCCTGGGTGCGGGGCGGTTGGCGGGGCGTGCTCCTGCGCGGGCCCTCCGGCGCGGGCAAGAGCGACCTGGCCCTGCGCGCCCTGGCCGCCGGGGCGCGGCTGGTCGCCGACGACCGGGTCATTCTGTGGCGCTCGGGCGGACGGCTGTTCGCCCGCGGCCCCGAGATCCTGGGCGGCCTCCTGGAGGCCCGCTCGCTGGGGGTCCGGCCGGTCGGGGCGCTGCGCTCGGCCGAGATCGTGCTGACCGTGGACCTGGTCCGGGAGCGGACCGAACTGGAGCGCACGCCCGATCCGGAGTGGGCGGCGATCTGTGGCGTGAAGGTGCGGCGGATCGCGCTCTTCCCGCTCGAATCTTCGGCCTGGGCCAAACTGACGCTCGCCTTACGGGCGGCGACGCTTGGAGCGGGACTGGAAGAGGCGTATCAAGCTCCGCTCGCGAACGAGGCCGAAGCGCCCGGCGCGCCGAGGGGGCCTCTCAAGAGGAATAGATGATCGGTCTCGTGATCGTGACTCACGGGCGTCTGGCCGAGGAATTCGTCCTGGCCATGGAACATGTCGTCGGTCCGCAACAGAACGTCCGGGCGATTTCGATCGGGCCGGACGACGACATGGAGCGGCGCCGTCGCGACATTGTCGCCGCCGCCCATGACGTCGACGACGGCGGCGGGGTGATCCTGCTGACCGACATGTTCGGCGGCACGCCGTCCAACCTGGCGATCTCGGTGATGGACGAGACGCATGCCGAGGTCATCGCCGGGCTGAACCTGCCGATGCTGATCAAGCTGGCCAGCGTGCGGGCGCGCGAAAACTTGCAGACCTGCGTAGCACAAGCGCAGGATGCAGGGCGCAAATACATCTCCGTGGCTTCCTACGTGCTGGCCGGGGGAAAATGAACGGGACGGAAACGGGGCTGCGGCGCAACGTCGAGATCGTCAACGAGCGGGGATTGCACGCCCGCGCGTCCGCCAAGTTCGTCAAGGCCGCGGCGCAGTACGACGCCCACGTGACCGTCAGCCGCGACGGCCAGACCGTCGACGCCCAGTCGATCATGGGCCTGATGATGCTGGGCGCCGGCCCGGGCGCGGTGGTCGAGATCGCCGCCGTCGGCCCCCAGGCCGAAGCCGCGCTGGACGCCCTCGCCGCCCTGGTCGAACGCCGCTTCGACGAGGAACGCTGACCTCCATCCTTTAGGAAGAGCGGCGATGAGGATCGAGTTCGACAAGACGGCTCGCAACGCTCTCGCCCGCGCGCTCGCCGTCTACCTGAAGGACGAGCTGGAGATCGAGATCGGCGGCATGGACTCGATGCTGCTGCTCGACTTCATCTCGGAGACGCTCGGCCCCCACTACTACAACCAAGGCCTGCACGACGCCCGAGCCCTGCTCCACGCCAAGGTGGAGACGCTCGCCGATGCGCTCTACGAACTGGAGAAGCCGGCGAAGCTCTGACCCGGCGGTTCCAACGCGGCCCATCCCCGCCGAAGCGGGAACCTGGGCTTCGGCCGGCGCACCCCTGATCCGGCTTGACCCTAATCGGACCCAAGCCCAAGTCGTTTCGGAAGCCCGCGCGCCTCACGAGGATGGGTCAGCCGGACGATAATCAGGTGCGCCGTGGCCTCGCTGACGATCAGGTTTTCGTATGTGGAGCGATTGCGTTCCCATGTGGCCCACGCCCAGCGGACGGGATGACCGGGCTCGATCCAACCTCGCCACCGCTCGCGGTTCCCGGCCCATAGCTTGCGTCGAAACAGGCTCCGAGCAAGCGAGCGGCCGATCACTCGCCTGATCACCACCGCCTTCGGATAGTCCAGCCAAATCAAGTGGGTCGCTCGGCGGAGAACCGCATCACGGACCTGCCGATAATTGCCGTCGCAGACCCACGCCTCAGCGGCCGCTGCGTCACACACCCGTGTCACGAAAGCGTCAGGATCACGTTCGTGCAAGCCGCGCCAGTCACCCTGCCAGTTGAGGCTGTCCAACTCGATCAGGGGCGCGTTCATCGCGTCCGCCAACCGGGAGGCGAGCGTCGTCTTGCCCGAACCCGTTGTGCCGACGACCGCGATCCGCATCGGCCCAGTGTAGCCGGAAAAGTGCCGCTGCCGACCGTCCGTTATCCGGCGTCACGCCGACAACCGCTTCCGCCCCACAGCATACATCAACCTCCGCGCCGCGCCGACTCAAGTCCGGGACCCTGCTTCCGCGGGGATGAGCGAAGTTTGGCCTGACCTCATCGGCCGCATCCCCAGCGCCGCCAGCAGGGCCTGGTCGGAATCCATCTCCGGCAGGGGCGTGGTCAGCAGCCGCCCGCCCACGAAGATCGAGTTGGCGCCGGCCAGGAAGCACAGGGCCTGCAGTTCCGCGCTCATGCCCTCGCGCCCGGCGGAGAGCCGCACCATCGAGCGGGGGCAGACCAGCCGCGCGACGGCCACGGTGCGGACGAACTCCAGCGGGTCCAACGGCGCGCTGTCGCCCAGCGGCGTGCCGGGGATGGGGACCAGCGCGTTGATCGGCAGCGATTCCGGATGGACCGGCAGGGTCGCCAGCGCGTGCAGCAGCCCCACGCGCGCGGCGCGGTCCTCGCCCATGCCGACGATGCCGCCGCAGCAGACCGCCATGCCCGCCTCGCGCACGCGCTCCAGCGTGTCCAGCCGGTCCTGGTAGGTGCGGGTGGTGACCACGCGGGCGTAGTCGTCCGGCCCGGTGTCCAGGTTGTGGTTGTAGTAGTCGAGCCCGGCGGCCTTCAGCGCCGTCGCCTGCTCGCCGGTCAGCATGCCCAGGGTGGCGCAGGTCTCCATCCCCAGCGCCTTCACCCCTGCGATCATCGCCTCCAGCTTGGGCATGTCGCGGTCCTTGGGCTCGCGCCAGGCCGCCCCCATGCAGAAGCGCTGGGCGCCGGCCGCCTTGGCCTTCGCCGCCTCCGCCACCACCGCCTCGGGGTCCATCAGCCGCCCGGCCTTCAGCCCGGTGTCGAAGTGGGCCGACTGGCTGCAGTAGCCGCAGTCCTCGGCGCAGCCGCCGGTCTTCACCGACAACAGCTGCGAGAGCTGCACCTCCGTCGGGTCGAAATGGGTCCGGTGCACGCTCGCCGCCCGGAACACCAGCTCCGGAAACGGCAGGTCGAACAGGGCCGCGATCTCCTCGCGGGTCCAATCCGAGCGGGAATCGGCGGATAAGGGAGCGGTCATGCCGCGCGGTTTAGCAGGGCGCCTCCGAACGAGGAAATCCGGCTTGGGGCTTCCTTAATCAATCGGTCGCAAGCTCTGTAACCTTAACCGAGGTCCGGAGAGGCCATGTCCGCAGCCGCCGTCCGCCTGCAGCCCCGCATTCCCGATCCGCCGCGCTACGCGGCGTCGGAAGCGCTGCTGGCGCGGGCCAGGCGGACCATCCCGCTGGGGGCGCAGACCTTCTCCAAGTCGGTCACCCAGCTTCCCTTCGGCGTGTCCCCCTATTTCGCCGCCCGGGCCAAGGGCTCGACCCTGTGGGACGAGGACGGCAACGCCTACGTCGATTTCTGCAACGCGCTCTGCGCCGTGACCCTCGGCTACGCCGACCCGGACGTGAACGCCGCCGCCCACGCCCAGATCGACCAGGGCGCGGTGTTCTCGCTGTCGCACCGGCTGGAGGCGGAAGTGGCGGAGCGGATCTGCGCCATGGTTCCCTGCGCCGAAGCCGTGCGCTTCGGCAAGAACGGTTCGGACGCGACCAGCGGCGCCGTGCGGGTCGCCCGCGCCTACACCGGCCGCGACCTGGTGCTGATGTGCGGCTACCACGGCTGGCAGGACTGGTCGATCGGGACCACGGCCCGGTCCAAGGGCGTGCCCAAGACGGTGCGCGACCTGACCTTGGCCTTCCCCTACGACGACCTGCCGGCGCTGGCGGGGCTGCTGGACGCCCACGCGGGCAAGGTCGCCGCCATCGTGCTTGAGCCGATGAACGTGCGCGCGCCCTCGCCGGGCTACCTGCAGGGCGTGCGGCGGCTGGCCGACGCCCACGGCGCGGTGCTGATCTTCGACGAGACGGTCACGGGGTTCCGCTTCCACAAGGGCGGCGCCCAGGCGCTGTTCGGCGTCACGCCCGACCTCGCCACCTTCGGCAAGGGCCTGGCCAACGGTTTTCCCCTGTCGGCGGTCGCCGGCCGCCGCGCGCTGATGGCGGAGATGGAGGAGGTCTTCTTCTCCTTCACCATGGGCGGCGAGGCGGTCTCGCTCGCCGCCGCCAAGGCGGTGCTGGACAAGCTGGAGCGCGAGCCGGTCATCGAGACCCTGCGCATCCGAGGCGCCGAACTGATGGCCGAGATCGAGCGGCTGCTGGACGCCACCGGCGCCAAGGCCTTCCTGGGCGTCTCGGGCGACCCGACCTGGAGCTTCCTCAATTTCGCGCCGCCGGCCGGCGTGGACGTCTGGGCGCTGAAGACCTTGTTCCTGCAGGAGATCTTCGCGAGGGGCCTGTTCACGCTCGGAACCCACAACATGTCCTACGCCCACGGGGACGAGGCGATCTCGACCGCCGTGGGCGTGTACGAACAGGTCCTGCCCATCCTGGCCGAGGCGGTCGCCCGCGGCGACGTGGAGCGCCGCCTCCTCTGCGCGCCCCTCCAGCCGCTGTTCAAGGTGCGATGAGCCAGGGCCCGACGAGAAGGCCGGTCTCCAAGCTGGGCCTGGGCACCGCCCAGTTCGGCCTCGACTACGGGGTTTCGAACCGGCGCGGCCGCCTGCCCGAAGCCGAGTGCGCCGCTATCCTGCAGCTCGCCGCCGGGGCCGGCATGGGCCTGGTGGACACCGCCGCCCAGTACGGCCAGGCCGAATCCGTGCTGGGCCGGCTTTTGCCCAAGCCCAGCCCCTTCCGCCTGGTCACCAAGACCGCCCGGGTCGCCGACGGCGTCGACGCGGTCGAGGCCGCCGCGCGCGGTTCGCTGCAGCGGATGGGCGTGGAGCGGGGCGACGCCTTGCTGGTGCACGCCGCCGCCGACCTTTTGGGACCGCAGGGCCCCGCCCTCTGGGACCGCCTGAAACGGCTGAAGGACGAGGGCCTGTTCGACCGCATCGGCATCTCGGCCTACGCCGCCGAGGACCCGCTCGGTCTCGCGCGCCGCTTCAAGCCCGAGGTGATGCAGCTCCCCGTCAGCCTGCTCGACCAGCGGCTGATCCAGGATGGGGCGCTGGCCGAGATCGCAGCCCTGGGCATCGAAATCCACCTGCGCTCCATCTTCCTGCAGGGGCTGCTGTTCCTGCCGCGCGACGGCCTGCCCGAGCCTCTGGCCGGCGCGGGGCCGCGCCTGTCGCGGATCCGCCGCACCATCGCCGAGGCGGGCGCCGACCCGCTGCAGGCGGCGCTCGCCTTCGCCCTCTCGCGCGAGGAAGCCTCCACCGTCGTCCTCGGCGTCACCTCCGCCGCCGAGCTGCGCGCGGTCCTCGCCGCCGCGGCGGCGCCGCCGCCGAAACTCGACTGGGCGGCGCTGGCCCTCGACCACGCGATCGCCCTCGATCCCCACCGCTGGGCCGCGGCCTGAGAAGCAGGAAATCCGCCATGAACCTCGCCATCCTCCAGGCTCGCATGTCGTCGAGCCGGCTGCCCGGAAAGGTGATGGCGCCGGTGCTGGGCGAGCCGATGATCTGGCGCCAGATCGAGCGGATCCGCCGGGCCCGCACGCTGTCGAAGGTGGTGGTGGCGACCAGCACCGAGACCTCGGACGACAGCCTCGCCGCCTTCCTGCTCGGCCGCGGCTGCACGGTCCACCGGGGCGAGTTGAACGACGTGCTGGCCCGTTTCGCCGCCTGCGCCGCCGCCCACCATCCCGACCGGGTCGTGCGCCTGACCGCCGACTGCCCGCTGATCGATCCGCAGGTGATCGACGCGGCGGTGAACCTGGCCGAAAGCGCCGGAGCCGCCTACGCCTCCAACTGCACCAACCGCACCTATCCGGACGGACAGGACGTGGAGGTGATGACCGCCGCGGCCCTGGCCGCCGCCGCGCGCGAGGCGAGCGACGCCTACGACCGCGAACACGTCACGCCCTTCATCCGCAACCGTCCGCGCCGCTTCCGCCAGGCGCACCTGACGCTGCCGCAGGACCTGTCCGAGCTGCGCTGGACCGTGGACCGGCCGGAGGACTTCGCCTTCGTCCGCGCCGTGTTCCAGCGCCTCTACCCTGAGGACCCGGAGTTCGGCATGCAGGAGGTGCTGGAGCTCCTGGAGGAGCGGCCGGACCTCGCCGCGCTCGCCACCCGCGCCCAGGCGGCCGCGCAGCTCCCCGCCGAAGCCGGCGAGAAGGCCGTGGCCGCCTGAACGCTCGGCCCTGAGCGCCGCCTTCAGTATCTCAGCGCCAGCCCCGCATAGGCCGACCGCCCCGGCTCGCCGTAGCCGTAGGCGACCTGATAGTGGCGGTCGAACAGGTTCTCGATCCGCAACGTCAGCCGCACCGCCTTCGACAGGGCGTAGCCGCCTGACGCCTCCACCACCGTGAAGCCCTTGGCCCGGCCGTTCGCGTCCGGCGAGCCGGTCTGGGCGCGGGCCAGCGCCGCCAGCTGCAGCCGCCCGCCCGTCCAGTCGAGCCCGAGCGTCCCGGCGTGGCGCGGCGTGCGCAGCTGGGCGCCGGTCAGGCTGTCCTTGGCGTCGGTCCAGGCGTAGCTCCCGCGAAGGGCGAAGCCGCGCCCGAGGCTCCAGCGGCCCTGCGCCTCCAGCCCCGTGCTGCGTGCGCGGGCGATGTTCAGATAGCCGGTGGGATAGGCGTAGTCGATCCGGTCGCGCAGGTTCAGCCGATAGACGGTGACGCTCGCCTCGCCACGGCCCTTGGGATCGGCCCAGGTCAGGGTGGCGTCGTAGCCTTCGGCCCGTTCGGGCTTCAGCGCCCGGTTCGGTCCCGGCGTCGCGCACTCCAGGCAGGGATAGACCGATTGGAACAGGGCGGGCGTCTTGAAACCCTGGCCGAACGAAGCCCCCAGGCTGAACCCGCCGCCGAGGCGGGCGAGGCCGCTCAGCCGGGCGGTGGTGCGCCCCTTGTAGCGCTGCGGCTCGTCGCGCCGCAGGCTTGCGGACACCGAGAAGCGTGCGTCCGGCGCCCAGCGGGCGATGGCGAAGGCGGCGGTGTTGTGGGCGCTCTGGCGGCCGTCGCCGGTGTCCTCGTGCGCTTCCTCCCGCTCCAGCCCGAAGGCGAGCGCCAGCGGCCGGGCCTCGTCCTGGCGCGCCAGCCAGCGCCAGTCGACCCGCCCGCCCTTGGCCTGGAACGGGAACGGGCCGCCGTAGCGGCGGTCGATGTCCGCCACGTCGACGGTGAAGGCGTGGGAGAAGCCGGCCGGTCCATCGACCGTGGCGCGGGCGAAGCCGGAGAGGCTCTCCACCCGGCTGACATCCGGCCCGTCGATCACCCCGGTCGGGCCGCCGAAGCTGTCGAACTCGCTGCGGGCGCGGTTGTAGCGCACCCGCCCCTCCAGCTTCACGCCGGGTGCGGCTTCGACGCGGCCCGCGGCGCCCAGCGTCAGGTTGTTGAAGCCGTCGTCCTCGATGTTGCCGTCGCGGGCGTCGGCCTTGGAGACGCCGCCCGAGCGGAAGGCCGCGCCGGACACGCTGAACGCGCCCCGCTCGCCGGAGACGCCGGCGCCGCCGGTGGCGCGCCAAGTGTCGTACGAGCCCGCCTCCACGCTGGCGCGAAGGCCCTGCGTCTCCCGGGTCAGGATGTTGACCACGCCCCCAATCGCATCCGAGCCCCAGAGCGAGCCCTGCGGCCCGGCCAGGATCTCGATCCGGTCCACGTCGGCCAGGTCGAGGGCGCCGAAGTCGTAGCTGCCGGCCGGCTGCGAGGGATCGTTCACCGGCACGCCGTCGATCAGCACCAGGGCCTTGTCGGACGAGGCGCCGCGCAGGCGCAGCGAGGCCACGCCCCCGAACGCTCCGTTGCGCGACAGGGCCGCGCCCGGGACGGCGGTGAAGGCGTCGGCGGCGAACGCCAGGTTGCGGCGCTCGATCTCGGCCCGGTCCACCACCTTCGCGCCCGGGACCTCCAGCAGGGGGGCAGGCAGGCGGGTGGCGGTCACCGTCACCGCATCGAGCGAAGCGGCGTTCTGGGAAGCAGCCGTTTGGGCGGCGGCAGGGGCGGCGATCAGCAGGAATCCGCCGGCGAGCAGGCGGGCGTGGGTGCGCATGGTCCATCTCCGGCTGCGGCCCGCGGGCCTGCAGCGTCAAGCGACGACCCGGACGAGCCGGGCCAGGAAGGTGTCGCTTCGACGGATCAGCTCCGCGCCGATGGCCTGCTTCCCCGGGCCACGGACGAACGACGGGGCGGCAGGTCTCCTGGCTCGCGGGTCCTTGGGCCTCGTCCACGCCTTCCCGGGCGAAAAGCCCAGTGGCGCCCCCGTCAGGGGAATGGACGCGGCCCTCGCCGCTCACAGTTGCGGGCACAGCCGCGGATTGGGGGCTCTCGCCCCGCACCGCGTTCCCTCTTCGCTCCCCGGTGGTGGGGAGAACCGCTTGGCCGCTTGATGGCGCAAGGCTGGGATTCCGGCAAGAGGGCGGGTCGTTCCCCTTCTCCCGCACGGCGGCGGAAGGCTCAGGCGGTGACCACCGTCCCGTCCACCGCTTCCACCGGCCACGGCTGCAGCGCCCCGCCCGCACAGGGACCGGCGATACAATGACCGTCGGCGGGGCGGAACAGCGCCCCGTGACCCGAGCAGAGGATAAGGGCGCCGTCGCGGGTCAGGTAGCGGTCCGGGTTCATCGCCAGCGGCCAGCCGGCGTGGGGACAGGAATCGACATAGCCCGCGACCTGCCCGTCCCGCCGCACGACGAAGCCGGCGAACTCGGCCTCGCCGACACGGAAATGGAACCCCTTGGCGCCCGGATCGGCGATCTCGTCCAGGCGGCAGAGGACCACCCCCGCCGCCGGCCGGGCGGTCACGGCAGCTTGCCGGCCACGTAGTTCCAGCGCCGGATCTCCACGGTCTCGAACAGTCCGGCCTGCTTGTAGGGATCGCCGGCGCTGAAGTCGCGTGCGCCCGCCTCGTCCTCGAACTCGACGAAGATGAGCGAGCCGACCGGCTTGCCCTCGTCGTTCAGATAGGGCCCGCCCATGCGGAAGCCCGGGTGGGCGGTGACATAGGCCAGATGCTTCTCGCGCGTGGCCACACGCAGCTCCAGGCTGTTCGGCTTGTCGAGGCAGTGGACGGCGAAGAACGGCATGGCGTTTCCTTGTTTCCCTAACTGGTCTCGCCCTCGGCCCTCAGCGGCCGGGACAAAAGGTTCGCGATGGCGGCGGTCAGCGTCACCTCGCCGGCCAGCAGGGCGGCGACGGCGTCGGAGATCGGCAGCTCGACGCCCAATCGGCGGGCCAGGGCCCGCACCGCCGGGGCGGAGGCGACGCCCTCGGCCACGGTGACCTTGCCGGCCAGGGCCTCGTCCAGCGTCTGGCCGCGGCCGAGGGCCAGGCCGACGCTCATGTTGCGCGACTGGGGGGACGAGCAGGTCAGCACCAGGTCGCCCAGGCCGCACAGGCCCGCCAGCGTCTCGGCCTCGGCCCCCAGGGCCACGGCGAAGCGGGTCATCTCGGCGAAGCCGCGGGTGATGAGGGCGGCGTGGGCGCTGCGCCCCAGCCCCATGCCCTCGACCACGCCGCAGGCGATGGCCAGTACGTTCTTCACCGCCCCGCCGGCTTCCGCGCCGACGATGTCCCGCGACAGGTAGGGGCGGAACTCGGGCAGGGCGATGGTGCGGGCGAGCGTCTCGCGCCAGGCCGGGTCCCGGCAGGCCAAGGTCACGGCGGTGGGCAGGCCGCGGGCCACCTCGCCCGCGAAGCTCGGCCCCGACAGCACCGCGGGAACGGCCTCGGGCAGAGTCTCGGCCAGCACCTCGGTCATCAGCTTCAGCGAGCCGCGCTCGATCCCCTTGGCGCACAGCACCACCGGCGTCCCGACGCGGAAATGCGGGCGCAGCGCCTCGAGCACGCTGCGCATGTGCTGGGCCGGCGGCGCGGCCAGGATGACCTCGGCGGCGCCGAGGGGGGCGAGATCGGCGGTGGGGGCGATCGCCGGCTCCAGCCGCACGCCGGGCAGGTAGACCGGGTTCTCGCGAGAGGCTGCGATGGTCTCGGCCACCGCCGGATCGTGCGACCACAGGACGACGTCGAAGCCCGCCCGGGCGCAGACCTGGGCCAAGGCGGTTCCCCAGGCCCCGGAGCCCAGGACCCCGATGGTGCGGATCGCGCTCACGCCTTGGCGCCCTTTCGGCCGGGTTTGTGGGTCGGGTTGGCGGCGGCCGCCGCGGCGTCCAGCGGCCAGCGCGGCCGGGCGGGCGCGTCCAGCGGGTCGGTGAGCCCCAGCGCCAGCCGCTCGGCTCCCGCCAGGGCGATCATGGCGGCGTTGTCGGTGCAGTAGGCCAGGGGCGGGGCGTGGAAGGAGAAGCCGTGGCGCTCGGCCACGGCGGTCAGCTCGGCCCGCACCGTCTTGTTGGCGGCGACCCCGCCCGCCACGACGAACCGCCGTTCGCCGTGGTCGTGGACGTAGGCCTCCATCGCCCGGGCCGACCGCTCCGCGAGCTGGCGGGCGATGGCCGTCTGCACCGAGGCGGCGAGGTCGCGGCGGCCGGCCTCGGTCTCGACCTGTTCGGCCAGCCGCGCCGCGGCGGTCTTCAGGCCCGAGAAGGAGAAGTCGCAGTCCTTCCGCCCCAGCAGCATGCGGGGCAGGGAGAAACGGTCGGGATCGCCCCCCTCCGCCAGCCGCTCCAGCGCCGGGCCGCCCGGATAGGGCAGGCCGAGCGAGGCGGCGATCTTGTCGAAGGCTTCGCCCGCCGCGTCGTCGATGGTCGAGCCCAGCCGTTTGCAGGCCCCGATCCCCTCGACCGTCAGCAGCTGGCAGTGTCCGCCCGAGACCAGCAGCAGCAGGAACGGATAGGCGACGCCCTCGGCCAGCCGGACCGAGACGGCGTGGCCCTCCAGGTGGTTCACCGCGACCAGCGGCAGGCCCCGGGCGAGCGCGATGGCCTTGGCGGCGGAGAGCCCGACCATCACCCCGCCGACCAGACCGGGCCCTGCGGTCGCGGCCACTCCGTCCAGGGCGCCGAAATCCACCTCGGCTTTGCGCAGCGCCTCGGCGATCACCTGGTCCACCACCTCGACGTGGGCGCGGGCGGCGATCTCGGGCACCACCCCGCCATAGGCGGCGTGCGTGGCGACCTGGCTCGCCACCACGGACGACAGCGGCTCGGCCCGCCCGGACGCGTCCAGGCGCACGACCGCCGCGGCGGTCTCGTCGCAGCTCGTCTCCACGCCGAGCACAGTCAGAGGAAAGGCCGTCGCCGCACCCATAACGCGCTCCCATAGCGCGCTCATTGCATCCTGGCGACCGCTCCTATAGGCCCGAGGGCATGATCCCCGTCCGCATCGGGGCCCGCGGCTCGCGCCTTTCCCGCGCCCAGTCGGGCCAGATCCAGCTCCGCATCGCCGCCGCCCTGGGCGCCCCGCCCGAGGACGCCGAGCGGGTCGCGCCGCTCGTCTTCATCACCACCAGCGGCGACCGCATCCAGGACCGCCGGCTGCTGGAGGTGGGGGGCAAGGGCCTGTTCACCAAGGAGATCGAGCAGGCGCTGCTGGACGGCCAGATCGACGTGGCGGTCCACTCGCTGAAGGACGTGGCGGCGGTCCAGCCCGACGGCCTGACGCTGGCGGCCTTCCCCGAGCGGGAGGACCCGCGCGACGCCTTCGTCAGCCGCGCCTACGCCAGCTTGGCCGACCTGCCCAAGGGGGCGCGGATCGGCACCGCCAGCCTGCGCCGCCAGGCCCAGCTGCTTCACCGCCGCCCCGACCTGGACGTCAGGATGCTGCGCGGCAACGTCGAGACCCGGCTGGCCAAGCTCGATGCGGGGGAGTGCGACGCCATCATCCTGGCCGCCGCCGGGCTGAAGCGGCTGGGGCTGGCCGAGAACATCCGCGAGTTGTTCGATCCCGTCGAGGCGCCGCCGGCGCCGGGGCAGGGGGCGCTCGCCATCCAGACCCGCACGGCCGACGTGGGCGCGGCCTGGCTGGACGCCCTGCGCGATCCGGCGACGGCGCTCGCCGTCGCTGCAGAGCGCGGCGCCATGGAGGTGCTGGAAGGCTCGTGCCGCACGGCCATCGGCGCCCATGCGCGGGTCGAGGACGGGGCGCTGGCCCTGGCGGTCGAGGCCCTGACCGGCGACGGCGCCCAATGCTGGCGCCGCGACGGACGGACGAGGCTGGGAGCTGAGGCCGAAGCCGAGGCGCGCGCGCTCGGCCGCGACCTGGGCGCCCAGGTGCGCGCGGCGGCGGGCGGCCGCCTGTTCGTGGCCTGAGGGAGAGCGGCTTGCGGGTCTGGGTCGCCCGCGCGGAGCCCGGCGCCTCGGCCACCGCCGAGCGGTTGCGGGCGCTGGGACATGAACCGGTGGTCGCGCCGCTCCTGGAAGCGCGGCCGCTGCCGGGCGCCGCGCTCGATCTGGCCGGAGTGGGCGCGCTCGCCTTCACCAGCCGCCATGGCGTGAGCGCTTTCGCAGACCTGAGCCCCGTCCGCGACCTGCCTGTCTTCACCGTGGGGAACGCCACCGCAGAGGCGGCCCGCGCCGCCGGTTTCCGCGACGTGACCTCGGCCGACGGCGACGTGGCGGCGCTCGCCAGCCTGATCGTCCGGGCCGCGCCGGAAGGGACCGTGCTGCACCCCCGCGCCGCCGAGCCTGCGGGCGACCTTGCGGGCGCGCTGGCCGCCGCCGGCGTCGCCGCCCGCGATGTCGCCGTCTACGAGACGCAGGTGGTCTTCGTCTTGCCAGCGGGACTTCAGCCGCCGCCTGAAGCCGTGCTGGTCCACTCGCCGAAGGCGGCGAAGGCCCTGGCCGCCCTTCTGCCGCCCGACGCCGCCGGCGGCATGGACGCCTTCGCCCTCTCCCCTGCTTGCGCCGGGCCTCTGAACTTCCTGCCATGGCGCTCGCTGGCGGTCGCCGAAGCGCCGAACGAGGCGGCCCTTTTGGCGCTGCTGCCAAAGGGAGAGCCGCCACCGAAACCGATGATGGGCTGGCCCTTCTGGCTGGCCCTGGCCTTCGGCCTTGCGTGCGTCGCGGCGGGGGCGGCGGTAGCGGTGTGGGGATCGCGGCTCTTTCCCTCGTGAGAAAGCCCGGCGCGCGGCCCTTGGCGCCCGCCGCCGCGACAGCTAAAGAGACCGCGACCTCGCCAGGGCTCCCGCCCCGGCCCGGGGCCGCCTTAGCTCAGCCGGTAGAGCGGCGCATTCGTAATGCGTAGGTCGCGTGTTCGAGTCACGCAGGCGGCACCACTTCCTCATTGAAATCCCGAGGATTTCCTCGTCCGGCGGTGTTGTGCTGCACCGCAACGGACGGCTTGCCAAGGCCGGCGATCCGAAGAATGCTGCCGCCCGGCGGCCGGGCTCCCAGGACCGGGCCGCATTGCGGCCGCCTGAAACCTATTCCGACAAAATCGCGCGATGAGCACCGATACAGAGATGGACGGCGTGGGAGACGCGGACGCTCGGGTCGACGTGTCGGTCGTACTGGCGGCCTTCAACGCCGAAGCCTTCATCGAGCGGGCCTTCCGCTCGGCCCTCGACCAGGCGGGCGTCGCGGTGGAGCTCATCGTCGTCGACGACGCTTCGACGGACGGGACGGTCGCCAAGGTGCGCTCGCTCGCGGGGGGCGACGAGCGGGTGCGGGTGGTGGCGCTGCCGGCGAACGGCGGACCGTCCGTCGCGCGCAACGCCGCGGTGGAGGTTGCGCGCGGGGAGTGGATCGCCGTGCTCGACGCCGACGACGCCATGCTGCCGGGCCGGCTGCAGCGCCTGGTCGAGGTCGGCCGCAGCCAGGGCGCGGACATCGTGGCCGACGTCTTCCTGCCGTTCCACGCCGCGACCGGCGAAACCGGCGAGCCCACGCTGAGGCTCGGCCCCGCAGAGGTGCTGGACCTGCCCCGGTACGTCCAGGGCGCGCGCCCGTTCAATGCAGAAGCCGATTTCGGCCTGCTCAAGCCCCTGTTCCGGCGCGCGTTCCTGGCGAGGGCCGGCCTGCGCTATCCCACCGAAGTGCGCCACGGCGAGGACTTCGAACTGGTCTTCCGCTGCCTGCAGGCCGGCGCCCGGTTCGTCCTCCATCGCGAGCCGTTCTATCTCTACACGATGCGCTCTTCGGGCTTCAGCCGCACGCGCATCGACTATGGCGGGCTGATCGAGCGCTCGATGCAGCTGCGGGACAGCCTGGACCCGACCGGGGACGCGCTGGCCCGCGAGCTGATGCTGGAGCGGTGCCGGGCGCTGGAGCGGCTGGAGTTCCAGCACCGTTACAAGCAGATCCGGAGCGCCGACGGCCGGGCGAGGTCCCTGGCGTTCGCCCTGACCCAGAAGGAGGGCTGGCGGGCGATCATGCGGAAGCTGGCCGGCGGCTTGCGCGAGCGGTCGGTCGCCTGAGCGCTCCGGGGTGTGGCGCCGAAGCCGTTGCCTTGGCGGCCGGCTACCCCCAATTTCGACCTGCTGCCGCACAGGCGCGAAGGGTGCGCCGCGCAGCGAGAAAGGGACTCGTCGTCTATGCGCAATATGGTGATGCTGGCTCTGGCGGTCGCGAGCTTGGCGCTGACCGCGTGCAATACGGTCTCGGGCGCCGGCCGCGACCTGTCCGCCGCCGGGCGGGCGATCAGCAACACGGCGGACGACGCCAAGCGCTAGGCGGGCGCGCCGACCGGAGCGCACGACGGCATGCCGTCCCACGATCCGTGTCCGGAATGTTTCCCGATCGCGTCTGACTGTCACGAAACTGTTTTGAACGCGCTTTAGAGCCGGCCGGACCTTGGGGCGGGATCATCCGTTCCGGGAATAAACAGCCGCCGAGCCGAAAATGCGTTCCCAAAGCCTCAAGTCCCACGTCCGATCCCGCGCGCTCGTAGTCCTGTTCGCCGGCACGGCGCTCTCGGGCGTCGCGACCGGCGCGTCGGCCGGGGAGGCCGCAGCGCCCCCGGCCGAGCTGCAGGCCCAGATCGAAGCCCTTCAGGCCCAGGTGCGCCTGCTGCAGGGCCAGCTCGACCGGCTGCAGGCCGAGGTCGGCGCCCAGGCTGGGGACAAGGCGGCTCCCGCGGCTCCCGCCGCCTCGGCGGCGGCCGCGCCCGGGCCGATCCAGCTGCCCGCCGCGCCCGCGCCGTCGGCTCCGCCGGCCACGACGGTCGAATGGAAGGGAGCGCCGGAGTTCGCCACCCCGTCCGGCTTCCGGTTCAAGGTGCGCGGCCGCCTGCAGTACGACGGCGGCGTGGTCGAGAACCCGCGGGACCGGCTGCCCGGCGACACCTTCGGCTTCAACAGCCGCGTCCGTCGCCTGCGCCTCGGCGTCGAGGGCTGGTTCCCCGGCGACATCCAGTACAAGGCCGAGGCGGATTTCGCCAATTCGACCGTCGGCTACGGCGACGTGATCCTGTACTGGCAGCCCAAGGGCAAGATCTACAGCCTGGGCGTCGGCAACTACGACACCTTCCAGAACCTCGAGCAGCCGAGCTCCTCCCGCTACATCTCGTTCCTGGAGCGGGCCCAGATGGTCGAGGCCTTCGACCATACCCGGCGTCTCGGGATCTGGGGCGGGCTCGCGGACCCGAAGAACGACGCCTGGCGGATCAACCTCGGCCTGTTCAACGACCGCATCCGCGCCGACAACACCGTCGGGCGGCCCGAGGGCTCGTTCGGCAACGACGACTGGTTGCTGGCGGCGCGCGGCGTCTATTCGCCCCGCGTGGCGGGCGGGCGCCTGCACCTGGGCGTGAACTACCAGCACCGGCGCTTCCAGACCAACGACCTGGCCCAGACCTACGCCGCGCGGCCGTTCAGCGCGACCATCGACCAGCGCTTCGTCTCCACCGGCGCCATCGCCGCCCGCGGCGACGAGGTGATGGGGCTGGAGGCGGGCGCGATCTTCGGGCCGCTGCACGTCGTCGGCGAGGCCCAGCGCGTCAAGGTGGACGCGATCCGCCCCGGCGAGGCGCTGACCGGCCGCCAGGCCACCGCGGGCGTCCGCTACAACGGCGATCCGACCTTCACCGGCTGGTACGCCGAGGCTGGCTACTTCCTGACCGGCGAGAGCCGCGGCTATTCCAAGGGATTGTGGGACCGGACCCGCGTGAAGCGGCCGGTCACCCAGGGCGGTCCCGGCGCCATCCAGCTGAACCTGCGCTACGACCGGCTGAACCTCAGCGACCGGGTGGCGGGAACCGGCCTTGCGGCGCCGGACTACGTCAACGGCGGCCGGCAGAGCGGCCTTCTCGCCAGCGCCATCTGGCAGCCGATCGACTATGTGCGCTTCACCCTGCAGTACACCCGCGTCTGGGTGAAGGGGGGTCCGCTGGCCCTGACGGCCGATCCTGGGGCGACGGCCGCGACCGGCAAGTTCTCCACCAACGTCTATCTGGCGCGCGCCCAGTTCGACTTCTGAGCCCGGCGGCGGGACAAGCGTGGCTGACGGATCACACCGCGGCAGAGGTTGCGGCCGGACGCGTACGAAAGCTGAACTTGCACGGCGGCCCCGCGTTCACCGGGGGAGCTCCGCTCCCGCGGACAGTGATCGAGGATTCCGTATGAACGCCCAACACCTGTCGGTCGTCCGGGCCGGGCAGACGGCCGCCGACCCCGACTTCGAGACCCCGGCCGCGCGTGCGGCCCGTCTCTACGCCGAAGCGCAAGGCGCCGCCCTGGAGCAGGTGCGGGCCCTGGAAGCGAACCTGTCCACCGTCGTCGCCCTGGCCCAGGAGATCGCCGACGGCGGCGACATCTATCCCGTCGGCGTGCGCGAGCTGTGCCGGCGGCTGGGCGAGGACATCGCCACCCGCAACCAGACCATCGAAGCCCTGGCCCAGCGCACGGAGCGCCGTTAACCGCCGAGACCCTCGCTTCTACCAGATGCGGGCGCGGTCCCCCGGCGCCAGGTAGAGCTTGTCGCCCGGCTTGATGTCGAAGGCCGCGTACCAGGCGTCCACGTTGCGCACGACGCCATTCACCCGGAAGGCTTCGGGCGAGTGGGGGTCGGAGACGAGCTGCTGGCGCACGGCCTCGTCGCGCCGCTTGTCCCGCCAGCTCTGGGCGAAAGCCAGGAAGAAGCGCTGGTCGCCGGTCAGGCCGTCGATCACCGGCGCCGGCTTGCCTCCGAGCGAGAGGTGATAGGCGTCGAGCGCAACCAGGAGCCCGCCCAGGTCGGCGATGTTCTCGCCCATGGTCAGATCGCCGTTGATCTTGGCGCCCGGCACGGGCTCGTAGGACGAGTACTGGATTCCCAGCACCTTGGCCGCGTCCTCGAACTTCTTCGCGTCCTCGGGCGTCCACCAGTTGCGCAGCCGCCCTTCGCCGTCGGTCTTGCGGCCCTCGTCGTCGAAGCCGTGGGTGATCTCGTGGCCGATCACCGCCCCGATGGCCCCGTAGTTCACAGCCGGGTCGGCGCTGGTCGAGAAGTAGGGCGCCTGCAGGATGGCGGCGGGGAAGACCACCTCGTTCATCACCGGGTTGTAGTAGGCGTTGACCGTCTGGGGGGTCATGTACCACTCGCTGCGGTCGACCGGCTGGTCGAGCCGCGCGACCTGGCGGCGCCAGTCCCAGGCGGTGGCGCGCTCGACGTTGCCATAGAGGTCGTCGGCCCGAACGGTCAGGGCCGAATAGTCCTTCCACTTGTCGGGATAGCCGATCTTGGTGGTGAAGTTGGCGAGCTTCTTGCGCGCCTCGGCCTTGGTGGCGGCGCTCATCCAGGCCAGCCCGTCGATGCGGCGGCCCAAGGCGGTCTTGAGGTCGTTCACCAGGGCGTCGATCTTGGCCTTGGCCTCGGGCGGGAAGTAGCGGTCGACATAGGCTTGGCCGACCGCCTCGCCCATGGCGCCGTCGACTACGGCCACCGCCCGTTTCCAGCGCTCGCGCTGAGCCTCCACCCCCGACAGCTCCTTCGAACGGAAGGCGAAGCGGGTCTGGACGAAGGGCTCCGACAGATAGGCCGCGGCGTTGTCGGCCAGGTGGAAGGCCGCCCAGGCCTGCAGCGTCGGGACCGGCGTCTCGGCGAAGGTCTTGGCCAGCTTGGGGAAGGCGGTGTTCTCGTTGACGATCACCTGGCCCACGCCGCCCACCTCGGCCCCCTTCAGGAAGGCCGCCCAGGGGAAGCCTGGCGCATAGCCCTGCAGGGCCGCCGGGGTCATCGGATTGTAGGTCTTCTCGGGGTCGCGGCGCTCGGCGCGGCTCCAGCTGTCCCGGGCGATGGCGGTCTCGTAGGCGACCACGGCCTTGGCCGCGCCGGCCGGGTCGGGCCAGTCGACCAGCTTCAGCATATCCGCGACGTAGGTCTCGTACTTGGCCTTCTTCTCGGCGAAGGACGGCTGCAGGTAGTAGTCGCGGTCGGGCAGTCCAAGGCCGGACTGGACCACGTTCACCGCATAGCGGTCGGGCGCCTTGGGATCGGCGTCGATGTAGAGACCGAACAGGGCGCTCTGGAAGTTGACCGCCGCCTCGCCCATCAGCGTCGCCAGCGCTTCGCGGCTGTTCGCGGCCTTGATCTTGGCGAGGTCCGCCTGCAGCGGCCGGGCGCCCAGCGCGTTCGCCCGCGCTTCGTCCATGAACGAGGCGTAGAAGGCGGCCGCCTTGGCCGGGTTGGTCGTGGGCTGCGGCCCGGCGGTCTTGGCCAGGTCTTCCAGGATCGCGTGGACCTGGTTCTCCGACAGTTCCGAGATCATGTAGGTCGCGCCCCAGCCGGTGCGGTCGGGGGGGATCTTCAGCGCATCGAGGAAGGCGCCGTTGCCGTAGGCGTTGAAATCGTCGCCGGGCTTCACCGCCGTGTTGCGGCCTGACAGGTCCACGCCCCAGGCGCCGAAGGTGGGGGCCTTCAGCGGGTCGGCGGCGGCGGGCGGCGGGGGTGTCTGGGCCTGCAGCGGGGTCGCGGCCGCAAGGGCGGCGGCGGCGGCGAGGATGCACAGGCTCGGTCGTTTCATCGGCAGGCGGTCTCCAGAAGCGGGCGCTATCCAACACCGCAACTTCTTGGCTTTCCAGAGGCGCGACGCCCGTGCGGCGGGCGGACGATTCGACCCACCCGGTGAATGGGGTTACTCCGGGTTCTCCAGGCTGAAGGCCTGCGCCTGCTCGTCGTAGGCGAACAGTTCGGCGTAGCGTCCCCAGGAGATGACGGCCGACAAGGTCTCCTCGGCGAACTCCTCGGACATGAAGTCCTCGAGCTCCTCCGAGAAGCGGCGGTAGGGGGCCTTGTGGCTGGGGCGCTCGTCGAGAACGCGGCGGATCAGGGCGGCGATGGGCACGCGGGCCAGCATCTGCTCGGCGAACAGCCGCTTGCGCCCGTCCACGTCCATCTGCACGAACCGCCGCCCCGCCTCGGTCAGGCGGATGTCCCCGCGCGCCACCTCGGCGAACCGCAGCAGGTCGAGCGACTCGGCGATGGGGAACAGCTCGTCCACCTCCATGCTCAGCTCGTCCGCGAGCTCGGGCAGGTCGGCCTTGCCGTTGAAGGGGGCCGCCGCCAGCGCCTCCATCAGGCCGGCGAGCAGGTTGGTGGACACGTCCGAGAGCTTCATGGCGATGCCGGGGCTGGTCGGCGCGCCCGGGGCGAGCCGCTTGGCCGCCAGCTCCTCGGAGGGGTTGGTCATCCGCTCGTAGACCTGGTCGACGAGCTTGCGGAAGGCCGGGTCGGTGCGATTGCGGGGGTGAGGCAGGCCGATCCGGATCTCGGCGGCCACCCGCCCAGGGCTGGCGGCGAAGATCAGGATGCGGTCGCACATCAGAACCGCCTCTTCGATGTTGTGGCTGACCATCAGCACCGAGCGGAGCGGCAGCTTGCCTTCCATCCACAGGTCGATGAGGTCGGTCCGCAGGGTCTCGGCGGTCAGCACGTCGAGCGCCGAGAACGGCTCGTCCATCAACAGCAGTTCGGGATGCATGACGAGGGCGCGGGCGAAGCCGACCCTCTGGCGCATGCCGCCCGAAAGCTCCCGCGGATAGGCGTTCTCGAAGCCGTCCAGCCCGATCAGGTCGATGGCCTGCAGCGCGCGGGAGCGGCGCTCGGCGGGAGGCACGCCCAGGGGCTCCAGCCCGATCTCCACATTGCCCAGCACGGTCAGCCACGGGAACAGGGCGAAGCTCTGGAACACCATGGCGATGGCTTCGGACGGGCCGCGCAGCAGCCGGCCGCGCCAGCGCACCTCGCCCGCCACCGGCCGCGTCAGCCCCGCGATGATCCGCAAGAGGCTCGACTTGCCCGAACCCGACCGGCCGAGCAGGCCCACGATCTCGCCGGCCCGAAGGCTCAGGTCCACCCCGTCGAGCACCAGCAGGTCGTCGGACGAGCCCTTTGCATAGGTCTGGCGCACGTCCTTGATCTCGAGCAGCACCTCCGGCGCGGGCGTTCCCCCGGTCGGCGGCGGCGCGGTCCTCGTCGCTACGGCCATGCTCTGCTCCGCTCTAATCCGTGCCGATCCGCTTGGCGGCGGCGGTGAACAGGGGATCCCAGACGAGCCGGTTGAAGGCCACCACATAGACCGCCATCACGGCCACGCCGAGCACCACCCGGCGCAGGTCCCCGTCGGTGGTCGCCTGGGCGATATAGGCCCCGATCCCGTGCGCCTCCAGCCGCACGCCGCCCCAGTTGGCGGCTTCGGCCACGATCGCCGCGTTCCAGGCGCCGCCGGCGGCGGTCACCGCGCCGGTGACGTAGGACGGCAAGATCCCCGGGAGCGCCACCTTGCGCCACCAGGTCCAGCCCTTCAGCCGCATCGAGGCGGCCGCCTCCAGCAGGTCGGTGGGGAACAGCCGGGCGCCGGAGATGACGTTGAACAGGATGTACCACTGGGCGCCCAGGATCATCAGCGGCGAGAGCCAGATGTCGGGCACGAGGTCGAACCGCACCACCGCCGCCACCACCAGGGGATAGAGGAGGTTGGCCGGGAAGGCGGCCAGGAACTGGGTGGCCGGCTGCAGCGTCGCCGCCCAGCCCGGGCGCAGGCCGATCCAGACCCCGATCGGCACCCAGACGGCGCTGGCCAGCCCCACCAGCGCCACGACCCGCACCAAGGTGAAGAAGCCGAGGAGCACCGCACGGCCCACCTCGGCCAGCGGCACCCCGCCGCCGACATAGTCCACCGTCCGCCACACGGCCGCCGCCGCCACCAGGGCGAGCAGGCCGTACCAGGCGAAGTCGGCGGAGCGGCTCGACCAGATGCGGCTCATCCGCGGGCTCATGTCGACCGGCCGGCCCAGACGCACGCTGGCCAGCGCCCCCA
>Ga0164243_10002927_pt1 | contig 27644 bp, 25 predicted proteins | sample OricompcompostOP_FD_108781 | JGI IMG/M metagenome (GOLD analysis project Ga0164243, IMG submission 108781) | Organic Plus compost microbial communities from Emeryville, California, USA - Original compost - Organic plus compost (OP) | ecosystem: Engineered > Solid waste > Mixed feedstock >...
GAAAACGTGCCATCATAAATCGTGGCACACCCGCATGATGGACTGAACTCCTTTAAAATCGCCTCTCTGGCCCCGGCAGCCTGCGCCAGCTTGAGCGCCTGATGAGCTCCTGCAAGAAAGGCCTCCGTCACATCCTGCCCACTATCATCAATGACACGCGCCTTCCCATCCAGCACATCATCACCATCTCCACCTACAATCTCAGCGGGACGCCGCGGCGTAGAAAGCCCGCCGAGCATCTCCGGGCAGACAGCAATTGCCTCCTGATGCTCAACAAGCCGAATCACGCGGGGATCAGGCTTTGCCTGCCCATTATAACGGCATGGCGTCCCGGTCATGCAGGCACTCACCAGACGAATCGGTTTTCTTGCAGCCATACGTTCCTCTCATTCCAAACAAGTTCTTTCAACATCGCGCTCAGAGAGCACATCCCCCGTATTATAGCCGATTTTTGCAGAAAACCCCACCGCTCTTCCTGATATTCCACTAGAAGCGCTCTTTGTCTTCTATCGAGGATTTCCCGGGCGTCTCTTCACCACGAAAGCCCGCATAATCGCCCAGCTCAGCAACGATAGCCGCTCCGACGCGTGTACCCAATTGGAGCGCCTCTTGAAGCGAGTAACCACGCAGCCAGCCCGCAAGAAAGCCCGCATTAAAGCCATCTCCCGCCCCGACAGGGTCGACCACCTGAGCCACTGGATGGGCCGGAACCGAAATGCACGTTGAACCAAAAAAAGCACACGCTCCCTGTTCCGCTCGTCGAAGCACGGTCACCTGGGCCCGAAACGTCTCGGCCACTTTCCGTACCTCTTCCACCTCCTCCACACCAAGCACCGCCGCCGCATCTTCGTGGCTCATCAAAATGATGTCGGCTCGCCTGAGCAGCGGCAGGAGAACCGCACGCGCATGTTCAGGCTCCCAGAGCGGGGCCCGATAGTTGGGATCAAAAACAACCAGCGCCCCGGCTTCCTGAGCCAGTTCCACCGCATAAGCCACCGCCTCAGCACAGCTTTGACTCAATGCCGGCGTGATTCCGGTGAGATGGACAAGCCGCGCCCCCTCAAACAGCTCACGGTGCAGATGCTCGGGTGCAAGGCGACTGGCGGCAGAAAAGCGACGATAGTAGAAAACACGTCGCAAGCCGTCGGGGAGCCATTCGCGGAAAAAGACCCCGGTTGGAGCCTGCTCGTCTGTGATAATAGCATCCGTTTGAACACCTTCTGCCGCCAGTGTTGAGCGGATACGCTGCCCGAACGGATCGTTCCCGACACGACTGATAAAGCGCACACGATGCCCCAACCTGCTCAACCCGATCGATAGATTTGCCTCAGCGCCAGCAATGTCAAGCGCTAACTGCCCGGCCTGAGCCAGAGGAATCGGCTCTGAAGGATAGAGCACAGCCATGCATTCGCCCAGGGTCACGACCTCCGGTTGCATCATCTCCATCTAGCGAATTGCCTCCACCTGCGCCCGCGCCTGAGCCGTAATCTGCGCCCAATCGCCCGATGCAACCGCCTGCGGTGAAATCAGCTTTCCGCCGATCCCGACAGCAACCGCGCCAGCATCCAGAAAAGCACGAGCATTCTCGACACCAATGCCGCCCGTGGGCACAACACGCAGGAACGGCAACGGTGCCAGGATATCACGCAGGTATTGCGGGCCGCCCTGACGCGCAGGGAAGAGCTTAATCATATCGGCTCCGAGCTCGTGTGCGGTCAGCATCTCGGTCGGAGTCAGCGCGCCACACAGTATCGGTACATTTGCCTCCTTGCAGGCTGCGATCACGTCCGGGCGCACCACAGGCGTCACGACAAACTGTGCCCCTGCCTTGATCGCTTCCCTTGCGTCTTTCGCCGTCAGTACCGTCCCAACTCCTACACACACCTGTTCTCCCTGATGCTCTCTCACTGTCTGAATCGCCTCTATCGCGCCCTTGCCGGTGAGCGTGAATTCCAGAATCGGGATTCCTCCGGCCTGAAGTGCACGAGCCACTTCCAGCGCATGGGTATATGCGTTAAGGCGCACTATAGCAACAATGCGCTCCTGTATGATCTGCTCAACAACAGAAATAGTCATCACTCCCTCCATAGATACGACAAGCCGCCGGGCAATCCCGCATCCTCGCGGCACTCGATAGTGAGTTGATTGATCGTTCTATCAATGATCTGTGCTCCCGGCAAGGAAAATCACTCTTCCTCTGCCGAGAGCAGTGAAGCGGCTATGGACGCGGCTTCACCTCAACAATGATCTCAACTTCGACAGGCGCACCAGCAGGCAGCTCAGCAACGCCGATGGCAGCGCGGCTATGTTTTCCGGCGTCGCCAAAAATCTCCTCAAACAACTGAGAAGCGCCATTGATCACCTTCGGCTGGTCCGTAAAGCCCTCGGCAGAGGCAACATAGCCATTGACCTTGACAATGCGCACGATCTCGTCCAGGGAACCAACCAGGCCACGCACTTCCGCCAGGCAGTTAATCGCGCACAGACGAGCTCCCTGCTGTCCCTGCTCGATAGATACATCACGCCCGAGCTTACCCTGCATGGTCAGCTCCCCGTTGACGGTGGGCGTCTGCCCGGAAGCATAGACCAGATTGCCGGTCCGCACCGCAGGGACATAGCTAAAGGCAGGAGCAGGTAATTCAGGTATCGTGATACCGAGCTCTTTCGCACGTGCTTCAAATGACATAAGACACAATCCTCCTCTATAGAACCTATCGGGTATTTCAATACTATTGACGTAAGCCACGCGCCGCGACCGGCAACACCTCCGTCACTTTGCCCTCGCGCACCAGCAACAGTTCATTCGAGAGGTTAACCGACGTACACACGTGGTTCGGGAAAAAGGCCAGCTTCTCGCCAATTTCGGGCTGAAAGCCGGGCGCAAGCTTGACGAAGCCATGTTCCTCGCTCATCTTGATAACGATCCCGCTCACGCCGTCGGTCGTCACCCCATAGCCCTGCAAGCCCGCGTTCTGCGGAATGACATCGCCGCTGAAGGCTTTGGCTCCGGCATCGATGATCGCGATATCAGGCGCTGGCCGACTGACCACCGTGGTGAGAATCGACAGCGCAATCTCATCAAGCGTGCTGGTGCCGCTTTGCGTCGTCATGCGATCAAAGAAGACGTACGTTCCGGGCCGTATCTCCGTGACGCCTGACACCTGCGCGGCATATTCCCCCGAAGGTGTAGACCCCACGCTGACCTCGTTGATCGGGATTCCGTCAGCACGCAGGCAGTTTGCCAGATCAACCATCAGCTCACCTTCCAGCCGGCCAAGCACTTCCGCCTCTTGCGAGGGGGCGTCGGGAAAGCTGATACCACGAAAGGTAAAAATACCATCCAGTTCCAGCCCCGGCGCGTCCAGCACCAGACGACAGAGAGAAGCGGCCCTTTCCGGTTGAATGCCACTTCGATTCAACCCGCTATTGATCTCGATCCGCACAAACAGCGTTACGCCCGCCTCACATGCGGCCTTCGAAAGGTGCTGAATGCCAGCGGCACTATCCGCGCCAACAATCAGGCGGCACTTCTTCGCCAGGTGCGCCGCGTGCCGCGCCTTCATTGCCCCTACAATCGGATAGGCAACAAAGACATCACCGATGCCGCTATCGATAAATACTTCAGCCTCGCTCAATTTTGCCGCTGTAATTCCTACCGCACCGGCCTGAAGCTGGCGGGCAGCTATCGCCGGAATCTTATGCGTCTTGATATGGGGACGCAGCTTCACCTGAGCATTTCTGGCAATACAGGCAAAGCGCTCAATATTTGCCTGTAGCTTCTCATCATCAACAAGCAACGAGGGGGTATCTACATTCTCAATGGGCTGACCGATCAGAGTCATCAGATCTTCATCCTTTCTGGCGTTAACAGGCGACCGGCATAGATGGCGTGCTCCTGACCCTGCCAGAGAACGGGCCGCCCGGCCACAAGCACCGCCTCAATGCCGACAGGATAGCGACGCGGCTCGTTATAGGTCGCGGTATCGCTGATTGCTTCCTCATCAAACAGCACCAGATCAGCAACTTTACCGGGAGCAATCTCCCCATGCTCCGATAGGCGAAAACGCCGCGCAGGAAGCAATGTTAGCTTATGAATGGCCTCCTCAAGCGACAACAGCTTGCGCTCTCGAACATAGCGAGCAAGGAAACGAGGGAAGGTACCATACAGGCGCGGATGCGGCCGACCACCGGGGAGCGGAATGCCATCAGAGCCGAGCATAGCGAAAGGGGCCAGCGCGGCCCGATCAATGTCGGCCCGGGACATGAGTTGCAGCAGCACCGTGACCTTGCCGCGCTCGTGCAGGATGAGTTCAAAGAGTGCCTCATCAGGAGCGAGCTGAAGCAGGTCTGCGACTTCGAGCATGTTCTTTCCTTCAAGCCCTTTATACCCTTCCGACTGAACGGAGGCAATACGCACGCCCTCCCATCCAATATACCCTATCTGATTCTCCCAACCCTCGACGCCTGTCTGCAAGTCGAGGCTGACGCGCCTTCGAGACGAGGGATCACGCAGGCGCTCAAGTGTTCGCTCAATCCCGCCATCCAGCACCCAGGGCGGCAGCAACTGCAAAATCGTGGTTGAGCCATTCGTGTATGGGTACATATCAATAGAGACATCCAGCCCTCGCGCCCGAGCTGCTGTTATCATCTCAAGTGCCCGTTCCATCCCACCCCAGTTGTGGCGTCCGCACACTTTCAGGTGGCTAATATGGATCGCGACATCTGCCTTCTCACCGAGTTCGAGCATTTCTGCAATTGAAGCAAAGAGATGGTCACCCTCGCCGCGCATGTGGGACGTTACCACGCCGCCATAGCGACCGACCACACGCGCAAGGCGTGTCAGTTCTGAGGCAGGCGTATACATTCCCGGCACATACATCAAACCAAGCGACAGGCCCGCTGAACCTGCCTGCATCGCCTCTTCAACCAGCGCTTCCTGGGCCTGGATCTCCCGCTCGGTTGCCTGCCGCTGGCCATAGCCCATCACCGCCACACGCAAAGGCCCATGTGGAAGCAGCGAGCAGACATGCTGCTTCAGAGCCGTCGAGCGCATCGTTTCCAGATACGCGCCCACGGTGGGCCAGTTCCACGGCAGCGAATCTTCGCCCAGAATCGCGGATGAATAGGTCTTTACCGCGGCCTCATGCTCCTGAACAACCGGAGCCATGCCGAAACCACAATTCCCGATCACCAGCGACGTCACACCCTGGTAGAGCTTCGGCGGGACTACGGACTGACGCAGCACGACCAGATCATCATGTGTATGAGCGTCGATAAAGCCAGGAGCGACGGTCAGCCCACTTGCATTGATAACTTGCTCGGCATCGCCCTCAAGCTGCCTCCCAAGCGCAACGATATGGCTCCCTGCGATCCCGATATCTCCCGAAAAAGCTGGCGCTCCAGTTCCGTCCACAATGCGCGCATTGCGGATCAACACAGTATATCTTGAGCTCATAAGAGTCTCTCTTCTCTTTATCAAATATGCCTCAGGAGCCGCTAGCGCCATGCCATGCCCGATATTACAGCCAGATGAAACCCGGGGATTCATCTCGAAATAGAATGCCAAACATCTGCGGTTGCGACTCTCCATTGAGTCACTTCTGTTATATTTATGCTCTCATACGTACAGCATATATCGAGCAATACAGAAGCGCATATTCTTTGCAGAACGCTTGTCGAGAAAAGCTCGCTGGAAGCCGGCCCGGCAGAGCATGCAAAGAACAGGTTAAGCTGAAATTATCATATTTTCTCTCCCCTGTCAACCTGTATTATAGGTTGACGGGAGCCAGGCAAACACGCTATGATACCGACAGAGAGAACGGAAAAAGAGCGAGAAGCATGCTAGGAAAACTCCATAGAGAAACGTTGGCCGAACAGGCCGCCACCAGCCTGATGAACTATATTCGCACCAGAAATCTCCAGCCCGGCGACACCCTGCCCTCAGAAGCCGAGCTGGTCACGGAATTTGGTGTCAGTCGCCAGGTGATCCGTGAAGCCCTGAAATCATTGCAGGGCAAAGGCGTGATCGAGATCATCAATGGCAAACGCCCGACCATTAAGCCGATCAGCAGCGAGCTCCTCCAAACCTTTTTTACGCATGCCGCCCACTTCAACCATCATACCATTATAGAACTCATCGAGGTCCGCAAAGGCATCGAGGTCCAGAGCGCTATGCTGGCAGCCCAACGCCGCAGTGAAACGGAGCTGGCGCACATGGAAGAGATCCTTGCCGCGATGCGTCGTTCGGTCGGAGCTATCGATACAGATATTGATACCTCCGTCGATACATACATTCAACTCGATGTCGCGCTTCATCAGGCGATTGCTACTGCCACCCACAACAGCATGATGTATCACTTGATCCACTCGATCAGAAGTGCATTGATAGAGACAATACGCGAAGGGCTGCTGCATCGACACACCTCAGAGGAAATCGAACGCGTCCAGGAGGTGCATGAAATGCTGGTCGCCGCGATCAGGGAGGGAAACGCCCCGGCGGCAGCTCAGACGATGGCCGTTCACTTTGATGAAGCGCTCACCGCTCTGATGAAGGATGCCTGAACCGCGCTGCTTACCCTCGCATACTGCAACAAACAACACCAGAAGAAACGACTGCTCACATACAGGCAGTTTTCTGGTGTAGAAGCCTGCCCTGCTCTATCCTATCCCCCTTTCTTCCCCCCTGCTATGAAAGAAGTACTACCCGGGACGACAGGAATGATGCGGGAAGATGGCAATAAAGCCTCCCGCTGAGCCACCGGGCATTTGACGTTTGCCTCATCTAATGCCAAAATAGCAAGGGAAAAATGTATCCAACTTTCTCAGGAAACACCCGGGGCCGACAGCCCAATATCCAAAGGAGCGATGTAAAAGGATAACATAATGCGAGACATTACCATCTTCAGCGGTAGCGCACACCAGGAACTGGCACAAGAGATCGCAGAGTATCTCGGCCTGACCCTTTGTCCTACAACTATTCGGCGCTTTAGCAATGATTGTCTATATGTCCAGATGAACGAGAACTGCCGGGAAAGTGATGTATTTATCGTACAACCGATTGTCCCTCCTGCGCAGGAAAATCTCGTTGAGCTTCTTTTTATGCTTGACGCTGCCCGTGGTGCATCAGCAGGACGTATCACAGCAGTTATCCCCTATTATGCCTATGCCCGTTCGGATAAGAAAGACGAGCCTCGTATCTCTATAGCCGGTCGCCTCGTGGCCGACCTCCTGGCAACAGCAGGCGCGAACCGTGTGCTGACAATGACCCTGCATGCTGCGCAGGTTCACGGCTTCTTCAGTGTCCCGACCGATCACCTCAACGCGTTGAATGTGCTGGCTCGTCATTTCCGACAGTATGATCTGAGCAACACGATTGTTGTTTCACCTGATCTGGGCAACGCAAAATCCGCCTCACACTTTGCGCGACTGCTCAACATCCCGGTAGCGGCAGGAAGCAAGCGCCGGATCAGCGACGATCAGGTGATCATCGATAACATCGTCGGTGAAGTTGAGAATAAAGATGTCATCGTGCTGGATGACGAGATAGCGAACGGTGGCACGATTATTCAGATTCTGGAAAGGCTACGCGAGCACCACGTGCGTCAGATTCGGGTTGCCTGCACTCATGGCCTCTTTACTGGCAAAGCCATTGAGCGGCTCAAGGCGCAAGATGACATCACCGAGATCGTCACCACCAACACAGTCCCCCTTGCTCCCGAAAAGCGCCTTCCAAACATGACCGTCCTTTCTATTGCTCCTCTACTCGCCGAAACCATCCGCCGCAACCACAACGGTGAATCGGTCAGCAGCCTGCTTTTCGACGACAAGTTCTAAACGACTCACTCCGTCTGGCACGCGATGTCTCTCGATGTTGCGTGCCCTTTTTCATCTGTACATGCCTCTCTTTTTGATCCACTTCACCCCTGATCTAGAGCCGCCTTCTCTGCTCACTCGCCTGCCCAAAACGAGCACAGCATCTTTTTCATGGTCACAACAGTATTATGTATCAGAGCAAGATTCTGTAGTGAGAACATCCCTACATTACCGGCTAGCAGGAGGAAAACCATGAACGAGCCAGCACAGGAGCGGCCATCCATTCCAGCAGCGGAGCAGGAAACGACACACCCCGTTTCGCCACAGCCCGACACCGTTCCGGCCATCCCGGAGAAACAACCAACCCCTCAGAAGCCACAACCAGCCGGCTCAGGCAAAAAGGTCCGTATAGCCCTTATTAGCGGCCTCATAGCAGGCATATTAAACGCTCTCGTCACATTGCTTATCACTCTGACGAACGCCTCTACCTTTCTCATCGCGCGTCAGCAGATCGCAGCAGACAGACTGACCGTCAAGATCGCCCTCGCGCTTGTGGGTTGGCAAGCGGGAATCCTTCTTGCAAGCCTCCTGCTCGGGCTTGCGACGGGCTGGATCACCGGCAAAATTACACGACTGCGCTGGCTCGGCTTTCTCGGCGGAGCGCTGGCAGGCGCAATCTACTCCCTTGCCATTTTTCTGGCCAGTTCATTTCCTTCCTATCCCGGTAATCTGAGCGTCGTCAGCGAGCCATTTTCGATCGCACGTCTGCTCATTTCCGCTCTGCTCCTGGGGCTCTGGGCGTTGGGTGGCGGGCTTGTCGGGCTCTTTGGAGCATGGGTCGCAACCGTATCCCTATCAACTCGAAAACAGCCTTAGCCCGTCACGGAGAGCAGGTTCATTCCTGCTCTTCTTTGCTTGTGCTGCTCTCTGCGACAAACAGGCTTTCCACGTTATAGATCGGTCGATAGCCGAGCTGCTGCCTGGCCTTCTCAATCGCGTATACCCTATCGATGCACGCAGGAAGGGGCCAGCCCTGCTGTTCAAACAAGGCGAGAACGGCGGGCGCTCTCTCTCGCAGGACCGCGACAGGGTCATGCAAAAGCTGCTCTGTATCGCTTTCCTGAAACGGCGATAGCGCAGCAATATTAAACAGATCAAAACGAATATCCTTGTTCTCCACTGCCAGGATATGAGCCGTCGCCGCATCGCGCACGTCAACCCCGCGATAGAGCCGGTGAAGCACCTGTGCAGCTCGTGGCTCGGGCATAAAACGAGCGATACGCAGGCAAATGACGGGCACCCCCCGTCGATACGCGAACTGACGACACAACTCTTCAGCGGACAGCTTGGTGCTATCATAGATGTCGCGTGGCTGAGGCAAAAGCTCTTCGGTGACCCAGACTGCCGCATCCTCTGGTTCCATCGCTGCACCATAGATCGAAGTTGTACTGGTATAAACAAAACGCCGTATCTTGCGACGAGCAGCCGCTTCCAACAAGACAATCGTTCCCGTGACGTTCGTATTCACAAAATCCTGTATAGAATGGCTGGACAGATGACGCGCATGAAGCGAGGCCGTATGAATCACAGCATCCACTTGCTGCATAATTACCTCAACCGCATCGCGATTCAGGATATCCACAACATGGCTTGTCCACCTTCCCGGAACAAGATCAACACCTACAATCTCAGCCCGTGAGGCAAGCTGAGAAGCGACTTCCGCCCCTAGTTGGCCGGAACTCCCGGTGATAAGAATACGCATATACTTCTCCCCGTATTCTAGCGCTATGCGAATTCTGCCATCTCTTTTCTGCTCTCTTACTCATATACTCTACATCATATCTTGCTGCTTCACACTTTTCTTCTATTATTATCTTGACTGGAAGCGCTGGCACCTCCTTCTCTCGGTCAAAAAGTTTTCACCTACGCATCTATAGTAACATACATTTCTATGTAATTTGCATTTTCATAGAAAATCAGGACTTTTTTCTATATAAAACTTTTTCGATATACTTATACACAAGAAATAAAAGATTTCGAGGAGTCAGCGATCAAACCCCTGATCGTTCCAGGCAGCCGGGTCTTCACGCGCCTCCAGATGCGTCATGGCCGCGCATCCCGGGACCGCCTGATCTATCGCAAGCTCGATCTCTTCACAGAGCGCATGCCCGCGCTGAACCGTCCAATCTCCCGGCACAAGCACATGAAGGGAGGCAAAGCTTCTCGATCCAGAGCGACGCGTCCGAAGCGCATGAAAAGCCACTCCCTGACGTTGAAATGGTTCCAGCGCCTCCTGGATACGCTCAAGGTCATCCGGTGGAAGCGCGGTATCAAGCAGCCCCAGACCGGCACTGTGGAGGATACCTAACCCGACCCGGATGATATTTGCGGCAACAAGCAGCGCTATCAGCGGGTCCAGAATCAACCAGCCGGTGAACAGAACCAGAACCAGGGCGACAAGAACCCCGACCGTTGTCCATACATCTGTCAATAAATGGTGTGCATCAGCCTGTAGAGTCACCGAACGCAGGCGCTTCCCGGCCTGAAGCATCAGCAGAGCCAGCCCACCATTGATAGCAGCACCAGCAACCGAGAAAACAATCCCCCAGTTCAACTGTTCGAGCGGCTGCGGGTGAAAAAGGCGTGGAATTGCCTCAACGATAATAAAAACGGCAGCAGCAAGGATCAAGGTTCCTTCCGCGCCGCTTGCAAAGTATTCCGACTTGGTATGACCATAGGCGTGTTCTTCATCAGCCGGACGCGCCGCCAGACGCACCGCCCAGAGCCCGATCAACGCGGCGAGCAAATTCGCGGTCGATTCTGCGGCGTCCGAAAAGAGACCAACCGAGCCCGTAATCAGGTAGCCCACAAATTTGATGCCCATCGTAACCACTGCGGCAAGCAGCGAAAGTGCCATGTAGAAGCGCGGCGTCCGATCCATGAGAAGAGCCTTCTACTTTCTATTCTTACGCGCTATTTCTGCTCGCTATTCCTACTTTCTATTTGTGACCAGCTTTTCTACTATAGCTTCATCTCGAGAGGGAAGTGACTTCGAGAACAGGTCTAGAGCCGCGGCAACCACATCTTCCTGTGCAATGGTGTTGACAAAGGATGCATGATGATCACACGATTTCTGCGACCGATCGACGCCACACACCGGGCAGATCAGCAACCAGGAAACAAACGGGCGATGATGTAAGCGCGACAATGGCCCGTAGTTCATCATATTGAAACACCAATAGATTCCCACCGTAGCCGCTCCTACAGCCCGGGCAAGATGCAGCGGCCCCGAATCATTCGAGATCACCACGCGACTCCGCGTCAGGAGCCCGGCCAGCCCCCCTATGGAGAGACGATCACAGAGATTGTACCCTTCGTGCCGCATCGCGTGAATAACCTGTTCCACGACTGGCCGTTCGCTTCCCGTACCGGTGACAACCACCCGCGCCCCCGCCTCATATAGCGCATCGCCAACCGCTGCAAAGCGCTCTGGAGCCCAACGCCGGGCCGGATCACCAGACCCTGGATGCAACACCGCCAATGGCCTCCTCTCTTCAGGCAACACCCGCTGAGCTTCAGCCAGATCGGCAGGAGTGACTGTCAGACGTGGCTCAAGTACCGTCATCTTTGCACCCGCCAGAGAAGCCACTTCAAGGTAACGCAATACCTCTTGCTGGAAAAAGATATAGGGAAGCCAGCGATCCAGCGGCGGCGCATCCTCGGCCTTCAGACCAATGGTGATCCGCGCCCCAAGCCGCAACAGAAACGGATTGGAATACTTGCCACCACCATGAATCTGAAAAGCCAGATCAAACCGTTCCCTTGCCATCTCCTGAAAGAAGCGTTCAAGCGCCTCCTCATCATTCTGATACGTCTCGGGCATGCCAACACCCGCGCAAGGGGGAATCACAATCACGCGGTCAACCGGGCCGGGCCGCCCGCGCAAAAACGCCTGATGCCAGGACTTCGCCAGCAGCACGATCTCGGCTCGGGGATATGTTGCACGCAATGCTTCAAGTGCGGGTAAAGCGCAGATAAAGTCACCAAGCGCATTTGCTCTTAGCACAGCTATCTTCCGTACATCAGGGATAACAGATCCTTCGGGTACCATCGTCACTCCTTTCAAATTGAGTTCATTCATTCCCTTCACGAGTAGTAGGGGGATGACGAAGACAAGCCAGCACCCTGTTTTGTCCTTCACAGATTGATTTTCTTCTATTTGCCACCATTTTCCTACAATGGATATATGGAGATGTTACGTTTCTTGCTTGCCCTGCGTGCTCAGGAGAAAGGAGCCTTTCCCTCCGGTGAGGGACATCTTGAAGTTTTTCAATACTCAAACGATTGGCAATCGTATTTCCAAAACTGGAGGTCGCGACATGTATACTCTTGGCATCAATGCCGCCTTTCATGACTCAGCAGCCTGCCTGCTTCAAGATGGGAGGATTATCGCGGCGGCGGAGGAAGAACGTTTCACTCACCAGAAACATGGCAAGCGCCCTATCCCCTTTTCTACGTATGAGCTCCCATTTCATGCTATTGCATATTGCCTGCAAGAAGCTGGAATCTATCTGAAAGATGTCGACCATATTGGCTATTCCTTCGATCCTGCACTTTTGCTCGGTTCCCACAAAGGCGACGCGGCACTTGTATTACCCCTGGAGCCAAGCGCCCGGCCGGTCGCGCCCGAATGGGAATCGCCCTGGGAGCCACTCTTTCTCTCTTCCATCGTCAACGCGCCCCGGCACCTCACAGGAGGCGTCCCCCACCACTTGAAAGCTCGCTTCCGGGGGGAACGATCCTATCAGTGGCACTTTGTCGAGCATCACCTGTCCCATGCCGCAAGCGCCTTTCTGGTTTCACCCTTTCAGCAAGCAGCCATTATGACGCTTGACGGGCGCGGCGAGAAGGCCACGACCACCTACAGCATCGGCGAAGGGCTCAGCATTCAGCGCCTGAGGCAGGTCGATATGCCGCACTCGCTCGGCCTGCTCTATGAGCGCGTGACCGAATATCTCGGCTTCCTGCATTCATCCGACGAGTATAAGGTGATGGCACTGGCCTCGTTCGGCAAGCCAACCTATCTGAACGAGTTCCGCTCACTGATCCATCTCGGCTCCGATGGAAGCTATACGATTGATCCCCTGCGGCTTGAGGAGCGCTTTGGCCCGGCTCGCTTCAAGGGTGAGCCACTGGAGCAGCGCCATTTCGATATTGCGCACTCGTTGCAATGTGTCCTTGAAGAGACGGTGCTTCATCTGGCTGATTGGCTCCATCAGACAACCAGGCTTGACGCGCTGTGTATCGCTGGCGGTGTCGGCCTCAACTGCGTGTTGAATGCTCGATTACGCGATAAGAGCCCTTTCAAGCATATCTGGGTTCAACCGGCAGCGGGAGACGCTGGAACCGCTCTGGGCGCGGCTCTGGTGGTCGATGCACAGCAGCGCCCCGGCGCAACCCGCAGCTATCAGATGGAGCATGCCTTCCTCGGTCCCGCATTCTCGGATGAGGAGATAGAGCAGTTCCTGCGCTGGTCGAAGCTATCGTACAGGCGCTTGAGCGATCCTGCCGAAGAGACCGCGGCCCTGCTTGCCGAGGATAAGATTATTGGCTGGTTCCAGGGACGGATGGAGTTTGGGCCCCGGGCGCTCGGAGCGCGTTCTATCCTCGCTTCACCCTTGCATGCTTCTATGCAAAATCGGCTCAACGAGATCAAAGATCGCGAGGATTTTCGCCCGGTTGCTCCGGTTGTGCTGGAAGAAGCGGTTGCTGAGTGGTTCGTCAACGGGAGCGTTTCACCGTTTATGCTCTTTGTCTACGATATTGTCCCGGAAAAAGCAGATCAGATCCCTGCCGTACGCCACATCGACGGCACCGCCCGCATTCAAACAATCAACCGGCAACAGCAGCCCCGCTATTATGACCTGCTCAAGGCGTTTGAGCAGCGGACCGGCGTTCCTGTTCTGGTGAATACATCGTTCAACACGCGTGGCGAGCCGATTGTTTGCACGCCACGAGACGCTATTGAATGTTTCTGGACTTCTCCGCTGGATGCACTGGTAATCGGTTCATTTTTACTGGAAAAACGACAGGATAGCTGATGAGCATTGAAGTATCAGTCGTAGTGCCAACCTGCAACCGCAATGAGCTGCTTGAGCGCTGCCTTGAAGCATTGGTCTCTCAGGATTTCGCGCCGGACGCTTATGAGATCTTGATAGTGGATGATGCAGCCAGCCATGCGACGCGACAGCTTATTGAACGCTGGCAGAACAAAACCCTGCCCTGCATTCGCTATCTCGCAGGCAAAAAGTGCGGCCCGGCTGTTGCCCGTAACCTGGCATGGAGGCAGGCAAGAGGCCGATTTATCGCTTTTACCGATGATGATTGTCAACCACAGCATGACTGGCTTAGCGCTGGCATGGCCGCTTTTCAAGATGGCACTGGCGCTCTTTCTGGCCGCGTCATTGTACCCCTGCCGCCTGTTCCCACCGACTACGAGCGCAATGCAGCTCTGCTTTCAAACAGCGATTTTGTCACAGCCAATTGCTTTCTCCGTCGAGACGTGCTGGAACGACTCAACGGCTTCGATGAGCGTTTCACGGCCCCCTGGCGCGAGGACAGCGATCTGTTCTTCTCACTTTTGAAGGCAGACATTCCCTGGAAACATGTACCACAGGCAATTGTGGTGCACCCTATTCGGCCCGCTCCCTGGGGTATCAGCATACAGCAGCAACAAAAGAGCATGTTTAATGCGCTGCTCTATAAAAAGCATCCCGAGCTCTATCGCGAGCGCGTCCAGGCGACGCCGCCACTCCAGTATTACGGGATGTTGAGCGCTCTCTTGCTCGCTGTCTTCGGGCTGAGCAGGCGGTCAAAGGCGCTGACGCTGCTTGGAGGCCTGTTCTGGTTCAGCCTGACCGGGCGCTTCTGCCTGCGTCGCCTGCGCCACACATCACGCGCCCCGGCCCATGTGCTGGAAATGATCGTGACCTCGGTCCTGATCCCGCCGCTTGCCATCTTCTGGCGCTTGCGCGGCGCCCTGAAATTTCGCGTTTTCTTCTGGTAGTGCCTTGAGGAGAGAAACTATGCAGATGCCAGGCTATATCCAAATTGAACCCGTAGGACAATGTAACCTGCGCTGTCAGATGTGCTCGATTCAGTTTCGGCAGGATGGCCCCCCATATGGCCCGCCTGCCTTCATGCACTTCGAGACATACACCCGCATTATTGATCAGTTCCCCGGACTTCAGGAACTGCATCTCCAGGGACTGGGGGAACCGATGATGCATCCCCGCTTCTTCGATATGGTTGAGTACGCGGCCAGCAGGGGAATCAGGGTGACAACCAACTCGAACATGACGCTGCTGAACGATCGTAAAGCCGAACGCTGCGTGACCTGCGGCCTGGATTGCCTGCATGTTTCGATTGATGCTGCAACCGCTTCTACCTATGAACGCATCCGGGTTCGAGGCCACTTCGATCGTGTGCTACGCAATCTGGAACGGGTGCTGAACGCCCGAGAGCGCCTGAGAAGCCAGAGCCCGCACTTCCATATGGTCATGGTCATCATGCGTCAGAATTTGCAGGAACTGCCCGATATCGTTCGATTTGCCAAACAGTGGTCTTTTGAGCAGATCTTTGTGCAGCATCTCTGTCATGATTTCGGCGAGGCCAGCCTACCCGAGCGCTATCTACCCATGCGCGATTTTGTGCAACAGGAAACACTGCTCAACGAAGATCCCGAGCACGTTGAGCGCTACTTTGCCGAGGCTCGAACCCTGGCCACCGAACTGGGTATCGAGCTACGACTTCCACGCATCAGAATGCGAATGCACCCACCGGGGACGCCCGGTCCAGAGCGCTGTGACTGGCCCTGGCGTGGGCTGTACTTCAGCTATCAGGGGTACGCGATGCCCTGCTGTATGATCTCAACGCCCGATCGCTTCAATTTTGGCAAGATTACCGATCAGCAGGGCGCCGAGCTCTGGCACAGCGCGGCCTATCAACAGTTTCGCGAGCAGCTCTCTTCTGAGAATCCACCGGACATCTGTCGTTCCTGCTCAATTTATTCTGGCACATTCTAGCTTTTTGGAGAGACACATCATGGCATCAGTTGACATTCTGCTTCCAACCTACAACCGCCTGACATCGCTTGTGATGACACTTTCCGGGGTGGCAGCCCAAACCCTGACTGATATACGCGTCATCGTCGCCGATCAAAGTCAACCTCCGGTCGGAGAAGAGCAGGTCATTCAAACGCTGAGGCGAGTCATTGAGGCGCGTGGCGGCTCGGTTGATTGGCATACCCGTGAGCCGCTTCATGGCATCGCAGAACAGCGCGATTTCTTGCTGCGGCAGGCGACAGCGGATGCCGTCCTCTATCTCGACGATGATGTATTTATGGAGCCCTGGGTGCTCGGCAAGTTGCTTGATATGTTGAAGCGGGAACAATGTGCCTTTGTGGGTGCCTTTCCTGCCGGGCTCTCGCATCGAGAAGATGTGCGTCCTCATCAGCAAATAGTGGAATACTGGGACGGCCCGGTACAGCCAGAGGTCGTTGAGCCCGACTCGCCGCAGTGGGAGCGCTGGCAGCTCCATCGCGCCGCCAACCTGTATCACGCAAGCCAGAAGCTGGCACCCGGAGAGTTTCGGCTGTATAAGGTGGCCTGGATCGCCTCCTGTATCCTCTACGACCGTCAGAAGCTGCTTGACGTCGGTGGTTTCTCTTTCTGGTCGCGCCTGCCCCGCTATCATTCGGGTGAAGAGGTCCTGGTTCAGAACCTGCTCATGCGGCGCTGGGGCGGCTGCGCACTGATGCCTTCCGGCACCTACTATTCTCAGGTTCCCACGACCGTACTGAACAAGGCCGGGACAGTAGACGGTCATGCCCTGAGCCTGCTTCCCGAGATGGTTGAACGCTATACAACAATACAACAAGGATAAGTGCTGTTATGGATGACGCCTTTAAGCCAGGATTGCTTCGACGGCTTCCAGAGCCGCCGCGTCGCGTTGCCCTCTTGCGAGCATCGCGCATCGGCGACTTTATCTGTGCGACTCCGGCATTTCGGGCGTTACGACATGCCCTCCCCGATGCCGAACTGACCCTGATTACCCTGCCTATGCTGCATGAGATTGCCAGCCGGTTGCCCTACTTTGAACATATAGTCGATTTCCCCGGCTTTCCTGGTATTGCTGAACAGCTCTTCTCGGCACGCGAAACTGTGCGTTTCCTGCAAGAGATGCAAGCACAGCAGTTTGATCTTGCCATTCAGATGCAGGGAACCGGGGTCTACTCGAACCCCTTCCTGCTGCTCCTGGGGACGAAGGCGACAGCAGGCTTCATTCGGCCTGACGACAGCCCCGGTCTCCTGGATGCCGCCCTTCCCTATCCGCACGGGGTGCACGAAATTCGCTGTGTGCTCTCCTTAACTGAGTTTCTCGGCGCGCCTACCCGGGGCAAAACGCTGGATTTTCCGCTTCGTGCAGAGGACCGTCAGCAGGCAGCACAGCTTCTGGCAGGAGTGGAACCGCCTCTGATCGGGCTGCACGCCGGTGCCCGAGACAAAACCCGGCGCTGGCTTCCTGCACGCTTCGTCGAGGCCGGTTGCACGTTACAACAACGCTTCGGCGGCACGCTGCTGCTGCTCGGGGAGCCAGAGGAGCTGGATAACAGTCGCCAGATGGAGCGCCAATTCCGTGAGCTCCACTGTCGCTGTCTCAATCTGGTCGGCAAGACCTCGCTTCCCATCCTGGGTGCAGTTATCAAGCGACTGAACGTTCTGCTTACCAACGACACCGGACCGGCTCATATTGCTTATGCGCTTGGTACGCCGACCGTCACGATCTTTGGCGGCGGCGATCCCGCAACCAATGGTCCCCTGCAAGCCGGTCCATTCCGTCCGCTCGCTTTCCCTGTTCCCTGTCGACCCTGTGGTTATGCGACCTGTCCGATCGCATATCGTTGTTTGAGGAACATTTCAGTTTCACAGGTAGTAGAAACAGCAACACAGATCTTTCCAGATATGGAAGAGTTTCAGTATCGCTCATCTTCTTCTTGATGCTATAATAGTGAAACGAGATGGTGCATCAGGCAGGAGAAAGAGAGTTATGAACAGGCTACGTATAGGAATGGTCGGGCTGGGTTCGATCGCACAACGAGTATATCTGCCACTGCTCACGCGAGAACAGGAGTGGAGCTTTGCAGGCGTCTTCACGCCGAATGTCAGCAAGCGACATGCCATCAGTTCGGCGTATCGGGTGCCTGAATTTGCCTCACTGGCGGATCTGATCCAGGGCTGTGATGCAGCATTTGTGCACAGTTCAACTATCAGTCACTTTGAAGTGGTCTCACAATTGCTTCGTCACGACATCGATGTCTATGTTGATAAGCCGCTGGCCGCCACATTGGATGAAGCGGAACGGCTCGTAGAGCTCAGCCAGAAAACCGGGTGCAAGCTTATGGTTGGCTTCAATCGCCGCTTCGCCCCCTTTTATCTGAAACTGAAGGAACAGGCTCCCCGGGCGGCCTGGATTCGTATGGAGAAACATCGACGAGCCGGGCTCAATAGCACCGTCGCGGAAACGCTGCTCGATGACTATATTCATCTGGTCGATACCGTGCGCTGGCTCGGCGAAACCGACACGATGCAGGCTCAAGGCTGGCTCCAGGCTGATGAGCTGAATCGGCTCCACTACGCCTACCACACCTATACGTTGCCCAACAATCGCCTTGCTACAACCGCCATGCACCGCCAGGCGGGCAGTGATCTTGAACTCCTTGAGCTTGTCACAACCGGGCGTATAGTGCGTGTCAGAAATATGGAGATTCTGGAGGTAGAAGAGGAGGGAGCCTGTGTGATTCAGGCCGCAGCCGCCTGGGATACCATTCTGAAACGCCGCGGCTTTGAAGCTGCCATCAACCACTTTATCCGCTCGATTCTTGGTGACACTATACCTTTAAGCAATGGTGAAGAAGCCCTGAAAACACAACTCTTACTCACATCTCTGCTGAATAGCTGAAGCCGGTTGTATAGCCCATTCCGGCTTCTAGCTCCCCTTTCCCGCTGACTATGAGAGAACTCTTCTGCTACACTATCCTTGAAATGGAGAGCTCAGCAACTTCCACTTGCTCCAATATGACGAAAGGTTCTTTATTCAATCATGCCACAGCATATCTATACCGTTGGATTACTTCTTCTACGGCAGAATCAAGTTCTACTGGTGCGAAAGCGTAATACCATTTATTTCATGCTTCCAGGAGGAAAGATCGATCCGGGTGAAACAGAGCTTGCCAGCCTGGCACGTGAGATTCAGGAAGAGCTGCTTTGCCAGGTAGTACCCGAAACGCTGCATTTCCTGGGTGATTTTACCGAAATTGCGGCAAACGAGCCTGACGCACAGGTACATATGAAGCTCTATAGCGGGCAGGTTAGCGGAGAGATCCAGCCAGCACGCGAAATCGCCGAGGTCTCCTGGTTTGATCCGCACAAGCAGCAGGATATCCTGCTTGCGCCGCTGGTCAAAAAGCAGGTGCTTCCATTCCTTCTGGAGCAAAACGCTCTCACTCTAGAATAGAGAGATCAACTATTTGGCAAAAAGGAACTCTGGTCCTTTCTTGGAGAAGAGGGACCAGAGTGCGGCTTTTCATCTATTCCTCAACTCTTTTCCTGAGGCAAGGGCACCAGATTACGTGGATGATTATCCAGGAATGCTTGAATATTCTCTACCGTGATATCCAGAATGCGGTAAAGCGCCTCCTTCGTGTTAAAGCCGATATGAGGCGTAATGACAACATTATCCCGATGCTGTAGCTGCTTGCTCAATGCGACAAGCTTCTGTTGCTCTCTAGATGCTTCTGAGTACAATAATTCCTCCTCATACTGTAAATACGCCTCGCCCTCCAGGACGTCCAGTCCTGCACCACCCAGAAGCCCATTGTCCAGCGCCCAGACCAGCGCATCAGTATCGACCAGAGTACCGCGTGCAGTATTAATCAACAATGCTCCGCGCTTCATTTTTGAAAACGCCGGCCGATTCAACATATGATAGGTGGAAGGCAACGCCGGCACATGCAAGCTGACGATATCTGCTACTGAGAGCAGCATATCCATGTCGACATAGCGAAAACCCAGGACTTCAGCAATCAGCCGATTCTGCACCACGTCAAAGGCCACAACATCCATACCGAACCCTTTTGCAATACGAATCATGTGCAGCCCGATTGCGCCCGCACCCACAACACCAAGCATCTTCCCATAGAGATCAAAGCCCTGAAGCCCTTCGAGTGAGAAGTCATCGTGCTGTGTGCGCGTAGCAGCCAGGTTGACCTTACGAGAAAGCGTCAGCATCAGCGCGAAGGCAAATTCAGCAACCGTCCTCTCGCCATACGCTGGCACGTTTGTGATAGCGATACCTTGCTGTGCCGCCGCTTCCAGATCGATATGATCATAACCGGTAGAACGCGTGGCAATCAGGCGCAAACGCGGCATCTTCTTCAATTCATCCTGCCCGATCCTGGTATTCACGAAAGGGATGTAAATCTCGACTTTTGCCAGTTCTGCCTGATCAACGTCGGACAAGTTTTCTTCTGTATACTTCAGCGAAACCCGCTTGCCAAGCTCATGCGCGAGATAGCGGCCTTCTTCATCAGTGGTGGTTGTTGCAAGGGCAGAGACAGGCATTGTATTCTTCATCTCTTGCTCCCCTCCTCGAATGGAATTCCAGTTTTTATGCACAATAAACGATAGTCTATTCTCTCTCATTGTATAAAGAGCGGGGAAAAACACAGCGTTTTACAACTATGCTCTATAGACTATGGCTATATCCCCGAGAAGAGCGGAGCGCGCACATCAGTCCTATCTTCTATCACAGGCCACTGTCAAGCTTTACACCCTGCATCCTATTCCTACTGCCCACCCGGGCATAACGCTCGGGAAAGCGCGGCGTGAGCGCCTGACGAGCTGCATCAGCCCCAGGGGGAGCCGGGTCCTCACGCCGATTCGCCAGAAAAACAAATGGCCCGATAATCACAACAAGCGCAAGCAGAATTGTGCCAATCCACAAGGCAGGGCTTCGCAGAAGTTGCTTTCTGTACTACAGAAGATATATTTTTACTCGCAGTATAAGCGAAACGGCATCTGTCGCCAAAAGGGTTGTCTCCCTCTATTGTAGATAGCACCCGATAGCAGCAATGAAATGATTACTTCTATGCTGTTGTTCTATCTGCACTTTCTTCTGAATATCTCTATTCTATCCTTACATGCATAATAGAATCAATTACTTTCGTTACCATACCTATTGCAGTATGCTATTTCGCCATGCTTCCAGGTATACTTTCTCTACTATATAAACTATAAGAAAAGTGCCCTCGATCCACTCTTTGGAAGTAAACATTGCATTCTGTCTATAGGAGTGATAGTATATGAGCGAAGCATGAAACTTTTGCTATACATCTATCATTAGATGTAAAAAAGGAAAGGAAAAGGAAGGACTGAAACAGGGAACTCTCTTCTGTTGAGGGCAAAGCCTGGTCTTTCTCTTTACAAGAAGCGAGCAGCGAAAGTGATTGTCTGAGAGGCAGAAATGCACTTTTGCAGCATGATAAACAAAGACGAAAGAACTCTCTACGCGCAATATGGGGAAAACATATTATTTACGGCTTCCCGTTCTGATTACCTTTCTCAAAGGACAGACATGCACTCTTATCACTTCTGCTGGTAAATGGGGTACTGGTTACGTTTATATACAAAACGGGAATATTGTACAATATCTCATTAAGGGACAAAATGGCACGCTGGAAGGGTCTCACGCACAGCACATCCTGGAACAGTGCCAGGAATGGCAGGTTGAGTTCCAGTCCAATGAGCCGATATCGACCCGTCCTCTTCCCCTCCCTCAACTCAGCCCTTCTCCTCTTCCGCAAAAGAACGTGTTGCGCCCGAAAAAACCGCTTGATCCCGCGCTACTTCAGGGCTTAACGGCCAGGCAACGCATGGTTATTCGGATGGTATTGACCATGATAAACGGGCAAAGAAGTGCGCAACAAATCAAGCAACAACTGAATTTACCACCCCAACTGATCGATGAGGTAATAGATCTGTTACGCAGATTTGACATCATCGAGTAATATTTTTCCTGTCTAAGGAGCAACTGTATGCGTCGTCTCTTAGAGTGGTGGTATCGCATCGCCTTGCCGAACAAAGAGCCAGATCCGACACCGATGGGGCGCGAACGGCAGCGCTATGCACGCCTCACAAGTATTATTCTCCTTGCGAACGCGGTGCTGTTTTTACCTGCCGCACCAATTATGATTTTTAATTCACCCAAAAGCCCGTCTTCGCCACCAATCGCTATTGTCATGATTCTCCTTCTGATCATCACATATGTCTTTGGGCGTATCGGGAAGCAGGTGCTCTCGGCCAGTTCGCTGATTCTCTACATTCTCTTCGCCGTTTCAGCCGTCATGGCAACCAACCCGCTGGATCCTTCGATGCTGCCGCTGCTCAACCTGCTCACGGTAGCCGTCATCCTTGCCGGGGCGCTCCTGCCACCAATTGCATCGCTTATTGTCGGAGCTATCGGCTGTGTCGAAACACTACTGATAACAACGCTGGTGCCGCATACTACCGCTTATGAAGCAATGATGCGAGATGAACTTTATACTATCACGATTATGCTTCCGATCATGATTCAGCTTGTCGTTGCAATCGTGGTCTATGTGATCATGCGTCACTTGCTCCATGCTATTCAGCGAGCGGATCAGGCAGAAGAGATTGTTGCGCTACAACGAGAAATCGCGGAGTTTGAGCGCAGTCGCTCCGCCGAAAAAGAGGCGCTTGAAGAGGGATTGCGCAAAATTGCGGAGACACATGCACAGATTGCAAATGGCGATATGCACGCGCGTGTCTCACTCAGTGAGGGCCACGTCCTCTGGTCGGTTGCTATCCCGCTCAACAATTTGTTGAATCGCATGCAGCGCTTGAAGCTCGATTCTGACATGCTGGCAAGCACACAGCTCGCGGCACAACGGATTGCTGAAAGCCTGCATCACGAGATCGCGACCGGTCACTTTTCTCCGTTGCCAGGCACCGGCACGCCGCTTGATCCAGTCATTATCGAATTGAACAAGCTCCTTGCAGCCCGTTCTACGCAACCCCCATCGACGCCGTCACGCCCGGCATGGCCCGCCTTCTAAGGGGGAACGGGATATTTTCGTCTCAGATTTTGCAATATAATTTGTAGCATCTCTATTTTTGAAGAGGAGATTGACATTCTTCTATGAAAATTCTGTTGACCGGTGCCTTTGGAAACGTGGGTTTCCATACGCTTCAAGAGCTTCTGAAGCGGGGCCATACCGTTCGTTGCTTCGATCTACGCAATCAGGCCACCGAGAAAAAAGCACGCCAGATTCAAGGAAAAGCTGAGATTGTCTGGGGGAACCTGACCAATACACCTTCTGTAGAAGCTGCCGTTGCAGGCCAGGAACTGATTATTCACTTCGGTGCAATCATTCCACCCGCAGTTGATGAAAACAAGCAGCTTGCCTATGATGTGAACGTGAATGGGACCCGGCGCATCATTGAAGCCGCCCAAAAGCAACCAATCAAGCCTCGCATCTTCTTCTCATCAACGCTGGACGTCTTCGGCCATACGCAGGATAAAGAGCCGCCACGCCGGGTGACCGATCCCATGCAAGCGACCGACGATTATAGCAGCCACAAAATCGAGTCCGAGGGCATGATCCGCAATTCCGGCCTGGAATGGTGCATTTTCCGCTTTGCCGATGTGCCGCCCCTCAGTCCGCGTCCGCCACACCCGATTATGTTCACCATCCCGCTTGATACGCGCTTCGAGATGGTTCATCCCTTCGATGTGGCCTTCGCAGTTGCCAATGCAATCGAGCGGCCCGTGTGGGGGAAAATCCTGCTCATTGGCGGCGGCAAGTCCTGTCAGGTACGTTACCGCGATTATCTACGGAGCTCGCTGGAGGGCTCGGGCGTGGGCATGCTTCCCGAAGAGGCTTTCGGACATGAGCCCTATTGCACTGATTGGCTCGATACAACCGAAAGTCAGGAATTGCTGCAATATCAGCGTCATAGCTTTGAGGAGATCATGCGCGACGTGAATAAAGCGACTCGCCCGCCTGCTCCCATTCGGCTTATCATGCCGCTGCTCCGCCCTTCAATTCGCAAATCGATCCTGAAAATGTCACCTTACTGGCAGGCACGGAAATAAAGCAGACAGCAAGACGCGGGGAGCTCTCTTCTGGCTTCTCGCGCCTCTTATCCTCTAGAGCCCCTCCATTGAGGGAGAAGAATGTGAAAAGTGCTTCCCTGCCCCTGCCCGCTCTCAACCCACAACCCACCACGATGCAGCGCCACCACATGCTTGCAAATTGCCAGACCCAGACCGAGGCCATCGACTTCGCGAGTCATACGAGTGTCAACGCGATAGAAGCGATCAAAAATGCGTTCCATATGTTCAGGCGCAATTCCCATTCCTTCATCTTTGACGCAAATCTCAACCCAGGCTGTTTCCTCCGGCGGCATTGCTGGTACCACGATCACGCGACGATGCCCAGAGCGTTCCGCCAGGCTCGGGAAGCTCTCCAGGCCGACATGCTGCATACCAATCTCAACCGTTCCGCCTCCAGGGGAGTAGCGGGCAGCATTTTCCAGAACATGTTCAAAAATGTCACACAGGAGCCGCCGATCTCCATCAACAACAAACTCATCTCCCTTCTCAGGCCGCGGGAAGCGATACACAATCGGCTGCAATTCCTTCTTGCGCATTTTGCTCTCTTGCTCTAATGCCTGCTGCACGTTCAAAATAGATTCTTGAATGACATAGATAAGATTTACAGCATCAGGAGAGAAAGGGTGAATCTGCGTCTCTAGCTGTGATATTTCGAGCAACTGCCCCACGATCCTCTCAAGCCGTTTTCCCGCCTGGTTGATTGCAACCAGAAACTCATGGCGCTCCTGCCGGGTAATCTGTTGATCATGCCGGAGCAGCGTGGTCGCGTATCCCTGAATCGAGGCAAGCGGACCGCGCAGCTCATGGCTGACCGTCGCCAGTAATTCGGCCTTCAAAAACTCTATTTTCTGCTCGCTTCGTTGATAAGCAAGCTCTTCCAGATCATGCATCCGGCGAATCAACAGCATATCAAGGAGAAGTGCATCTATTATATCTGCAAGATAAGGAAGGAGCGCTTGCGTCTTCAATAATAAATCTCTGCCATCTGACCCCCATTCCAGAAAAAAGAAACCCTCCCATTGTATATATGATTGAGAGGAGGCGTCTTGTTGTTGGGATTGGAGCGGGAGCTGAATTGTCCGGTGCCAAAGCAGCGTAGGAGTCTCAAGGGGCAAGCTCTCGAACTCTTCTTCCCGTGACCTCAGCTTCAATAGCTGCTGCACTTCTTGCGGCTGAAATCGAGAAAACGCCGCTATAGGAGCCATCGTCTGAAAAGCATCGGCCTGATACGATGTTTGAACACGGCCGGGTGCACACAAAATCCAGGCTCCACGTTGAGCATGAGAGAACGTGAGAAGGCGCTTCAGAAGCTCGGAGGCAAGTACTTGCAGAGTTTCCTGCGGAGCTGCGAAGGACCCTCGTATATATTGTGCCAGACGCACTAGATCAGTTAACGCCGCTTCAATAGCGGGTTCCTGAGAATAATTTGGCTGCATAGAATGGCTCCTTGTTGCGGGTTACTGCTCTTCGTTGACATGACAGAAAAAATACCGACAATTTCCATTATAAGAAAAACGGCTTTCAAGCGAAATCCTTTCAACAGCATTATCGTCACAATTGGATCACAAGTTTCAAAAGAAAGCGTAAAACAGGTTCCAGAGGCGAATAGGGCGTTCTTTGCTCTCTGCTACGAGGCTCTGCCCTGCGCTTTGCACTCCAAACTTCGCCCGCTATTGAACAGAAGAAACATTCTTTTAACGTTTTTATCATCTTTTTATCATTTTTATCTTTCTACCTCTTCTAACGTGGAAAGAGACGGGACAAACACCACGGAGAACCCGTTCCTGCTTCCTTGCTCCAATAGAGCCCTTCCTATTTCACAAAGTGAAGAGAGTATATATCAATTTCGGGTTCCACTAGAAGGAGAGGCGATACCTATGCGACTCACCTGTCTCCTGGTAAGCTCATACCATCGGAGATCGAACACACTACATTCCCTTTACTACATCTGTCAGTGGAGCTTGTATAGATATTTGTTCCCATATCAATACAATCAGCAAACAGCTATCAGGTTCCCCGTATAATGGATATATATGCAGATATAGAATAGAGGCCTCTTCCCTATTTCGATCAAAAAATGACTCAATAGCAAAAACAGGAGAAAGAGGTTATTATGCGCAAACAAACGCAGTCGGCACAAGAGCGCTTCCAGAGCGTTCTTGCAGGGCTTGATAACGTGTATCACGATGTAGAAAGCCTCTACCTCTATCTGCACCAGAATCCTGAGCTCTCGATGCAAGAGCACGAAACCGCGACAAAAGTTGCAGACTGGTTGAGGCAGGCAGGCTATGATGTGACAACAGGAGTCGGAAAGACCGGAGTTGTTGGTCTGCTCCGCAATGGTCAGGGCCCAACGGTGATGCTTCGAGGAGATATGGACGCGCTCCCGATCAAGGAAAAGACCAACCTCCCATATGCCAGCAAGAAGGTTGTCACCAATAGTGAGGGAGAAGAGGTTCCGGTGATGCATGCATGCGGCCACGATCTGCACACAAGCTGCCTTGTTGGTACGGCATCGCTCCTTCAGCAGAGTCTGCATGCCTGGCGAGGCACCGTGATGATTGTCGCACAGCCCGGAGAAGAGACAATGACTGGCGCAAAAGAGATGCTTAAGGATGGGCTCTTTACGCGCTTCCCTCGACCAGATGTCGCTATCGCTCAGCATACGAACCCGCTTCCAGTCGGCACCATTGGCTATCACATTGGTGATACAATGACATCGGTCGTCAATATGAAAATCACCATTTTTGGGAAAGGCGGACACGGCTCCCGGCCTCAGAATTGTGTTGATCCGGTGCTCATCGCCGCCGCTATTGTTATGCGCCTGCAAACAATTGTCGCACGCGAGGTCCCGCCCAACGACACAGCTATCATCACAGTGGGATCAATTCATAGTGGAACAAGCTACAACATTATTCCAGACACAGCAACACTTCAGCTTACGGTGCGGGCCTATACGAAGGAGATCCGTGAACACATATTGGAAGCGATTCGCCGTATTGTCAAAGCCGAGGCGGAGGCCTCTCATGCCCCCAAAGAACCAGATATAGAGATTGTTGAGTTCGGAGAAACGCTGCATAACGACCGTGAGCCGCTTGAACGAATAGTAGAGGCGCTCAAGCCCTTCTTTGGTGAGCAACATGTTATGGAAACGCCACCAATGGAGGCAAGCGAGGATTTCTCATTCTTCGGACACGTACCCGATGGCGCAGGCATCCCGTCCGCCTATTACTTTCTGGGAGTTACCAACAAGCAGCTTTACGCCGAAAAAGGGATCGACAACGTTCCAGAGCCGCATTCTCCATACTATGCGCCCGATCGTGAGCCCGCTCTAAAAGCCGGTGTACAGGCCCTCACTGTTGCTGCACTGGCCATGCTTGGAGCTCCATAACACTCCGAGATGGGCAGAGAATCTCTGCCCGTCTTCCCCTTCTTTCTCTCATTATATAGTATTTGTCAAGAAAGCACATCGTCCAGAAGGCAGATGTATCTTCCTGTTTTTTCATGTATCCTCAAATCAACCACCCAAAAGAGAGCCAGGAGGAAGACATGACTGAACAGCGAACGATTGCAGAGAA
>Ga0164243_10002928_pt1 | contig 27644 bp, 26 predicted proteins | sample OricompcompostOP_FD_108781 | JGI IMG/M metagenome (GOLD analysis project Ga0164243, IMG submission 108781) | Organic Plus compost microbial communities from Emeryville, California, USA - Original compost - Organic plus compost (OP) | ecosystem: Engineered > Solid waste > Mixed feedstock >...
CGAAGGCGTCGGTGAGCGACGAGGTGAGCACCGGCCACGAGAGGTCGCTGTAGAGCGTCGCCGCGATGCCGTAGAAGGCCCGCGCGGCGGTGAGCTCGCGGTCGCCGACCTTGAGCGGATCATCCTCGAGCCGGTCGAGCAGGTCGGCGATGTCAGTGGAGATCCGTCCGGCGTCGTCGCCGAGGGGGCACGAGTCGGCCAGGCAGGACTTGAGGAAGGCGTCGAGAGCACGCTGGAAGCCGGTGGCCTGACCCAGGTTGAACTCGATGGAGGAGAGCGTGGGATCGATCGCGCCGTCGAGCACCATCCGGCCGACCTTGTCGGGGAAGAGGTCGGCATAGGTCGAGCCGAGCTGGGTGCCGTACGAGGCCCCGAACCAGTCGAGCTGGTCGCGGCCCAGCAGGGCGCGGACGACGTCCATGTCGCGGGCGGCCTCCTCGGTCGAGACGTGTGCCGCGAGCTCGCCACTGCCCGCCTTGCAGGCCTCGCCGAGCTCGACGGTGGTCTCGCGAGCCGACTCGGCCGCGGCATCGGGGTCACCGTCGGGTATCGGCGGGGTGTCGACGTACTCGTCGAAGGCCTTGTCGTCGAGGCATTTGAGCGGTGCGCTCTGCCCGACACCACGGGGATCGACACCCACGATGTCGTAGAGGCCGCGCACGTCGTCGCCGAACGTGGCGGCCATCTGGGCGGCGTAGTTGATCGCCGAGGCGCCCGGACCGCCAGGATTGACCAGGAGGCTGCGCCCGCCGTCGCCAGTAGCCGCGTAGCGCACCACCCTCAGCCGAAGCGTCTTGCCTGCAGGGTCGTCGTAGTCGACAGGCACCGTGATCCAGGTGCAGCTGCCCTTGGATCCGCAGCTCTTCCAGTCGAGGCTCTGCTGGTAGAACGCCTCGAGCCCGGCCGGGCCGGTCTCACCGGTGGGCTCGACGACCTCGTCAGCAGGATCGTCGCGGGTCAGCCAGACGACCGCGATCGTGGCCACGAGGGCGACCACCAGGACGGCGGCAAGAGCCACGAGCAGTCGACGCATCAGTGGAGGAGTCCCATCATCATTCGCTCGAGGGCGAGCAGCGGAGCCGCGTTGGCGCCGAGCGACTCACGGCACTCCACGATGGCATCTATCGTGTGAAGCGTCGACTCGGGAGTGCCCAGGGCGGCCACCTGCCGGATGTCGTCGGCCACGTCGGCGTTGACGAGGGGGATGCCCGGCGCCGACTGCACCACGAGGACGTCACGGTAGAACGCGAGCAGGTCGAGCAGGACGCCGTCGATCGAGTCGCGGGCGAGCCGCGTGCGGCGACGCTTCTGGTCCTTCTCGAGGGCCGAGAGCGCCCCGGCGTAGCCGGCTGGACGCCTGCCACGGTCTTCGACGCCCCAGCCCTGGCGCAGGTCTCCGAGCTCACGGGCATCGGCGTCGTCTGCCACCGAGGCCGTGCGCGTGGCGGCCTCGTCGTTGATGGTCTGGGCGGCGACGAGCGCGCTGGCGAGGTCGCGCAGCTGCACCGGCAGCGCCAGGATGCGGCGGCGGCGCTCGCGCGAGACGCCATCGCGAGCCAGCCCGCGCGCCCGTCCGATGTGCCCCTGCGACGCCGCGGCGACCTCGTGCGCGAGCGCGGGATCGATGCCGTCGCGCTCGACCAGCAGGGTGGCGATGGCCGACGCCGGTGGCGTGCGCAGCAGCACCGGGCGGCACCGCGAGCGGATCGTGATGATGACGTCCTCGAGGGCAGGGGCGCACAGCATCCAGATGGTGTGCGGCGAGGGCTCCTCGATCGCCTTGAGCAGGGCGTTGGCGGCCTGGTCGGTGAGCCGGTCGGCGTCTTCGACCACCAGCACCTGCCAACGTCCGAGCGCCGGACGCAAGGCCGCGCTGCGGACGTACTGGCGGGCGGTGTCGGTGCCGATGCTCAGGCCGTCGGTGCGGATGAGCGTGATGTCGGGATGGCTGCCGGCGGCGGCGGTGACGCACGAGTGACAGGTTCCGCATCCGCCCTGCTCGCACTGCAGCGCGGCAGCGAAGGCCCGCGCGGCGTTGGAGCGCCCCGAGCCCGGCGGGCCCGTGAACAGCCAGGCGTGCGACATGGCGCGCCCCCCGGCGTCGGCGACCGCGGCCTGCAGCGTCGCGACGACCGGCTCTTGGCCGACCAGCTCGGACCAGACGCTCACGAGGTCACCCGGGACGTCAGGGCGGCCACGGCCGCGACGACGTCGGCCTGCACCGCCTCGGGTTCGCGGGCCGCGTCGATGACGACGTAGTGCTCGGGGTCGCGGGCCGCGAGCTCGAGGTAGAACGCCCGCACCCGGGCGTGGAACACCGGCGGCTCGGCCTCGATGCGATCGGGGACGTCGAAACGGTGGAAGGCTGCCGCCGGATCGATGTCGAGCAGCACGGTGAGGTGCGGGCGCAGCGACCCCGTGGCCCAGCGGGCGACGGACTCCATCTCGGCGAGGTCGAGACCACGGCCGACACCCTGGTAGGCCAGCGTGGAGTCGACGTAGCGATCGGTGATGACGACCTGCCCCGCCGCGAGCGCGGGCAGCACGACCGACTCGACGTGCTCGGCCTTGTCGGCGGCGTAGATGAGCATCTCGGTGCGCGGGGAGAGGTCGCCCGTGGCCGGGTCGAGCACGATTGACCGCAACGCGGCACCGACCTCGGTGCCGCCCGGCTCACGGGTCAGCAGCACGTCGAGACCAAGGCCCCGGAGGTGCTCGGCGAGGAGTCGAGCCTGGGTGGACTTGCCGCCACCGTCGCCCCCCTCGAACGCGATGAACACGCCGGTCGGGGTGTAGAGCGGGTCCATGGCTTGATCCTAGTGACCGCCACCCGCAATGGCCGTGGGCCGCCCGGACGACCCCGCCCCACGGGTCAGTCGCAACTCGACGACCAGCAGCGCCGCGCACACGATGCCGGCGAACAGCTCAGGCGCAGGAGTCCAGGTCGAGGCGAGCACCAGCACGACCGCTCCTGCGAACGGACCCCAGGTGCGCGCCGAGGCATCGATGAGCCTAACGATCAGGAGCCACAGTGCCAGGAGGAAGAGCACGACCGGAACCGTCAGCATCAACGAGCTCACCCGGTCGGAGACGTGGGCCTCATGGGAGTAGTAGTCGACCCGCACGGCCAGCGCTGCACCGACGAGTGCCACGGAGCCGAAGATCACCAGATGGCCGAATCCCCAGAGGTACGCGACATTGTTGCCGGTCAGAGCCTCTGCCGCCTCACGGGCGAAGTACAGCCACCAGGCGCTGAAGACGAGGAGCAGGCCGCCCGCGACGACCGTCAGCAGCCGGGCGGAGGACTGTTCGCCGTCGAGCCCGACCTGGATGGCGACGGTGGCCGAGAGCACCGTCTCGCCGAGCACGATGATGAAGAGCAGGCCGTACCGCTCGGCGATGTGGTGCGGGTGCCAGGGTGTGCTGCCGGTGCGCTCGGCGATGAGCGGCACGAGCACGTCGGCCAGGGCGAACAGGACGAAGACCGGGATCAGCGCGTCGTGGCCGACCAGCAGGAAGGCGAGCCACAGGCCCTGGACGATCAGCAATCCGATGGCGTACCGCACCGCCGTGCGGCGTCCCTCCGCATGGCCGATGGCTGCCCGGACCCACATCAGGACGAGACCCACCCGCATGATCGAGTACCCGAGCACAGCGAGGACGAAGTCTTCCTCGAACATCCGCGGGATGCCCGCCGCCAGCACGAGCGAGCCGACGATCTGCAGCAGCGTCAGCACCCGGTTGACGACGTCGTCGTTGTCGTAGGCGGAGTTGAACCAGGCGAAGTTGAGCCAGGCCCACCAGATGGCGAAGAAGGAGATGGCGAAGAAGACGAGGCCGTGGACGGTGTCGCCGTGGCTGACTGCGTGGTGCGTCTGAGCCGCGCCCTGGGCGATCGCGACGACGTAGCAGAGGTCGGTGAAGAGCTCGAGCGGCGAGGCCGCCCGGTGCGCCTCGCCGGGGTCGCGCGGGCGCAGCGCGAGGGATGCGATGGACATGACACCTCCTGGGAACGCGATGGGCCCGGGCCGGCTGATGCCGGCTCGGGCCCCTCCGTGACTGGTCTGCTGCTACTCGTCGTCGGCGCCGAGGAGGAACGCGTGCGTCACGCCGGCGATGACCGCGCCCACGATCGGGGCAAGGATGAACAGCCACACCTGGCCGAGGGCGTCACCGCCGCCGAACCAGGCGACACCCAGCGAGCGGGCCGGGTTCACCGAGGTGTTGCTGATCGGGATGCTGATCAGGTGGATGAGCGTGAGCGCCAGGCCGATCGCGAGGCCGGAGAAGCCGACCGCCGCGCGCTTGGCCGAGGCGCCGAGGATGACGTACAGGAAGAACGCCGTCAGGACGATCTCGGTGATCAGCACGGCCAGCAGGCTGTAGCCGCCGGGTGAGTGGTCCCCGTAGCCGTTGGTGGCGAAGCCGCTGGCCTGCGCGTCGAAGCCGTCGACACCGTTCGCGATGGCTAGCAGCACCGCGCCGGCGATCGACGCGCCGACGACCTGCGCCACGATGTACGCAGGCACCTCAGTCCAGGCGAACCGCTTCGCGGCGGCGAGGCCGATGCTGACGGCGGGGTTGAAGTGACCGCCTGAGATCGGGCCGAAGGCGTAGGCCCCGGTCAGGACGGTCAAGCCGAAGGCGAGGGCCACACCGAGGAAGCCGACCTCCTTGCCGGCGAAGATCGCGGTGCCGCAACCACCCAGCACGAGCCAGAAGGTGCCGAGTGCCTCGGCGGACAGCTTCTGGGCGGTCGAGGGTGACGTCTGCAGTGTCGTCATGGTTCTCCTTGGAAGCGTGCGGGAATCAAGGGTGGGGCGTCACACCGCCGGCGACTCCGCCCCCGGTGTTGACTTCCCCGAAGGCAGCCTTGCACTGTGCGGCGCGCACCGCCACCACTTCGTTGAGAGAACATGCCACGGCGGGCTTCGCGGCGATCAGGCGATCGAGCCGGTGCTAGGCCTTCTTCTTCGTGGCGGCCTTCTTCGCTGCCGCCTTCTTGGCCGGAGCCTTCTTGGCCGCCTTCTTGGCGGGGGCCTTCTTCGTGGTGCGCTTGGCACCCTTCGTGGCGGGGCCCTTGGCACGACGCTCGGCGAGCAGCTCCGCGGCGCGCTCGGGAGTCAGCTCGTCGATCGAGTCGTCCTTGCGCAGGGTCGCGTTGTACTCGCCGTCGGTGACGTAGGCCCCGAAGCGTCCGTCCTTGGCCACGATGGGACGACCGCTGACCGGGTCGTCGCCCAGCTCCTTGAGCGGCGCGGCGGCGGCGCGGCGGCCGTAGGTCTTGGGCTGCGCGTAGATGGCGCGCACCTCGTCCTCGGTGATCGTGAGGAGCTGCTCCTCCTTCTCGAGGGAGCGCGAGTCGGTGCCCTTCTTCAGGTACGGGCCGTAGCGGCCGTTCTGCGCCGTGACCTCGGTGCCGTCGTCCTCGGTGTAGACGACACGCGGCAGCGTGAGCAGCTGGACGGCCTCGTCGAGCGTGATCGTGTCGAGCGTCATCGACTTGAACAGGCTCGCGGTGCGCGGCTTGGCGCCCTTGGGAGCGTCGTCGGGCAGGACCTCGGTGACGTACGGGCCGAAGCGGCCGTTGCGCGCTACGACGGCTAAGCCGGTCTCGGGGTGCGGCCCGAGCTCGTTCTCGAGGCCGGCAGGCGTGGCGAGCAGCTCCTTGGCCTTGTCGAGCGTCAGCTCATCGGGCGGCAGGTCGTCGGGGACGTTGGCCCGAGTCGGCACCTTGGCGCCGTCCTCGCCCTCGCTGAACGGCGGACCCTCGACGTAGGGGCCGTAGCGGCCGACACGCACGTCGATGTCGTCGCCGAGCGGGAAGGTCGCCAGGCCGCGGGCGTCGATCTCGGGCAGGTTCTCCACGAGCCGCTTGAGGCCTGTGTTGCCCTCGCCCTCGCCGGTCCAGAAGCCCGAGAGCACCGCGAGGCGGTCCTCGCGACCGCCGGCGACCTCGTCGAGGACGTCCTCGAGCTCAGCGGTGAACGTGTACTCGATGAGCCGGCCGAAGTGCTGCTCCATGAGCCGGATGACGCTGAACGCGATCCAGGCCGGGACGAGCGCCGTGCCCTTCTTGTAGACGTAGCCGCGGTTCTGGATCGTGTTGACGATCGAGGCGTACGTCGAGGGGCGACCGATCTCGCGCTCCTCGAGGTCCTTGATGAGGCTGGCCTCGGTGAAGCGCGCGGGCGGCTTGGTCTGGTGCCCGGCCTTGCCGAGCTCGTCGACGCTGACCGTCTGCCCCTCCGTGAGGTTCGGCAGCTTGGTCTGCTGGTCGTCGCCCTCGGCGTCGGCGTCGTCGTTCGACTCGACGTAGGCCTTGAGGAAGCCGTGGAACGTGATGGTGCGTCCGGAGCTGCTGAACTCGACGTTCTCGCCCGAGGTCGCGACGGCCCCGATGCGGATGGAGAGCGAGCTTCCCCTGGCATCGCGCATCTGCGAGGCGAGGGTGCGCTTCCAGATCAGGTCGTACAGGCGCAGCTCGTCGCCACGCAGGCCTGTGCGGTCGGGGGTCTTGAACTGCTCGCCCGCCGGGCGGATGGCCTCGTGTGCCTCCTGCGCGTTCTTGACCTTGCTGGCGTAGACGCGGGGCGAGTCGGGCAGGTAGTCGGCGCCATAGAGCTCGGTGACCTGCGCACGGGCCGCGGTGAGCGCGGTCTGCGAGAGGGTCGTGGAGTCGGTGCGCATGTAGGTGATGTGCCCGCCCTCGTAGAGGCGCTGCGCGACCTGCATCGTGCGTGCGGCACCGAAGCCGAACTTGCGCGAGGCCTCCTGCTGCATCGTCGTGGTGCGGAAGGGCGCGTAGGGCTTGCGGGTGTACGGCTTCGACTCGACCGAGCGCACCGTGAAGGGCTGCTCGCGCAGCGCGTCGGCCAGCGCTCCGGCGCGGGCCTCGTCGATGTGGACGACCTTGTCGTTCGTGAGCGTGCCGGCGTTGTCGAAGCTGCTGCCGGCCGCGACCCGCTTCCCATCGACGGTCGTCAGCTTGGCCGGGAAGGTCCGCGGGTCATGGCCCTCGCCGGCGTCGAAGAGCGCCTCGAGGTCCCAGTACGATGCGACGCGGAAGGCCATCCGCTCGCGCTCGCGCTCGACCACGAGACGTGTGGCGACGCTCTGCACGCGTCCGGCGGACAGCCCGCTCATGACCTTCTTCCAGAGCACCGGGCTGACCTCGTAGCCGTACAGGCGGTCGAGGATGCGACGGGTCTCCTGGGCGTCGACGAGGTCCATGTCGACGTCACGCGGGTTGGCGATGGCGTGCTGGATGGCATCGCGGGTGATCTCGTTGAAGACGATGCGCTTGACCGGCACCTTGGGCTTGAGCTCGTCGAGCAGGTGCCACGCGATGGCCTCGCCCTCGCGGTCCTCATCTGTCGCGAGCACGAGCTCGTCGGCGTCCTTGAGCAGCTTCTTCAGCTTCGCGATCTGTGACTTCTTGTCGGCCGACACGACGTAGATCGGCTCGAACTCGCTGTCGACGTTGACACCCAACCGGGCCCAGGACTCGCCCTTGAAGGCGGCCGGGACCTCGTCGGCGCCACGCGGCAGGTCGCGGATGTGGCCGACGGAGGAGTCCACGACATAACCGTCCCCGAGGTAGCCCGCGATGCTGCGGACCTTGTTGGGGGACTCCACGATGACGAGGCTGGTCACGGATGTGCTCCTGAAATAGGTCAGACGGAGCACACCGTAGCGCGTCTCGTCAAGGGTTCTCGTCACCGAGGTCCGAACATCGCGCGCCGAGAAGGCCCTCGGAGCGCTCAGGGGAGCAGGAAGCCCTCACGCGCCAGGTCGCGCACGGCGCCCGCGTAACCCGTCCGCAGGTCGCGCGGATTGTGGTCGAGCAGCGTGGCGAGGGCATCGAGCACCTGCCCGGCCGAGAGGTCGCCGTCGCTCGCGCCCAGCAGGCCCGCCTCGACGGTGTCGACGGTGCGGGCCCGGCGTACCCCGCGCTGCAGCCGCACGACGAGGTGCTCGGGATCGGCGGCGCCCACCGGGCCCACCGCCTCTTGGATCACGTCGGGGGCGCTCGTCCAGTGGTGGGCAAGAAGCTCGTCGTCACCCATCGACGCCACCCGCCCGGCCCGCTCTCCCCACAGCGCGACGTGCGGGCCGAGGGGCTGCTCGATCTCGAAGGGCCACTCCTCCAGCTGCACGACAGGCGTCTCGCGTCCGGACTTGCGCAGGCACAGCCAGCCGAACCCGATCGCCTCGATGCGCTCGGCCTCGAACCAGGCGAGCCACTCGTCGTAGCGCTGCGTGTAGGCGGGGGTGCCGGCGAGGCCTGCATCGTCAAGCCACATCTCGACGTAGGCGGGCAGGTCGGCCGCCTCGCGCTGCAAGACCCACGCGTCCAGACCGGTCGGCTCGATCCAGGCGGCCAGGCGGTCCTGCCACGACGTGTCACGGGTGTGCACCCAGTTGGCCAGCACCTGCACCCATCCGCCGTCGTTGAGCATGCCGGGCGCCTCGGTGACGATCGTGCGCACGACGTCGTCACCGCTCATGCCCGAGTCGCGATAGGTGAAGCGCTCCGACCCGTCCGGCGAGACGACGAACGGCGGATTGGTGGTGATCAGGTCGAAGGTCTCACCGGCCACCGGCTCGTAGAGGCTGCCGTCGCGCACGTCGACCTCGATGCCGTTGAGCGCAGCCGTCAGTCGCGCCATGTCGAGGGCGCGCGGGTTCACGTCGGTGGCCACGACCTCACGGGCATGGGTGGAGAGGTGTAGCGCCTGGACGCCGCAGCCCGTGCCCAGGTCGAGGGCGCGACCGACCGGCGTGCGCACGGTCAGCTGGGCCAGCGACGAGGAGGCCTCGCTGATGCCGAGCACGTGGTCGTTCGTGACGTGCCGCGGACTGCGGTCGAGGCCGGGTGTCAGGTCGCAGACGATCCACCAGTCGTGGTCGTCGTCCCCGTATGGCCGGACGTCGACGAGCGCCCGCACCTGGTCGCCGGAGGTCTCGAGCATGCGGGCGGCCGTCATGTCGCCGATGAGGCCGGGCAGCGCCGCATCGGCCTGGGCCCGGGCGACCGGCACCTGGAGGGTGAAGAGCCGGATGAGCGTGGCGAGCGGGGAGCCGTCGGAGGTGACCCGCCGAGCCGCCACCGTCTCGTTGCGCGCCATCGCACGCTGGGCGGCAGGGCCGAGGAGCGTCTGGACGGCGTCGACGGTGAAGTCGGCCGCCCCGAGGCAGTGGCGGAGGGCGGAGGCTTGCGACGACGAGAGCACCCGACCACCCTCTCAGACGCGCTGAGGGGTGGCCGGGTGACGATCGTTCGTCAGGACGCGACGGGCTGGAGCTCCTCGGCCTCCGGCTCGGCGCCGATGGCGATCGGACGACGCTTCGAGATGTACACGGCGAGCGCGATGATGACGACGGCGACGCCGGCGATCGAGTAGCGCAGCAACGCGTTCTCGTCATCGCCGTAGCCGTACTTGATGATGAGCGGCGCCGCGAGGAGCGCGACCAGGTTCATCACCTTGAGCAGCGGGTTGATGGCCGGGCCGGCGGTGTCCTTGAACGGGTCGCCGACGGTGTCGCCGATGATCGTCGCCTCGTGGGCAGGCGATCCCTTGCCACCGTGGTTGCCGTCCTCGACGAGCTTCTTGGCGTTGTCCCAGGCACCACCGGAGTTGGCCAGGAAGACCGCCATCAGCGTGCCTGCGCCGATCGCGCCCGCGAGGTAGGCGCCGAGCGGGCCGATGCCCAGTCCGAAGCCCACCGCGATGGGAGCGAAGATCGCCAGGATGCCGGGCGTCGCGAGCTCACGCAGCGAGTCGCGGGTGCAGATGTCGACGACCTTGCCGTACTCGGGACGACCCGTGCCCTCCATGATTCCGGGGATCTCGCGGAACTGACGACGCACCTCGTAGACGACGGCGCCGGCCGCACGTCCGACCGCGCTGATCGCGAGGCCGGAGAACAGGAACACGACCGCAGCGCCGATGATGAGCCCCACCAGGTTGCTGGGGTCGGCGACGTTGAGGATGCCCTGGAACATGTAGAGGTCGCCGACAGGCAGCGAGAGCGCGTCCGGGTCGGTCAGCACGCCGCTGCTCTGGACCGCCTTGCCGATGGCATCGGTGAAGGAGCCGAACAGGGCGGTCGCCGCCAACACCGCAGTGGCGATCGCGATGCCCTTGGTGATGGCCTTCGTCGTGTTGCCGACGGCGTCCAGCTCGGTCAGGATCTGGGCGCCCTCCTCGCCGACGTCGCCCGACATCTCCGCGATGCCCTGCGCGTTGTCGCTGACCGGGCCGAAGGTGTCCATCGCGACGATGACGCCGACGGTGGTCAGCAGCCCGCAGCCCGCGAGCGCCACCGCGAAGAGCGACACGAGGATCGAGCCACTGCCCAGCAGGAAGGCCCCGAACACCGCGGCCCCGATGACAAGAGCGGTGAAGACCGCCGACTCGAAGCCGACGGCCAGGCCCGACAAGATGACGGTGGCCGGGCCGGTGAGCGAGGTCTTGCCGACGTCCTTCACCGGACGCGTCTCGGTGCCGGTGTAGTAGCCCGTGAGCGCCAGGATGAGCGCCGCGAGCACGATGCCGATCAGCACGGCGACGATGGCGATGAGCCGCGGCGAGCCGTCGAGGCCGGGATCGGCGCCCTGTGCCTGGGCGATCGTGGCGATCAGCGCGTTGGAGTCGACGTTGGTGAGGTCGTCGAAGCTCGAGGGCAGGTAGAACCAGGCCGCGAGCGAGCAGGCGACGGCAGAGATGGCCGCCGTCAGGTAGAACGAGCGGTTGATCGTGGTGAGGCCGTTCTCGCCGTCACGCGGACGAGTCAGGAAGACACCGATGATCGCCGTCACCGCGCCGATGGCCGGCACGATGAGCGGGAAGATCAGGCCCTCCTCGCCGAAGGCGACCGATCCCAGGATGAGGGCGGCCACCAGGGTGACGGCGTACGACTCGAAGAGGTCGGCCGCCATGCCCGCGCAGTCGCCGACGTTGTCGCCGACGTTGTCGGCGATCGTGGCGGCGTTGCGGGGGTCGTCCTCGGGGATGTTCTGCTCCACCTTGCCCACGAGGTCGGCGCCGACGTCGGCGGCCTTGGTGAAGATGCCGCCGCCGACACGCATGAACATCGCGAGCAGCGCGGCACCGAAGCCGAAGCCCTCAAGCACCGAGGGAGCCTCGCCCTTGTAGATCAGCACGACTGCCGCAGCGCCCAGCAGGCCGAGGCCGACCGTCGACATGCCGACGGAGCCACCGGTGCGGAACGCGATGCGCATCGCGACGTTGCGACCTTCGTTCTCGGCCGCCGCGGCGACCCGCAGGTTGGCGCGCACCGCGAGCCACATGCCCAGGTAGCCGATCGCGGCGGAGAACACCGCGCCGAGCACAAAGAAGATCGAGCGGCCGAACCGGATGTCGGCATCGCCGGGCAGCAGGAACAGCAGGCCGAACGCCAGCACGACGAACACGGCGAGGGTCTTGAACTGGCGGGTCAGGTAGGCAGAGGCGCCTTCCTGGACGGCACGGGCGATCTCCTGCATCGAGGCCGTGCCTTCACCGGCCTTCAACACCTGGCTGCGGAACACCAGGGACATCACGAGGCAGAGCACCCCGACTGCGGCTACCGCGACTACGAACCAGATGTTGCTCGATGACAGCTCGAGGGCTGACTCTTCCATCCCATCCTCCATCGGTCGTACGGATTGGAGCGCCGGCCGAAGGGTCACGCACCCGCGCTGTGACGCAGGTTACATGGGGAGGAGCGGTTTCGCGTGCTAGTCCGACTGGGCGGCCATGGCCGCGTCGACACTCGTGTGGAGCCCGAAGACCTTGTCGAGACCGGTGATGTCGAAGATCTTGAGCAGTCGCTCATGGGTGCAGACGATGTCGAGCGAGCCGCCGTCGGCACGCACCCGCTTGAGCGCCCCGACGAGCACGCCGAGGCCCGTGGAGTCGAGGAAGGCGACCTTTTCGACGTCGATGACGAGGCGGGTGTTGCCTGCGTCGATGGCCGCGACGATGGCTTCGCGCAGCCGCGGCGCGGTGTAGACGTCGACCTCGCCGCCGACCTCGATGATCTCGAATGGGCCGTGCGTGCGGGTCGCCAGTGCGAGCTCCATCGGACACCTCCTGTGCGCAGCATTCAACCACGATGGAGCGGTGTCCGCCGGGTGCGAGGCCACGGCCCCGCGGGTCTGCGACACTCGGCAGGTGGACCCGTCCGACCTCGTGGTGCGTCACCCCGAGCGGGTCACGCACCTGACCCGGGTTCCCGCACGCGAGGCCGTGGTCGAGCCGTGGCCAGCCTGGGTCGACCCGGCCGTGCGCGAGACCTTCGGCGACATCACCCACCTGTGGGCGCACCAGGCCGAGGCGCTGCGGCACGTGCACGCCGGACGGCACCTCGTGATCGCCACCGGCACCGCGTCCGGCAAGTCGCTGACGTTCCAGGTGCCGGCGCTCCACGCCCTCGTCGCCGGACGCGACGGACGGCCGCTCGTGGGCGGACGCGACGGCGAGCCGCTACGCGGGGGACGCCGCCCGACCGTCCTCTACCTCGCGCCCACCAAGGCCCTCGCCGCCGACCAGCTGCGACGCCTCGCCGGATCGCCACCGGAGGTGCGAGCCGCGACCGTCGACGGCGACAACAGCCGCGAGGAGCGGATCTGGGCCCGCGACCATGCGAACTACCTGCTGACGAACCCAGACACGCTGCACCACTCGGTGCTTCCGGGCCACGCACGCTGGACCAGGGTCCTCGGTGGGCTCCAGTACGTCGTGATCGACGAGTGCCACCACTACCGGGGAGTCTTCGGGGCGCACGTGGCCCACCTCCTGAGAAGGCTGCGGCGGCTCGCCGCCCACTACGGCGCCGACCCGACGTTTGTGCTGTCGTCCGCGACGGTGGCCGATCCGGCGGTGTTCGCCCGTCGTCTCACCGGACTGGACGTCAGCGCGGTCACCGAGGACGCCTCTCCGCACGGCGCGCGCACCATCGCGCTGTGGGAGCCGCCGCTGCTGCCCGGCCTCGACCCCGCCGCCGGGGCGGACGCCCCGCCCGTGCGCCGCTCTGCCACGACCGAGGCGGGCGAGATCCTGACCGACCTCGTCATCGGCCACACCCGGACCCTCGCGTTCGTGCGCTCGCGCAGGGGTGCCGAGTCGGTCGCCCAGTCCGCGCAGCGTCGCCTGGCCGAGATCGACCCCGAGCTCGTCCATCGTGTCGCCACCTACCGCGGCGGCTACCTCCCCGAGGAGCGCCGCGAGCTGGAGCAGCGGCTCCGCTCGGGTGACCTGCTGGGCCTCGCGAGCACCAACGCCATCGAGCTCGGCATCGACGTGGCCGGCCTCGACGCCATCATCACGGTCGGGTTCCCGGGCACCCGCGCGGCGCTGATGCAGCAGTTCGGCCGGGCCGGGCGCACGGGCGCCGGGTCGCTGGGGGTGCTCGTGGCCCGCGACGAGCCACTCGACACCTATCTTGTGCACCACCCCGAGGCCCTGCTGGAGGGGCCTGTCGAGGCCTCGGTGTTCGACCCCGACAACCCGTACGTCCTGGGGCCCCACCTGGCGGCCGCCGCGCAGGAGCTGCCACTCTCGCTCGCCGACCTCACGCTGTTCGGACCCCGGGCTGAGGAGGGTGTCGCCGCTCTCGAGCAGGCGGGATGGCTGCGGCGACGAGCGGCCGGCTGGTTCTGGACCCGGCGCGACCGGGCGAGCGACCTCGCCGACATCCGGTCGAGCGGCGGCGCCGCGGTGCAGATCGTCGACTCCGCGACAGGGCGCCTGGTCGGAACCGTCGACGGTGGCTCGGCCGACTCGACCGTGCACGAGGGCGCGGTCTACGTGCACCAGGGCGACGTCTTCGTCGTGGACGAGTACGACGTCGAGCACGGCACCGCCGTCGTGCACCACGACGACCCCGACTACACCACCATGGCGCGCTCCACCACCGAGATCGCCGTGCTCGACACGGAGCGCTCGACTAGCTGGGGCGAGGCCACGATCTCGTTCGGCAGCGTCGAGGTGGCCAACCAGGTGGTGTCGTTCCTGCGGCGCAGCACGACGGGTGGCGGGATGCTCGGCGAGCAGCTGCTCGAACTGCCGGCCCGCTCGCTGCAGACCAAGGCCGTGTGGTGGACGCTCACCCCCACCGCGGTGGCCGCGGCGCTCGAGAGCGCCGGCGTCCCGGGCGCCGCCCATGCCGCGGAGCATGCCGCGATCGGACTGCTGCCCCTGCTGGCGACGTGCGACCGATGGGACATCGGCGGGGTGTCGACGGCGCTGCATCCCGACACCGGCACCCTGACCGTCTTCGTCTACGACGGGTACCCCGGCGGCGCGGGGTTCGCCGAGCGTGGCTACGAGATGGCCGCGCGGTGGCTGCGAGTGACCCGCGAGGCGATCGTGGCCTGCGAGTGCCGCTCGGGGTGCCCATCGTGCGTCTACTCCCCGAAGTGCGGCAACGGCAACGCCCCGCTCGACAAGGCGGGTGCCGTGCGCCTGCTCGACGCCTTCTTGACCGGCGCCCCCTCGTGACTCATCCGTCGAGGTAGAAGTCGGGTGCCGCGCGCGCCGTGGTCTCGAAGGCGAAGCGGTGGCCCCACCAGCGCTCGCTCTCGCCACGGGTCGTGACGGTCGCGACGTCGTAGTCCATACGGCACCGCACGACGGAGGCCTGGTTGCGCCGGGCCAGCTCGCGTGCGGCAGTGCAGGCATCCTCGCCGTCGATGCTCGCCCGCGAGGCCGCGAGTGCCGCGAGGTCGGCCGCCGCCGCGACCTGGTGCCGCAGCCTCACCAGACCAGCGACCTGGACGGCCACGAGGGCGCCGATCGTGAGCAGCACCGCCACCGACACCGCCAGTGGCGTGACCGCACCGCGCTCCGACCGGCTCGTCACGGGGCCTCCTGCGCGGCCACCGCCGTCGCCTCGAGGCGACGTGCTCCGATGCCCTGGAAGAACGGCAACGGCATGCGCGAGGTGGCGGTGGCCCGCACCGTGACGACACCGTCGGCGGTGGAGATCGACACGTCGGTGCCCGCCGGGGCCTGCGCACGGGCCAGTGCCTCGGCCTGGGTGACGGGCTCGCCACGGGCGACCACCCGGGCCGCCTCACGCGAGGCGTCGACGAGCCTGACCTGCGTGAGGCCCAGCGACACGACCCAGAGAAGCAGCAGGGCGAGCGCCACCCCGAGCGGCGCGATGACCGCGAGCTCGGCGGTGACCATGCCACGCTCGCGCCTCACAGCCACGGCAGCCATCCGAACCGCTCGGAGAGATCGAATGCCTTCGTGAGGAGACCTCGGGCCAGCCGCATGAGCGCCGAGGCCTCGCCGCCCATCGTGCCGAGGCGGTAGAGGATCGTGGCGATCAGGACCGCCCCCACCGTGCCGATGCCGTACTCGGCGGTGGTCGCGCCCCGCTCGTCGACTCTGTGCATGACGTGCTCCTCGATCGGTCTCGGGGCGGCCGGTGACGGCCGCCCCGAGACGGGTGGTCAGAACGGCAGGATGCTCGGGATCTTGTTGATGAGGTCTTCGATGAGCCCGCCGAACCAGTCGGACTGGCCGACCTTCACCAGCACGCCGCCGATCGTGCAGGCGCCGAGCGTTCCGACGGTGTACTCGGCCGTCGTCATGCCGCGGTCGCCGCGGAGCCTGGCACTCAGAAGGTTGTTCATGGGATGTCCTCTCGGGTGGGTGATGCTGACATCCGGAACATGGGCCGCGCCGCACCCGGTCTGCGACGGCGTCGGGCGCGCTGGGGACAACCTCCCGGGCAACCCGCCCTTGGGGACGGCCTCGACCCGGCGCGACCGTTCTCAGAACAGCGTCAGCGAGCGCACCGTGCCGACCAACGTGGGCACGATGCCGATCAAGAAGAACGCCGGCAGGAAGCACACGCCGAGGGGTGCGGCCGTGCGCACCGCGACACTGCGGCTGAGCTGCTGCCGACGCGCCCGCTGCTCTTGCCGCAGGTCGTCGGCGACGCCGGCCACGATGCGCGCGACCGGGATGCCGGACGTCTCGGCCCGACCGAACGCCCGACCGAGCGGCGCGAGCGCGGGATGCGCGGCGAGCGACTGCCACACCGCGGCGGGATCACCCGTGACAGCGAGGCGGGAGCCCACCCGGGCGAGCTCGGGGCCAAGAGGCTCGGGGACCGCCTCGGCCGCCACGAGGAAAGCGAGCGAGGGCGGGCGTCCGACCGCGAGCGCCGCGACCATGAGGTCGACCGCCGCCGGAAGCTGCCGCGCGACGCCGAGCCGGTATCGGCGCGCCCCCGACGACTCGAGGGAGCCGATCACACGCATCGCGATCGGCGTGGCCACGAGTGCGGCCAGCACCCCGTACGGCAGCCCGAGCACCACCAGGCAGCCGAGCGGCACGAGCACCACGACGAGATGCGCCGGCTGGGCCGGACTCCGAGGCGTCCGCTGGCCGAGCAGGTCGCGACATCGCCGCACCGCCGGGGCCGTCACCAGGCACCACGTCACGAGGGCCGCGCACACCGCCGCGAGCACTCAGGCGTCCTCTGCGCGAACGGCCAGCCGCTCGACCCAGGCCACACCCGCACAGGCGAGCGCCGCACCGGCCGCCAGACAGAGCGCCCCGAGCATCGTCTGCGTCAGGGTGGCGACCGGATCGGCGCCCATGCCGGCTCCCATCGCCAGCCCCATGACCGGCAGGACCGCCATGAGGCGGGCCGTCGAGCGGGCGGGGGCCACTCCTGCCTGAACCTCGCGTGACACCTCCTGGTCGACGCGGACGGCCCCCGCCAGTCGCTCGAGCACCCCCGCCAGCGGTGCCCCGGTGCGGTCGGCGACATGCCATGCCCCGGCGAGGTCGCGCAACGCCGAGGCACCCGGACGCAGGGACTCCTCGGCGAGGGCCGCCGGGACGTCGCCGCCCAGGTGCGCGGTACGGGCAGCGGTGGCCAGGAACCCGAAGTCGTCGGCCAGCGTCGTGAGCGCACGGTGCGGCAGCACCCCGGCCCGCAGCTCCGCCGCGAGCAGGTCGACACAGGCGGCGACCTGCTCGCGCATGCGTGCCCGTTCACGCTGACGACGCGACATCCGCCACTGCCACCACCCGAAGGCCGCCACGCCACAGCCCGTGGACGCCACGAGCAGCGTCGCCGGACGAAGGCCTGTCAGCCGGGTGGCCAGAACTGCCAGGCCGACCCCGATGACCACGATCATCAGCCGTCCGGACGGGGCCGCAGACGTGCTGCCAAGGCGCCGCCCGACCACCCACCGGGGGTCGGGCCGGGCCAGCAGCAACGCCAACGACGTGAGCCCTGCCGCCGCGAGGGCCGTCACCGTGACCCATGAGCGTCGAGCAGCGACGCCAGCCGGTCGTGGCCCTCGCCGCGATGGGTGCCGCCGGCGTAGGTGACGGCCGGGACGCACCGCACGATGCCACCGTCGGCCACGAGGACGGCGAGCTGGGCGAGACGCCGGCGACCGTCGCGATCACGGTCGAGGTGGACGACCAGGTCGAGCGAGGCCGCGAGCTGGCTGTGCACCGCCTCGCGGGGCAGGCCGGCGGCGACGCCGAGGGCCTCGAAGCGGGCCGGCACGTCGCCCGCCGAGTTGGCGTGCACCGTGCCGCAACCGCCCTCGTGGCCGGTGTTGAGCGCGGCCAGCAGGTCGACGACCTCGGCCCCTCGTACCTCGCCCACGACGAGCCGGTCGGGACGCATGCGCAGCGCCTGTCGCACCAGGTCGCGAACCGTGACGAGACCGGCGCCCTCGACATTGGCCGGCCTCGCCTCGAGGCCCACCACGTGCGGATGGTCGGGGCGGAGCTCGGTGGCGTCCTCGACGATCACCACACGCTCACGAGGCGGCACCCGCGCGAGCATCGCCGCCAACAGGGTCGTCTTGCCCGAGCCCGTGCCACCCGAGACCACGAAGGCCACCCGCGCCTCGACCACCCGACCCAGCAGCTGCGCCGCGCCAGTGCTGAGGGTTCCGGCGTCGACGAGCTGCTCGAGGGTGAAGCTGCGGCGGGCGGGCACCCGCAGCGAGAGCAGGGTGCCAGGCCGGGCGAGCGGCGCAAGCACGGCATGCAGCCGCGTGCCGTCGGGCAGCCGGGCATCGACCCAGGGACTGGCGTCGTCGAGCCGACGCCCAGCCTGTGCCGCGAGCCGCTGCGCGAGGCGACGCACCGCGTCGTCGTCGCCGAACCGGACGTCGTCGACCCGCTCGAGCCCCTGCCCACGGTCGAGGTAGACCGCGTCGGGACCGTTGACGAGGACGTCGGTGACACCCGGGGTCGCGAGCACTGGGTCGAGGGGCCCCGTGCCCCGCGTCTCGCGGCGCAGCTCGTCGACGAGTCGCAGCACCGTGCCATTGCCGAAGAGCTGGTTCTCGGCACGCAGGGCCTCGGCGACGCTCTGGGCGGTCGGCTCCGAGGTTCCGGCGGCGAGGCGGCGGCGCAGCCGCTCGACGAGCGCGGCGTCGCTCACGACGCCCCGAGCCCGAGGGTGTCGAGCACCGCGGTGGCCGTGCGCCGCACGGCACGGGAGCGACTCGGCCCACGGCCGTGGTCGACGGCGGCGCGGAGCCGACGGTCGGGGCGCAGCCGGGCGAGCACGGGGAGCCCCAGCGTCTCGGCGATCACCCGATGACCGATGCCGCCGGCCCGTGCCCGGGTGACCAGCGCGACGGGCCCCGCGCAACGCCGCAGCCCGTCGAGCACGTGCCGCGCGGCACCGAGCGCCCGCACCTCCTCGACGACCACCAGCACCGTGAGCACCGATCGGCCCACGACCTCGACCGAGGCCGGATCGAGGTGCCGGGGCACGTCGGCCACGACGAGGTCGAACCCGTGCAGCGCAGCCGTGAGGACGGTCGAGGTCGCGTCGGCCGGCAGCCGCGGCGTCGGCGCCCTGTCCCACGACAGGGTGGCAACGCCGGCACGGGCCGGCAGCGCCTCGTGCAGCGCACCGGCCCCCAAACGTCCACGCGCACCGTCGAGATCGCGCCAGCGCATGCCCTCGTCGTGCTCGGTTCCGAGCACGAGGTCGAGACCCCCGCCGAGGGGATCGGCGTCGAGCAGCAGCGAGGTGAGACCACGACCCGCGCCCGCCAGCGCCACGCCAGCCGCGAGCGTGGAGGCACCGGCTCCACCCGAGCCCGCGACGACGCTGACGAGACAGGCCTCGCCCCGCCCGTCGAGGGCGACGGCCATCGCCTCGAGCACCGACTGCTCGTCGCGTCGCCTGTCGAAGACCCCGAGCGCTCCGAGCGCCACCCCTTCGCGCCACAGACCGGCCGGCTCGTCGGCCACGACCAGCACGTGCTCACGGCGGGTCAGGCCGGCCGTCGCGAGCTCGGGCGCGAGGTCGCCCCCGACCAGCACGAGCGAGGCCTGGCGCCATGCCCGGCGGGCGGCTGTGAGGTCGGGCGCGACATCGGCGACGACCCCGACGGCGGCGCACCAGCGCAGCGCGTCGTCGAGGAACAGCTCGTCAGCCGTGACCAGCAGGGGTGTCGGTTCGTCCATGACCCCAACCTCACGCCTCGAGCGGTGAGGCGCCATGCTCCCGTCCTGGGCCTGTGGACGACGCGGCCAGGCCAGGGAGTCTGTGGACACGCCTATGCTGGACGCGTGAGCACGACGTCAGCCGCGTTCTTCGACCTCGACAAGACGATCATCGCCAAGTCGAGCACGCTCGCCTTCAGCAAGCCCTTCTTCGAGGGCGGCCTGATCAGCCGACGAGCGGTGCTGCGCAGCGCCTACGCGCAGTTCGTGTTCGCCGTCAGCGGCGCCGACCACGACCAGCTCGAGAAGATGCGCTCCTACCTCACCCAGATGGTCACGGGCTGGGACGTCACGGTCGTCCGCCAGGCCGTCGCCGAGACGCTCCACTCGATCATCGACCCGATCGTCTTCGACGAGGCCGTCGAGCTCATCGAGCGGCACCGGGCCGCCGGTCGCGACGTCGTCATCGTCTCGGCCTCGGGCTTCGAGGTCGTCGAGCCCATCGGCGCCCTGCTCGGCGCCGACCACGTCATCGCCACCACGCTCGTCGAGAAGGACGGCCGCTACACCGGCGAGATCGACTTCTACGCCTACGGCCCCAACAAGGCGCTGGCGATCGAGCGCCTCGCCGCCGAGCGCGGCTACAACCTGGCCGACTGCTACGCCTACTCCGACTCCGAGACCGACGCCCCCATGCTGGCCGCCGTCGGCCATCCCTTCGCGGTCAATCCCGACAAGACGCTGCGCCGCCTCGCCGCCGAGAACGGCTGGCCCGTGCTCACCTTCGCCAAGCCCGTCGCCCTGCGCCCGAGGCTCGGACTCGGCACGCGGGTGGGCAAGGCGGCCGCTCTGGCCGTCGTCGCCGCCGGTGTCGGGGCCATCTCCCTGGCACTCGTGACCAGGCGCCGTCGAGGCCCCCGAACACGCGCCTGACCTCGGCGAACACGACACCGTGTCGCGCGAAAATGGACTTGCGAATACCTGACCTTAAGTCTTGTGTGACTCGCATCACACGGTGTAAACAGGACTCACAACACCAGAGCGGCACAGCAACCCAGCACTCACGCGGTGAGCTTCGTCTCAAAGGGCAGTCGTCACGGGCATCTGCGACTCAGGGATCACGCGGTCCCCTGTCGACTTGACGAAGGCGCTTCGTGGCCGGGTTGCTCTGCCGGGCGGCACCTCTCCCCGAGACGGTGCCGCTTTCTGTTGTGGTGGCTCAGGAGCTGGCGAGCGGACTGCGCTCAGCGCCCCGCGCGAAGGCCTGCGCCCCGTAGAGCAGCCACTGGTGCACCCCGCTCGTGTCGCCCCGCTCGTAGGCGCCGAGCGCCGAGCGGTAGCCGTCGGGCTCCGCGGCATGACCGGCCTCGGGCACCGTCACCGACGCGGGGTCGACGCCCTTGACCACCAGCACCAGTCGCTCGGCCGCACGGGCGACCACACCGTTGTGCGAGGCGAAGGCGCCCGCAGCCATGATCTCGCCGTGCACGAGGGCCGCCACCACGAGCCCGGGCGCCTGCGTCGGGAGACCGACGAGACGCGCGAGCTCGGTCAGCCGGCCGACGCCCTCGGGGTTGACCGGACGTCCGAGGTCGACGTCGTCCACCGAGCCGGCGGCCGCGACTGCGTGCATCCGCGCCATCGCCTGCAGGGGCGAGCGCTTCCAGACCGGCACGAGCGCGAGCAGCTCGGACGAGAGCCGCACCGCCGCCCGCGCGGTGACGTCGCCACCGCCGTTGGCCAGCAGGTCGACATCGGACTCGCCACCCTCGAGGGACGACGTCGCGGCCGCCCCCAGGAGCAGCGACTGGGCCGTCGTCTCGGGTGTGCTGCGGCGCAGGCCACGATCGCGCAGGAGGGAGTCGATGCCGTCGCGGGTGGCCGCGTAGGCGGACGGCACGCCCTCCAGGACGGAAGCCGCGAGGAAGGGATCGGACACGCCCGAAGAGTACCGGTGGGGCCACGGCACGGGCGGTAGCCTTCGAGAGATGAACGACTCCGCGGCGGACCGCACGGCCAAGTGGCTGGTCGGCGACCGGCTCGCCTGCGTCCTTCACCTCGGCGACGGGGCACTCGCCTACCGTCTCGCCGAGCAGGGCCATGAGGTCGTCGTCGCCGGCGACGACGTCACCGCCGTTCGTCACCCCGAGGTGCAGTACGTGCGCACACGCGGCGAGCGCCTGCCCTTCGTGCCCGACGCCTTCGACGCGGTCATCGCGCCCGAGCTGCGCGAGGCCCCGACCGCGCTCGCCGAGTACGCCCGCGTCTTGCGGCCCGACGGTCTGCTCTCGACGATCACGAACGCCTACGACGACTCCATCCCCTGGCTGCGCAAGCTGCGCGAGATCATCGGCGACCGCGACTACGCCAGCACCCCCGTCGACACCTTCAGCGCCTCCGGCCTGTTCCACGAGCCCGAGACCACCGAGTTCGGCCACTGGGAGCAGCTCGACCTCGCCGGGCTGCTGCAGCTCGCCTCGGCGACCAAGAGCCCCTCGGTCGGCGAGTCGGCTCTCGCCGAGGTGCGAGCCCTCTTCCAGAGCTACACGGCGCAGACCGGGACGCTGCGCATGCGGCACCAGACCCGCTGCGTGCGGGCACGGGTCGACAAGGAGTCGCTCACCGACGAGGCCGAGCCCCCCGACACCCTGCTGCTCGACTTCCGCTGAGCCATGGCCAACAAGACCAAGCCGGAGACGACGTCCGTCGCCGACTTCGTCGCGGCCGTCGCCGACCCGGTCAAGCGCGCCGACGCCGAGCGGCTCATCGCGCTGATGACGGCAGCGAGCGGGCAGCCGGCCGTGATGTGGGGATCCTCGATCATCGGCTTCGGCAGCTACCACTACCGCTACGCTTCCGGCCGCGAGGGCGACGCCCCGGCGATCGGGTTCTCACCACGCAAGGCCGCGATCTCGCTCTACCTGACCGGCGACAACACCGTCCGCGCCTCATGGTTCGAGCGGCTCGGGCCACACCGCCTCGGCGCGGGCTGCCTGTACGTCAAGAGGCTCTCGGACATCGATGAGAGTGTGCTCACCGAGCTGATCGCCGACGGCCTCGAACAGGCCCGGCGTATCCACACCCCCACGTAGGATCAGACGGTGAAGTTCCTCAACGATCTGCAGCCGTCGTACGACCTCACCTACAACGACGTCTTCATGGTGCCCGGACGCTCCGACGTCACCTCGCGGTTCGACGTCGACCTGTCGACGTCCGACGGAACCGGCACGACGCTGCCGCTCGTCGTGTCGAACATGACCGCCGTGTCCGGACGGCGCATGGCCGAGACGATCGCTCGTCGCGGCGGCATCGCGATCGTCCCGCAGGACATCCCGCTCGAGATCGTGGCCTCGACCGTCGCGCGGGTGAAGGCCGCCCACACCGTCTACGACACCCCCGTCACGGTCGACCCGGCGATGACGGTCGGCGAGGCGCTGAGCCTGATCCCGAAGCGCGCCCATGGCGCGGCCGTGGTCGTCGAGGACGGCAAGCCCCTCGGCATCGTCACCGAGCGCGACGGCGCCGAGATCGACCGCTTCGCCCAGGTGCGCGAGGTGATGAACACCGACGTGCTGACCTTCCAGGCCGGCGCCGACCCCCGCTCGTACTTCAGCGATCTCACGAGCCGCAACCTCGACGTCGCCCCCGTGCTCGACGGCGGAAGGCTCGTGGGGGTCATGACCCGCAAGGGCGCGCTGCGCTCGACCATCTACGAACCGGCGGTCGACCCCGAGGGACGACTCGTCGTCGGCGCGGCGGTGGGCATCAACGGTGAGGTCCGGGGCAAGGCCGAGGCCCTCCTGTCCATGGGTGTCGACGTCCTGGTCGTCGACACGGCGCATGGCCACCAGCAGAAGATGCTCGAGGCGCTGCCACTCGTGGTCGCCGCGCGCGACGCGCACCAGGCCGCCACCGGGCGACGCGTGCCCATCGCCGCCGGCAACGTCGTCTCGACCGCCGGCACCGCCGACCTCGTGGCTGCGGGCGCCGACATCGTCAAGGTCGGCGTCGGACCGGGTGCGATGTGCACGACCCGGATGATGACCGGTGTCGGACGTCCGCAGTTCTCCGCGGTGCTCGAGTGCGCCGCGGCCGCCCGCGAGCTGGGCGCGCACGTGTGGGCCGACGGCGGGGTGCGCTACCCGCGCGACGTCGCGCTCGCGCTGGCCGCGGGTGCCGCCAGCGTCATGATCGGGTCGTGGTTCGCCGGAACCCACGAGAGCCCTGGCGACCTGAAGTTCGGCCCCGACGGACGCGCTTACAAGGAGTCGTTCGGCATGGCGTCCTCACGCGCCGTCTCGCACCGCACTCGCGACGCAGCAGGCTTCGACCGTGCCCGCATGGCGCTGTTCGAGGAGGGCATCAGCTCCTCGCGGATGTTCCTCGACCCCGAGCGTCCAGGCGTCGAGGACCTCGTCGACGCGATCACCGCGGGCATCCGCTCCAGCGCCACCTATGCCGGAGGACGATCGCTGGCCGAGTTCCACGAGCGCGCCGTCGTCGGCCTGCAGAGCAGCGCCGGCTACGACGAGGGCCGCCCCCTCCACGCCAGCTGGTGACCCACCCTCCCCCCGTTGGGCGGTGAGTTGGCGACCTATCGATACCCAGGATGGGTCGCTAGCTCACCGCTCCGGCGGGGTGACGCAGGCGGACGCCGTCGACGATGAGCGAGAGGCCGAGCGCGAAGGACGAGGCGCGGGTCGCGTCCGGGTCGCCTAGGGGGGCGGCGTCGATGGCGCCGGCGCTGTTGGCCTGCAGGTGCAGCTGCTCGTCCATCGCGTGGCCCAGCACGAAGTGCACCATGGTCGTGGACGCCTCGCGGGCGAAGGACGCCTCGAAGCCCGCGGCCATGAGGTCGGCCGCGATCCGCTCGCCGGGCTGATGACCACCGAGCCCGAAGGCGTGCACGGTCGCGACGAGCTCGGCCCCGTCGCGGTAGGCCAGCACCGCGTCGCGCAACGAGTGGCTGCCCGCGAGCACCCGCTCGTCCCACGACGCCGCCGAGGCCGACTCGGGACCCGCGCCACGTCCCAGGATCTCGTCGGCGACGGCCGCGAGCAGCAGCTGCTTGCTGGCGAAGTGGTGGTAGAGCGCGCTGGGCTGGACGCCGAGGTCGGCCGCGATGCGTCGCATCGAGAGGTCGGGCAGGCCGTACTGGTCGAGCACGGCGAGTGCCCGCTCGACGACGTCGGTGCGACGGTTGCGCATGAAGTGACCGATCCCATCCAGACGAAATTGACAGCGGCACCAGTGTATCCACTAACCTGAACGCCGTTCACCTGATCACCGTTCAGGTCACGTCCACCGTAGGAGCTCCGCATGTCCGCGTCCACCACCCCCACGTCGACCCGCCGCGGCACGTCGACCGCCGACATCGCGCTCATCGCGGTCTTCGCAGCCCTGATCGCGGTCTGCTCGGTCTCCGCGGCGCTGCCCATCGGCATCAACGGCGTGCCCGTCACCCTGCAGATGTTCGCTGTCTTCCTGACCGGCGCCGTGCTGGGCGCCTGGCGCGGCTTCCTGTCGGTGCTGCTCTACCTCGTGGTCGGCGCGGCCGGCCTGCCGATCTTCGCCGGCGGGGCATCCGGGCTCGCCCCGTTCTCCGGCGGAACGGGCGGCTACCTCGTCGCCTTCCCGTTCGCGGCCCTGATCGTCGGCTTCACGGTCGAGCGGGTGCACCGCCGCCAGGTCGCCATCACCGCCAGCGTGGTCCTCGTCGCCGGAGCTGTCGCCGAGCTGCTCGTGTACGCCGCCGGTGCGACCGGCTTCGTCGCCTTCCTCGACATGGGCTGGCGCGCCGCCTTCTCCGCGGCCGCCGCCTACATCCCCGGCGACCTCGCGAAGCTCGTCGTCGCGGCCATCGTCGCGGCCGCGGTGCACCGGGCCTTCCCGGCGCTGCTGTCGACCCGACGCTAGTCTCTCGCCGATGGCCCACATCGAGCTCGACCACGTCAGCGTCACCGCACCAGGGGGTGGGGCGGACGACGACGTCGAGATCCTGCACGACGTCAGCGTCAGGCTCACCGAGCACCGCGTCGCCCTCATCGGCGGCAACGGCTCGGGCAAGTCGACCCTCGCGCGGCTCGTCAACGGGCTGGTGTCGCCCTCGGCCGGACGCGTCGTCGTGGACGATCTCGATGTCGCCAGCGACGGGGCGGCCGTACGTCGACGTGTCGGCTTCGTGTTCACGAACCCGGCCGCCCAGCTGGTCATGCCCACGTGCGCCGAGGACATCGCGCTGTCGTTGCGCAAGCTCGTCCCCGACAAGGACGCCCGCCGGGCCCGGGCCGTCGCCGTGCTGGACGAGTTCGGCCTCGGCCACCTCGCCGACACCACTGTGCACGCCCTGTCGGGAGGCCAGCAGCAGCTGCTCGCGCTGGCCGGGGTGCTTGCCATCGAGCCGTCGATCGTCGTCGCCGACGAGCCCACGACCCTGCTCGACCTGCGCAACTCCGCGATCGTCGCCGAGCGGCTCTTCGCGCTCGAGCAGCAGCTCGTGCTGGTGACGCACGACCTCGAGCTGGCGGCCCGCTGCGACCGCGCCCTGGTGGTCGAGGACGGCCGCGTCGCCTTCGACGGCCCTGCCGCCGAGGCCGTCGCCCACTACCGGGCCAGCGTCAGCACCCCATGAGGCGCACGTTCCCCCTCGGGGTCTTCCACCCCGGCACGAGCCTGCTGCACCGCATCCCCGCCGGGCCGAAGCTCGGGCTGCTGTTCGCCTACGGCGTCGTCGCCCTGGTGCTGCGTGGCCCCTGGACCGCGCTGGGGACGCTCGCGTTCTCGCTCCTGCTCGCGGCGTGGGCACGCATCCCGCCACGCACCCTGCTGCGCGGCCTGCGGCCCATCGTGCTCATCGCGGTGTTCATCGGCGCCTTCCAGGTGTGGCAGCGGGGCTGGCCTGCCGCCGTCGAGGTCGTCGCCACGATCGTCGCGCTGGTGGTGGCCGCGACGGTCTTCACCGCGACCACGCCGATCGACGAGATGCTCGACGCGATCACCCGCGGGCTGCGACCGTTCCGCCGCCTCGGCGTCAATCCCGACAAGGTCGCGCTCGCGTTCTCGCTGATGCTCCGCGCGATCCCGGACGTCCTGGCCCTGGCCCACGAGACCCGTGACGCCGCTCGCGCTCGCGGGCTGGAGCGCAACCCGCGGGCCCTGCTCGTCCCTATGGCCCTGCGCACCGTGGCCCATGCCCAGGCCACCGGCGACGCCCTCACCGCCCGCGGCATCGGCGACGACTAACCTCCCCTCCCTTCCCCGAGATTTGGCGAGTCAACCACCACCTGGACGCCTCCCCGTGGGGGTCCACCCACCAAATCTCGGGGAGCTGGGACACAATGCGAAGAGGTGCACGACGACGGAGGAGACATCATGGGTGAGAACGCTCTGAGCAACCTGATGCACGAGGACCGACGCTTCGAGCCGCCCGCCGAGCTCGCCGCGAACGCCAACCTGACCGCCGAGGCGTACCAACACGCCGACGCCGACCGCCTGGGGTTCTGGGCGAAGCAGGCCGAACGCATCAGCTGGGGCACCCCCTTCACCGACGTCCTCGACTGGTCGAACCCTCCGTTTGCCCGATGGTTCGTGGGCGGCACGCTCAACGCGGCGTACAACTGCGTCGACCGCCACGTCGAGGCGGGCCGCGGTGACAAGGTCGCGCTGCACTGGGTCGGCGAGCCGGCTGACGACACCCGCGACATCACCTACGCCGAGCTCCAGGTGCTCGTGTCACAGGCCGCGAACGCCCTCATCGACCTCGGTGTCGAGGCCGGCGATCGCGTGGCCATCTACCTGCCGATGATCCCCGAGGCCGTCGTGGCGATGCTGGCCTGCGCACGACTGGGGGCCCCGCACACCGTCGTGTTCGGCGGGTTCTCCGCCGACGCCCTGTCGTCGCGCATCCTCGACTGCCAGGCGAAGGTCGTCATCACCGCCGACGGCGGCTACCGGCGGGGCAACCCCTCGGCGCTCAAGCCAGCCGTCGACGCCGCCCTGGAGAAGTGCCCCGACGTGCGACACGTCCTCACCGTGCGGCGCACGGGCCAAGACGTCGCCTGGACCGAGGGACGCGACGTGTGGTGGCACGACGTCGTCGACACCGCCCCCACCGAGCACACACCGGAGATGTTCGACGCCGAGCACCCGCTCTACGTCATGTACACCTCGGGCACGACCGGC
>Ga0164243_10002929_pt1 | contig 27632 bp, 26 predicted proteins | sample OricompcompostOP_FD_108781 | JGI IMG/M metagenome (GOLD analysis project Ga0164243, IMG submission 108781) | Organic Plus compost microbial communities from Emeryville, California, USA - Original compost - Organic plus compost (OP) | ecosystem: Engineered > Solid waste > Mixed feedstock >...
GTCAAGGTCTCGGCCGGCTCGAAGCTCAAGGCTGCCGCCAAGTAATTCCACCAGCGTACGGATCGGGGTGTCGCGGACTGCGGCGCCCCGATCTGTTTTGACCACGGGATCCGTCTTCAACGACGGGCTCTCACGCCGCAGGTCCGGGCGCGAACTTGTGCGGTCGCCTCCTCCCGCTGCGCTGACCTCCGCCGGAGGCGTGTGGCCCACCAGACGCATCCGGGGGAGAGCGCGCAGGCGGGGAGAGCGGCGCAGGCGGCGAGCGGATGGCGAGCCGTACGGGCCGAGTACGAGACGGCCCGGCGCGCACCGGGGGCGGATGCCTGTGGCCGGCGTCACAGGCTTGTCACGTAGGGTTGAGTGGTGCATCGCGTCACCCGTATCCTCGGCCCAGCGATCCTCCTCGTTGCCGCCTTCATCGTGCTGCTCATAGCGCTGCAGTACGGGGGAGGAGCGAACCCGCTTGCGCTGAGCGATCCTGGGCCGGTCGTGCGCTACGGACTTCCCATCGCCAAGCTGTTCGTCAACCTCGGCGCGGCGGCAACGATCGGCGCGATCGTGCTCGCGGTGTTCGCGCTCAGCCCGAAGAAGCCGGAGTACGGACTCGCGCTCGATGTCGCCGCATCGGGTGCGGCTGTCTACACCGTGGCATCCGGGACCACCGGCTTTCTCACCTTCCTGAGCGTGACCGGTACTCCTCTCTCGCTCGGCGACCAGTTCGGCGCGCAGCTCGGCCTCTTCTTCACCCAGGTGGAGCTCGGCCAGGCGTGGCTGCAGACGACGCTCATCGCGGCGACCGTCACCATCCTCTGCTTCGCGGTGCGCGGGCAGATCCTCATCCTGTTCGTCGGTCTCTTGAGCGTGATCTCTCTCGTCCCGATGGCACAGCAGGGGCATGCCGCGGGGACGACCGGACACAACGCCGCGATCACTGCTCTCGGGCTGCACCTTCTGTTCGCCGCGATCTGGCTGGGCGGCTTGCTGACGATCGTGATCATCCGCCGTGCGCTGGAGCCCGGGCGGATCGTCCCGATCATCACGCGCTACTCGTCCGTTGCCCTCGTGTCGTTCATCGTCGTCGCGGTGTCGGGCTACGCGAGCGCTGCGCTGCGGATCGGTGACTGGCCCAGCCTTCTGACGCCATACGGCGTCCTCGTCCTCGGCAAGGTCGCCGCGCTCATCGCCATCGGCCTGTTCGGGGCGCTCCAACGCCGGTGGCTCATCGGGCGGATGGCCCGCGCGGCCGCAGCGACCAGCCGGTACTTCTGGTGGCTCATTGTCGCCGAGCTCGGGTTCATGGGCATCGCATCCGGACTCGCGGCCGCGCTGGCCCGCACGGCGACGCCGGTCTCGGAAGAGGTGCCGCCGAGTCCGACGCCGGCCCAGCTGCTCACGTCCGAGCCGCTTCCGCCCGAGCTCACCCTCGAGCGGTACGTCACGATGTGGGACATCGACCTCATCTGGCTGCTCGTGTGCGCCTTCGCGCTCTTCTTCTACCTTGCGGGCGTCGTGCGCCTCCACCGACGCGGCGACCGCTGGCCGATCTACCGCACAGTCTTCTGGGTGGCCGGCATCCTCGTGCTCTTCTACCTCACGAACGGCGGGGTGAACGCCTACCAGGACTACCTCTTCAGCGTGCACATGCTCGCGCACATGGGGCTCACCATGGCAGTGCCCGTGCTGCTCGTGCCGGGCGCCCCGGTCACCCTCGCGGCACGGGCGATCGAGCGGCGGACCGACGGATCCCGAGGTGGTCGCGAGTGGATCCTGCTCGCCGTGCACTCCAAGGTCGCCGCCGTTCTCGCCAATCCCATCGTCGCAGCCGTCCTCTTCGTCGGGTCGCTCTGGGTGTTCTACTTCTCGCCGCTCTTCCGCTGGACGCTCGTCGACCACATCGGGCACGAGTGGATGGTCGTGCACTTCCTCATCACCGGCTACCTGTTCGCGCAGTCCCTGATCGGGATCGATCCCGTGCCGTACCGCCTGCCGTACCCGCTGCGACTGATGCTCCTGCTCGCGACCATGGCCTCCCACGCCTTCTTCGGGCTGGCCATCATGTCGAGCACCGGCCTGTTCGTCGCCGACTGGTTCGGAGCGATGGGTCGCGATTGGGGACTCACCCCGCTGGAGGATCAGCAGCTCGGAGGCGGCATCACGTGGAGCATCGGCGAGATCCCGACCGTGGCGCTCGCGATCACGGTCGCCATCCAGTGGAGCCGCGACGACACGAAGGTGCAGAAGCGGCTCGACCGCAACGCTGATCGCACCGGCGACGCCGAGTTGAAGCAGTACAACGAGCGGCTCGCGGCGCTCGCGGAGCGCGACGGATCCCGCTCGCCCTGACGCCCCGGCCGCGCGATGACGGCGAACGGCGGCGCGCCGTGGGCGAGGGGGCTGCTACTGTCCGACGGCCTCCAGCTGAACGTCCACCGAGCCGTCGCCCTGCAGGTAGACGAGGCCTGTCATGACGAAGTCCACGTCCTCGTCGACGTTCGACACCGTTCCGTCGAAGAGCGATTGCACGTCGACGTCGACGGATGCGCTGCCGTCGACCTGGGGGATCTCCCAGGTCTCGTCGCCCGGTTCGATCGTGATCTCCGGGTAGTCGTCCATCGACCATGTGGGAGGCGTCGACACGCGGTCGTCGATGTTGATGCCGAACGGGCATCCGGTCGGCTGGAGCACGGCTTGCGTCGCACACTCATCGAGGTGGGCGTTCACGCTGTCTTGCACGAGCTCGACGAACTCGTCGGTGGGAACGGCGGCCACGGATGCCTCGTGCACCCGTGACGGTTCGTCGACCAGCACGCCCTCGCTCTCGGATGTGAGGAGCCCGGTGTCGATCGTGACGTCGTAGCGACCGGGGGAGAAGACGAGGAGGTTCACGATGTTGTCGAACGCCGGCTCCTGGTCCGATGCCTGACGGGTGTCGACATCGAACCCGTTCACGCTGAAGGAGGTCGTGTGCTGAACCGCGAGGTTCATCACCGCCAGAGGGCTCTCGTCGAACCTCCACTCGGGGATGAGAGGGAAGCGCGTTCCGTCGCTCTTCACGTAGAACGTGGACTCTCCATACGAGTTGCCCGCCCGATACGAGAAGACGACTTCGTGGACGCCGTCGCCCATGTCCTCATCGCTGACCTGCTGGATCTCGCTGAGACCAGCGAGCGTCTCCGTGCGCAACAGGAGGTCCGAACTGCCTTCGGGCAGTCCGGCGGCCGACAGCGCGGAGTCATCCAATCGCACGCCCGGGATGTCGAGCGCCGCCGCCGCATCCTTCGAGGCGAGTGTCTCGAGGTATCGCCCGACGAACGCCCCCGCACCGTACACGTCGCGGTTCAACGCTCCGATCGCCGCGAGGGCGGTGACGAGCAGCATCACGCCGATGGCCGCCCAGACGATCGACAACCGTGCGTGCCGCGACATCGGAGAGCGCTCGCGCCGCGGCGGCTGCTGGGGCGGGTAACCTCCTGCGAACACCGGGTCCCCGCCGAACACCGGTCCGGATTGCAGGGGCGGGGACTGCGTCGGATGGGTCTGCGCTGGGCCGGCCTGCGCGGCTCCAGCGGATGCTGTGCCCCCTGGCGCGCCGCCGCCCGGGGGCGGGGCGGGCTGCACAGGGCCCGCGGGCTGCTGCGGAGCGAACGGGTCTGGCGGCACGTGACTCACCTCGCCATCTTAACGTGCCGGCCTCGGCGCGCCAGGTGCGCGGCCGATGGGATGCGGCGCACGCGGTGCCGGACGACGCGGTGGAGGATTGCAGCGAGCGTGGATGCGACGGCTTACAGTGGAGTCGACACCGCGACCGAAGGCATCCGTGAACCGTACCTCCACTCCACCGACGCTCTCCCCTGAGCAGCAGGGCGTCTTCGACATGATCGAGGGGACCAGGGAGCACATCTTCGTCACGGGCCGCGCCGGAACGGGCAAGTCGACGCTGCTCAACCACCTGGCGTGGAACACGTCGAAGCAGATCGTCGTCACGGCTCCGACCGGCGTCGCCGCGCTCAACGTCGGCGGGCAGACGATCCACTCCCTGTTCCGGCTGCCGATCGGCCTCATCGCCGATCAGGAGCTGGACCAGCCTGACGCGCTCCGCAAGCTCCTGAACGCCATCGACACCGTCGTGATCGACGAGGTGTCGATGGTGAACGCCGACCTGATGGATGCCATCGACCGCAGCCTGCGGCAGGCGCGCCAGCGCAAGCACGAGCCCTTCGGTGGTGTGCAGGTGGTGCTCTTCGGAGACCCGTACCAGCTGGCGCCCGTGCCGGGTCAGGGCGACGAGCGACATTACATCGCCGACACCTACCGATCCTTCTGGTTCTTCGACGCCAAGGTGTGGCGCGAGGCGCCGCTTCGGGTGATCGAGCTCGGCACGGTTCACCGGCAGGCCGACGACGACTTCAAGTTCATGCTCAATGCCGTCCGCTTCGGGCAGGTCACCGCCGAGATCGCGGGGGTGCTCAACGAGATGGGTGCCCGTACGCCACCGGACGACGGGACGATCACCCTCGCCTCGCGCAACGACATCGTCACGCGCATCAACCGGGCATCGCTCGAGCGCCTCGGCGGACGAACTCTCACCGCGAACGCCGAGATCAACGGTGACTTCGGCAAGGGCTGGTACCCGGCCGATGAATCGCTGCAGCTGAAAGTGGGCGCCCAGGTGATGTTCCTGCGCAACGACACCGGAAACGGCCCAGAGGGGCAGCGCTGGGTGAACGGCAGCATCGGCCAGGTGACGAAGATCGACACCAATGTGTGGGTCGAGATCGACGGCGAGGTGCACGAGGTCGAGCCGATGGTGTGGGAGCGCTACCGGTACACCTATTCGCAGGCGACGAAGCAGCTCAAGAAGGAGATCGTCGCCGAGTTCACCCAGTTCCCGCTTCGCCTCGCGTGGGCGGTGACCATTCACAAGTCGCAGGGAAAGACGTACGACAGCGCCATCGTGGACCTCGGCTCACGGGCGTTCAGCCCGGGGCAGACCTATGTTGCCCTCAGCAGGCTGACGTCGCTGGAAGGCCTCTACCTGGCTCGCCCGCTTCGCCCGAGCGACATCATCGTCGACAAGGACGTCCTCCGCTTCATGTCTCATCGCCAAACGCGTAGCGTTTGACGATGAGAGGTCGCCCTTCGACGCGGCCCTGCGGGCCTTGCTCAGGATCCGCGGTTTTCCGCCACGCTTGGCGGATCAGTCGAGACCCCGGGGGCCGAACGCGTAGCGCTTGACGATGAGAGGTCGCCCTTCGACGCGGCCCTGCGGGCCTTGCTCAGAGTCGGCGGTGTTCCGTAGCGCGTGAGGACACCCTTCTCGGAGCCGGCGTCACGACAAGGCGGCGACGATCGCTTCGGCAAGTTCTGACGGCCGTGTGAACTGCGGCCAGTGGCTCGTCGGCAGATCCACGATCTCGTAGTCCGTGATGCGACCCAGCTCGGCCACCATCGGGTGCCCCTGCGCGATCAGGCCTTTCATCACTGCGGATGGGAAGGTCGTGGTGATGATGGTGACGGGAACGTCGTAGCGTCGTTCATCGTGCAGATGCTGCTTGTCGAAGGCGACCCCCTTCGGCTCGGGCCGTGCTCGTGCGCGGAACTCCTCCCTCAGCGTGTCATCGAGCTCGTTCAGCTCGGCGTCCTCGAACGTGTTCCAGTCGGGCAGCGGAACGGTGTCTCCCGCCGTCGGTAGCTCGTCGTTGATGACTCCTCCGTCGCCAAGCGGCCCGGAATCGACGTAGATCGCGCGCGCGACGCGGTCAGGTCTGCGGTCGACGGCGGCGTGGATGATCGCACCGCCCCCGGAGTGCCCGACGAGCACGACGTCTTCGTCGAAACTGTCGATGGCGGCGACGACCGCATCGATCTGGTCGTCCAACCCGATGCCCGAGGGGTCTGCACCGGCTTCGAGACCGGGAAGGGTGATCGGGTGGGGCCGGTGGCCGGCGGCTTCTATCGCCGGAGTGACGGCATCCCAGGACGACGCGTCGAGCCAGAAGCCGGGAACAAGGATGACGTTCATGCCCACCACAGTAGCCATGAGCACTGACAGAGCGGGGCGGACGCGGGCTGCTGAGTCTGCGCGCGGGGCCTCAGTGATGCGAGCCGGATTCCCCGTGGGGCACGGCGTGCTCGCCCGCCTGCGTGGCGGCGAGCGCGGGCGTGACGAGCGCCGCCACGATGAAGGACCCCGCGGCGATGCCGGCGACGAATCGCCCGGCTTTTCCATTCGTGCCCGGAACACCCGTGCGGGTGCCTGAGCGCCGGATCCGGGCGGCGAGCATCGCCGACGCGACGAGACTCAGCAGAGAGGCGACGGCCATGGGAAGTGCGGGCGGCAGCCAGGGCAGGCTGCCGTGCGACACGACCCCGACGGTCAGGAGAAGCGCCCACCCGAAGACCGGCGTGAGCAGCAGGGCGAGAGCCCAGCGCGCGAGCGGAAGGCGATCGAGGACGAAGGCGCAGACCGCCCAGGCGAGCTCGGCGAGACTGAGCGTCACCAGGACGATGAGCGGGGCGAGAGGGGCACCGGCGCCCACGGCGAGGTGGACGAGCGCCGCACCGAGGACGGCCAGCGCCGCCCAGCACCGGGTCAGCGTCTGCATGGTGCCCCTCCGCCCGTGGACGTCAGACCGTCCTGCCGGTGGTCGTCGTGGTCCGTGCATCCGCGCGATCGGCCGCGAGACCGACCGCGAGAAGGATGATCGCGGTCCCGAGGTGCAGGATGTGGTCCGGCGTGTTGAGCGCCAGGATGTTCGCCGGCGTCTCAGCGATGAAGAAGCCGACGATCCCGACGATCAGGTACACGGCACCCACCGTGATGTTCGTGCCCTTCGCTGCCGCCACATTCGAGAGCCCGGCGATCAGCAGTGCGGCGCCGATCAGCAGGTGCACGATGTTGTGCAGCGGGTTGACCTCGAAGAGCCCGAGAAGCAAGCCGCCCTCGGTCGCCGCGAAGTCGACGCCGGCGGTGTACACCCAGCCGAGCAGGCCGACGAGCAGGTACACCACGCCGAAGATCACGGCGACCAGACGGTTCGGTGATTGAGCCATGATGATTTCCCTCCCATTTGTTCGCGCGGCAGAGCCGCGCTTGTGCCTCCTTGGTAGGCGTCTGCCACGGGGCTCGCTAGGGGTTTGACTTCTGGGCCCTCATCGGGGTAGGGATCGGCGAACCGGCGGACGAGTATGCGGTTTGACCGACCGCGCTCGATTAGACTCGCGGCTAAGGCGTGTTGGCGTCCCCATCGCAGCAGTTCGTGGGATCGGGGGCGAACGGAGTATGCGGGTGCTTCGTCAGCACACCTCAGGGAACATCAGGGGGCTCTATGACCACACGCGTACGCGGCGTCCGAGCGAGCGCGGCGCTCGCGCTCGTCGTCGGCCTCGCGATCGCGCTCGCCGGATGCGCCGGCGTCGGGCGCGCCGTGGTGGATTTCCCCGAACAGGTCGACAGCGGGTTCTCGTCCGCCACGCGAGATCAACTGGATGCCGCTCTGACGGACGCGCTCGCGTTGTCCGGCTCGCCCGGTGGGATCGCCGGCGTCTGGGCACCCTGGGCGGGGACCTGGGTGAGCGCGGCGGGAACCACGGAACCCGGCGGTTCTCAGCCGATGACGACGGACATGCATTTCCGCATCGCCGACAACACCAAGCCGATGACGTGCGACGTGCTGTTCGCCCTCGCCGACAACGGAACGGTGTCGCTCGACGACCTCGTCGAGGACCGGCTCTCAGGCGTCGTTGGCATCTCGGGCATCACCCTCGGTCAGCTCTGCCAGTCGAGCTCCGGCATCGGCGACTCCACCGGGCCCCTGGCATCCCGATTCGCGCAGAACCCGTTGCGAGAGTGGACGCCGATGGAGCTCATCTCCGATGGCATCGCCCGTCGCACCGGCGCGCCGGGCGATGCGTTCGTCGACTCGGACGCCGGTTACGTCCTGGCCGGACTCGTGGCGCAGGCCGTCACGCATGAGAGCATGCAGACCCTCTACGATCGCTATGTCTTCCAGCCGCTCGGATTGCGGAGCACGAGCTTCCCCGGCCCCGCGGATGTTGCGCTGCCCGAGCCGGCGGCCACGGGTTGGCAGGCGCTGCCCGGGCCCGACGGCGCTCTGATGTGCGATGCGCCGGCCGACGAGTCGCGCCTCTCCAACTCGATGGTGTACACGGCCGGCGGGGTGGTCTCGACCGTCGACGACCTGCAGCGGTATGCACAGGCGCTGGCGTCCGGTGCACTTCGCGGCGAGAGGACGAAGGATGCCGCGTGGCAGACGATCCCCCTCGGTGGCGACGCGGAGGCGTGGCAGTCGTACGCGCAGATCGGCGCCTACCAGCTCGGACCGATGCGCGGTCAGTACGGCTCTGTCCCCGGGCAGATGGCGGCCATGCTGGCCGATCCGGAGTCCGGCTTGACCGTGGTGGTGATGCTCAACAGCTCGACGGCCGGTGCGGCGTTCATCCAGCACCTGGCGATGAAGCTGGCCGCGATCGGCTCGAAGGCGCCGCCGGCCGATGGGCGGGAGCTGCCTGCGCAGGGACTGCCGTGGTCGGTCGAGCAGATGAACGAGCAGCTGGCGGCGCGCGCCGTCTGTCAGCCTCCGGCCCCACAAGCCGGCTGAGCATCCGTAGGATCTCTCTATGGCCATCGTCCCCGACACCAAAGACTGGACCTGGGTGCTGAAGCGCCGTTGCCCCGAGTGCGGCTTCGACGCCAGCGCCGTGGCGTTCTCGGATGTACCGGATCTGATCCGCGCGAACGTGGCTGCATGGCCGGCCGTGCTCCGCCGCGACGATGTGAGGGAGCGTCCGGACGACTCCACCTGGTCGCCCCTCGAGTACGCGGCGCACGTGCGCGACGTCTTCGAGCGTTTCAGTGCGCGGCTCGCCCAGCTGCTGCACGAAGACGATCCCGAGTTCGAGAACTGGGATCAGGATGCCGCGGCCGTCGCGGGCAGGTATGCCGAGCTCGATCCCGCTGAGGTGGCCGCGCAGCTGGAGCGGAACGGTCTCGCACTCGCGGATGCCTTCGAAGCCGTGCCGCCCGACTCGACCGGGCGCACCGGCCGGCGCAGCGATGGCGCCGTTTTCACCGTGGAGTCTCTCTCCCGGTACCTGATCCACGACCCCGTCCACCACCTCTGGGACGTCGGCGCTCGCCGACCATGATGCTCGCTGCCGGTGGACACCGACCCTGAACACCTGATCCGGTACCGGGAAAGGGGGATCGGCGCCGTGCGGGGATCTGAGTACTGTGAGTGCACAGCTCCGGTCTGACACGGACTGCGCTGAGCCGGCTGCGGCGAGCCGAGAGTGCTGAGCCCGCCGCGTGAGACGCCGGTGGTGAGGGAGTGAGCGGCGGTGACCGGCGACGAGGTCTCGAGGGCCCGGGAGGCGGCTCGCGGGGCCGGCGCGGACGCGGATGTGGGCGCACGCGAGAGCGGCGGTGCGCGGTCCGCCTCCCCGGTGTGGATGCTCGTGGCGGTCTTCGTCGCGGGTGTCGTCATCGCCGGAGTCATCGGTTTCATGCTCGCGATCGCGCAGTGGTCCGCCGACGGCTCCGCGGATACCGCTCCGCGTCTCAGCACGGCGTCGCCTGATGTTCGCCCGACGACGTCGACCGAGCGTCCCCTACCGACGGACTGCAGAGCGATCCACAGCGCCGAGTTCCAGGAGAGGCACGCCGAAACTCCGCTCAACGACCCGGGCGTCGTCGGCACCGACGTCCCCCGGTTCGGGGGCATCGAGGCACTCCGCGAGGACCTGCCCGGCATCGAATGCCACTGGGGACCGCCGACCGAGGGCGGCGTCACCACCGCCGTCAACCGGGTCACCGAGCCTCAGCGGGATCAGGCGCTGGCCCTGATCCGCAGCCATGGCTCCGTCTGCGAGGAGTGGAACGGCGGAACGCTCTGCCGGTACTCGTCCGGTCCACAGACCGATGATCCGGCCGGCTGGGTTATCGCCGAGCAGTATTACTTCCGTGACGGCTGGTGGGTGACCATCTGGTGGGCCGGCACCCGAGGGTCGATCGAGACCGATGCGCGGGCCGTCTACGACACCCTGTGGCCCTGACCGCCTCCGAGCCGGACCAAGATGGCATCGTGGTGACACTCGTCACGCCCTGCCGCCCATGCTGCCGTCAGAGTCGCCCAATCTCACACACTGACGGCAAATGTGGGATATATAGCGCAGAGAATGTTAAGTTGACACCAAACTCTGTGAGTGTTTCAATAGCAACCACTCGACGGGGCGTCTTGCACTGCCCCGACAACCTCATCAAGGGAGTTTCGTTCAATGAAGACTCGAATCTTCACAGTGGGGGCGGTCGCCGTCGTCTCGGCCATCGCCCTCGCAGGATGCGCCGGAGGTTCCGGTTCCGAGGGAGGAAGCTCCTCGGACAACGAAGGCGTCACGCTCACCTATTGGGCCAGCAACCAGGGTGCGAGCCTCGACAACGACGCTGAGATCCTCCAGCCAGAGCTCGACAAGTTCGAGGAGCAGACCGGCATCAAGGTGAACCTGGAGGTCGTGCCGTGGTCCGACCTCACCAACAACACGCTCGCGGCGGCCGTGAGCGGGCAGGGTCCTGACGTCCTCAACATCGGCAACACGAACGCCGTGACGTTCCAGTCCACCGGCGCCTTCTACGCCTTCGACGACGAAGGCTTCGACGCGATCGGAGGCAAGGATCGCTTCATCGAGTCCGCGCTCGCGACCGGCGGCGCCGAGGGCCAGGACCCGACCTCCATCCCTCTGTACAGCCAGGTGTACGGGCTCTATTACAACAAGCAGATGTTCGCAGACAAGGGCATCGAGCCGCCGACGACGTGGGAAGAACTGGTCGCGGCCGCGCAGGCGTTCACCGACCCCGCCGCGAACAAGTACGGAATCGTCATCCCCGGCGGCACAGTCAACGCGAGCATGCACTTCTCGTACATCTTCGCCGCGCAGAACGGCGCGTCGCCGTTCGACAAGGACGGCAACCCCGACTTCACGAACGACGGCATGGTCGCCGGCGTGAAGCAGTACGTCGACCTGCTGAGCGAGTACCACGTCGTCAACCCCAGCGCTGCCCAGTACACCGAGAGCACGCAGTCGGCCGGTGACTTCGCCCGCGGTGACGTCGCGATGTACATGGCTCAGACATCCTCGGGCAACGTGCTCGCCGAGAACGGCATGAATCCGGACGCCTACGGGATCGTGCCGATTCCGGCGCCCGAGGGCGGCGACAAGGTGTCGAGCTTCGTCGCAGGCACCAACATCTCCATCTTCAAGAACACCAAGCACCTCGACGCGGCGCTCGAGTTCGTGAAGTTCATGACGAGCGACGAAGAGCAGGAGATCCTGAACAAAGCATACACCTCCCTCCCCGTCGTCAACGGTGTGCCGGCGGATGCCTTCGCCGACGAGCCCGAGAAGCTCGAGACCTGGAGCGAGATCCTCTCCGACTACGCGATCCCGATGTCGCTCGTGCCCACGGTGCAGGCCTTCCAGGCCAACGTCGGCGGCGCTGTCGTCGCCCTCGTGGCCAAGGCCGCGACCGGAGCGCCCATCACGGAGGACGATGTGCGGACCGCGCTCAAGGAGGCGCAGGACAAGATGGCGACCGCGGGCTGACCCGCCGGTACCGATGCACTAGAAGAACCAACGGCGTCGCCCCGGGACTCCAGCCCGGGGCGACGCCACCAAGGAGAACACGATGGCTACAGCGCTCTCCGAGCGCCCCACCCGGGCGATGAAGGCCGGTGTGACGACGCCCGGTTCCGGCCCGCGGCGCCGCGGATCACGGTGGTTGACGATCAACCGCTGGACTCCCTATCTCTTGATCCTCCCGGCGATCGCGCTCGAGCTGCTCGTGCACGTGATCCCCATGATCGTCGGCATCTGGATGGGCTTCATCCAGCTGACGCAGCTCTACATCACCAACTGGTCTGCCGCGCCGTTCATCGGGCTCGGCAACTACAAGGTGGCGCTCGATGTCGACAGCTCGCTCAGTCAGCAGCTCTTCCAGTCGTTCGGGGTCACCCTCGCCTTCACGATCCTCGTGGTGGGCATCTCGTTCCTGTTCGGGATGTGCGCCTCCCTCGTGCTGCAGCGCAGCTTCCGAGGCCGGGGCATCCTGCGGACGATCTTCCTCATCCCCTACGCGCTCCCGGCCTATGCGGGCATCATCGTGTGGAAGTTCATGTTCCAGCGCGACAACGGCCTCATCAACGAGCTGCTGGTGAACAACCTCCACCTCACGAACGACCCCCCGTTCTGGCTGATCGGCGACAACGCTTTCCTTTCCCTCGTCGTCGTGGCGGTCTGGCAGCAGTGGCCGTTCGCCTTCCTGATGACCATGGCGGGAATGCAGTCGATCCCCGAGGACCTCTACCAAGCCGCGGAGCTCGACGGCGCGGGCGTCTGGAAGCAGATCCGCTACATCACGCTCGGCATGATGAAGCCGATCAACGCCGTGCTGCTGCTCCTCCTCTTCCTGTGGACGTTCCGGGAGTTCAACACGCCGTTCGTGCTCTTCGGCTCAGCGCCGCCCGACTCCGCGAACCTCCTCACGGTGAACATCTACTCGAGCTCGTTCATCCAGTGGAACTTCGGCCTCGGATCGGCGATGTCCGTGCTGCTGATGCTCTTCCTCATCGTCGTCGCCGGCCTCTGGGCCCTCTGGAACAGGAAGGTGAGCCGCGATGCGTGAGCAGCTCTCGTTCAAGATCTTCCGCTGGGTCGTGCTCGTGCCCCTGACTCTGTTCACGGTCGTCCCGCTCTACGTGATGATCACCTCGTCGATCAAGCCCCTCGTGGACGTCCAAGGCGCATTCGAGTGGTGGCCGAGCACCATCACCCTCGAGCCCTTCGTCGACATCTGGTCGACCGTCCCGCTCGCGAAGTACTTCGTGAACAGTCTCGTGGTCTCGGTGTGCGCGACGATCTTCAGCGTCATCATCGCGATCTTCGCGTCATACGCGATCTCGCGGTACCGCTTCCGTGGACGCGGCGCGTTCTCCGGCGTCGTGCTCTCGACGCAGATGTTCCCCGGCGTCCTGTTCCTCCTCCCGCTGTTCGTGATCTTCGTGAATATCGACCGTGCCCTGGGCTTCACGTTCTTCTACCAGACCTGGCTCGGCCTGATCGTCACGTACCTGACGTTCACCCTCCCGTTCTCGATCTGGATGCTCGCGAGCTACATGGACGGCATCCCGCGCGACCTCGACGAGGCCGCGAAGGTCGACGGCACGACGGCGATCGGCGCGCTGTTCCGGGTCATCCTTCCGGCGGCGCGGCCCGGCATCATCGCTGTCGCCGTGTACTCCTTCATGACGGCGTGGGGTGAGATCCTCTTCGCCTCTCAGATGACGAACAGCGAGACCCGCACGCTCTCGGTGGGCCTGCAGAGCTACGCCACAGAGACGAACGTGTACTGGAACCAGATCATGGCGGCGTCGCTCGTCGTGAGCGTGCCGATCGTTGTCGGCTTCCTCATCCTGCAGCGGTACCTCGTCGCAGGCCTCACCGCGGGCGCGGTGAAGTAGCGGATGCCGTTGGATGTCGTCTGCGTCGGCGTCGCGACCCTCGATCGCATCGCCATCGTCGACCGTGTGCCCGGCGAAGACGAACGCGTGGTCGCCGAGCCCTTCACCGTCGCCGGGGGTGGCCCGGCCGCGACGGCGGCTGTGGCCCTTGCGCGGCTCGGCGCGCGGGTCGGGTTCTGCGGTGTCGTCGGTGATGATCCCGCAGGGCGGCTCGTCCGCGACGGGTTGAGCGGCGAGGGTGTCGACACCACGTGGCTCGAGATGAGGCGCGGAGTCCGCACCACCGAGAGCATGATCCTGGTCTCGCGCCGTTCGGGGACGCGCACGATCGTCACGACCCCGTCGACAGCTCCGGATCCCGCCGGCGTGCCGCTCGACGCGTCCACCTGGCTGCACGTCGACCAGACGGGATATGCGAGCGTGCGTGCGGCGCTCGCGAAGGCTGCGCGAGGCCCGCTGTTGAGCATCGACGGCGGCAACGCCATTCCGGACCTGGACCTCGCTGGTGTCGAGCTGTACGCCCCGACGGTCTCGGCGCTTGCGAACGCCGTCGGTGTCGGCGAGCTCGCGCCGGCGTTGCGGGCCGCCGCTCAGGGCGGCGCTCGACGCGTGGTCGCGACGGAGGGCTCGGCCGGCAGTCACGTCATGGACGGCGACGAGGTCGTCACCGTCCCTCCGTTCTCGGTGGACGTCGTCTCGACCATGGGGGCCGGCGACGTCTTCCATGGGGCTCTGCTCGCGGGCCTCGTCGCCGGCCGCGGCACGGTTGACGCGGTGCGCTGGGCGAACGCCGTCGCGGCCCTCAGCTGCCTGGCGCTCGACGGCCGCAGTGGCATCCCCGGGGTCGCGGAGACAGAAGCGTTCCTCGCCCGGGCGAGTGCTGGCGGGTCTGGGAACAACTGAACGGAGTACGGAAGAGAATGTCAGAGAATCAGCTCACGGCCGAGGCGCTCGTGGCTCCCCTGCAGGCGGCGGACGGCGGGTTCGTCATGCTCGCGCTCGATCAGCGCGAGTCACTGCGTCGCATGTTCCCGCAGTCCGGCGGCGGGGAGGTGGACGATGACACCCTGAGGAGGTTCAAGGCGGCAGCCATCCGGGTGCTCTCGCCGTTCGCCTCCGCGGTGCTGCTCGACCGCCCGTACGCCGTCACCACCGGCCGCCCGGACGGCATCGACCCCTCGTGCGGCCTGATTCTCGCGGCCGACGTGCTGGACCAGCCCCCGGGGATGCCGGTGGTGGGGACGAGCCTGGATCGCGAGGTGACGACCGACTTCATCCGCGACGTCGGCGCTGTCGCACTGAAACTGCTCGTGATCTGGCGGCCGGACGGACGGGAGGCCGAGCGCGAGGACCTGGTGCGGGAGTTCGTGCAGCTCGCCGACGACGCGGGCGTCGCCAGTCTGGTCGAGGGGATCGCGCGTCCTGCGGACAGTGACCAGTGGGGGTCTGCCGCCGACAGGCATGCCGGCGTGCTCGATGCGGCACGTGAGCTCACATCGTACGGAGGAACCATCTACAAGGCGGAGGTTCCCGGGTACCGGCCCGGCGACCTCAGCGAGGTCCGCCAGCACGCCGAGCGCCTCACCGGGGCGATCGATGTGCCCTGGGTCGTGCTCTCCAACGGCACGGCACAGGCGGACTTCGCGGGCGCCGTTCGCGAGGCCTGCCTCGGCGGTGCGGGCGGCTTCCTGGCCGGCCGCGCCATCTGGGCCGACACCGTCGCGGAATCCGATCCGGTGGCCGCTCTCCGTGAGCGTTCGACCGAGCGGCTCCGCTCCCTTGGGGCGATCGTGGCCGAATCACGCGCATCATAGAGTTGCGAGACCGGTGTTGCGACTACCAGTGACAAGGCGAGGCGGATCGGCCGGAGGGCCGGCAGCGAGGGGAGACGAGGATGACGGTGACTGAAGAGAACTTCCGGTACACATCTGCGCCGGAGCGCCGAGAGCGGCTCGTGCAGTTCATCGCCGACCAAGGGTATTGCACCATCACCGAGCTGTCGCGTGCCTTCGCGGTGTCGGAGATGACGATCAGGCGGGACGTGATGAGGCTCGTCGAGCAGGGCAAGGTCCGTGGCTTCCGCGGTGGCGTCGGCTCGGTCTCGCGGCAGGACATGATGGGCAGCGACTATCACTTCCGTGACCTGAAGATGGGGGAGGCGAAGCGCGCCATCGCGCTCAAGGCGATCGAGATGGTGGGGCCGAACTCGGTCATCGCCCTCGACGCCGGCACCACCACCAACCAGGTGGCCTCGCTCCTCCCCGGCGACCGCGACCTGCACGTCGTCACGCACTCGTTCCCCGTGGTCTCCAGCCTCGTGGGCAACAGCGGGGTCGAGGTGATCTGCCTCGGCGGCATCCTGCACCCGGAGTCCCTCTCGTTCGACGGGCCCGCCACACTCGCCGCGATCTCGAGCCTTCAGGTCGAGACGCTCTTCCTCGCCGCCAGCAGCATGAGCGATCGCGGTGCCTTCTGCGGCAACGGCTTCGACGCCATCACGAAGCGGGCCCTCATCGACGTGGCCGAGCGCGTCGTGCTCCTCGCGGACTCCTCGAAGTTCTACACGTCCGCGATGGTGAAGATCTGCGGGTGGGACGCCGTCGACCGGGTGATCATCGATGAGGGTCTCGACGAGGAGCATGAGCGGATGCTCGAGCAGCACGAGGTCGACGTCGTCAAGGTCTCCGTCGCATCACCGGACTCGGTCGACTCGAAGGCCGTGTCGTGAGCACCCTGCATCGGATCGCCGTGATCGCGGGCGACGGCATCGGACTGGAGGTCATGCCGGCCGCGATCGGATGCCTGGACCGGCTCGCGGAGCTGCACGGCTTCTCGTTCTCATGGAACGAGCTCGCCTGGGGGTCCGACTACTACCGTGAGCACGGCCGCATGCTGCCGGTCGACGGGCTCGAGACACTCGCCGAGCACGAGGCGATCTTCCTCGGCGCGGTCGGCGTGCCCGACATCCCGGACGTCGAGACCCTCTGGGGGCTGCTCATCCCGATCCGGCGCCAGTTCGAGCAGTACATCAATCTGCGGCCCGTGAAGACCCTCCCCGGGATCGTTCCGCCGATCCGTGACGAGAGCCCGATCGACCTCGTCATCGTTCGTGAGAACAACGAGGGCGAGTACTCCGAGATCGGCGGCCGGATGTACCGGGGGCTGCCGCAGGAGAGCGCATCCCAGGAGGCCGTGTTCACCCGCTTCGGCATCGCGCGCGCGGCCCGCTATGCGGCGGAGCTCGCGTCTGCACGGCGGCGGAAGATCACGTCGGCGACGAAGAGCAACGGCATCGTCCACACCATGCCCTTCTGGGACGAGGTCGTCCGCGAGACCGTCGCGGAGTATCCGGAGATCGACCTGCGCAGCGAGCTCATCGACGCGCTCGCGGCGAGCCTGGTCCTGCACCCGCAGCGCTATGACGTGATCGTCGCCTCGAACCTGTTCGGAGACATCCTCTCCGACCTCGCGGGGGCCCTCACCGGGTCGATCGGTGTCGCACCGAGCGGCAACCTCAATCCGGAAGGCCGTCACCCGTCGATGTTCGAACCGGTGCACGGGTCCGCGCCCGATATCGCCGGACAGGGCGTGGCGAACCCGATCGGGCAGATCTGGTCGGGAGCGATGATGCTCGATGCCCTCGGCCGCCCCGCCGCCGCTGCGCATCTGGTCGCGGCGTTCGAGGCCGCGCTCGCCGACGGCATCCGCACCCGTGACCTCGGAGGCGAGGCCAGCACGATCGAGATGGCGCGCGCCGTCACGCAGCGCGTCGAGGCGCTCGCCGACTCGTACGTCGGCACGAGAGGAGGCCGACCATGAGCGGAGGGACGACGGACGTGGGGCTGAAACGACAGCTGCTGTTCATCGACGGTGTGTGGCGGGAGGGCACGGGCGAGCGCATCGTCCGCGACCGATGGACGGGCGAGGAGCTCGCCGTCGTGGCGACCGGCGGTGAGGCGGATGCCCGTGCCGCCGTCGACGCCGCCGAGCGCGCGATGGCTCGTCCCCTGCCGGTGCCGCAGCGGTCCCGCATCCTCGCCGCCGCCGTGGAGCGCATCCGCGATCGCGCGGAGGAGTTTGCCTGGGCGATCACGGCCGAGACGGGTAAGCCGATCACCGCCTCGCGCGGCGAGGTCGGTCGCGCCCTCGAGACGCTCACCTGGGCGGCAGAGGAGACCAGGCGGCTGCCCGGAGAGACGGTCGCGCTCGACGCCATCGAGTCCGGCGCGGGCACGCTCGCGATGACGGTCGCCGAGCCGCGGGGCATCGCGGCCGCGATCACCCCGTTCAACTTCCCGATCAACCTCGTGCTGCACAAGATCGCACCGGCCCTCGCCGCGGGCTGCGCGGTGGTGCTGAAACCATCCGACAAGGCCGTGCTGGTCGCCGGGATGCTCGTCGAGGCGTTCGCGGACGCAGGCCTGCCGGCGGGCTGGCTCAATCTCGTGACCGGCACGCCAGCCGATGTCGTCGAGCCGTGGCTCGCCGACCCGCGAGTGGCCGTGGTGACGTTCACCGGCTCCTCACCGGTCGGCTGGGGCCTCAAGGCACGCTCGCCCGAGAAGATGCACGTCCTCGAGCTCGGCTCGAACACCGCCATGGTGGTCACGGATGCGGCCGACCTGGGGCGCGCGACATCCGACGCGGTGGCGGCGGCGCTCGGGAACTCGGGCCAGGCGTGCGTGTCGCTTCAGAGGATCTACGTCACCCGCGGGGTCGCGGAGGAGTTCAGCGCTCGGCTCGCGTCCCTCTTCCGCTCCGCCGTGGCGGGCGACCCGCGGTCGGAGGACACTGTCGTCGGTCCCCTCATCACCCCGCAGGCGGCCGAGGGGCTCAAGCAGCGGATCGACGCGGCGGTCGAGCGCGGGGGACGCGTGCTCGCGGGCGGAGACCTCGTCGACGGCATCCTGCAGCCCACCCTGCTCACGGATGTCGATGCGCTGGACGCGCTCGTCTGCGAGGAGGCCTTCGGGCCCGTGGCGTCGATCCTCGTCGTCGACGACCTCGACGCGGCGATCGACGGGGTCAACTCCTCCGAGTACGCCCTCAACACCGCGATCTACACGGGCGACCTCGCCGAGGCCATGACGTACGCGAAGCGAGCGGAGGCCGGCAGCGTCCTGGTGAACATGCCGCCGTCGTACCGCGCCGACCACATGCCGTACGGCGGTGTGAAGGGCTCAGGCCAAGGCACCGAGGGTGTGAAGTACGCGATCCACGAACTCCTCCACCACAAGCTCGTGGTGCTGAAGCCCTAGCGCGCGCTCGACCCGAGCCTGCTGCTGGGCGGCAAGCTCGACTCGAATACCGCTTCGGTTCGGGTGGCGACCTGTACGACGATCGCTATGGGATGCTTCGCCTGGGCAGCGGGACACTCGCTGACTCATCCGAAGAGCTTGAGCATCTCAAGACCTCGCTCACTGATGCTGAAAACGTACGGCCCCGCTTGCTGAGAAGCTCTCCGAAAGATCGCGCTCTGGTGACGGAGGAAGCGTTGCGTCTTCTCCTTGCCCGTGAGCTGGTTCTTCCCGAGAGCGAATACGCGCGCGTGCTGCGATGACCGCCTGAGCTTCGAGAGGACGTTTCGCGATCGCCTTATCGCCGGTGAGGAGCACCTCGCCCAGATCAGCGGCGTCACGAATCCAGTCGATATCGGCAAGCGCTTGAGCTGTGACTGCACCATAGCGCTCCCGCATGCTGACGACGTGCCAGCCCGCCGCACGGAGCGCCTCAGGAACCTCGTGGTCCCCAAGGCTGCGGTCCGAGAAGAACCGCAAATCCGCGGCTGGCACGCCTATGCCGCCGCTAGAGCCAAGTTCTCGACGGTTGGAACCGGAATGTCGTAGTCCGCTGCCACGTTCTCGATGGTTTCACCGGCAGCGATCCGATCGAGAACGTCGTCGACGCGCACCCCGAATTGGGTAAGCGTGGGCTGGCCGAAGTTGATCTGGGGATCGATCGTGTACTCGGCACCGGAGGCTCGGGGGATCCGGACCTGTCCGATGAAGCCACTGCGGTAGTCGACGTGCCTGAGATGCTCTCGAACGATCTCGCCGAAGGCGGCCTGTCCGTTCCGCACGACAACGAGTCGGTTGTCGTCGAAAGCGGAGTCCTTCTCGCGGAGGTCCCAGAGAATTTCGGCGCCGTCCGTTGCAAGTCGGTCGCTAGCGAGGGCGTGCTCAAGACCGATCTGGGTTCGGAGCTGTTCGAGCGCAGGTCGAATCCGGGACATTGGTACGCCGGCCTTTGTGAAGGCCCGAACTATCCATGCTTCTGCCAGGCCGATGAACGGCACGGTGTACCCGCGGCCTGGGCGCTCGATAGTGATAAAGCCCGGCCTGCGATTCCCGGCTGTCGTCTCGTAACCGCTCGCCCAGTGGTTGAAGGTTGACTGCGGAAGACCGAGCATCCCGGCAGCTTCACTCTGCTTGTAGAGCGGGGTCAGTAGCAACTCGTCCACGATGCACCCTCCTCGATCAGCTCTAAGGCTAGCAACGTGAGCACTTGCTGCCCGCCCGAATCCAGGTCGATCGCGTTGATCAGGATAGCGGTGCCTGCTGACATCGCGAAGCCCTAGCTTTCAACTCGGCGGCGTCACAAAGGCGCGTGTATCGGCGAGCTCGCCGACGGGCCCCCGCTCACTCCTTCTGCGCGAAGACCGAGTCGAAGGATGCCTCGGGCGCGTCCCAGAGCAGTGAGCGCACGTGGGCGAGCGCCTGTGGGGCGCCGTGGTAGCGGCTCATTCCGGCGTCCTCCCACTCGATCGAGATCGGGCCGTCGTACCCGATCGCATCGAGGGCGCGGAAGGCATCCTCGAACGGCACGTCGCCGTGTCCGGCCGAGACGAAGCTCCATCCGCGCCGGGGGCTGTTCCACGGGAGGTGCGAACCGAGCCGGCCGACGCGGCCGTCACGCGCGCGGATCCTGGTGTCCTTGCAGTCCACGTGGTAGATCCGGTCGGCGAAGTCGACGATGAAGTTCACCGGGTCGATGTCCTGCCACATCATGTGACTCGGGTCCCAGTTGATGCCGAACGCCTCGCGATGGTCGATCGCCTCGAGTGCGCGGACGGTGGTGTAGTAGTCGTACGCGATCTCGCTCGGATGCACCTCGAGCGCGAACCGTACGCCCTCGCCGTCGAACGCGTCGAGGATCGGGTTCCAGCGGCGGGCGAAGTCCTCGTAGCCGTCGTCGATGACCTCCGCCGGCACCGGCGGGTACATCGCCACGTAGCGCCAGATCTTCGAGCCGGTGAAGCCGGTGACGACGTCCACGCCGAGCTTGCGCGCCACCTTCGCCGTCTTGATCAGCTGCTCGCTCGCACGCTGCCGTACTCCCTCGGGGTCGCCGTCGCCCCACGTGCGCGGGCCGACTATGGACTCGTGCCGGAAGTCGAGGGGATCGTCGCAGACCACCTGACCCTGCGCATGGTTGGAGAGAGCCCAGACCTTCAGGCCGTTCCGCTCGAGGACGTCCTTCCTCTCCTGCAGGTACGCGTCGTCTTCCAGCGCGCGGTCCACGTCCAGGTGGTTCGTCTTGCAGGCGATCTCCAGTCCGTCGAAGCCCCACTCGCCCGCGAGGCGCGCCACCTCCTCGAAGGGCAGGTCGGCCCACTGGGCGGTGAACAGGGTGATGGGATGCGTCATCGCGGTCGTCTCTCCTCGTGGGCGGGCAGCGGCTGCAGGAACTCGAGCCGATTGCCGAAGAAATCATGGGCGTGCAGCCGGCGGTGGCCCGGGAAGCGGTCGTCGGGCTCGACGGCGACCCCGGCGACCTCGAGACGGGCGATGAGGGCGTCCAGGTCGTCGACGAGGATCGCCGGGTGCCCGACGCCGGCGGGGTGGAACTCTGGGTCGGGGATGGTGTGGAGCTCGATGCCGTCGTGACGGAACCAGCATCCCTTCGTCCGGTCCATCGTCTCGGGTTTCTGCACCTCGGTGAGTCCGAGGACGCCCCCATAGAACTCCCGCATCCGGTCCTCCCCGCCGACGGGATGGGTGACGGCGGCGTGATGCAGGCGCAGGTAGGCGGGGGCCGTGGTCTCGTGCTCGCTCATGGATTCACCCTCCCACTCCCGCGGGCCGGTGTCACTGCTTGACCGGGGTGGCGTGCACGCGGGCGATCGCGTCGCCGAGGACGCCGGGGAGGTCGCCCTCCGGGATGGTGAACGACGTCTCGTCGTCGATCGCGAGCGGCGCCCCGAAGACGACGACGCCGGCGCCGATGGCGGGGCATCCGACCGCCTGGTCGATGCTCAGTCCGCCCACGGCCTGCACCGGAACCGTTGTCGCGTCGACGATGCCGGGGAGGTCCGTCAGCGGCGAGAGCTTGAGCTCGCGGTGCATGTTCCGGTGATCGTGCCCGATGTGGTGCAGCACCATGCCGACGCCGAGCGCCTCCAGGCGACGCGCCTCGGCGACGCGGTCGTCCGCTCCCATGTCGTCGCCCATGACGAGCACGCCGAAGTCCTCTCCGGCCTCGCAGACCCGCTGGATGGTGGCGTCGTGTGCCCGACCCATCACCACGACGGCGTCCGCACCCGCTTCCGCATACATCCGGGCCTCGCCGTAGCCACCGTCCATGATCTTGAGATCGGCGATGAGCGGTACGTCTGGGTACTCCTGACGCAGACGGCGAACGGCATGGGCGCCCTCCGCCATGGCGAGCGGCGTCCCGATCTCGAGCCAGTCGGCACCGGCGTCGATCGCGATGGCGGCCATGCGCAGGGCGTCGTCCATGTTCTTGAGGTCGAGCGACACCTGCACGATGCCGTGGGTGAGGTCGGACCGCTTCAGGCCCCTGATGGAGTGACTCATGTTTCCCTTCGGTCTCACGACGCCTGCGCGGCGGCTGCCGCCCGGGCGCGATCATGGCTGCGGACGCTCACGGCGGTCGATCCGCCGAACCAGCGATCGCGCGCCGCGAGCAGGAAGTCTGCGGATGCCTTGAGCTCCTCGAAGCCGTTCACTCCGTCCTCGATCGAGATCCAGCCGTCGTAGCCGGCATCCACCAGGGTGCGGAAGATGCGGTCGTAGTCGTTGAGGCCCTGCCCGATGACACCGTGCTTGAGTGCAGGCGCGTAACCGATGGTGCCGTCCGCCTGGCGCAGGTCGTCGAGGGTGGTGCCCGGCTCGAGATAGCGATCGGATGCCTGCATCGTGACCACGCGATCGACGACCGTCTCGAGAAACTCGGCCGAGTCGACACCCGCCGTGATCGCGTTCGACGGGTCGAACTGCACGCCGAAGCTCACGCGGTCGTCGATCGCATCGACGACCCGGTGGAAGACCTCGGGTCGCTGCGCGAACTCGGGATACGCCCAGGTGCTCGCCTTGTAGTGGTTCTCGATCGCGATCACGATGCCGAGCTCACGCGCGAGCGGAAGCAGGCCCGTGATGGCCTCGACGGCCCACTCGACGCCCTGCTCGACAGGCACGTCGGGGTAGCGCTGACCACTCAGCACGCGGCAGGTGGCGCCTTCGCCACCGAGCACGCGGGTGATGCGCATGTACTCCGCCTGGGCGTCGATCTCTCGCGCGCGGGCATCAGCATCCGGATGCGTGAAATCCGGGGATGCGCACATCATCGGCATCTCGAAGCCCGCGGACGCCAGGGCGTCACCTACTCGCGCGATGGCTGCATCGTCCGTCTCCCACAGGAAGCCGGTGTGCAGTTCGAGGCCGTCCACCCCGAGGGCACGCGCCTCGTCGATCCACTCGAAGACCGATTTGCTGCGCGTGACGAGCATCGCCTCGAGGTCTCCCTTGGGGAACGCAGCGATCCTCACATCTACTCCTCGTTGACATAGCAGCTGGCGATTTGTGTCACTCTATCATCACTAATTGGGAGTTTTCGGACAAACTTTGGTAGAAGTAACACTTTCCCGGGTAGGATCGTAGTGTTTTCGGAGGGTCCGCCGGGCGGGGGCCTCGAGCTGCAACAAAGGAGAGCCGATGAAGGCACTTGTCAAGTACGCCAACGCGGACGGAGCTCTGGAGGTCCGTGATCTGCCGGTCCCCACGGCGGCACCGGGGACGGTTCTGGTGAGGGTCCACACGGTCGGCATCTGCGGGTCCGACATCCACATGTGGCACGACTCCCAGTCGAAGAGCTCGAAGGGCGTGCTCCCGGTCACGCTCGGCCACGAGTCGGCCGGCGTCGTGGCATCCGTGGGCGACGGCGTCGACGGATGGGCGGTCGGCGACCGCGTGGTGTGCGAGACCGCCGCCTCGATCTGCGGGGTCTGCGCCCTCTGCCGGAGCGGTCGGTACAACCTCTGTCCGTGGCGCGAAGGCTACGGGCTCAAGAGGGATGGCGGGATGGCCGAGTATGTCGTCGCCGAGCCGCGGGTGCTGCACCGCATCCCGGATGGCGTCAGCTATCAGGCGGCGGCGATGACCGAGCCGTACGCCGTGGCGTACAACGCGGTCGTCGAACGGTCAGGGGTCAAGCCGGGCAACCTCGTCGTGATCCAGGGTGCCGGCGCAATCGGCATCAATGCGCTGCAGATCGCGCTGCTCGAGGGTGCCGGGACGACGGTGGTGCTCGGGACGTCCGTCGACGCGCATCGGCTCGCCATCGCCTCGGAGCTCGGAGCCGACCATGTCGTCGACATCACCACGGAGGATGCCGGTGCGCTCGTCGCCAGCCTGCACGACGGGCTCGGCGCCGACCTGGTGGTCGACGCTACCGGCGTGAGCGCTGCGCTGCAGCAGAGCATGGACCTCGTGCGCCCCGCCGGCGCGATCGCGAAGGTCGGATGGGGCCCGCAGCCGCTGGGATTCACGCTCGACCCGCTCGTGAAGAAGGCCGTCACCCTCTATGGTTGCTACTCCCACACCTGGTCCACCTGGGAGAACGTGCTCAGGCTCTTCGCATCCGGTCGCCTCAACCCCGAACGGATCATCGGTGGTGCGTACCCCATCGACGAATGGGAGGCGGGCTTCCGCGCCATGCAGGCGGGCGAGAACATCAAGTCCGTGCTCCGGATGCCGTTCGGCCTCGAAGAGGAGGCGACGCGGTGAGCGCCCCCATTCGCATCGGCCTCATGGGACTCGGTGCCGTTGCGCAGGTCGTGCACCTTCCTCTCCTCGCGAAGAGGCGGGACCTGTACGAGATCGCGGGTGTGTGCGACATCTCGGACGAGGTCGTGCAGATCATCGGAGACCGTTACGGCGTCGATCGGTCCCGCCGTTTCTCGTCCGTGGACGACATGCTCGACGCGGGCGGGCTCGACGCGGTCATGATCCTCTCCCGCGGCTCGCACGCCGAGGCGGTCCTCAAGGTGTGGTCCGCGGGTCTGACGGTCTTCTGCGAGAAGCCGCTTGCCTTCACCACGGGCGAAGTGGATGCCCTCATCGCGGCCGAGCCGGACCTCGGGCACCCGTCAATCCTTCTCGCGTACATGAAGCAGTACGACCCGGCCGTGATCGAGGCGGCGCGGCTCATCGAAGAGATCGACGACGTGCGGAGCATCGAGGCGACGGTGCTGCATCCGACCGGCGCCTCGCAGCTGGCGTTCGGACGTGTGGTCGGGCCGTCGAAGCCGCTTCCCGACGCGGCGGTAGCCGAGATCGACGCCGAGGACCGGCGACTGTGGAATCTCGCGGTGGGCGACGCGGACGACGGACTGTGGCGCGCATACCGGGGATCGCTCGTCTCGAGTCTTGCCCACGACCTCTCCATCATGCGGAGCTTCGGTGCCCCGCCGCTCACGGTCGCTCACGCCGACATCTGGAGGCAGAGCTCCGCCCATGCCGTCCGCGACGTCGGACGAGATCGCAAGTCGTTCGGGGAGCATCCGCCGTCGATCTCCGCGGTCGGAGAGCTCGACGCGGGCGGTCGCTACTCGCTGGCCTGGCACTACCTGCCTGACTTCCCGGCCTACCGTGAGACGGTCCGCGTCATCCACGGCCGCGGTGCGATCGAGCTCGTCTTCCCGTCGCCCTACCTGATGAACGCGCCGACGGAACTCACCGTCACAACGCTCGACGGCGATGCCGAGCGCCGCAGCATCCGCCGCAGCATCACCGAGGCGTTCGAGGCCCAGCTGGAGGCCTTCCACGCGATGGTGCGCGAGGGGACGCCACCGCGCTCGGGTCTCGCCGCCGGGCTCGCAGACATCGTCGACTGCCAGCGCATCGTGGCCGCTTACGCCGCCCGCACCGGCGTGGAAGTCGGAGGTGAAGTGGGCGCGCGTGTCGCAGAGCTGACGGGGGCGGCACGATGAGCGCCCCGATCCGCGCAGCCGTGATCGGCTACGGCCTCGCCGGCCGTGTCTTCCACGCGCCGCTGATCTCCTCGGACGAGGCGTTCGAGCTCGCGGCGGTGGTGACCGGCAACCCCGAGCGAGCGGACGCCGCCCGCTCGCGGTACCCCGGCATCCTCGTCATCCCCACGGTGGATGAGCTGCTCGCGGACGCCGCGTCCTTCGACCTCGTCGTGGTCGCCGCACCGACTCCCGATCACGCGTCCTTGGTGGAGCGCACCCTGCGCGCGGGGATTCCGACCGTCGTCGACAAGCCGCTCGCGGTGCACCTCGCCGACGCTGAGCGCCTCGTCGCGCTCTCCGAGGACGTCGGCGTCCCGCTCACCGTCTTCCAGAACCGGCGGTGGGACGGCGACTTCCTCACCGTGAAGAGGCTCGTCGACGAGGGACGGCTCGGCGAGGTCTGGCGCTTCGAGTCGCGGTTCGAGTGGATCAGCTCACGCCCTCGGCCCGTGTGGAAGAGCGCGACCTCCGGCGCCCAGGGCGGGGGCGTCGCCTACGACCTGGGTGCACACCTCATCGATCAGGCGGTCCAGCTCTTCGGGCCGGTCGCGGAAGTGTACGGCGAGCTGGATCGGCACCGCGACGGCGCGGTCAACGACGACGACAGCTTCATCGCGCTCACCCATGAATCGGGCGTGCGCTCCCACCTCGCGATGTCGAGCCTGGTGGCGCAGCGGGGCTTCCGGTTCCGCGTGCTCGGGTCGGACTCGGCATACACGAAGTGGGGCCTCGACCCGCAGGAGAGCCAGCTCGGCGAGGGCATGACGCCCCTCGACTCCGGCTTCGGGCTCGAGCCCGAGACGGCGTGGGGTCGCATCGGCCGCGACGGAGAGACCGTCGCGGTGCCGACCGAGCCAGGCGGCTACCGCGAGTTCTATGCCCGGCTCGCGGATGCGCTGACCGGCCGTGGGCCGCTGCCGGTCGACCCGCGGGACGCGCTCACGGGCATCCGCATCGTGGAGGACCTGCACCGCGCCCGCGGCTGAGGTGCTCACCCTCCGAGGGAGCCGCTCGATCATTCGCGCGAACCCACACGAATCGGTCGGGACCATACGACAGTGAGTATGGTCCCGACCGATTCGCTTGTCTGCGGCGGCGATGATGCGCCGCAACGCCGTGTCAGAGGGTACGGGCGTACGGGTCCCAGTCCTCGGGGATGGCGGGGGTGACCGGAGCGGTGCTCGTGACGTCCACCCATCGGCGCTCCTCGATCGACTCGGACACAGAGGCCATCGTGTCGAGGATGTGGTACGCGAGTTCACCGGACGCCCGGTGCGGGACGCCGGCGGCCACCGATCGAGCGATGTCGAGAGCGCCGAGACCACGACCACCGACGGCGCCGGATGCCCGGACGACGCGCCACTCCGTGTCGCCCTTCGACCGCAGCTTGATGTAGCCGTCGAACTCGTTGGGGTCGGGGATGGAGATCGTGGCCTCTGTGCCGACGATCTCGACGTGGCCCACCCGGCGGTGCGGCGAGTCCCAGCTCAGCACCGTCGAGGAGCTCTGGCCGCTCGCGAAGTCGGCGATCACGCTGACGTGGGTCGGCACCTGGACCTGGATCTCCTGGCCGGCCTTCGGGCCGACCTGCAGGATGCGCCGCGGCCTGGCGATCCGCCCGCTCCCGGTCACCGCCGAGAACGACCCGAAGACCTGCGAGAGCGCGGTGAAGTAGTACGGTCCGATGTCCCAGAGCGGCCCGGCGCCAAGAGAGAGGAGCACTTCCAGGTTGCGGTGGTCGTCCACCGGCCCCGGCACCTCGAAGAGGGTGAGCCCGGTGAGCGGCGTCCCGATGTCACCCCGCTCGATCATGCGACGCGCCGTCTGGA
>Ga0164243_10002930_pt1 | contig 27629 bp, 25 predicted proteins | sample OricompcompostOP_FD_108781 | JGI IMG/M metagenome (GOLD analysis project Ga0164243, IMG submission 108781) | Organic Plus compost microbial communities from Emeryville, California, USA - Original compost - Organic plus compost (OP) | ecosystem: Engineered > Solid waste > Mixed feedstock >...
CGCTGCAGCGCTGCGGATGCAGGCGCAGTGGCTGCAGCGTTATCCGACCAAGCGGGGAACGATCGAGGGGCATTGCGACGAACGCGGCACGCGCGAATACAACATCGCGCTGGGCGAGCGGCGCGCCAATGCGGCTAAGAATTACCTGGTGAGCCTGGGAGTGGACGCTTCGCGGCTGACCACGGTAAGCTATGGCAAGGAACGCCCGGTGGCGCTCGGCTCCGACGAAAGCGCATGGGCCCAGAACCGCCGAGCCGCAACCATCACCATCGATTGAGCCACGCTGGCCGGCTGGTCACAGCCGGCCGCGGTTCATCCGTTGCATCCAGCGCAGCAGCGCCGGATCGCGTATCGCGGCGAGGATCGAGCGCAGGGTTTCGATATCCTCGTCCTGCCCGAGTTTGAAGCGCCCTTCGAGTGTCGCGATATCCGCCCTGAACCCCACGATGCGGCGGAGCATGCCGGGATAGCGTTCGCCCAGATTGGCGATCCGCCAGGGCGTGTGGGCGTCGCGTTCCATAGTGTCGAGCAGGATCTGCAGGGCTTCCTCAGTGCGTTCGGGCTGGAGCGTGATCGTCGCCTCGATCCGCAATTGCGCGAAATTCCACGTGGGCGCCCAGTTCGTGCGCCCGGCCATCTCGGCCGAAACATAACCCTGCGGCCCGGTGAACAGGATCAGCGCGCGCGGATCGGCCGCGAAGGCCTCTTCCAGCCCCATCGAGCGGGGGAAATGGCCGATCAGCCCAGTGAGCTGCCCTTCGCCGTCATATTCGCCGATCAACGGCAGGTGGGTTGCGGCGCCGGTGGCGAGCGAACAGACCCAGGCGAGGGGATATTCGCCGATCAGCGCGCGGACGTCTTCCGAAGCGTAGTCCGTGAAGGGGCCGGAGGGTGTCTGGCTTTGTTGGATCATTTCGCCTGATTCCCTTCCCTTGGCCCGGTTGCAAGCTCCAAGACGGAAATTTTGAGCGGGCCAAGCGTCATTGGCAAATGCGCATGCGGCAGGCATATTGGCCCCTTGTCAGGAGCTAGTTGCGGAAATCCGGACGGGCCAATGCTGCGCAATTGGGAAGTGACGCTGGGCGAGCGGATCGATCCGGCGCGAGACCGGCCGATCTACATGCAGATCATCCAGGCGGTAATCCGCGACGTGGAAAGCGGGCGGCTTACTTCGGGCACCTATCTGCCGAGCAGCCGGGAACTGGCGCGGATTCTGGGGGTCAACCGCAAGACGGTGGTTCTCGCTTATGAAGACCTGATCGCGCAAGGCTGGTTGTCGAGCGCGGGTACGCGCGGGACGATGGTTTCCGCCTCGCTTCCCCATCCACCCTCCGGCCTGCGCGAGGGTGGGGAGGGGGCCGCGCGGCCCGGCTATCGCTTCTTCGCGCCACCCGAGCGGCCGCTGGCGCTGTCTGACGGACCGGGGCTGAAACTGGACGAAGGCGCGCCCGACGGCCGGCTGTTCCCCCCTGAATTGCTCGTGCGCGCCTATCGCACGGCGACACACCGCATCTCCCGCGCCAACGGCTTTCAATACCGCGATCCGCGCGGCTCGCCCGCGTTGCGGCGGGCGCTGGCCGACATGCTCAGGGCGCAGCGCGGCCTGGCGGTGACGGAGGCGAATATCTGCATCACGCGCGGCAGCCAGAACGGAATCTATCTGGCCAGCCAGATCCTGCTCGCGCCGGGTGATGCGGTGATCGCGGAGGAATTGACCTATGAGCCGGCAATGGCCGCTTTCCGGACAAGGGGCGCGCAGATCGTGCCCGTGGGGCTGGACGAGGGTGGCATCGACGTGGCCCAGATGGAGGCGGCCTGTCGCAAGCATCGCGTCCGCGCGGTGTTCGTAACACCGCATCACCAGTTCCCGACCACCGTGGCCTTGCGGCCGGAGCGCCGGCTCAAGCTGGTGGAACTGGCCCGGCAATTCGGCTTCGCCATCATCGAGGACGATTACGATCACGAATTCCATTTCGAAGCCCAACCGCTGCTGCCCATCGCCGCCTATGCGCCGGGGCAGGTGGTCTATGTGGGCTCGCTGTCCAAGCTGCTGCTGCCGGCGCTGCGCATCGGTTATATCGCCGCCCCGGCCGAGGTGATCGACGCGGTGGCGCATATGGTGTCGCTGACCGACGGCATGGGCAACACGCTGACTGAGGAGGCGACGGCCGAGCTGATCGCCAATGGCGAATTGCGCCGCCATGTGCGCAAGGCCCGGCAGGCCTATGCCGAGCGCCGCCGCGACTTCGCTGTTGAGATCGACGCGCATCTAGGCGGGCTTGCACAATACCGGATCCCCGAAGGTGGTTTAGCCTTCTGGCTGCGGCTGCGCGGCGATCTCGACCGGATCGAAAGCCGGGCCACGGCGCTGGGGCTGCGCTTCGCATCCTCCCGATCCTTCATGCTCCGCCCCGAAGCCCCCAGAGGCCTGCGCATCGGCTTCGCCAGCCTGGATCGCGAGGAGGCGCGCAGGGCGCTCTCCCTGCTGCGCGAGGCGGCAGCCGGCTGAGCCTTCGGTTTCGCTTTTCCCTTCGGCAATCGCCGCGCCGCGAAGCATTTTACCCCGAAATTCCGATTCCGCCCTGCCGCGAAGATGCGGCTATTTCATCGCGCATGTGAAATTCAGTGCTTTACGGAGCGCCTGATTCGTATATAAACTTAATTCACTAAACATTATGGACCCGGAGTGAGTCCGGGCAGCGAGGGCAAGCGATATGCCCGGCGAATGGGAGGGGGTCTGGCAATGACCCTCCATGAACTGAACCTGCGAAAGGCCGCGATGAACGGCTTGCATGCGGAATGGAGGAGAAAGGCAATGAACGGACATTCACTGCGTGTGTGGTGCCGTGTGTCGGCAGCCACGATCGCGCTGGGATCCGCGGGCGCTGTTGCCGCCCAGGATCAATCCGGCGATGGGGACAATGCGCTCGGAGTCATCGTCGTCACCGCCCAGAAGCAGGAAGAGAACCTGCAGGATATCCCGGTCTCGGTCACTGCCTTGTCGTCCGACGACCTGCAATCGCGCGCGATCACCAACCCACAGGACATGCAGGGGCTGCTGCCCGGCATCAACTTCCAGCCGAACAACGACCTGTTCGTGACCATTCGCGGCATCGGGACGTTCAACCTGCAGCCTGGCGTGGATTCCGCCGTCGCTTACACGGTGGACGGCAACTACATCGCGCATCCGGCGCAATTGCCGACGCTGCTGTTCGATCTGGATCGGGTGGAGGCGTTGCGCGGCCCGCAGGGCACATTGTTCGGCCGCAACGCCAATGCCGGCGCGATCAACTTCGTCACCGCGCGGCCCACCCATGATTTCGGAGCGGCGGCCACGATCGGCTATGGAAACTACAACCTGTTCCAGTCGGAAGCGATGGTTAACGCGCCGCTCGGCGATGCGGTGGCAATGCGCGCTTCCTTCGCCAGTCGCAGGCACGATCCCTATCTGGACGACGGGCACAATGACGAAGACCAGATCGCGGCGCGCCTGCGCCTGCTGGTCGAACCGAGCGACAGCTTCAGCCTGATCGCCACGATCGACTACAATCGCCGCAAGGATGCCAATATCGGTGTGTCGGAATGTCCGCCCAACGCAGTGGAAGCCGCCTGCGCGAATGTGAAGTGGGACCCGTTCGACGGCAACGACCAGGCGAACCCCGACGATTATTCGTCCGTGGAAAGCTGGGGCGCCTATGCGCAGATGGACTTGCGCATCGGCGATTTCGCGACGCTCACCTACATACCGACCTATCGCGAGAGCGACACCGGCTACATCACGACGCCGACCCGCCCCTTCGTGGAAACCACGGATAGGGACTGGATGTACACTCATGAGTTGCGGCTGACGTCATTGCCGGATTCTCCCATCCATTGGGTTGCCGGCCTTTATTACTCGCGCGAGCGTCTCGAACGCGAGATCACCTATTACTGGGATACCAACCCCAACATTCCCAGGGGCCCGAACGATGTCATCAACTTCTTCAACGTCGATTACTACAAGGCGGAATCGAAGGCGGCCTTCGCGCAGGTCACCCTGCCGATAACGGAGAATTTCCGCGTCACCGGCGGCATCCGCTACACGGACGAGACGAAGGTCTCGATCGGCACGGCCAATGCCTATACCGGCACGGTGGCCGATCCGGTGCTGGTCTCTGTTCCCACCGACAATACGGTGAAGGACGATCGGGTGACATGGCGCGTGGGCGTGGAAGCCGATGTGGGCCCGGACAACCTGCTTTATGCCAATGTCAGCACCGGCTTCAAATCCGGCGGCGTCAGCCAGGCCGATCCCAACATCACCTTGCCCACCACCTATGGGCCGGAGACCATCACGGCCTATCAGGTCGGCAGCAAGAACCGCTTCCTCGGCGGTCGTCTCCAACTCAATGCCGAAGCGTTCTATTACGATTACAAGGGCTTCCAGACGATCCTGTCGTCGTTCCAGCCGTCCGGCCTGCTCTATTTCCTGACCGTGAACTCGCAGACCGCGCGTTTCTATGGCGGCGAGATCGAGGCGGCATTCCTGGCGACGCCCAATGACAGGTTCGACGCATCGATCGCGCTGCTCGACGCCGAGTTCACCGAATTCGTGGTCGGCTCCAGCAATTTCAGCGGGAACGAGGCGCCACAGGCGCCGAAATACACGATCAACCTCGCGTATGAGCGCACCTTCGATCTCGCCAATGGCGGAGATGTCAAAGCCCGGATCGAGACGCGCTTCGTGGACGATTATTTCGTGGCCCCGGACAATTTCCCCGGCAGCAAGCAATCAGCCTACATGCAGAGTGCGGCCAATATCTCCTACAACGCCCCTGGCGGCGATTGGGGGATCACCGCCTGGATCCGGAACATCGAGAACAATGGCGTGATCTACAACGCCAATCCGCCCGGAACCCGGCCGACCACGATTGGCTATCCGCTGCCGCCTCGCACGTTCGGCGTCACGCTGCACGGCAGAATCTGATCCTGCGGCGCGCAAGTGTCCATGCAAATTACTGGAAGAGGTGCAAATGACTGGCAAGCTGGGCCGTGAAGAGCTGGAGCGGATGATCGATCGGTACATGGAGGCGGTCGTCGCCGACGATCCTTCACGGCTGCCCTGGGCCGAACATGTCGAATATATCGAAAACAACCAGCGGATTCCCATCGGGGAAGGCGCGTGGGCAACGATCGACGGGATCGGGGCCTACAAGCATTACTACGCCGATCCGGAAAGGGCGCGCGTCGGCTTCATCGGCACCGCGCGGGAAAACGGCGTGCCCTGCCTGTTCAACTTCTTCCTCGAATTGGCGGACGGGAAGATCGCCAAGGCCGAAACGCTGGTGATCCGCGATCCGGTCGGCGCGCGAAGGCTGGATGAGCAAGGCACGCCGGACGATGTCTGGCTGGAAACCGTGCCAGCCGAAGAGCGCCTGTCGCGCGAGGAGCTGATCGGATTTCCGGACCGATACTTCTCCAGCCTCGAATTCAACGACGGGCTGGGAGACTATTCCTTCTTCCACCGTGATTGCGACCGCTACGAGCACGGCAAGCGGACCACGAACGTCACGGAAGAGCAGAGCTACGGCCATTCGGGCGACACCAGCTTCACGCGCATGTCGTGCGAGCAGCAATGGAAGACGGGGTTCATGGGCTTCGTCACGGGTATCCGCGAACGCCATTGGGTGGTGGTGGACGAGGAGCGGCAGGCCGTGCTGGCCATCGCGATGTTCGACCATGACGGCACGGTCCGTTCGATCCAGCTCACCAACGGCAAGACATCCTATCCCTCCCCCTACTTCGACGTGGGGCGGACGATGCACATCATGGAGGGCTTCAAGGTCAAATACGGCAAGTTGTACCGTATCGAGGCCACCATGTACGAGGTTCCCTACGGCGCGCGGTCGCCGTTGCTGGCCCTCTGACCTGTCCTGCCGGGCTTTTTTCCGAACATCACTGGAGACACCGAGAATGACCACCGAGGAGTCCGGGAGGCTGCGTGACGGTCTCGATTCCGTCCTGCGCGCCATGGTTGCCCACGATCCGCTGGGTCTGCCGCTGGCGGAAGATGCGCGCTATACCGAGATCGCCCAGCCGCTCGACATCGGAGACGGCTTGTGGGGAACGCTCACCCGCTTTGCCGGCGACGGCGGCGATCCCCATCCGAAGCTCAACCCCTACCGTATCGATTTCATCGACGAGGCCGCCGGCCAGGCGATCTTCTTCGGCGCCACGGTGGAGAACAACACCCCCGGCATGCTGATGCTGCGGGTCCGATATTCCGGCGCACGGATTGCCGAGATAGAAGCTCTCGCCGTGCGCGAGGAGATCGTCGGCGACCACGGCGGAACCGTCACCATGTTCCAGCCGAGGCTGCTGCTGCCGTTCGAACCGGGCGGCTTTGCCGCGCCCGATCCGGCCCTTGTCGCGCCGTCCTCCCGAGGCGATGACGAGAAGGTGCTGGTCGCGGTCGCCGACGCTTTTTTCGATGCGATCGAACGGGATGATCCCGACCTGGTGGAGTTTGCGCAGGATTGCGTGGTGCGCCATAACGGCCGGCTGGCGGCGGAGGACCCGGATGCTCCGCCACTCAACCCCGAGGTTCCCGCCTATCGGCCTTTCTCGCTGAGCGTGAGGGAGCAGATCGCCACCGGCTTCACCCGCTATACTGCGCGCGTGAACCATCGCCGGCATGTGGCGGTCGACCCTTCGCGGGGGCTGGTGCTGAGCGTTGCGGTGTTCGATCACCCGGCGCGGGTGCATGAGATCGAGGTTCCGGGTTTCGGCACCGTGCCGTTCCCCGGCTATGTCGCGGGCCAGGAGGAGCTGACCATCGCCGCTTTGCCCGGCAGCAGGATCTATCCGAACCTCCAGGTGCCGACATCGGACCTCCATGCGCAGCTCACCCGCATCGAGGGCGGGCGGATTGCCTATGTCGAAGCAATCAGCCGGGGTGCGCCCTACGGCCTGCCGACCGGCTGGTGAGGCGGAGCAGAGCAGGGAGAAGGAGAAGCGGACGTGACCGAAGAGGAATTCGAGGAAATGCGCCGGGACATGCGCTATTTGAAGGATCGGGCCGATATCCGCGATTGCCTGGTTCGCTATTGTCGCGGGGTCGACCGGCTGGACTGGGAACTGGCGGAAACGGCCTATCATCCCGATGCGATCGACGATCGCGGGGCGATCACCGCCAATCCGCGCGATTACCTGGCCTGGTCGCGCGGGAATATCGAGCCGGCGTCCTGGACATCCCACAATCTGGGCAACATCGCCTATGACATCGACGGTGATACGGCGCACACGGAAACCTATGTGATGACCTTCGTCGGATCGCCGGACGAGAGCGAAGTCACCATCGGCGGCGCGCGCTATATCAGCCGGTTCGAGCGGCGAGATGGGGAGTGGCGCCTGATACGCCAGGAAACCGCGATGGACTACCGGATGACGGCGAAGGTGGAACCTCTTCCCGGACGCGCGCTGAGAGGGCGGCGCGATCGCACGGATCGCTCCTATGACCGGCCGCTCGAATTGACCGAGGCCGCGAGGAAACGATACGAGGCGAAGACCTTCACCCGGTGACCGAGGTCGCTCCCGCGGCGGACGCGCCTGTGAATCCCGTCCGGGGCGGAGACACGGGGAGCGTGCCATGACCGGGGCCCGGAAGGAACCGCTGGACATCGAGGTTGCAATGGACGCCGCCGCGATCGGGCGCACCCAATGGCGGGTCTTCCTGCTTTGCGCGCTGATGATGTTCGTTGACGGGTTCGATCTCCAGGCGCTTGCCTTGACCGTGCCCTACATGGCGCGGGATTGGGGTATCGCGCCGACCGCGTTCAGCCTCGCGCTCACCGCCAGCCCGCTCGCTATGGGCGTCGGCGGAGGACTGCTCGCCCCCTTGGGGGACTGGCTGGGCCGCAAGCCACTGCTGGTCGCGGCCCTGCTGCTCGTCGGCGCGAGCACGCTGGCGATCGGCTTTGCCGAAACGCCCGGCCAGGTTGCATTGCTGCGCTTCCTTACCGGCACGGGGATGGGCATGGCCTCGGTCAATTCGCTGGCCCTGACCGGCGAATACGCCCCTGCGCGGCGGCGATTCCAGATCATGGCCTTGATGACGGGCACGCTGTCGCTTGGCGCCTTCGTGGCCGCGCTGGCGGCACCGCCTCTTATCCTCGGCCATGGCTGGCGGGCGCTGTATATCGTCGGCGGGCTAGCGCCGATGGCGCTGTCTGCCTGCTTCGCGCTGCTCTGCCCGGAATCAATCAAGTGGCTGCTGGCCCGCCGGCCGGGTGACCGCCGCATCGCCGCCATTGCCCGCCGGGTGCTGCCGGGGCAGGATCCGGCCGCGCTGTTCGCCACGGTCGAACGGTCCGACGATCGCCAATCCATTCTTGCACTGCTCGCCCCGCAATACCGGGTGCGGACATTGGTGATCTGGCTGGCCTGCGCCAGCGGCGGCTTTTCGCTCTATCTGCTGATGAGCTGGCTGCCGACATTGCTGATCGGCGCGGGCTGGAGCGATACGGCCGCCTTGCACGGGGCGGCGGCGATCCAGCTGGGCGGGATCGTCGGGAGCCTGTCGATGGCCTGGGCGGTCGATCAGGGGCGGCTGCTCACCGGGCTGATCCTGGGCTATGCGGGCGCCTTGCTCAGCCTGCTGGCGATCGGGCTGCTGCCGGGTGGGGTGATCCTGTGGACAGTGCTGTTCACGCTGATCGGCACCGGAACGGCGGGCATGCAGGTCGTGTGGATGTCGATCGCCACGGTCCAGTTCCCGCTCGACCTGCGTTCCACCAGTGCCGGCTGGACCAGCGCCGTGAGCCGCATCGGTGCGATCGCATCGCCTTTCGTGGGCGGGACGGCTTTGGCGGCAGGAGTGAGCGCTTCGGGGATGATGCTGTTTCTGGTGGCGCCGATCGCGCTGTCCGCCCTGGCCCTGCTGGCGGCCCGGCGGCATTTCGTCATGTCGCGCGGCTAGCGGGCCGCGCTCGGCCGGTCAGGAGGTGTGCTTCGCCAGCAGCTTGTTCAGCAGGCCGCGCAGCAGGCGGGTCTCCTCCTCGTCGAGCGCGTGGCCCACGAAGCTGCTTTCCGCATCCAGAAAGATCGGATGCACATTGGCGAAATGCCGCTGCCCGAGCCGGGTCAGATGGACCGGCCGCGCCCGCCCGTCGCGATCCGAGGAAGGGCGGCGCACCAGCCGCTGCAGTTCCAGCTTGCTCAGCAGCACCGCTACCTGCGCCGGCTCCATGCCGAGCTGGGCGGCAATCTGCGAAGGGGTGATGCCGGGATTGCGGCCGATGAGGAATAGGGCGCCGATCTGCCCGTTCTGGATGTCGTCATCGGCGATGCGCAGGAAGTTCTTCTTGTAGGCAAGCTGCAGGCGGCGCAGCAGATAACCGAAGGAATCCGTGAGTTCCGACACGTCCAGCGGCTCCGGGGCCTTGGCGGTTTCCCTGCTTGTCCGGCGGCCTCCCTTCTGGCGGGCCGCTGCCTTCATGTTCAAATCCGATCTCCCTCGCGATCCGTGTTCCGGCCCCGCATTCCGTCCTATCCTTAGGCAGCGCCGGCCTGTTTGACAAATCCGGCCGGCCGCGGGCGATGTGCCTCCTTCCCGGCTTGCGGAAGCGGAAGCGTGCCGTCCGCGAGCGTATCCAGCAGGATCTGCCCGGCCGGCGGGAAGGTCCCGCGCGCGCGCCGATAGGCCCGGAAGGTGCGAGTGAACTCCAGCTCGGGCACATGGAGCACGACCAGCCTGTTGCGCAGCGAGGTCGCCTGCAGGATCGGCTCCGGCAGCCAGCCGAGGACGGCGGAGCCCGAGACCACCGCCATGATGACTTCCACGGAATCGGTCTGCAGCGCCACCCTGGGCAGGTCGAAGCCGGCCTTGCGCACCAGCCTTTCGAACTGCAGGCGGGTGGTGGCGCCCGGATGGCCCATCGCCCAGGATTCCCGCACCGCATCCGCCGCCGTAACCCTGCCGGCCTGCAGCAGCGGATGGTCCGCGGCGCAGAACACCACGCAGCGATCGCCGAAGCTGCGCGATCCGATGGCGACCGCTTCCACCTCCCGCGGCGGAGCGGTGGCGAACATGATGTCGATCTCGCGGTCGGCCAGCGCCCGGTCCAGCTGGTCTTCCGAGCCGACCTGCACCTCGATCTTGAGATGCGGGGCCTTGCGGGTCACGCTGGCCAGGATCGCCGGCAGGAAGGTCAGCGCCACCGCCGCTACCGCGCCCACGCGGATCGCGCCGCGCAGGAGGCCGCGATGGGCATCCATCATCTCCTGCGCCAGTTCCATTTCGTGGAGGATCAGCCGGGCGCGAGGCAGCAGGTCCGCGCCGGCCGGCGTGAGGTGCATGCCATAGACGTCACGGTCGAACAGCGGGTTGCCCAGCTGCCGTTCCAGCAGCTTGATGTGGCGCGAGATGGTGGGCTGCGTGGTGTTCAGGGTCTGCGCCGCGCGGCCCACGCTGCCGTGCTCGGCCACCGCGTCGAAGGCGGCGAGAAGGCGGTGATCGAAAGACATACCGTTTCCGTATGAGTTCGGCGGAATTTTGTAATAGACCGAATGTTCGGTTTTTGAAAGACACTTCCTTCACACGATAAGGATTCCTCCGGGGGAGAACACATGCCGACCGTTCGCGAAGCGACCATGCGCCTGTTGCGCGATCTCGGCATTGATACGATCTTCGGCAATCCAGGCTCCACCGAGCTGCCCATGTTCCGCGATTTCCCGGAGGATTTCCGTTACATATTGGGCCTGCAGGAAGCGATCGTGGTCGGTATGGCCGATGGCTATGCGCAGGCCACCCGCAATGCCGCGGTGGTCAACCTGCACAGTTCCGCCGGCACCGGCAACGCGCTGGGCAATCTGTTCACCGCCTACAAGAACCAGGCCCCGCTGGTGATCACCGCCGGGCAGCAGGCGCGCTCCATCCTGCCGTTCGAGCCGTTTCTCCATGCCGAGCGGCCGACCGAGTTTCCGCGCCCCTTCGTCAAATGGGCAAGCGAGCCGGCGCGGGCGGCCGACGTGCCGATGGCGATCGCGCGCGCCTATTACGAAGCGATGACCCCGCCTTTCGGGCCCGCCTTCGTTTCCGTGCCGGTCGACGATTGGGACATGGAGTGCGACTGGGTGGATGTCCGCCAGATCGCCACGGCCAATCCCGGCGATCCGGACGGGATCGCCCGGCTCGCGGCCGATCTCGCCAAGGCGGAGAGCCCGGCCTTCGTGCTGGGCGCCGGCACCGCGCGCGATGGGGCGTGGGACGTGCTGGTCCCCCTGGCGGAGCGGCAATCGGCCGCAGTCTATGCTGGGACCTATGCCAGCCGGAACGTCTTTCCCGAAGATCATCCGCTGTTCCGCGGCTTCCTGCCGGCCTTCCGCGAGAAGCAAATAGAGATGCTGGCCGGGCACGACCTGATCGTGGCGCTGGGCGGGCCGCTCAATCTCTATCATGGCGAAGGGTTCGGTCCGCATGTGCCGCCGCATGCCCGCGCGTGGATCGTGTCCGACGATCCGGGCCTGCTCGCCTGGGCGCCGCAGGGCGATGCGCTGCTGGCCAATGTGCGCCTGATGGCGGGATCGCTGCTGGAGGTCTTGCCGCCTTCCGCGCGGCCCGCGCCGGCACCGCGCTCCGCACCGGCGCCGCTCGACCGCGCGGTGCTGACCGACCGGCTGATGATGGAACGGATCGGCGCGGCCCTGCCGAAGGAGGGGATCGTGGTGGAAGAAGCACCCAGCAGCCGCTCCGCCATGCAGGAAAGGCTGCGGCTGACCCAGCCGGACAGCTTCTTCACCACTGCCAGCGGCGGGCTGGGTTATGCGATGCCTGCCGCGGTGGGCGTGGCGCTGGCGCGGCCGGAAAGCCGCGTGGTGGCCATCGTGGGCGACGGATCGGCGATGTATTCGGTCCAGGCGCTGTTCAGCGCCTTCCAGCTACGATTGCCCGTGACCTTTGTGATCGTGAACAACCGGCGCTATCAGGCGTTGCGTGAGTTCGGACAAGTGTTCGGCATGCAGCAGGTGGAAGGCACCGACCTTGCCGGCCTGGACTTCACTGCGCTGGCGAAAGGCCACGGCCTGCCCGAAGGGCGCCGGGTCGAGACCGCGGACGAACTGGACGCCGCGCTGGCCGAAGCGCTGGGCGCCAAGGGGCCGAACCTTGTCGAAGTGATCGTGGAATAGGAACTTTCCGGAGAGACGCCATGAAACATTATCGTTTGAAGGATCTGGTGGACGACCGGCCGGAAGACGGGGTCTTCCGTGTCAGCCGGGCGATGTTCAGCGATCCCGCGCTGTTCGATCTCGAGATGAAGCACATCTTCGAAAGCGGCTGGGTCTTCCTGGGCATGGCGAGCCAGGTGGAGAACCCGCACGACTTCCTCACCACGCGGATCGGCCGGGTGCCGGTGATCCTGATGCGCGACAAGCAGGGGGTGCTGCGCTGCTTCCTCAACGCCTGCCCGCACAAGGGCGCGCGGATCGCCTCGCAACATTCGGGCAACGCCAAGCTGTTCGTCTGCCCCTATCACAGCTGGACCTTCGCCAGCTCGGGCGAGAACCGGGCGGTGAAGTGGGAGAAGGCCGGCTGCTATGGCGAAGGCTTCCACAAGGAGGACCACAACCTCCATCCGATCGCGAAGTTCGGGGAATATCGCGGTTTCCTGTTCGGCAGCCTCAACCCCGACGTGTCGGAGCTGGAGGAGCATCTGGGCGAGGCGCGCCATATCATCGACCTGGCGGCGGACCAGAGCGAGGAAGGGCTTGAAGTGGTGCCCGGCCGGGTGCGCTTCACCTTCGCCGCCAACTGGAAGATGCAGGTGGAGAACTGCTCCGACCAGTATCACTTCACCTCCACCCATCCGAGCCTGATCAAGGTGCTGGAGCGCCGCGCGCGCGAAGCGAGCAAGGGGGTGGTGGAATCCTCTCTCAGCGGCGCGGATTTCTGGAAAGGCGGGAACGATGGGATCGTCGGCGGTTCCTACAGCTTCGAGAACGGCCACGCGCTGGCCTGGGGGATCATGCCGCCCAATCCCAGCCTGGCCCTGTTCGAGAACTATCCGCAGCTGGTCCAGAAATTCGGCAAGGAACGGGCGGCGTGGATGTTCAACATGCGCAACCTCACCCTGTTCCCCAACATGCAGCTCGCGGTGAACGCTTCCACCCAGCTGCGCATCATCCGCCCGGTCCGCCACGATCTCACCGAGATGGAGACCTGGTGCCTGGTGCCGAAGGGCGAGAGCGCAGAGGCGCGGCGGCTGCGCATCCGGCAATATGAGGATTTCTTCAATCCCACCGGCATGGCGATCGCCGACGACAATGCGGTGTATGAGGAATGCCAGCACGGCCTCACTGCGCAGGCGCGGCCCTGGCTGCAGGGCCATGCCAGGGGCATGACCGCCACGCATGAGGGCGGCAACGATTTCGCCGAGATGATCGACCTCAAGCCACAGCGCAGCGTCACCGGCACCTCGCAGCTTGCCGACGAGACGCTGTTCCAGAGCTATTATCGCGGCTGGGCCCAGCGCATGGCGGAGGTGCTGGCGTGAGCGTGCTGACTCTGGTCGAAGCGCAGGAAACCGTGTTCCGCGAAGCCCGCCTGCTCGACGAGCAGCGGTTCGAGGATTGGCTCGACCTGTTCGTGGAGGACGTGCTGTTCTGGATGCCGGCCTGGAAGGACGACACGACCCTGTCCGGCGATCCCGATCGCGAGCTGTCATTGATCTACTACCGCGGCAAGGAGAACCTGCGCGACCGGGTGGACCGGCTGCGCTCCGGCCTCTCGCCCGTTTCGCGCATCCTGCCGCGTGTGACCCACAGCGTGACCAATGTGATGCTCGACGCGGCGGAGGGTGACGAAGGCACCGTCTATTCCAGTTTCGTCACCCATTCCTACCAGCCGAGGACCGATCAGCTCTCGTTTCATTTCGGACGCTACGAGCATGGGCTTGTCCGGGAGGAGGGGCAGTGGAAGATCGCGCGCAAGATCATCTATCTCGCCAACGATCTCGTGCCCACCGTGCTCGACGTCAACGCGATCTGAAGGGGGCGCAAGATGAGCGAGGGGAAACCCGTCCGCACCGTCGTGATCCTCGGCGCGGGGGCGATGGGCAGCCTGTTCGCCGCGCGGATGGCCAAGGCCGGGATCGGCGTGACGCTGGTGGACGTGAACGAGCAGCGGCTGGCGATGATCGCTCGCGATGGGCTGGTCCTTTCCGACAATGACGGGACGAGCCATATCGCGATCGACGCCCGCCTTGCCGGGGACGTGGCCGGGCCGATCGATCTGATTCTGCTGTTCACCAAGAGCCTGCACAGCGCCGCCGCCGCCCGTTCGCTGGCGCATCTCGCCAAGGACGGGCCGACCGCGCTCACCTTGCAGAACGGGCTCGGCAATGCCGAGGCGCTGGCGGAGGTGTTCGGTCCGGAGCGGGTGCTGATGGGCACCGCCCATGTCCCCGCCGAGCTGGAGCCGCCCAACAAGGTGATCTCCGCCGGCTTCAAGCATGTGCATCTGGGCGGCTACACGCCCGCCGCGCAGGTGCTGGCCGCCCCGGTGGCGGATGCGCTGGCCCTGGCCGGCTTCTCCCCCACCGTGGCCGAGGACGCCCCGGCGGCGGTGTGGTCCAAGCTCGCCTTCAACGCCTCGCTCAATGCGCTGGCCCTGGTGGCCGGGGCGAGCAATGCAGATATGAACAACGAATGGGGCAAGCGCATCGCCCATGCGATCGTTGCCGAGGCGGTGGCGGTCGCCGCGGCGGCGGGCATCGCGCTGGACGGCGCGGAGATCGTCGCGACCGTGGACCAGGCGCTTGCCGAGCATGGGCACCACAAGGCGTCGATGCTGCAGGATTACGAGGCTGGGCGCCCGACCGAGATCGAGTTCATCAACGGCGCCGTGGCCCGCGAGGGCGAACGCCTCGGCGTGCCGACGCCGGTGACCGCGACGCTGGCCGACATCGTGCGCCTGATGGAAGCCAGGGCCCAGCGGGCTTAGCGGCGGGAAGTGATCGCCAGATCGGTGTAGCGAGCGGGTGGATTGTGCCGAATCAGTCATCGGATAGCTTAAACGCTATCGGGTGGGCTGTAGGAAAGTGTTTTTTGTCCTTTCCGAAGGCGATTGCGCTGTGGATTGAGGGCTTTCATCGTCACCCCAGCGAAAGCTGGGGTCTTGGGCAGTGACTGGCACGGAAGAGGGAGCTTGCAAGCGATATAATGGCCTTCCCTGAAGGCCGGGCCGAGCTTGGGGATAGACCCCACCCCCGGCCCCTCCCCTGAAGGGGAGGGGAGATTGCGGTCCTCCCCATGCCGCAGCATTTCGTCCTGCCGCAGCATTTCGTCATTCCCGCGACATTTCGTCATTCCCGCGAAGGCGGGAATCCAGGGGCGACGCTGGAACTGGATTCCCGCCTTCGCGGGAATGACGAGGGAGAGAGACCCGCGTGGGAATGACGAGAGAACCCCTTTTGCTACAGAAGGGACCAGATCACTCCGCCGCTTCGATCTCCGCATTCGCGGCAGCTTCGACTGCCGCGTCGTCGTTGAGGAAGGCGCCCTGCTGGCGCAGGATCGAGCGGATTTCCGCGACGTCCGCCTCGCGCGGCGCGATGCCGCGATTGGCTGCCACTGCCGCGGCGACGCCCGCCGCCTGGCCGGTGAGCCAGCATTGCGGGATCTCGCGCATGAAGCCGTGCGAATTGGCGTCGCAGGACACATGCCGCCCCGCCGCGAGCAGCCCGTCGAGGGCGCGGGGCACGAGCGAGCCGTAAGGCACGGAGACAACGGGGAATTTCGGGCTGACCGACGGGCTGATGCCGATCTCGTCGAACGCGGGGGCGCCATTGCCCCAGTTGCTTCGCTCGATCCGGCCCACCCCGCTCAGGCGGCGCGTGTGCCGCACACCGAGCTGCGGCGCGCCTTCCACCACATAGGCGTTCTCGAAGCCCGGCGCATGCTCGCGGAAGAACGCGCAATGGCTGTGCATGAACCGGCGCGAGCGGATCTCCACCTCGGTCATGTCGTCCACGTCGAGCGCGGACAGGCCGGACTGGCGCGGCCCCATGAACACGGCGATGTCGTTGCGCCAGGTGACGTAGGGCGTCTGGAAGAAGCCCAGCCGCTCGCGGCCGAGGGCGGTGAACTGCTCGAACTGCTCGGGGTTGTCGCCCCGGAAGGCCAGCCATTCCTCCATGTCGATTCCGGCGATGAGGAAGCTGGTGTTCATCGAATGATGGACGTCGCCTTCCTCGATGTCGGTGTCGAACTGGCCGCCCGCGCGGGCGAACACGTCGCCGTCGCCGGTGGTGTCGACCACCACGTCGGCCATCACCGCCTGGCGGCCGGCCTTGGATTCGAAGATCACGCCGGTGACCTTCTCCCCTTCCACCACCGGGCGCGCCGCCCAGGCGTGGAACACGATGCGCACGCCCGCTTCCAGCAGCATCTCCTGCGCGTTGAGCTTCATCCGCTCCGGATCGAGCGTGGGGGCCCAGGTCACGATCCCATGGAAGGCGGAGGTCCTCAGCCGCCAGTACTTGGCCAGCTTCTCGTCCTTCACGCCCCACAATTCACGCGGCGGGCCGGCCAGGCCGTCCGCCGGCATGCGGTCGATGAAATGGCGGGCGAAGCCCTGGATCACATGCCGGCCTTCCCAGTCGGTCATGCGGTCGATCCAGATCACCAGGCCGCCCGTGGAAAGGCCGCCCAGATGGTTGTAGCGCTCGATCAGGGTCACGTCGGCCCCGGCCTTCGCCGCCGCCCAGGCCGCGGCACAGCCCGCCGGGCCGCCGCCGATCACCGCCACGTCGCACTTGTGGTAGACGTCGATCTCGCGCGCTTCCTCCAGCACGGTCCCCGTGCCGTTGCGCGGGGGAAGGGCACGGCGGTTTTCCTCGAACACGTCGGACGCCAGGAAGCGCTCCTCGGTCTGGCGCACCTCGCGCACCCGCGTGCCGTTCGCATCCGTCATGCTGAGCCTTCCATTCGTCCGCTGGCCTTTTCCCGAAAAGGCCGGTTGATCCAAAATTAGGTTCGATTCTATCGAAATGCCCGAGAGGCCCCGAATCGGGGCCTCCCACGCAGCGGAAATGTCCGGGGCCGCTAGCCGCCGGATATTTTCAGTAGAAAACTATGAAACTATCCGTTAGCCGTCAATCGGCAATGGCGGCGAGAGAACGGGAAAGGCGCGGAATGGCCGCAGAGGGTCGCGAAGTCGATGTTTCCGCCTTCATCGAAGGCCGCCGGCTGACGCGCTTCAACTATGCGCTGATCGCGCTGTCCTGGCTCATCACCGTGTTCGACGGGTTCGACATGATGATGATCAGCTTCACCGCGCCCTATATGCGCGACGAGCTGGGGCTGGACCAGGTGATGCTGGGCAAGGTGTTCTCCGCCGGGCTGTTCGGCATGATGCTCGGCGGCTTCGCGCTGGCGTATGTCGGCGACCGGATCGGGCGCAGGGCCACGATCGTCTGGGCGGCGGTGGCTTTCGGCGTGCTGACCATGGCGACCGCTTTCGCCCGCAGCTACGAGGCGCTGCTGGTGCTGCGCTTCGTCGACGGGTTCGCCATCGGCGGGATGCTGCCGCTCGCCTGGGCGCTGAACATCGAGTTCGTGCCGCAGACCATGCGTTCCACCGTGGTGACGGTGATCATGATGGGCTACAGCCTGGGTTCCGCGCTGGCCGGCCCGGTCACCGTGGCGCTGGCGCCGCGTTTCGGCTGGGAAGGGGTGTTCCTGGCCGGCGGCGCGGGCACGCTGGTCATCGCGGCGCTGCTGTTCTTCTTCCTGCCGGAATCGGTGCGCTTCCTGGTCACGAAGCAGCGGCGGCCCGACCTGGTGGCCTCCACGCTCAACCGCCTCGATCCCGCGCTGCGCGCAAGCGCAGCGGACCGCTTCACCCTGGCGGACGAGCGGCGCGCGGAAGGGAACTTCACCGTCGGCCAGCTCTTCGCCGGCGATCTGCGCTGGATTACGCCGCTGCTCTGGCTGGGCTACATCGCCAGCACGCTGGCGGTCTACTTCAACTCCAATTGGGGCCCGATCGTCTATGAGGATCTGAGCTTCTCGCGCGATACGGCCGCCTATGCCGCCTCGTTCTCCAGCCTGCTCGGCGCGGGCTGGGGGCTGCTGCTGATGCGCTTCACCGACCGCAAGGGCGCGATCGCGGTGATGGTGATCCCCGCGCTGGCGGTGCCGCTGCTGCTGGCGATCGGGCTGCTGCCCCTGTCGCCCGCGGCCTTCCTGCCGATCGCGATCATCGCCGCGTCGTTCATCGCCGGCGGCCATTTCGGCATCCTGTCGATCGCCAGCGTCTATTATCACACGGCCATCCGCGCGAATGGCGGCGGGTGGGCCACCTCGATCGCCAAGATCGGCGGGATCGCGGGCCCGATCATCGGCGGCTACGTGCTGGCGAGCGGGCTGCCGATCGTCCGCACCTATGCCCTGCTGGCGATCTGCCCCTTCGTCCTGGCGCTCTGCGCGCTGGGCATCACCCATTTCGTGAACCGTCGGCAGCGGGGCGCCATGCCGCCTGCCGCCGCGTTGCAAGCATCCTGAGAGGAAACCGCCATGGCCCTGCGCTCGCTCGCCGCCAACACTCCTGTCCGCCGCTCCCATTGGCTCGCCCTCGGCCTCAGCGAGGAAGACCTGCTCAAGCCGAAGATCGCGGTGGTGAACACCTCCTCCGAGCTTGCGGTGTGCTACGCCCATCTCGACGGGGTGGCCAAGGCGGTGAAGGACGCGATCCGCGCGGCGGGCGGGGTGCCGTTCGAGGTGCGCACCACCGCGCCGTCGGACTTCATCACCGGCGCCGCGCAGCGCGGCAGCTACATCCTTGCCGGGCGCGACCTCATCCCGAACGACATCGAGGCGCAGGTGGAGGCGGCGATGCTGGACGGCATGATCTGCCTCACCAGCTGCGACAAGACCCCGGCGGGCCACCTGATGGCCGCGATGCGGCTCGACATCCCGACGCTGCTGGTGATCGGCGGCTATCAGCCGGCGGGCGAGATCGATGGCCATCCGGTCGATATCGAGGACCTGTTCTCGGGCGGGGTGGAGGAAAGCCTGGGGCGGCCCGGCCGCTATTCGGTGGACGAGATGGCGCCGCAGGCCGTGCGCGGCCCCGGCGTGTGCCAGGGCATGGCCACCGCGAACACGATGCATTGCGTGGTGGAAGCTCTGGGCATGTGCATCTCCGGTTCCGCGCCCGTGCGCGCCAATAGCGAGAAGATGTTCGCCAAGGCGCGCGAGGCGGGGGCGCGGATCGTGGAGATGGTGCTGGAAGGGCTGACGCCGCGCCGGATCATGACGCCGGGGGCGTTCCGCAATGCCGCGGCGATGCTGCTGGGCGTGTCCGGCTCGATCAACGCGATCAAGCACCTGCAGGCGGCGGCGATCGAAGGCGGGATGGATCTCGACGTCTACGCCCTGTGGAACGAGATGGGGGAGACGGTGCCGATCCTGTCGGCCGTGCGGCCCAATGGCGAGGTGCGGATCGAGCAGTTCGAGGATGCGGGCGGCGCGCGGGCGATGCTCCGGCAGCTCGCGCCGCTGCTCGATCTCGACGTGACGGTCGCCAGCGGCAGGACGATGGGCGAGGACCTTGCGGATGCGGACATCGCGGATGCCGGGATCATCCGCCCGCTGGCCGATCCGATCTCTCAAGGCCCGGCCATCGTCGTGCTCAAGGGCACGCTGGCGCCGGAAAGCGCGATCGTGAAGCTCGGCATCCGCGACGGCAGCCGTCCCGAATATTTCCGGGGCAAGGCCCGCGTGTTCGATCACAATGACGGCGCGATGAAGGCGATCGCCGCCGGCGAGGTGCGCAAGGGCGAAGTGCTGGTGGTGCGCGGGCAGGGGCTCAAATCCGGTCCGGCGATGGGCGGCGGCGCATCGCGCATCCTGTTCGCTATCAACGCCGCTGGCCTCGCCAAGGATGTCGCCTTCGTCACCGACGGGCAGCTTTCCGGCCTGTGCCTCAAAGGGCTGACCGTGGCCGAGGTGGCGCCGGAGGGCCTTTCCGGCGGGCCGATCGGCCGTATCCGCGACGGGGACGAGATCGTGATCGACGTGGCGGCGAAGCGCATCGACCTGGAGGTTCCGGCCGGCGAGCTGGCGGCGCGGGAAGACGCCTCGATCGCGGCCCCGGCCGATGGCTGGCTGGGCATGTATCGCCGCGACGTGCAGGAAATGGGCACCGGGGCGGTGCTGATCGACCGGGGCTGACCGCGATGGCGGGTGCCCTTCACCGCGGCACTTGTGAGGCGGCGCCTGTGCGCCTTATGCCTGTTGCGCAGAGATATTCGCAGAAGGGCACCGGCATGGGTGGAGAGGGGAAGAAATCGCGGGTCCAGCAGCGGCGTGGGCCCAAGCCGTCGGAAAAGCGGGCAAGGGGCGCCCGTGCGGGAGGCGGCAAGGGGATTCCGTTCGACGGCTTCTCGCTCGAACGGTCGGAACGGCATCTGGAGAACTTCCACCGCTCCACGCCCGGCAGCACGGCGGACGACGATTATTTCCGCATCACCCGCGCGCTGGTTGTTGCCGCCAGGCAATGGCGCAAGCTCGCCAACGACCGCATCCGCCCGCTCAAGCAGACGATGGCGCGGTGGGAGACGCTGTATCTCGTCGCCTTTTCGGACGAGGAGCTGACCCAGAGCGAGCTGGCCCAGCGGATCGGCGTCGAAGGGCCGACCATGGTCCGCATGCTGCACATCCTGGCGGCCGAAGGGCTGCTCGAACGCCACCAGAGCCCGCGTGACCTGCGGGTCACCATCAACCGTATCACGGAGAAGGGGCGGGCCGAGATCGTCGAGATCATGAACATAACCAACGCGCTGCGCGCGGAGATCTTGCAGGACATCGATCCGGGCGAGCTGGCGGCCACCCACAAGGTGCTGACCAGCATCCTGCGCAATCTCGGCCGCTCCCGCGGGCAACAGACGCAGGATAGCCGATAGGAGAGATTGGAATGGTTGCACTGACCGAGGAAGAACGCCGCATGCTCGACGGGGAGAAAGGCCCCGCGGTGACGAAGGCCATGGAACTGCTCGTCCGCTATGCCGACGCGTTGGGCGCCGAAGACTTCGTCTATACCAACAACATCGCGGGGGTTCCGGGTTCCTCCCCGCAATGGGTGAAGGATTACTATCGCGAGGATGGCGGCGATTATCGTGCCGTCTTCTCCCGCTTCGACCTGGATTCCGACGAAGTGGTGGACGTTCCCCGGATGAACGCTTTCAGCTGCCACCTGCAGGGCGGCATGGACCCCGACCTGTGGCGCGACCAGGGAATGAGCGAGGACGCCTTCGCCAATTTCCGCTCGGACGAGGAGCAGGTCGCCGCCCACGGTATCCAGGTGCTCAAGACCTGCACGCCCTATCTCGCCGGCAACGTGCCGGTGATGGGGGAACATTGCGCGTGGATGGAATCCTCCGCGGTGGTGTTCTGCAATTCGGTGATCGGCGGGCGGACCAATTGCGAAGGGCGCGAATCCACCAGCGCGGCGATGCTGGCCAACCGCATCCCCAACTGGGGCTTCCATCGCGACGATTTCCGCAAGGGCCAGCACTCCGTGCAGGTCGAGGTTCCGGTGCATGACATCTTCGAATGGGGCATGCTGGGCTATTTCGTGGGCGGCGCGGTGGAGGATGCGATCCCGGTGATCGAAGGTTCGGTCGGCAGTCCCTCGCTCATCCGCCACAAGCATTTCGGCGCAGCCGCGGCCTCCTCGGGCGGGGTGGAGATGTACCACATGGTCGGCATCACGCCTGAGGCGCCCGATGCGGAGACCGCCTTCGGCGGCGCCCGGCGCGGCGAACGCTTCGTCTATGACGCGGCGGCGCGGCGGCAGGTCTACGAAAAGCTCAACAGCATGGGCAAGGATACCGCGGTGGATTACGTGATGCTGGGTTGCCCGCATTACTCCGCCGAGCAGATCGCCTATGCCGCCAGCCTGCTCGAAGGGCGCAAGGTGCATGAGGATTGCGAGCTGTGGATCTTCACCAGCCGCGCAGTGAAGGCGACGGCGCAAGCCAGCGGCCATACGGAGATATTGTGCCGGGCCGGGGCCAAGCTGATGACCGACACCTGCTCCGCCATCAGCCGCGCGGTTCCGGAAGGGACCAGGGTGGCCGCTTTCGACAGCGCCAAGCAGACCCATTACCTGCCGGCGATGGTCGGCATACAAGGGTGGTACGGCACCACCGCGGAATGCATCGACGCGGCCTGCACCGGCCGCTGGGAAGGGAGGCTTAGCTGATGGCGACGATCACCGAAACCAAGCCCGATCTGGTGCTGAGGGGTCGCAAGGTCGTGGGCGGCGTGGCGGAAGGCGAGGCGCTCGTCACCCGCGACACGATCTCCGGCTGGGGCGGCGTCGATCCGATGAGCGGGACGATCATCGAAAGCCACCACGAGCTGCGCGGGCAGAGCTTCGCCGGCAAGGTGCTGATCTTCCCCGGAGCCAAGGGGTCCTCGGGCTGGTCGGCCACCTTCCACACCACCAAGCTCACCGACAGTGCGCCGCTGGCGCTGGTGTTCAACGTGATGACCACCAAGGCGGCGCTGGGTGCCGTGGTCCTGCGCGTGCCGTCGATGAACGAGTTCGACCGCGATCCCACCGAATGCATCGAGACCGGCGACTGGGTGCGGGTGGACGCCGATGCGGGCACGCTCTCGGTATGGAAGAAGCGAGCCTGAATGAGTTGGCATAGCCTCCCTTCCCGCCTGCGGGAGGGGGGCTATTGCCCCGACGCTTCGTCTTCCGCTCGCATGGCCCGCGCGGCGAGGCAGTAATGCGCGATCGGCCATAGCAGCAGCGGCGCGGAGATCAGCAGCATCGTGGTGGTGCCCTGGAGGAGCGCGTCGGCGCATGGCTGTGCGGCCGCGCCTGCCGGGGGTATCGCCCCCATGCAGGATGCGGTGAAGGAGGCGGGATAGAACAGCTCGCTCAGCCGGTCGATCGTGAGGCCGCCCAGGAAGGGCCCCAGGCCGCCGCCGAACAGGCTGGTGATCAGCTGCACTATGGCCACCATGGTCGGCCGGGAACGCGGGTCGGTCCGGCCGTGTAGCGTGGCGTAGCTGGGCGGCATGAACACCATCGCGATGATGGAAGGGAACATCATGACCGCCGCGGTGGCGAACACGGTGGGCTGCAGATAGGTCGCGAAATAGAATGGCACGCTGACGGCCAGGCCGAGCGCGGGCACCCACGCCGCCCATCTCCGGTCGCGCTTGCTCAACCGGTCGACCAGCACGCCGCCCAGCACATTGCCGACCATTCCGCCGGCGAGGAAAGTGGCGCTGAGCACCAGGCCGATCTCGGTGTAGCTGATCGCGAACTTGCGCGCGAGGAACGGGGCGAAGAAGGTGCTGGCGCCGGTGGTGACCAGGATGGTGGCGGTCAGCGCCAGCAGAACCTGCCGGGCGACCTTGTCCCGCCACAGATTGAGCGCCACGTCGGCGAAGCGGGGGCGGGGCGTGTCCTCGAACCCGGAATCGTGCCGGCCCCTGGGGACTTCCCTCACGCAGAGTGCGAAGATCCCCGCCACGATCACTCCGGGTAGCCCGAGATAGACGAACGCCGTCCGCCAGTTCCAGTGATCCACGATCCAGCCGCCGGCCATCGAGCCGGCGAGCGCGCCCAGCGGAATCGCCGCGGTGAAGATCGCCAGCGCGATGCCGCGGCGGTAGGGCGGGAAATAGTCGGTGATCAGCGAATGGCTGGCGGGCACCGCGCCCGCTTCGCCGATGCCCACTCCCACCCGGAAGAGCACGAGCTGCCCATAGCTGGCCGCCCGGCCGCACAAGGCGGTCATCGCGGACCAGACCAGGATCGATCCGGCGATGATCGCCACGCGGTTGCGCCGTTCGGCCAGCCACGCAAGCGGGAGGCCGACAAGGGAATAGCTCACCGAGATCGCGAAGCCGGACAGCAGGCCGATCTGCGCGTCGCTCAAGCCCAGGTCCACCTTGATCGGCTGGGCCAGGATGTTGATGAGATAGCGATCCATGAAGCTGAGCAGGTTGGTCAGCGTCAGCAGGGCCAGCACGATCCAGGCATAGGTCGTGGGGGATTCCTGCGCCGCGGATTGCCCTTCGCCCGCCGCGAAGCCGGCGCTTCTCCCAGTTTCCCTCACGCGATCTCCCCTCTCTAACCGCGCACGATACGGCCGCCGTCCTATTATTACAATGAGCAGAAATTACTGAAACAGAAATTTATATATTGACGAATATACGATGCCCCGGGAATATTCCGCCCAACCGAACAGGAAGGATTCGGGGATAGAGAGGAGTAATGAGATGAGGGGTGCTATCTCGCGCAAGGCGGGCGTTTCGATCCTGGCCATGATCCTGGCCGGTCATGGCGCGACCGCCTGGGCTCAGGACACGGATAACGGGGAGACGGACCGCAAGAGCGGCCTCGAGGAGATCGTCGTCACCGCGACCTATTCCGCGCAGAGCCTGCAGGACACGCCGATCGCGATCACCGCGATCACCGGGGATGGGCTGGCGGCTCGCAATCTGGACAATGTGCAGGAACTGGGGGCCGCGATCCCCAACGCCTTCATCCGCCCGGGCAGCGCGTCGCAGGCCGGCGCAGTGACCATCGCGATGCGCGGCGTCATCCAGACGGAATACAACTACGCGTTCGATCCCGGCGTCGGCGTCTATATCGACGACGTCTATCATGGCACGCAGGTCGGCTCCGCATTCGACCTCGTCGACATCGACCGGGTCGAGGTGCTGCGCGGACCGCAGGGCACGCTGTTCGGCAAGAACAGCCTGGGCGGCGCCATCCGGGTCTTCTCCAAGAAGCCCAATGGCGACAACCGGGGGAGCATGGAGGCGACCTATGGCAGCTTCAACCGGATGGAGCTGCGGGGCAGCTACGATTTCGCCCTGAGCGACAACCTGTTCGCCCGGGTTTCCGGCATCGGCCAGAAGGTCGACGGCTATGTCGATCAGCTGGACTTCACTTGCCAGATGATCGCCAACGGCACGCCCGAACTGGCGGGAAGCTTCCCGCAGCGCGTGAAGGGCGACGACAATTGCAAGATCGGCTCGGAAGGCGGCAAGAAGCTGTTCGCGGGCAAGATCATGCTGCGCTACGTCCCCACCAGCGATCTCGAATTCAACGTCTGGGCCGAATATTCGGACAACAATCTCGAGATGCCGGGCGACGTGCTGATCCAGACCAATGCCTCGACCACGGACGGCTACGTCTCCAGGCGGAACGATGAGTTCTTCGCGAAATACGGCATCCGGTATGACAACCGTTTCGTTCCGGCGAACCGCTATTCGACCTATGCCACCTTCGCCGATCCGGACACGGGCGCCCAGTATCCCAACTATGCCGGGGTGGAAGGCTGGTCGGTCGCGGGCACGATCGATTACGACGTCTCGTCCAACATGCACGCGAAGTTCATCGCGGCCTACAAGACCTACGACGCCAGCTATTCGCATGATCCCGACGGGTCCCCCCTCGGGCTCTCCAACGCCTATTTCCCGCTGCATCACGAGCAGACGTCGTTCGAGCTCCAGCTCACCGGCCATGCGTTCGACAATGCGCTGGATTGGACCGCGGGCGGTTACTACTACGATGCCGTGGGCGACATGATCGGTTCGATCGACCCCTATGTCTATGGTCGCTGGACGATCGACGACCGGGTGGAAGACAGCAATCGTTCGGCCTTCGTCCATCTGGTGCTGCATGCGACCGACCGGCTGAGCCTCACCGGCGGCCTGCGCTGGTCGAAGACCAGCAAGAGCTATGAGTTCAATCATCCCGGCCTGCTGGTGGTTGCCGATCCGGTGGTCGGGAAGATGTCCCGCCTCGACTGGAAGCTCGGAGCCGACTTCAAGCTGACCGACGAGCTGATGGTCTATGGCCAGGCCGCCACCGGCTTCCGCCCTCCGGGAGTCAATCCGCGCCCGACCACGGCGATCCAGCTGCTGCCCTTCGACGCGGAGGAGATGATCTCCTACGAGGTCGGCCTGAAGAGCGAGTTCTTCGACCGGCGCGTCCGCCTCAACCTGGCGGCCTTCTATTCGGATTATTCGAAGCGGCTGAGCTCCGTGCTGCGCTACGAATGCACCGGGCTGACCACGCCGGTGGACACGCCCGCGGAGTGCGGAACGCGCCCCTATGTGCAGTGGTTCATCTTCGAGACCACGCCGGCCACGGTGAAGGGCTTCGAAGCCGAGCTGACCGCGGAGCCGATCGACGGGCTGCGGATCAACGGCACGGTCGGATACAACAAGTTCGTGAACGGCGTGGACACGCCGGGCCAGCCTGGCTACCGCAATCCGGAGCAGTTGATCCAGCCGGAGTGGAACGCCAGCGCCGGGATCGAATACGGCATCCCGGTGGCGGGCGGCACGCTCACCCCGCGGCTCGACTGGTTCTACCAGAGCCACATGACCTTCGGCCCGACCACCACCTCGCCCCGCACCGATCTCTACACGGTGCCGGCCTATTCGGTGTTCAACGGCCGGATCGGCTTCGAGACCGCGGACAAGGACTGGTCGGTGGCATTCAACGTCACCAACCTGTTCGACAAGTTCTACTACTACAATCTGTTCAGCGGCAGCGGCTTCGCCCTCAGCGGCCAGCCCAGCCGACCGCGCGAATGGTCGGTCTCGATCAAGCGGCAGTTCTGATCCTGCCACCGGCGCGTCGATCCCCCGATCGGCGCGCCGGTTTCGCTTTTCCTTCCTTCGTCATCGCAAGCGTAGCGAAGCAATCCAGGGCCTTCACGGCGTGTGCCTCCTCGCGATGACGAGGGGGGCCTAGGTGGTGTGGACACTTATCGCAGCCATAGTACGGTTGCGGCGAGAGTGATGATGGCCAGGTAGTTTCGGGCGGTTTTCTCAAAGCGCGTTGCGACGCGGCGGAACTGCTTGAGCTTGCTGAAGCAGCACTCGACGAGGTGGCGCTGGGCGTAGAGATGTTTGTCGAACGGATATTTCCGTGTGCGTGATGGGTTGCTCGGGATCACGGCAACAGCGCCCTTTTCGGCGATGACCTGCCGGAAGTGATCGGCGTCATAGGCGGTATCGGCCATGACGACCTTGGCGGGCAGGCCATCGATCAGCATCGCGGCTTGCAGCACATCACCGCGATGTCCGGGGATGAGAGCGAACCGGACCGGGCAGCCCAGGCCGCGAACCGCAAGGTGGATCTTAGTGCTCAGGCCGCCGCGGGAACGGCCAATGGCTTGATCTTCAGACCCCCTTTTTTGGCCCCCGCCGCATGCTGGTGGGCGCGAACCACGGTGGAATCAACGATCAGATACTCAAAGTCCGGATCATCGGACATCGCCTCGAATATCCGCCACCACACACCCTTTGCGCTCCAGCGACTGAAGCGTCGGAACACGCTGTTCCAATCCCCGAACACCTCGGGAAGGTCGCGCCAGGGCGAGCCCGTTCGAACGATCCAGAGCACCGCTTCAACAAACATCCGGTTGTCTCGCCCGGTCGAGCCTTTCTGATCAGGACGTCCGATGACCAGGGGAGCCATCCGCTCCCAAGCCGCATCGCTCAGCACCAATCGATCCATCACTCCCAAAGCCGCCTCCAAAAAGACAGCCTTGAATCAGACTTTGCCGAAAATGGGAATCCTAAGTGTCCACACCACCTAG